>Ga0206117_100201_pt1 | contig 90181 bp, 79 predicted proteins | sample 3A5Ametagenome_FD_177997 | JGI IMG/M metagenome (GOLD analysis project Ga0206117, IMG submission 177997) | Enriched microbial communities from leaf-cutter ant dump, University of Wisconsin, Madison, United States - 3A5A | ecosystem: Environmental > Terrestrial > Nest > Insects nest > Nest dump... | reverse complement strand
CGACACGCCGAATACGACCTTCACGTCGCGGCCGACCTTCGCCCCGTCTTTCGGCGAAATGATGAAAACGCGTGCGTCGGCCGGCGCCTTGAGCGGCGTCAGGGTGGCTGCCACCGCGGCTGACATGTCGTGCGTGTCGTGGGCGCGTATGACCGCCTTGTTCTGCGCCTGGTCCACCGGGGTCTGCGCGCAGGCAATCGAACCGATGGCCGCGCCAAGCAACGCAATGTAGGAAATTTTCCGCATTCGCCGTCTCCGTTCGCTTGAAGGAGGGGCATCATAGCGCTGCGCATCCACACTGCATTGTGAACGGAACGACGCGCCCCCAACTGGCAACGCGCCCCGCAGACGAAAGATTCCCGTGAGCGAAGACGAAACGAAGCGTACCTCCGAGACCTGGACCGTGATCCGCCGCCTCTGGCCCGAGGTATGGCGCTATCGCGTTCGCGTCGGCGCAGCGCTTGTGCTGCTCGTGGCCGGAAAGCTCGCCACGATCGGCGTGCCGCTCGTGCTCAAGCGCCTCGTCGACGCACTCGACGTGACGCCGCGCCCGTTGCTGATCCCGGTCGCGCTGCTGCTCGCCTACGGCGCGCTGCGCCTGGGCATGTCGGCGTTCCAGGAGCTGCGCACGATCGTCTTCGCGCGCGTGCTCGCGCGCACCTCGCGCAACATCACGCTGCGCGCATTCGAGCACCTGCACAAGCTCAGCCTGCGCTTCCATCTCGACCGCCGCACGGGCGGGGTCGCGCGCGACGTCGAGCGCGGCATGACAGCGACCTCCGACCTGCTCGACTGGACGATCTACACGATCCTGCCGACCCTGCTCGAGGTCACGCTGGTCTGCGGCATCCTCGTCTCGCGCTTCGACTGGACGTTCGCGGCGATCACGCTCGGCACGCTCGTCGCCTACATCGCCTTCACGTTCTCGATCACCGAGTGGCGCCTGCGCTACTACCGCGCCGCGAACGCGGCCGATACGGAGGCCAACGAGCGCGCGGTCGATTCGCTGCTCAACTACGAGACGGTCAAGTACTTCAACAACGAGGCGCACGAGTACGCGCGCTATGACGGCGCGCTGGTCAAGTACGAGGAGGCGACCGTCAAGAGCATGAAGACGCTGGCCGTGCTCAATGTCGGACAGGCCGGCATCGTCGCGATCGGCCTCGCCCTGCTGCTGTGGCGCGCCGCGCAAGGCGTGATCGCGGGAACGATGACGATCGGCGATTTCGTGCTCGTCAACGCATTCCTGATCCAGCTCGCCGTGCCGCTCAACTACCTCGGCATGGTCTATCGCGAAGTCAAGCAGGCACTGGTCAACATCGAGCGCCTGTTCGCGCTGCTCGGTGAAGGCCGCGAGGTCGAGGACAAGGCCGGCGCGCCCGCGCTCGACGTGCGCGGCGGCGATGTGCGCTTCGAGCACGTCGATTTCGGCTACCAGCCCGAACGCACGATCCTCGCCGACGTGAGCCTGCGCATTCCGCCCGGTCACACCGTCGCCGTGGTCGGCACCACGGGCGCGGGCAAGTCGACGCTGGCGCGGCTGCTGTTCCGCTTCTACGACGTGACCGGCGGGCGCATCACGATCGATGGCCAGGACATCCGCGACGTGACCCAGGATTCACTGCGCGCGGCAATCGGCATCGTTCCGCAGGACACCGTGCTGTTCAACGACACGATCTACTACAACATCGCCTACGGCCGACCCGATGCAGCCCGCGAGGAGGTCTTCGCCGCCGCGCGCGCCGCGCACATCCACGACTTCATCGAATCGCTGCCGCAAGGCTACGACACCAACGTCGGCGAACGCGGCCTCAAGCTCTCGGGCGGCGAGAAGCAGCGTGTCGCCATCGCGCGCACCCTGCTCAAGCGACCGTCGATCCTCGTCTTCGACGAGGCGACCAGCGCGCTCGACACACGCACCGAGAAGACCATACAGCGTGAGCTCGCGGAGATCGCGCGCGGACGCAGCACGCTGGTCATCGCGCACCGGCTGTCCACGATCGTGCATGCGGACGAAATCATCGTGCTCGAACATGGCCGCATTGCCGAGCGCGGGACGCACGAAGCGTTGCTCGCCGAGCACGGCCGTTACGCGCAATTGTGGACGCTGCAGCAGCGCGCGCGCCGCAACGACGCCACTGCGCCGGAAGAGACGGTCGAAGCCTGACAGCCAGCGTCAGTTTCGGCGCCATCAACAGGCCATCCCGTCGCCCCTGATCCGGTATGCTTTTTGCTTGGACGGGAACCGATCTTTTGCGGGAAGCACAGCCTTGAGCCGAACCAGCCATACCCTTTGCCTCATCGGTGGCAGCGCCGACGAAACCGCCCTGCTGGGGCACCTCCTTGGCTCGCGCGCCGACGCAGCCTGGCAGCTTGGCGACGTCGCCAGCGCGGACGTGCTCTGCGTCGACGTCGACTCGGTCTACGGCCACATGGACTGGCTCAAGGCACAATCCAGCGGCCGGCCCGTCATCGCCCTGTCGTCGACCGATCCGCACGGCGCCGAATACCATCTGCGCAAGCCGCTCGGCAGCGCCGCCCTGTTCGGATTGCTCGACCAGCTCGCGGCGCGGCTGCCACGACCGGCAGCGCGCGTCGCCGATGCAACACCGGGTCCGGCGCCCGAGCGCATCGCGAGTCGTCCCGCGCCCGCGGCACCGTCCGCACCTGCGCTCGCGCCGACTGTGGCGCCGCCGCCTGCACCGCCCGTCGTCGCCGTCGAACCGGTCGCGGCCGAGCGCGCTCCGCAGACCTTGCTCGATCTTCTCGATGCACCGATCGCGAGCCGCGTGCGCCTGCGCGCGAACGACCTTCAGCCGATCGTGCTCGACGGCGAGCAGCGCATTGCCTACGCAGTGGACGCAACGCTCAAGGCGATGACCGGCTGGTGCACGCGGACCCTCGACGGCGTCGTGGTCGAGCCGCTCGATGCCGCCGCGTTCGCGAACGCGACGCGCGAGCTTGCCTCGCTCCCGTACGCGCGCCTGTCGTGGCTCGCGCATCTGGTTGGCAACGACGGGCAACTCGAAGCCGATCTGGATCCCGCAGACCGCTACAAGCTCGCGCGCTGGCCGCAGAGCGAACGCGAATTCCCACGGCATTTCCGCATTGCGACCGCCATGATGAAGGCGCCGGCGACGCTCGACGAAATCGTCGCGACGAGCGGCGCGTCCACCGAGGATGTCGCCAACTTCATCAACGCCTATCGCTCCAGCGGGCACGTCGAAGTCGAATCGGCCGCGAAGCCCGCGGCCGTCGAGCAGCGCCGCGGCGGCCTGTTCGGAAGAAAATGAAAAACGTTGCAGATTGATGTTGACGAAACGCCCGACCCTCACTATTCTCTCGCGCTCCCTTTCGGGGCCATAGCTCAGCTGGGAGAGCGCTTGCATGGCATGCAAGAGGTCGCCGGTTCGATCCCGGCTGGCTCCACCAGAGTTTTCCGGTTTCCAGCGTCCCCATCGTCTAGAGGCCTAGGACACCGCCCTTTCACGGCAGTAACAGGGGTTCGAATCCCCTTGGGGACGCCAGTGAAGTGAGAGGTGCGAAAGAGTCGACGCACAGGATGTGCGTACAACGCGGAGCGGTAGTTCAGCTGGTTAGAATGCTGGCCTGTCACGCCGGAGGTCGCGGGTTCGAGTCCCGTCCGCTCCGCCATATACCCGCCGGTTTGGAGACCCCGTCTCCAAACCGGTTTTTTTATGCGCCACGTCCGGCGATTTCCGCGATGGCGTGGCGATATCCGCCGCGTTGAGCGAATTGCCCAGGCCGGTTCAGTCCGCGGGCGGATCGAGAAGAAGTTCCAGATCGCGGCGAAATTCGTCCAGCGCCGCTTCGCCGCCGCCGCCCTTGCGCGCGCGCAGGACGAACGCCGGATGCACCGTTGCGAATGCCCATCGATTTTCGCCCGTCCGCTTCCATTGGCCGCGGTCGCGCATGATCCGGAACGCGGACCCGAGGATGACCTTCGCCGCCACCGCGCCGAGGCAGACGATGTAGCGCGGGCGGATGCGTTCCATTTCCGCGTCGAGCCAGTGCAGGCAGGCGGCTACCTCCGCGGCATCTGCACTCTTGTGCAGGCGGCGCTTGCCGCGCAATTCGAACTTGAAATGCTTGACGATATTGGTGACGTAGAGCGCTCGGCGGTCAATGCCGATCTCGGCGAGCACCTGGTCGAGCAATCTCCCTGCAGGTCCGACGAAGGGGTGACCTTCGCGATCCTCCTGATCGCCGGCCTGTTCGCCGACCAATACGACGCGCGCTTCATCGGGCCCTTCGCCGAAAACGGTCTGCGTAGCAGCTTTCCACAAGTCGCAGGCACGACAATCCCTGGCGGCCTTGCGCAACGAAGCAATGGGACGCGCAGCTACCTTGCGAGGCATATTCGGCTCCCTTTGGTACGCGCTCGAACCAATCTGCTGCGCGTCAGCGCGGTCCTGCATGCCATCCGCTTCCAAGAGACATCGCTGACCTCGTCGACTGTGCGCATGCCGCAGCGCTCTGCGTGGGTCGAACGCAACAACCCGCCACCGACGGCGAGCGCGACATTGTCGAACGGGAACGTCCGGCCTGGCGCGTGCCTTTCGGTCAAACGAAGGAGCAGGCCTCGGCAGCTCATCGCGCCACGCAATGCGAATTCCCACCAGGTCATTGCGAGATCGGAGAAAGGTCGCACGCGGCATTTGTGCGAGCGCCGCGCCGACGAAGGAAGCAAAGCACCTGGACAACGCGGAGGCGCCAACGCCTCACAAGGTGAAGCTCAAGCGGTCGAATGGCAGCCGGCGTGCGCCGATTTCCGCCAATGCACTCTCCGCGCGCGCGAGCGCGCGCTTGCGCGCGTCGATGACGACAAGAATTTGGCCATGGTCGATTTCGTCCTTGAAGTCCCTGCGTACTTCGTTCGGTATCGTCGAACCCATGAGGGCTGCCGACCACGCGCCGATCATCGCGCCTACGAGCACGACGAAGGCTGCTTCGCCCAGTGTCACCCGCAACGACGGCAAGAAATGCGCGATGACCGCCGCCACCAATCCGACCACCGCACCAAAAAGAGCACCACGCAAGGCGGCAGGTGTCGTATCCGTACGTGGGTCGATCCGCTCGCTGGAAATCGAGTGAATCTCGATGTCGTCATTGGCGACAAGTGCGATGGCAGCGTCTTCTATGCCGACCGAACGCGCGGCGGCGATTGCCGTCTTCGCCGTCGCCAGATCCGGAGTGCTGAATACACGCCGATGCTTCATGTGGCTTCTCCGCAGCAAGCCCGGGTTGGGCATAGCAAGATGCAAGCCATTGGCCGTCGCGCGTTTGACGCTGGTGCGCGACTGCTGACGCTTCGCATGTCGGTCATGTCTTCTGCCCATTCCAAAAGGCCGGAAAAAAGTACGCACTCGGGCGGTGGCTCCACGCGAATCCCATGCGCATTACGTGACGCTCCTCAAACGTAAAGCGCGCATGAACGAGCGTTGCTCAGTGCCGTGGAGGCAATGCGGCCGCTGTTGGCACATCGCATGCTTGAAACCATTGCCGCAATTTGCGTATGCCTCGCCGTGGACACGCCGATCGGCATAGACCCGGAGGAACACCATGAATCTGTGGATTGCGACATCCAACCGGCTTCCGCAAGAAGGCGATCTGCTGCAGTTCGCCATCGACCAGCGCGATATCGTGCTCTACGGCATCTATTCATCGTGCATGTTCAAGTCGCGATGGTCGTGCTATTCGCCGGTCGACGTGACCGAATGGAGGTTGCTCGACATCCGCCCACCCGGCCATGCGCAGCGCGCAGACGCATGGCTGGGCGATGTCGAATGCACGCAAGCATCGGTGCAACCCGCTTGATCCAGGGTGCATGGGCATAATCCGACTGCCGACGGAAACGCCGGCAACATGACGGCGGAGGATCGAGCTTGCGGCCGGCCCTGTTCTACGACCATGACGACGCCATGCTTGACGCGCTGGCGCAGTTTGCCGGGCGGCATTTGGAGCTCGGCCACACGGTCGTGGTTTTCCTCACGTCGGCGCACGCATCGCAGCTGCGCGGGAATCTGGCCGCGGCGGGCTTCGGGGGAGCGACGCTCAATCAGCGCCGCTACGTCGAACTCGACGCCGCGGCGATGTTGCCGTCGATCATCGATGAATCCGGATTCGACGCGACGAAATTTTCCATTCGCGTCGCCGACATGATTGATTCCATCCTGCGCAACGGCGCCGGCGTCGCAGCGTTCAGCGAAATGTCGGCGTTGTCGTCGGCCTCGAATTGTCACGAGGCGGCAGTGCAGCTCGACCGCGCCTGGTGTGAACTGGGCAGACGCAATGGCGTCGAGTTGATGCGCGCCTATCCACTCGACGCATCCTTCGCCGCGTCGGATCGCGCGCCCTCTTCCTTCGCCTCACGCAACAATCCGGGTGATCCAAGCGAGCCGGCCGCTTGGGAGACGCTGCGCCGCATGAATGTCGCACTCGGCGGGGAATTCGAAGAAGGCCGCTTGCTGCAGACCGTGCTCGACGCTGCCGTCGAACTCGTCGGGGCCACGCGCGGCGTCTTGCTTCGCCGTGACGAAGGCGACGGCTCGCAGCTATGGCAACTTACCGAAACGAAGGCGGCGGACGCGCCTGCCGAAGCGCTGTTGCCTCGGGCGGAACTCTGGCGCGCGACCCTGCTCGATCATCGCGTGATCCGTTGTGACGAACTCGAGCCGCACGCGGCTTCCATCAGCGGCCAACGACGATGGCCAGCACGCAGCTATCTCGCGGTCCCGCTGACCACGCGATCCTGCCGCGTACACGGCGGACTTTTTCTCCTGCACGTCGATACCGGCGCGTTCACACAGCGTGACGAGCTCCTGCTCGAGGCGCTCGCGGCGCAGGCCGCAATCGCGATCGACAACGCGCAGCTCAGACGCGCGACCGATACGGCGCGCGATGAGCAGCGCATCCTCAACGAAACGCTCGAGCAGCGCATCGCCGAGCGCACCGCGGCGCTCAACCGCAGCGAGCAGCAACTCGACCAGCTGATTTCCGGCATTGCCGACCACGCAATCTACCTGCTCGACGCAGACGGGCGCGTCGTTACCTGGAACACCGGCGCCGAGCGCACGATGGGGTATGCGGCGGAAGACGTGATCGGCAGCCTCTTCACCCTGTTCCACACGGCCGAAGATTGTGCTGCCGGCATGCCGGAACGTGCGCTCGCCACCGCGCGCCGGACGGGCAAGTACGAAGCCGAAGGCTGGCGCGTACGTGCGGACGGCAAGCGTTTTTGGGCCACCGTGCTCATCGATGCGATCCATGATGTCGACGGCGCTGTCGTGGGCTTCGCGAAAGTCACGCGTGACATGACCGAGCGCCGCGCGATCGAGGAGCAACTTCAGCAGTCCCAGCGCATGGAGGCGATGGGCCGCATGACCGGCGGCGTCGCACACGACTTCAATAACCTGCTGACGATCATCCTGGGCAACCTCGATACGGTCTGTCGCGAACGCGAACTCAAGTCCAAGGTGCGTACGGCCGCCGAACACGCGTTGCGCGGTGCGCAGAGGGCGGCCGCGCTGACACGGCAACTGCTCGCATTCGCGCGCCGCCAACCGCTCAATCCCAAGCCGACCGACGTCAATCACCTCATCGCCGGAACTGTCGAGCTGCTCAAGCGCACGTTCGGCGAATCAATCACGATCGTCGCCGAACTGACCGCCGACTCCGTCACCTGTGAAGTCGATGCCGCACAACTCGAAAATGCGCTGATCAATCTCGCCATGAACGCGCGCGACGCGATGGCCACCGGTGGCCGCCTGACCCTGTCAACCACGAACACGCACCGTGAAGACCCGGCCGCGCCAAGTCAGGCAATCCATTGTGTGACGATCACCATCAACGATACCGGTGTCGGCATGAGCGATCACGTCCGCGAGCATGCGTTCGAGCCGTTCTTCACGACCAAGCCGGCGGGACGCGGCACCGGGCTGGGTCTGAGTCAGGTCTACGGCTTCGTCAGGCAATCCGGCGGTCACATCGAATTGCGCAGCGAAACCGACCATGGCACGACCATCGCCATCCATCTGCCATGCCGCGATACCGAAGTCCAGGATGCGGCAGAGATGCCTTCGGTCCAGTTGAAGGCCGCCAGCGGCACCGTTGTCGTCGTCGAGGACAATGAGGACGTGCGCCGCTATGGCGCTGGCATGCTGCGCGAACTTGGCTTTTTCGTCCTCGAAACCGCCGATGCGGAGGCCGCATTGGAGGTCCTGGATCGCCGCGAAGACGTGCGCCTGCTCTTCACCGACGTGCATCTGCCCGGCATGCGCGGCGATTCGCTTGCGCGGCATGCGCTTTCCCGCATGCCTGGGCTGAAGGTGCTGCTGACGACGGGCTATCCGCAGGAAGACCTCAGCCTCGACGGCGATGGCAGCGCGCTGTTGACCAAGCCCTATACGCGTACGCAACTCGCGCACGCGATCAGCGAATTGCTCGATGGCGCGACCGCTGCCGTGGCGCGCCCGCGCGCCCTGCTCGTCGAAGACGATGTATTGCTGCGCGACTTCACCGCGCGCATGCTGGAGCAAATGCAGCTCGACGTGGAGCAGGTCGGTTCCGTAGCGCAAGCGCTGGAACTGGTCAAGGACGGCCGGCGTTTCGATTTCGCACTCGTTGACCGGCTTCTCGGCGACGGCGACGGCAACGCGGTTGTCGCCGCCTTGCATGCGGCACAACCCCGGATGCCCGTTCTGTTGACCAGCGGCTACGGCGATCCGGATACGTCTGACGACGACGCGCTCGCCGATACCCTGCGCAAACCGTACGGCTACGACGCACTGGCCGACGCCCTCGCGCGTCTCGGCCTGCGTTCCAAGCAACTCAGGCCGGGCCGCCCATGATCGGCAGCACGATGCCGTTGATGTAGCTCGAACATACCGACGCGGCCAGGAAGACATAAGCCGGCGAGATCTCTTCGGGTTGGGCTGGCCGCTTCATTTCGCTCTGCGCACCGAACTGCGCGACTTCCCTGGCGGGCCGGTCCGCTGGATTCAGCGGCGTCCACACCGGCCCCGGCGCGACCGCGTTGACGCGGATGCCGCGCTCGACGAGATTGCTCGCCAGTGACTTGGTAAAGGCATGGATCGCGCCTTTCGTCGCCGAATAGTCAAGCAGATGCTTGCTGCCGAGCAGCGCCGTCTCCGAGCCCGTATTGATGATGCAGCCGCCACGCGGCAGATGCGCCAGCGCTGCGCGGGCCATGTGGAAATAACCGTAGACATTCGTGCGCATCGTCATGTCGAGATGCTCCTCGGAGAGCGCCTCGAGCGAATCGGCATGTTCCTGAAAGGCCGCGTTGTTGACGAGGACATCGAGCCTGCCGAATCGCGCGACCGTCTTCTCGACGGCTTTCGCGCAGAAACTCGCGTCGCGCACGTCGCCGCGCACGACGAGGCATTGGCGCCCCTCCTTCTCTACGTGGCGCTTCGTTTCATCGGCATCCACGTCTTCGGCAAGATGCACGATCGCGATCTCGGCACCTTCGCGCGCGAAAAGCACGGCGACGGCACGGCCGATGCCTGAATCACCGCCGGTGACCAATGCGACCTTCCCCGTGAGCTTGCCGCTGCCGCGATAGTCCTTTGCCTCGAATTTCGGCGGCGGGTCGAGGGCGGCTTCGCTGCCGGGCTTGTCCTGATGCTGCTTCGGAAATGGCGGCACGGGTTCACGAGATGCGCGTGGCGAGGACTTCTTCCTTGCGGGTGCTCGCTGCGCCTTGGCGCGATCGGCGGCATCAACTTCCTCCTGGATGCGCCGCTGCTGCGCCAACGTCTGCCGGCTCGAGCGCCCGCCCTTTTGCATGTTCTTCTTCATGTCGGCTCCTCTCCAATGCATCAATTTCGGCTTGCGGTCACTGCACCATGCTTGCCGGTTCGGCCAGCCGTCGGCAGGGCAGCAGCAAATTGCATGCCGCTATCGGGAGCGCGCCAGAAAACGGGACTTGCTCGCGACCCGCTATGCAACACGCTTTCCGCGCGAGCGTAGATAGCGCAGCACGGCCAGTTCGAGACGATCCAGTCCACGCCTGCCACGTCTGGTCTTCTCGTGAATGGCGAACAACCGCTGCCGCGCCGACGCTTCAGTCGCCGCGAGAAGGACCGCCGGATGGATATACGACCGACGGCACACCGCCGGCGTATTGCCGAGTTCGGCGGCAGCGACGGCGAGAACATCCTTGATGACGACCGCCGGGTTCGCCCTGCCCGCCAAGATCGCTTCCGCGGCGACAACCGTCGCCGCCCACGTCCGGAAGTCCTTGGCCGTGAAGTGGCCGTGCATGTAGCGGCGCAAGTAGGCATTCGTATCCGCCGAGGAGATCGCGTGTACGCGCGGACCGTCGAGATACTGGAACAGGTGTTGCCCAGGCAAGTCGCGACAGCGACGCACGACGGCAGCGATGCGCTTGTCCGAAATGGCGACTTCATGACGTTGTCCCGATTTTCCGCAGAACACAAAGCGCACCTCATCGCCGCGCACATGCACATGGCGATTGCGCAGCGTGCTCAATCCGTAGGAGCCGTTGGCGCGCGCGTATTCCTCGTTGCCGACGCGGATCCGTGTGCGGTCGAGCAGGCGAACGACCGCCGCGACGACCTTGTCGCGACGCATCCCTTTTTCACGCAGATCCTGCCCGACTCGGCTGCGCAGCTGCGGCAGCGATTCGGCGAAGACGATCGTGCGGCTGAACTTGTTCTCGTCGCGCGTGCGTCGCCATGCTTCGTGATAGCGGTACTGTTTGCGGCCTCGATCGTCGCGCGCCGTGGCCTGGAGATGCCCGTTTGCCGCACGGCAGATCCATACGTCGGTATATGCAGGCGGAATCGCCAGCGCGCGAATGCGTGCAAGCGTGCGCTCATCGCGAACCGGTCTGCCGCGATCATCGAAATAGGCGAAGCCACGTCCTCTGCGACGCCGCACATATCCTGGCTCGACATCGGATGCATAACGCAACCGCATCATTGCTTCCCGATTCGGAATTTGCCGGCGATGCAATCTCCGCCGCAGCATTCAACCTGCGAAGCAGATCCCTTGCCGCCGACATGCAATTGCGACGCGTGCTGGCTCAGACACGGCATGCAGTGGACTTTTTACTGATGCGGGAAATTTCTTCCAAAGCGCGATGTCGCCCGTGGCGCGGCATCCCGGCCCGCCCCCGGCATGCCGGCGATCTCACGCGAGCACCCAGACGCGCTCGCGTTGCGTCCGCTCGTGGCGCAGATCGTCGATGACATCTTCCAGCGATACGCCGCAGGTGTAGATTCCCATGACCCAGTGCAGCGGCAGTGACTGCGCACTCGAAAGCGCATTCGTCTTGGCGCACTGCACGCGGCACCCGTCGTCGATCCAGACCGTCATCGTCCCGTACGCACAGGCATGAGCGATGCGTGCAGCAAGAACGGCCGGGTCTTCGCTCAGCCCGCCGATTTCGAAAGGAGCGATGTCGCGGCGCCCCTGCAGCGCCGAACGAATCGCCCTGCCGTTCGAGCAGCAGCCGTCGGCATTGCGTGAATACGGTGGCATCCTCGGCTGCGCATCCCCGGAGCGCTCGAAATTCGTGTTTTCGATGTGTCGCATGTTCCCGCCCCCGCAATTCCGCAAAGGGACACGCACCATTCGTGCCACACACCCGGACAGGGCGAAGCCCTTGTTCAGGAATGGCCGGCCCCGTTAAGGAAAGGATAACGACCTGTTCACTTTTCTCTGGTGTCGACCGGCATACTTCGGCAGGCAATGGTTTGCGAGTGGCAGGGCCGCCCTCGCACTCATGTCCGCAATACTTTCCTGAAAATATACCTTTTACAAAGGTAGCGTTTCGCGGCCTCCATGGCGCGCATTTCAAAGGCGACAACGATGGCCCCCGCGACCCCGGGAAATGTTCTTCTCGTCGATGACAATGCGGAATTCGGATCAATGCTCGCCGAACTGGCCCGTTCGTCGGATTGTCGTTTGACATGCGCACACACGCTCGAAGCGGCACGTCGTGCGGCCGCGGAAACCATCTACGACCTGCTGCTGGTCGACATCTCCCTGCCTGACGGCAACGGTCTCGATTTCATCGAGGAAATCGATCTCGCCGCGCACGGCCGGATTGCGATCGTTACCGGCCATCCCACCATCGAAACGGCGGTGCGTGCGGTCCGTGCGCCCGTTGTGGAGTACCTCGTCAAGCCGGTTTCGACGGAGTCTTTGAGTCGCCTGATGTGCGATGCGCGCGAACGCGCGCTGCAACGCCAGCCGCGCACTGCGGCAAGCCTGGGTGGCATGCTCGGCCAGAGCGCGTCGATGCAGATGCTTTTCGAACAGGTGCGCCGTGTCGCTCCACTCGACATTTGCGTCTTCGCCGTAGGCGAGAGTGGCACGGGCAAGGAACTCGTCGCGCGCGCCATCCACGACATCAGCAGTCGTAGCGGCCGCTTCGTAGCGGTCAATTGTGGCGCGATCGCGCCGGATCTGCTGAGCAGCCAGCTGTTCGGACACGAGCGCGGCTCGTTCACGGGCGCACTGCAATCGCATGCGGGCTTCTTCGAGCAGGCCGAGGGCGGCACACTGTTTCTCGATGAAATCACGGAGATGCCGGCAGCGCTCCAGGTGTTCCTGTTGCGCGTGCTGGAGACGCGCACGCTTACCCGCGTCGGCGGCACTCGCGAGATTCCCATCGATGTGCGCGTCATCGCCGCCTGCAACCGTGATCCGCGACAGGCCGTGGACGACGGATTCCTGCGCACAGATCTCTACTACAGGCTCAACGAGTTTCCACTGGAAGTCCCGTCACTGCGCGATCGCCGCGAGGACATCCCGTTGCTCGCCAGCCACTTCCTGCATCGCCTCAACGAGCGATACGGCACCTCGCGCCGCTTCGAAGCCGAATCGCTGCAGCGCCTCGCCGGGCGCGCCTGGCCAGGCAACGTGCGCGAACTACGCCACGCAGTGCAGCGGTACTACATCCTTGCCGAAGACGAGGCTATATCGGTCCGTCTGGAACCGTCGGCAAGACCAGTCGCCGAACGCGACGGCTCGATTCGCTTCGCCGTCGGCATGACGTTCGACGATGTCGAGCGCGAGATGCTCCTGAAGACGCTGGCGAGTTGCAAAAACAACAAGCGACAAGCCGCACGCGCGCTTGGCATTACGGCCAAGACGATCTACAACCGTCTCCTGCGCTACCGCTCTGAAGGACTCGTCGGCGACGACGCAGTAGGCGTCGCGCCCGACGACCAGGAATCGACGGAAGCCTAAAAGCGATCGACGAACTCGACGCCGATGCCGATGCTCCGTGCGGCGAGCAGCAGGCGGTCGCGTACCTCCTCCGCCGCGGCGTCGCTTTGCGCATGGACTTCGACGTCGTGGAAGTCGTTGCCGACGTCGTCCACGAGCCCGAGCGAACTGGAATCGTCGCGCATATGCTCGCCTTGGTCGGCGACTTCCTCGATGCGGTCGATCTTGTCGATCGACTCGAGCAGGCTCAGCACGCGCTGGACCGACACGGCATCGCCGGTCAGGCGGAAGCGGACGGTGCGCACGACGACATCCGGCGAAGAAGAGACAGTGTCCGCATACAGGGCATGAGGCGTTCCTCCATCAAGATCTACGTCCTTTTTCCAACAAGTTCCGTGCCAAGCCCCATCGTCAATCGGCGAGCGGGAACATCAAGGCGACTACGGTACCTTGCCCGGGACCGCTGTCGAGGCGCACCGAGCCGCCGGCGCGGCGCGCCATGTCACGCACCTGGGCCAGGCCGAGGCCGTGTGCGCCGCCGTGCGCGCTGAAGAACAGGTCGAAGGCTTTCGCGCGCGCTTCCTCATTCATGCCCATGCCGTTGTCGACGGCCTGCAGCAGCACGAATCTGCGATCGGGCCCTGTCGTCGTCGAAGCCGTGACGTTGCGCGTGGCCAGCAAGAAGCGACCATCGTCCGGCATCGCCGCGCGCGCATTCGCGGCCAAATGCACGAGCGCGGCGTGCAGGAAGCGCGCATCAGCGCGGATGCGCGCGTCGGCGGCGTCCGGGCGCAACTCCAACTCTGCCCCGCCGAGTGCCGCGCGAAGATCGTCCGCGGCCGCTTCCATCTGCACGTGCAGATCAAGCGGCGTCGTGTGTTCGCAGGCCCGTGCCGCGCGCGCCATGGCGTGCGTCAAAGCCTGCTGCTGACCAAGGGAGTGGATCACGCCTTCAAGGATGCGACGCACTTGGGGATCGGCGTGCGACCGCGTCGCGAGTTCGACACCGATCCGCGCCGTCGCGATGAAGTTGTTGAGATCGTGCGCCATCCGTCCAACGAGCTGGCCGAGCGTTTCCACGTCCGGCTCGTCAGCCGAGGGCATCCTGCGTGAAACGGATTTCCGACCTGCGCTCACGCCTCGATCCTAGCGCAGACGGGCGCAGCGAACAGGCATGTATGCATGACGCAATATTTTCGCAGGCAGAGAAAGGTTTTCGCACGATACGCTCATTGAAAAATTCCGTTTTCGATCGCGTTCGAACGCGCCAGCGAAAGAAGCCAGATGACGCAAACGGCGCCGCGTAGCGGCCCTGTGCAGGAACCATGAAAGTTATCGATGAACAATCACCGAGCACGACTCCGAGCGCCGGTCTTCCGCGCACCAGCCGCCGGTCGCGCGTCGCACATCGCGCAGGCCGGACCGCATCAGGCGTCGCCCGACCGCTCTCCCGCGCCGGCTTCCAGATCGAGCTTGTGGGTTTTCACCTTCTTCGCTGCCGCGCTTGAACGCGCACCCGTGATCATTTCGGTCAACCACTTGATGAGCACATCGGTATATTCGCGCTGCGCGGCCTTTCCGGAAAAACCGTGATCGGCGTCGACAACCCGCCGCGTCGTGATCGAATGCACGTTGGCGAATGCGGTGAGGTAGCTTTCGGTAACCGCGTGCGGGACGATCTCGTCGTGCCCCGCTTCAACGAGCAGGACGTCGCCGGCAAACGTCGTGCAGGCCTCGAGCGCGCGGTTCTCGTCGTTGCCCACGTGGCGGCGCCGATAGGCGCTCAAATCCGGATCCCGATGAAGTTCGAGCTTGGGCCGGTCCCAGTGCTCGTCCTTGTACAACGCGGGCGAGCGCAGTGCGAGCCAGCGCACCTGGCGAAGCGAGGTCAACAGTGCGGCAAGGTAGCCGCCATAGCTGATGCCGACGACCGCGACCGAGTCCTTGTCGACGCCGGAACGTTGCGCGAGCCAGTCATAGGCCGACACGACGTCGGCGAGATTCTGCGCGCGGCTGACCCGCGCCGCTTCGGCGACGTCGCTGCCGTGACCGCGCAGGTCGACCGTCATGCACACACAGCCGAGGCCGGCGGCCTCTTTGGCGCGCGCGAGATCGTGGACCTGGCTGCCGCCCCAGCCGTGCACGAAGAGCACGCCAGGCCACTCGTGCGCCGGCATCAGCAGCGTGCCGTCGAGGCGCGCGTCCTCGACCGCGACGTGAATCTTCTCAAGCTGGATTTCCATACGTTTCCACCGTGCAGTACTTGACCATCGCGCCGGCCTGCGCGTCGACGCCGCGGAAAGAGACGATCGCATCGGCGGGCACGCCCGAATCGCCGTAGAGTTCGTGCGTCGAGGCGCGCAGAACGCGCAGGGCTGGATCGCGCTCGAACGCTTCCAGCGCCGCGACCTCCGCCGCGCTGGCTCCGCCGAATCGCCACGACTGTTCAAGCACGCCGACATGGAGACCGTCGTCGGCATCGCGGCCGCAGGCCACATCGTAGTTGCGCCGCGACGAGAAGAAATCCGGAAACGCGCGCGATATCACTTGGTCGTAGCAACGCGCCTGCGCAAGCGCCTTGCGCACAGGCGCCGGCATGTCCAAACGCAGAAGCCCGGACATGCCGTCTCGCGCAACGACGAGATCGCTGCCGCCGTAGACTTCCTGTCCGCGATGATTGCGCACCGCCTTCTGCACGCCGTAGTAGGCGATGTGCCGCGCGGCGACGTGCAGGCGCCCGATGCTGTAGGTCGACACTTCCTCGAGGTTGCGTTCGACGACGACGCCGTGCGCGGCGAGTTCCTCGTCGGACACGGCGTCGAGCGCCGCCTCGAATTCGTCGAGATTTCCGGCCGCGAATTGCCCCGAGCCGCCGAGCCCGACCACGCGCTTGAGTCGTACGCGACCGCCGCGCAGCAGATCGCGCGCCGCCCGCCGCGCATCATCGCGGGAAAACGCCGTGAATCCGGGGAGAACGACGTCGCGCATCGCCTCGGCGACGCGCTGCGACCATCCTGCCGGCTTCTGCGCATCGGCCGCGACCACGCCGTGCGTAACAGCCTTGGTGGCGACGAATGCATATGGCACGACACCGCCGAACAGGTCCCGTTCCGAATGGATGCGCAATCGCGCGGCATCCTGCGCGAGCAAGGTATCGTCGGGCACGAAATAGGTCGCGCCGTCGCGCGCGCCGCCGGCCGCGTACTCGCCCGCGTATTCGTAGCCGAACAACTCCGCCAGGCGCCGCGCCGCATGCTCGCGCGATACGCGATCGTGTCCGTTCGGCGACGCGCCATTGCGTCGCGAAAGCAATACCACGCGCCCTCGCTTCATGACGCACGCCTCGTTGCGGCTTCGCGCTGCCGCGCCGCACGTCGTCCTCCCGCGGCGCGCGATACCAACGAAGTGGGCAGCCAATCGGCCAGACGTCGCACAAGACAGTGCTCGGTGCGCCGCGCTCCATAGCGCGCAAGGCGGAGGCGCACGCCAATCACGCACAGATCCGCAAGCCGCAGGCTGTCGGGCAGGCGTTCCCTATCGGGCGCGTGATGTTGGGAGGCAGCGGGGCTGCGTCCCGGCGATTGGCGGGGACGATGCGGAACTCGCGCGCGCTGCCGCCGTTGCGGGCAGCAGCTGGCGTGGCAAATCGAAACCGGCATGGAAGTTTCTGGAAGTGCGGACGCGCTGATGCGCCTAGTGCGGACTCGCCACGCCCTGCAGCATGTCGTTGGTGGCGACGTTTTCGCCGGCGTGCGCGACATTGCTGAGCGCGAGCATGCCGACCAGGCGCTTTTCGCGGTCGACGACGGGAAGGCGCCGCACGCCGAGTTCGGACATGTTGCGGCTCACGTGCGTGAGATCCTCATCGTCGTAGCAATACTTGATATCTGCCGTCATGACCTCGCGCACGGGCGTCTGGCCATCCAGTCCCATGGCGACGGCGCGCACGACGATGTCGCGATCCGTGAGCATGCCGACCAGCTTGCCGTCCTGCGCGACCGGCAGGCTGCCGACATCCCGCGCTGCCATTCTTTCGGCGGCGTTGCGCAGCGGTTCCGCCACATCCGCGACGATCACTTCGGGCGTCATGATGTCTCTAATGGTCCTTCCCATGATTCTTCCTCCGTTGCTCAGATATCCGAAGACTCGGAACGGTCGCTGCCCATGCATTGCACGTGCCCGCAACCGCAATGTGTTTCCTTCTTCTCGCTCGGCTCGGTGGCCTGATTCGCGCAATAGGGACTGCAGTAGGTCTGCCCCACGTCGATTTCGCAGTTGCAGGCGGAATGCGCGCATTTGGTTTTTGCTTGCTCTGTGGTCATGTCGACTCCTCAGGATGAGTGGCTGTGGCGGCGTCGACGCCCCTGTCTGGCGTTGTTGCCGGGTTCGGCGGAAGCGTTTGCGTGAAGTGCGCGCAATGCGTCCTTGGCGCGCTCCAACGTAGTGCGTCGGGTCGCTGAAAGCTTCGATCCGGCACGGTTGACGTAGAAGGTCAGCATCGACATGGCGGATCGATAGGCGCCGCTCTTGCGGCGGCGGCTGCGCAGCGCAGACCGCAGCAGCGAACGCGCAATAGCTTGCGGACTTCCGAGCGTGAATACGCCCTTTTTCAGGTCGAGCGCGTTGCTGTTTCGCGTGACGCGCGCTGACCAGCGGCTTTCCGCATGCTGATTCGGACTCTTGGTCATGGCCTCAGGTCTTGTGCCTGGCGCGCGTGCGGGCGGCCTTGCGTGCGGCCGCGGAACGTCCTGCGCTGCCCTTCGTGCGCGCTGCCTTCTTCGCCGCTGTCGAGCGACTCGCCGCGCTGCGCTTGCGCGCCGCCGAGTGCGCCTGTTTCGACAACGCGCGATGCGAAGCGGCCGAATGTCCTTCGCGCTTGAGCGCGCTGCGAGACGCCGTCGAACGTTTCTTCGACGGAGCCGCCGTCTTCTTCCTCGCGCCCGTGCGTTTGGTGGACGGCGCCGTCTTCTTCTTCGCGCTCGTGCGTTTGGTGGACGAAGCGGCCGTCTTCTTCTTGGCGCTCGTGCGCTTCTTGGCGGAGGCTCCCTTCTTCGGTACGGCAACACCGGCCCGACGCGCCTTGGACAAACCGATCGCGATCGCCTGTTTGGCCGATTTCGCGCCGTGCTTGCCCTTGCGGACATGCTCGATCTCCTCATGCACGAAGGCGCCAGCCTGCGTACTGGGTGACTTGCCTTCGCTCTTCGCGCGGCGCGCGCGCTTCACTGTACTTTTCTCTGGCATGAGACATCTCCGCTATGGATGTCCCCCTTCCGCCGACTACAAAGCAATACGCTTGCACGCATGAATGCAGCGCAACGCATGTCCCCAACGCAAAACGATTTCCGGAACGCGGAACAATTTTCCCGCTACGAGAACCTGTCAGTGGACAACCCATGCGGAAAATTTCAGACGTTCGCTCGCGCTCCGCGATGTTCGGCATGCGTGCAAGCCGCATGGCCGCAAGCGCACGTGGCGCCGGGCTGCGAATAGCCCTGCTGCTGATCGCGACATGCATCCGAACACCATTGCTGCGGTGGCTGGACCGTGCAGGTGCATGCCGCGTGCGCGCATTGCCCGGTTTCTTCGGCTGCCTGTTCATTCGACGGGCGCACCGCCGGCACGAATGGCGAAATCGGATCGCTCGTCGGAAAGGTTTCCTGCAATGCTTCGTCCAAGGCATGGCTCTCATGCGCTTTGCGCGCCGCGCGCTCGCGAGAACTTTCCTGTGTCGGCGTCACGCATTCACCCGAATGCGGCAAATCCTTGCGATCTCTGGACATTGCGTTCTCCCGTTGGACTATCCAATCGGCATGCAGCATTCGAGCCAGAATGGACCGTTCACAGAGGGAACCGTAGCTCCGGTCCATAGCCGGGCGCTTTTCGGGTGCACATCGGTTTTTCTCGCTGGCGCGGAGACGAAGTGCCCTGGGAACACCCCCGTTCACGGGAGCGGCTGCGGAGACGGTCTGGACAAGCTGAAAGGCTGATTTCCTTTGGGACACCGGCATTCTTCCTTTCGCTGCCGATCCATTCGTCCTCACGCACGCGGCTTGCCGGTGACCAGCCCCGGCGTTGGCCAGCATGTTCCTGCTCGCCAGGTCCCGAACACGAAAGCCGGCATGGTCGCCACGACGGAAGCGACCTCGGGAAGAGGATGCGCAATTGTCCCCGCCCGCTTTGCGTGGCAAGTTACTGCGAAGTGGAGAGGGCGCGATGGCTGACATCACCGAACTCATCGGCAAGGCACGCACGGGCGACACGCGCGCATCGGAGCAGCTGTTTTCCGCCTTGTATGAAGAACTGCATCGCGTCGCCGCCGGCCAGCTGCGTGGCGACGACGTCATGCGCGCGACTTCGCTCGTGCACGAGACGTGGCTCAAGTTCGCACGCCACGGCACGCTCGCCGTGAACGATCGCAACCACTACTTCGCCGTGGCAGCGAGCGTGATGCGCCAGATCGTCGTCGACCACCTGCGTGCGCGTGCGGCGCTGCGGCGCGGCGGGAACCTGCAAGTCGCCTCGCTCGATACCACGGCCCTGCAAGTCGCAGCAGCAGATCGCGGCGAGCAGGTGCTCGCCCTTGACGAAGCGCTGCAACGGCTCACCGCAATCGATGCGCCACTCGCGAAGCTGGTCGAGATGCGCTTTTACGCCGGTCTCGAGCTCGAAGAGATTGCGCATCTGCAGCAGCGCTCGGAGCGCTCCCTCAAGCGCGACTGGCGGCGCGCCCGCGCGTTCCTGCACAACGAGATCGCCGACGTCTGACGAGGCGATTCGGTGGCTCGGCGCATTTGCCGATTGCGCATGAACCTGTCACCGTGGCGCCTCCGGGGAGCGACCTATGGCCGATGCCGCGCGCTGGGCCGAAATTTCCGCGTTGTTCGACGAGCTCGTCGAAGCGCCTGCCGACGCACGCGAGCGCCGCCTGGCAGCGCTCGTCGACCTGCAGATGGCCGCCGAGGTGCGCGCGCTGCTCGCAGCCGACAATAGCGAAGTGGACTTGCTCGACGCGGGCGTCCGCGACGCGCTGCCAAGCTTCATCGCGGATACCGCGCCAATCGATCATGCGATCGGTGCATACCGCCTGGTTCAACAGGTCGGCGAAGGCGGCATGGGCGTGGTCTGGCTCGCCGAGCGCGTCGACGGCGCTTTCGAGCAGCGCGTTGCGGTCAAGCTGCTCAAGCGTGGCATGGACAGCCATGCGCTCCTGCATCGCTTCCTGCAGGAACGGCGCATCCTGGCGCGCCTTTCCCACCCGCACATCGTGCGCCTGCTCGACGGCGGCATGAGCGCGGATGGCCGTCCGTACTACGTCATGGATCACGTCAACGGCGAGCCGATCACCCTCCACGCGTCGCGCCACCGGCTCGATGTCCGAGCGCGTGTCGCACTATTGGCGAAAGTGGCAGATGCCGTCGCCTACGCGCACGGGCAGCTCGTCGTGCATCGCGACCTCAAGCCATCGAACGTCCTCGTCGACGCCGACGGCGCACCGCGCGTGCTCGACTTCGGCATCGCCAAACTGCTGGAGGAAAGCGGCGAGCAGACGCGGACCGGGACAGCGCTTCGTGTGCTGTCGCCGGCCTATGCCGCGCCGGAACAGATACTCGGCGATCCGATCGGCACCGCGACGGACGTCTATGCGCTCGGCTTGCTGCTGTGCGAATTGCTCGCAGGACGCCTGCCGCACCAGCGGCGCGGCGGCAATGCGGCGCAACTGGCGAAGGAGGCCGCAAGCGAGATCGTCGAAAAGCCGAGCGCCATTGCCGCTCGCTCGTCGGTACAGCAGATCGAAGCGCTCTATGGCACGGGAGCGAGGCCCGTCGCGCTCGCACGCGAGCTCGCCGGCGACCTCGACGTGATCGTCGCCACGGCGCTGCAACGCGAACCTGCACGCCGCTATGCCGGCGCGGGCGCGTTCGTCGATGACTTGCGGCGCTGGATTGAAGGTCGCCCCATTACCGCGCGCGCCGATTCGGGCGCCTACCGCGCGCGCAAGTTCATGCGACGCCATCGCCTTGGCGTCGCCGCATCCGCCCTCGTCGCCGCATCGCTCGTGGCCGGTCTCGGCGCCGCAGTGTGGCAGATGCAACGGGCGCGCGAACAGGCCGCACGCGCAGACGTCGAACGCGCGAATGCGCAGCGGCAGCTCGCGCGCACCGAGCGCGTGAAGGACTACATGCTGACGCTGTTCCGCGAGAACGATCCGGTCAGTCGCGCCAAGGCGAAGGCGCGCTCGGCCTCGCAGCTGATCGCCGATGGCGTCGCGCAAGTCGACGCGACGCTCGGTACAGAACCCGACCTGCAAGCCGAACTCCTGCGCGATCTGGGTGAAATCCAGATCAATCTGGATGACGCCAAGGCCGGCGTCGCCACGCTGGCACGGGCGTGGGAACTGCAAAAAAGCCGCGCTGGCACCGACAGCCTCGCCGCGACCGAGGCGCTGGTCGCCTATGCCAATGGCGTGTATATCGCCGGCGACGTCAAGGCCGCCGCGCCGCTGGTCGACGCCGCGATGAAACGCCTGCGCGAACTCGGCGCGGCGCGCGGCGAACGCATGGCGCAGGCGGAATCGCTGGCCGCGAGGATTGCCCTGATCTCGGGCGAAAACGACGAAGCGCAAAAGCTTGCGCGCGACGCCGTCGACATCGCGCGCGCGCTGCACGGGCCGCGCGGCGTCGAGGTCGTGGAACCTCTCGGCACGCTCGGCAACGTGCTGCACGAGGGCGCGCATTTTCCCGAGGCGCTCGCGACGTTCCGCGAAGCGATCGACATCGTCGAACAAGCCGGCGGCGCAGAGAATGCACGCGCCGCCATGCTGCATACGTATGCCGGCGACGCACTGCGCGTGCAGCGCAAGTACGCCGAAGCGCTGCCCGAATACGAGATGGCCGTGCGCATCGAACGCGTGCAGTTGCCGGCCGGACATGTCCTCCTCGGCGGCACGTTGCTGCGTCTGGGCGACCTGCAGCGCCGCACGGGCCGTTTCGAGGCCGCCGATGCTTCGTTGACGGAAGCCATCGCCATCCTCGCCCGGACGCCGAGCGGGCACCATGCGCAGGCCTTGCAGTTCTACGGCAACCTCGCCCGTGCGCAGGGCCGCTTCGACCTGGCGGCGCAGCGATACCACGCATCGGTCGAGGCGTTCAGGGCCGTGACCGGCGACAGCGTGTACACGTGGCTGACGGCGATCGAGGAAGTCAGCGCGCTCGTCGAACTCGGCCGCCTCGACGCGGCCGATGCGCTCGCGGCGAAAGCCGTTGCCGAGTTGTCGAAACAAACCGAGGAATATTCCTACGAGGCGGCGTACATGAACAGCGTCATCGGCTCGCTGCGTCAGGCGCAGCATCGTCTCCCCGAGGCCATTGCGGCGCGTCGGATTGCCGTTACCCTGATCGAGAAAGCCTACGGGCCGGATCACGCGGAAGTCGCCCAAGCGCGCGCGGAGCTCGCCGCGAGCCTCGTCGCAAGCGGTGACGAAGCATCGCGCCGCGAGGCCGCGACGCTGCTCGAGCAGGCAAGCGCAACGCTCGAACGCGGCGGCGACGAAACGGCCGAACCGATGCTCGGTTTGGTCCACCTCGTTCGCAGCCGCGTGCGTCGCGCCGACGGCGACCTTATCGGCGCGCGGGCCGACGCCACGCAAGCCATCGCGCGCCTGCAGATGCCCGAATACGCCCTGCGCTTGCGCGAAGCGAAAACGCTGGCGAATGAACTCGGCAGCGGGCTTTAGGGCGAGATGAATCGGCCGCTGCTCGGCTCGCCACGGTTTGCGCGTTTCCTGGCCCCGGCGATGGCCTGAAGAATCCCCAATGCCAGCTGAAGTCGCTCACGCACCGCAAGCACACAGCGCGTGAGGGTCGGCAGCAGCGCACAGCCAAGGCTTGCGAACCGTTCAGTGGCTCCGCAGGGACGGCCTCGGCCGCCATGCGCTTTGTTCAGATCTCCCTTGGCGTCATTGGTTGCGCTAAAAACGGCGGTCCATTTCGCTCAAAGATCGTTTTCCATTCCCTGCAACGCCGGGGCGAGGATCGCCATGAGCGCCGGCTGCGCCATCAGTCGTTGCTGGTTGGCAGCAAGGGTCGGCATGACCTCGCGCTGCATCGCCTGCACGGCTGCGTCGAGCCGCTGTTCGGTGGCTGCATCAGGTCGGCGCACGGACCTGGCGCGCTTGGCGCAGTCGCGCATCTTTGCGCGCACCGCTTCGATGCGCGGCACGGCGGCCTTTGCGCTGGCTTCGTCGGTGACGCTTTCCAGGATCGTCGACATCTCCCTCATGTTGGCGCTCATGTCCGCGAACACGCGTTCGGCGCTGTCGCCGCCACCGCAGCCGGTGAGGAGGGAAACGGCCAGCATCAGCATGCACATCATCGTTTTCATGGTCGGGGCTCGCAGATTGGGACGGGAAGTGGATAGCGGCATTCACTGGACTCCGTCGGCGAAGATCAGGTCCGATTGCAGGCGCAGGACAGCGACGGATGCGTTCGTCTGGTAGGTATGGCCGGCGATGACCGGCTTGCCGGCGGCGAGCGTCATCGCCTCCACGTCGTCATGCGTGGCCGTGATCTCGTAGCGCGCGACGCCGTTGCCGTCGAAGCTGGTGTCGTACGATCCGTTGGCGCGCAGCCGCGCGACGAAGAAGTCGGCGCTGCCGCCGGTGTGGTCGATGCGGCCGGCGGCGACGAGGCGGCCATCGCTGCGCGCCGCGATGGCGTCGATGCGCGTGCCGTCCTCGCGCGTCATCTCGCGCACGCCGCCGTTGGCGTAGCTGGCGTCGAGGGAACCGTCCGCGTTGAGCCGCGCGACGCCGCCGCGATTGCCGCCGGCCAGCCCGAGGTAATTGCCGAAGCCCAGGTACAGCGCGCCATCGCGGCCGGCGTCGGCGAGCGAGGTGACGTTCCATTGCGCGCCCGATGCGCCCGGCAGCGTCGGCATGACCCAACCTTCGGCGGTCGTGCCGAAGCTGGTATCGGCGCCGCCCGCAGGCGTCATGCGCGCGACCAGCGCGTAGTGGTCGCCATCGACCGTGGCGGTTCCGCCGAGGACGATGCGTCCTTGCGCATCGACGCGCATCGCGCCCAGGCGCGGGTTGGAGACCGGCAGCGGAAAGCTGCCCCAGCCGGCGTTGCCGAAGCTCGCATCCGGATCGCCCGATGCGCTGGTGCGCAACACGACCGCTCGGTACGTGCCGCTGCCGCAGTTGCCGCAATAGCCGCCGAACAGGAACTTGCCGTCGTTCTGGCGCGCGACGGCGCGGAAATAGAGGGTTGCGTTCGGCCACGGACTTTCCGTGTAGACGCGCCGACCATTGTCACCGAAGCTCGTGTCGAGGTTGCCCGCGGCCGTCAGCCGCGCCATCGCGGCCGGCGCGGCGGCGACGATCTCGTCGGCGACTTCGGCGCGGCCGAGCAGCATCGCCTTGCCGTCGGCGAGCGGAAAGATGCCCATCAGCGCATCGTTACCGGCATCGACGAGGTTGAACGCCACGGTGCGATAGCCGAAGAATCCGAAGCCGGTGTCGATCGTCCCGTCGCTGCGCAGGCGCGCGATCGCGAAATCCCTGTCGCCGCCGGTGTGCGTGATCGTGCCACCGACCCATAGCGATCCCTGCGCGTCCACCGCAACGCGAATCTCCTGCACCGGGCCGCCGGACCAGTCGGCGAAGGCGACGCCGTCGCCGGAGAACGACGGATCGGGATCGCCGTCAGCGGCGTGTGCGGCACCGGCGAGGGCGACGAGGACGGCGAACGCGCGATGAAGCAAGGCAGAGCGGGCGGACATGGTCGATTCCAGACGGTGGGGCGTTTGCCTGTTCCACGGGAAGCGGCGATGCGCGGGGCCACGGGCATGTCGGTCGGCGCTCCCCACGTGGCGACGACGCATCGCGATTCGCTGCATGACAAGAAAATTCGTTGCGGCCTGCGCATTCACGCGCCAGCGCGCATGACTCAATCGAAACCGTCGGCGAACAGCGCGTCCGATTGCAAGCGCAAGACGCCGCTGTGATAGCTGCTCGTGCTGCTGCCGTAGAGCTTGCCGGCGATCACTGGCCGTTCGCCGGACAGCGCCATCGTGGCGGGCGTGTCGAAGGTGTCGCCGTCGGCGTTCATCGGGTAGCGCTCGACTCCATTTCCGTCGAAGCTCGAGTCGAGTACGCCATCGAAGCTCGCGCGCGCGACGAAATAGTCGCCGACGCCAGCGCCGTTCGGATCGATCCATCCTGCGGCGACGAGTCGCCGGTCGCGGCGCATCGCCAGCGCGGCGATGTGCGAGCCTTCTTCGCGCGAGAGGTCGAGGAAACCATCGTCGGCGAAGCTGGCGGCGATCGAGCCATCGTTGTTCAGCGCGAAAACGCCGGTCGCGCGCGGCGATGCGCGGCTGATGGCGATGAAGATTCGATGCTGGACGGACATGCCTGCAACCGGGCGCACGGCGCTGGCGACCGCGTCCGCGCTCCAGTTGCCGCCCATGCCGGTGTCGACGCGCACGAGGCCGTCGTCGCCGAAGCCGTCGTCCGGCGCGCCGTTGGCACCGAGCCGCGCGACCATCGGCCGGTCGACCGCGTCGCCGAGGGTCTTGCCGGCGACGATGATGCGGCCGAGGTCGTCGAGCGCGAGCGCGGACGCGGCGAGCCGCTCGTCGGCGTGGATGCGCGCCCAGCCGGCGTCGCCGAACGTCGCATCGACATCGCCGTTGGCCAGCGTGCGCACGACGAGGGCGTCGACATCGCCGCCGTCGACGACCGCGCCGGCGAGCAGCACGCGGCCACCCGCGTCGCGCAACGCGGCGTAGAACACCAGGCGCTTGCCGGCCCAGCGCGCGGTGTCGATGTCGTGCACGCCGTTCGCGCCGAAGGCCGTGTCGGGCGTGCCGTCGGCGCGCACGGCGAGCAGCAGAGGCTGGTGGCTGTTGTCGACGTTGCGCCTGGCGGCGACCAGCGCGCGCCCGTCCGCGAGCGCGAATGCGCCGAGTGCCGCCTCGCCGATCTGCGAGGCGGGGTCGAGGTCGAACAGCGCGACGCCGCCGTCGCCGAACGCGGCGTCGTGCGTGCCGTCGGCGCGAAAGCGCACGAGGCTGACCGCATCGCGCTGCGTCGGCGCGGGATAGCTCAGCCAGCCGGCGACGAGGACGCCGCCGTCCGCGGCGACCGCGACGGCGTTGGTTTCGGACTGGATCGTCGTCGCCGGCCAGGAATGGATCGCGCGGCCGTTCGCGCCGAAGCTGGGGTCGGCATCGCCGTCGTCCGCGCGTGCGGCGGCACTCGCTGCGAGCAGCGCAAGACCCAGGCGCGCGGCGATGCCGCAGCGGTTGCAACGAGCATGCGTCATGGCGGCGACCTTCAGTTGCCCGGCGGGAACGTCACGAGCTGCTTGCCGGCGATGTCCCATTGATCGCCTTCGAGCGACAGCAGGACCGCGCCGCGCTGGATCCAGCCGATGCCGTCGCGGGCTTCGACCATGAGCACGGCGTTTTCGGCGAGCTGGTAGCCGCCGCTGATTTTCACGTCACGCAACATGCGCAGCGCCTGCACCTGCAACTTGCGCTTGCGCGCATCGAGCGGGAGGGGTTTTCCCTCGAAATCCTTGTCGGCGTAGATCAGCGCCGCCAATTGACCGCCCGAACGCATCGCGGCGTCGGGGTCGTGCGCATCGACGGCGGCGGCCATCGCGGTGGTCTGGTGCAGCAGCGCCGCGCCGGCCGGGCCGCCGTCCGCCGGCAGCTTGGTCGCGGCGGTTTCCCAATCGGTGCGGCGCGCCCGGCTCGCGTTGTCGTAGATGCCGGCGGCGAGCAACTCGTGCATCGCCTGTTCGGCGCTGGTCGCGCGCCGCCGCGCGATCTCGGCGGGTGGCAGGTGCAGCGTGACGAGGCGGTAGTTCGCGCCGAGCCTGGCGTAGGGCATCTGCATCGTGCCCGACGAGGAGCCGTCCTTTCCCTTCATGGTCACGGTGAGCAGCCCTTCGATCGGTGGCGCGTCGGCGTGCTCGCGCTTGGCCTGCTCGCTCCATTCTTTGCGGAATTTGGCATCGACCGGGGTCGTCGCGACGGTGCAGCGGCTGTCGCCAGCGCATTCGCGCACGTTGTCGAAGTAGAAAAACTGCAACTCCGCCGGCGCGTCCTCGAGATCGGCGAGCGCGCGCGCGGCGTCGAAGTCGCCGCGATCGAACGCGGCTTGCGCGGCCTTGGCCAGCGCTTGCGGCGTGGACGCGGCATCGGCGCAGCCGGCCGTGGTGAGTGCGAGGCAAAGTGTGGCGGCGAAATACGGGCGAATCATGGCGACCTCGATGACGGTGTGGCGACGGAGCGTCGTCTGCTTGTGACACGGAAGTTCGCGCCGCGAGGGGCCACTCGGGGGCGGCGCGCGGAACGGGCGTCAGTCTTCGAAGCCGTCGGCGAACAAGGTGTCGTCCGCATCGGTCTCGACCGCGCCGATGTCGCAGCGCGCGCCGCCCGGTCGCGCGTAGCCGCGCTGGTCGGTGGGCAGGCATTGCGGTGTGCTGGCACGGTCGATGGCGAGACTGCCCGCCCCGGGCAGGATCGTCGGCGTCGGGCCGCCGTTGTCGGCGAGCGCGCCGAGGGCGAGACTGGTGCTGCTCACATTGACGTTGTTCTGCTCCGTGTCCAGCCCGCAGGTGTTGCCGGGGCTTTCGATGTCGCCGCTGTTGTTCTGCAACAGATGCGCGTTCATGCCGCAACTGCCGCGCACGATGGAGTTGGCAATATCGACCGCGATGCGGTTGTCGTGGCCGCCGATGGCGCTGCCGACGGTGCCAGGCGGCATCACGTCGGGCGCCACGATCGTCGAATGCACCACGATAAGGTGCGCGCCGTCGCCGTGGCGATAGCCGATCGCCGCGCCGCGCGCACCATTGGCGGCGGCTGCGGCGCTGAAGGTGTTGCCGGAGAACGTGCTGTTGCGGATGCGCAGCACGGTGTCGTCCTCGAGCACGATCGCGCCGCCGGCGTTGCCGTCCACGCGGTTCTTGACGAAGCTTGAACCGCTCACGTTCCACTGTGCGCCGCCCGCCGCGTACAGAGCGCGCACGGTGTTGTTCTCGAACAGACTGTCCGTGATCGTTACATCGATGGCGGCTTCGGTGCGGATCGGGCCGGTGTTGTCGAGGTAGCGCACGCGGCGCAGGGTCAGCGACGATCCGGCGGTGGCGTCGACGATTTCGCTGCGCGTGATCGTCGTGCCGGATATGTCCACGTCGGCGATTCCGGCGTACCTCAACACGGTATCCGTCAGCACCGAATCTTCGATGCTCAGCGAACCGCGGTGCACGGTGATGGTCGAAGCCAGCGGCGCGCCGGGATACAGCGTGCCGTCGACGGTCGTGCGTCGCAGCGTGACGGCTGGTGCGCCCTGCTGCGGCGGCATCTGGTAGAGATTGAAGATCGTGCTGTCCTCGAGCAGCGCTTCGCCGTAGACGTACAGCGTGCGCGTGAACAGGGACAGTGCGACGCGGGCGTTGCCGGAGAGGGTGACGGCGTCGTGGAACTCGCTGGCGCCGATGCGGCTGGCAACGGGGTTGGTGCTGCCGAGCGACACGGTGCCGGCTTCGACGACCACGTCGTCGATCTCGGTACCGCCGGCGGTGCCGATCGCATTCACGTATGCGTCCTGCTCGTCGACGACGGCGAGGGTCATTCCCTGCAGGCGCAGGACTCTCTGGCCCGAAGCCGTGAACAGCGCGGCGTCGCTTTCTATGCGCGTCGATGCGGAGCCGACGCCGTGCACCAGCAGGTTCTGGTTCACGTTGGACAGCGCGCCGCGGATCAGCACGTAGGTGCCGGTGCCGAGCACGATCTCGTCCTCGCCGGCGAACGGGTCGTTTGCGTTCGCGGCGATCATTGCCTCGCGCAGCGAGCAGTCGCCGGGCGCGCAGGCGTCGGGCAGGGGATCGTCGGTGCGCGTGACGGTGAAGGTTTCCGCGTGGACGCTGGCGGCCGACAGTGCGAGCAGGCTCGCGGCAAGGAACAGGCGCATGGACGTGGCTCCGCTCCGGCGACGCGCCGGGCACACTTCGCTCCACGGCATCCGGCGCGAAACGGGGCCAATCCATGCCCGCAACGGCAACCCACTATCCAAGGGCACCCAATCGTAGGCGAACGATGACCAGACTTCGTTTCACGTTTCCACGATCTGGACATTGCCAATCGTCGCCGTCGCATTGCGAGCTTGAGTCCGAATGCATGATCGCGCGGCGTAGCGACCAGGGCCCGGCATCGACTGGCCTGCGATATTGCGGGAACGCAGATCGATGCGGACGGCGTGACAAGGCCGGCCTTGCGATGTACGCGAACAAGCGGTGTCCGCCATTCCTGTCCGGGTCAGCGAAGGCGCCTGCCACTCAAACCGGTTCGGGACAATGATCGAAAGGCTCCGACAGTGCGTCGCAGCCTTTCATGGCCATGCAGCGCCTTGATCGTCCATCCTGAGAAGCCGCGGCAATCTTGAAGCAGCCGCCTGGCCGACGGCTGCCTCCTGCTCCTGTCGATCCTTCAAATGGCTTTGATGGCGGGCGCCATGCGACACGTTTTCGTATGTCGCCACGCACCGAACGCTGGAACCCGCGAGCGAAGTGCGGCGGTTCCCCGTCCCGCTACGATCAGAAGCCTGCGTCGAAGCCATCATGGAAGATGCGGTCCGGATCACCGATCAGGCGCAGCAGCGCGAAGTCGGGTTGCGTCGCGCCAGGGCGCGTCGTGTAGCCGCCGGCGAGGATGTTGCCGGACGGTTCCACCGCGACCGCGAGCGCGCTGTCGTCGAGCGTGCTGACCTGCACCACCTTGTAGCCATTGGCGTCGCCGAAGCCGGTGTCGACTGCGCCGTTGGCCAGCCAGCGCGTGACGAAGAAATCCTCGTGCGCCGAGCCGGTGGCGCGACTCGTGGCGTAGCCGGCGGCGACGATCTTGCCGTTGCCTTGCAGTGCGAGCGCGGCCGGCATGTCGTAATCGGCCACGCCGCTGAACTTGATCGTCGAGCGACCTGCCGTGCCGAAACCGCTGTCGAGCGTGCCGTTCGCCGAGAAACGCATCACCGTCATGCCGCGATCGCCGCCCTGGCCGAGCGCGATGATCTTGCCGTCGGCCGCAAGGCGCGCCGAATACAGCAGCGACATGCCCGTGCGCACGCCACTGGCGTTGGCGTCGACGAGGATCACGCGGCCGCCGGTGCCGAACGTGGTGTCGACGCTGCCGTTCGCGTTGACGCGGGCGAGGAACGCGCAATTGCGGCCAAAGGTATAGCCGCCGATGACGATGCGTCCGTCGGTGCCGGGATTGCCGGCCTGGTCGAGCGCGATCGTGGTCAGCACGTCGCCCGCCGCGCCGAAGAACGGATCGAGCTTGACCACGCCGCCGCTGCCGAACGTCGTGTCGAGCACGCCATCGGCGCTGAAGCGTGCCAGCGCGACCTGGTTGTAGTTGAAGCCGTCGTGGAACACCGGCGTCGTGCCGGCAACGACGATGCGACCGTCCTTCTGCACCGCCATCGCGTAGCCGCTGTCGTGGAAATTCACGCCGGCGATGTCGAGACGCACATAGCCCTTGCGCGTCGAGCCGATGTCGGTCTCGCCGAACGTGGTGTCGAGCGCGCCGTCCGCGCGCAGCTTGACGATGCCGAAATCGGCGTGCGCCGATGTCGACAGGGTACCCGCGACGAGCAGGCCGTTGTCGGCCATCACGCGCACGGCGCGCGCTTCGTCCGACGCGCTGTCGACGTCGATGTTCACGAGGCCGCCGCTGCCAAAGCTCGAGTCGAGCGTGCCATTGGGCAGATAGCGCGCGATCGCCATGTTCTCGCTGCTGCCATTGCCGGTGATGTTCGTGGCCACGACCTTGCCCACGGCGACGAAACGGCCGTCGCGCATCGGCGCGAGCGCGAAGACCTGCTCGTTGCTGCCGAAGAAGTCGTTGGTCACGTAGCCGCCGGGGCCGAACGTGCCGTCGATGTCGCCCGGATGCGCGGCATGCGCCATCCCGGCAGTGCCAGCGGAAAGCGCCGTGGCCAGCAGCCGATACGCGAAGCGGCGACCCTTTGTATAGTTGTCCATCTCTGCTCTCCCGTGGAATGCCCGGCCCCGCTGCCTGCGTGACCGGGGCGTTTGAATTCCAGAACGGAGCGGCGGGAAACTTCCTATCAGCGCCTCTTGAACGAGGGGAATCGAAGGCCATGCCGGACGCCCGTTCCAATTCCGACGATCGCGCGCAGGCGGAACTGACACGCCTGCTGCATGCCTGGAGCGGCGGCGACCGCGGCGCCGGCGACCAGCTCACCGAACTCGTCTACGCGCAGGTGCGCGCGATCGCGGGCAAGCACCTGCGCCAGTACCGCAACCACCTGACGCTGCAGCCCACCGAACTGGCCAACGAGCTGTTCCTGCGCCTGATCGGCAGCGACATCAACTGGCAGGATCGCCGGCACTTCTACGGCGTCGTCAGCGTCGCGATGCGCCGCCTGCTCGTCGACGCCGCACGCGCGCAATCGAGCGATCGGCGCGGCGGCGGGCTCGTGCACGTCACGCTGTCGGCCGCCAACGAGGCGTCCGAAGCGGAAGAATCCGGCGACGCTGCCGCGCTCGAGGAAGGCCTGCAGGCGCTGCGCGCGCTCGACGCGCGCAAGTGCGAGATCGTCGAGCTCAACTACCTGCTCGGCCTCAAGCGCGAGGAGATCGCCGAGGTCGTCGGCGTATCGGTGCCCACCGTCGACCGCGAACTGCGCTTCGCCCGCGCGTGGCTGCGGCAGAGGCTTGCGTCGTGAACAACGATGCGCGCTGGGAGCGCCTGCAGGAACTGTTCGACGCGCTCATCGCCCTGCCCGCCGGCGAGCGCGGGCAATGGCTCGACGCCAACGAGCCCGACGCCGGCCTGCGCCGCGAAGCGCTCGACCTGATCGGCTCGGACGACAGCGGCGAACAAGGCATTACCCGGCGCCTGCGCGGCGCCGCCGCGCGCGCCGTCGACCGCAGCGCAGACGGCCTCGTGCTCGGTCCGTATCGGCTCGGCGAGGAAATCGGCAGCGGCGGCATGGGCTCGGTGTTCCTCGCCCAGCGCATCGACGAGACCTTCGACCGGCGCGTCGCCGTCAAGCTGCTGCGCGGCGTGCCCACGCGCGAATCGACCGAGCGCTTCCGCCGCGAGCGCCAGATCCTCGCCGACCTCAGCCATCCGCACATCGCGCGCCTCATCGACGGCGGCAGTACCGGCGACGGCCAGCCCTACCTCGTCATGGAATTCGTCGAAGGCATGCCGATCGACGCGTTCTGCCGCGAGCATGCGCTGTCGCTGCGCCAGCGCCTGCAGTTGCTGCTCAAGGTCTGCGCGGCCGTGCAGTACGCGCACCAGCGCCTGATCATCCACCGCGACATCAAGCCTGCAAACGTGCTCGTGCGCGCCGACGGCGAACCGGTGCTGCTGGACTTCGGCATCGCCAAGCTGCTCGCCGACACCGGCGACGCCGCGCAGCAGACCGGCCTGCGCTGGTTCACGCCCGCCTATGCGAGCCCCGAGCAGCGCAAGGGCGAACCCGTGAGCACCGCGACTGACGTGCACGGGCTCGGTTTGCTGCTCCACGAACTCGTCGCCGAAACGCCACCGCAGCGCGACGCGGGCGGCCGCTTGCCGCCGCCGAGCCGTGCGGCGAACAAGACGACGCGTCCGCGCGTGCCGACGGAAATCGATCTCATCGCCGCGCGCGCCACCCACGAGGAACCCGAGCGTCGCTATGCGTCCGCCGCCGCGCTCGCCGAAGACATCCAGCGTTTCCTGCGCGGCCGGCCGATCCACGCGGCGCCAGACAGCGTCGGCTATCGCGTCTCCAAATTCGTCGGCCGCCACCGCTTCGCGACCGCGGCGATGCTCGCCGCGATCCTGCTCGCCGGCGCCTTCACCTGGCGCCTCGCGCGAGAACGCGACCGCGCGCTGCGCGCCGAGGCAGAAGCGCGCGAACAGTCGGCGACGACGCAGAGCGTGGTCGACTATCTCGTCTCGCTGTTCAAGTCCGCCTCGCCCGACGAGGCCGGCACCAAGCCGATCTCGCCGCGCGATCTCGTCGATCGCGGCCGCCGCGAAATCGACGCACGCCTCGCCGGCGCCCCCGCGCAGCGCGCGCGGCTGCTCGGTGCGCTCGGCCGCATCTACCTCGAACTCGGCCTGCCCGAAGACGCTGCTGCAAGCCTGGGTGAAGCCGCGGACCTCGAACGCGACCACGGCACGCCGCGGCAGCGCGCCGCCTATCTCGCCGACCAAGGCCTCTCGCTCAACCTCGCCGAACGCCCGGTAGACGCGGTGCCCGTGCTCGAAACCGCGCTGGCCACGCTCGGCACGCCGGACGCGAAGGACGCCACCCTTGCCAGCGACATCCTGACCACGCTCGGTCTCGCCCAGGCGCGCAGCGGTGATCCGGCAGCCGGCGCGGCGAGCGTCCGCCGCAGCATGCGGTACGTCGCCGACGGCAGCATCGCGCAAGCGCGGTCACTCTACGCACTGGCCGAAGCGGACATGCGCGCCGGCCGTCTCGACGTCGCCGAACAGGGCGCCCTGCGCAGCCTCGACATCATGGGCAAGCACTTGGCCGACGACGCCGAGGAGATGCAGCAGGCCAAGGGTTTCCTCAGCCAGGTCTACGAACAGCAGGGTCGCTACGCTGAAGAAGAAAAACTGCTGCGCGAGATGCTCGAGGTGCGCCTGCGCACCCTCGATCCCGGCAGCGCCTGGGCGATGACCGCGCGCAACAACCTCGCGCAGGCGATCCAGCTGCAGGGCCGCATCGTCGAGGCGACCGCGCTGCTGCGCGAGAACGTGGAGCGCATGCGTGCGAACCGGCAGCAGGATTCGGCGTCATACCTGATCAGCCTCAACAACCTCGCCAGCCTGCTCGAACAGGCCGGCGACTATCGCGCCTCGCTGGCGATGTTCCGCGAAGTCGAGGAGCAGACCGCGAAGGCCGATCCGCTCGGCAACAATCCGCGCACGCTGCTGTTCCGGCAGAACCTGGGCCGCAGCCTGCTGCTCAACGGCCAGCTCGACGCCGCGCACGCGATCCTCGCCAAGCCTATCGAAGGCAGCGCCGATTCGCTCGACCTCAAGATCGAACGCGGCCGTCGCCTGCTCCATCTCGCTGAATGGGCACGCCGCAGCGGGCGGCTGCCGGAAGCGCTCGCCTGGGCCGACCAGGCGCGCAGCGCGTTCCTCGCGATCGTGCCGGCCACGCACGCGCGACTCGGCGCGGTCGCGCGCACGCGGGGGCTGATCCTGCGCGATGCGAAACGCCTGGCCGAAGCGGAAACCGAGTTGCGCCAGGCAGACGCAATCCTGTCGAAGAGCCTCGGCGAACGCGCCAACGCGACCCTCGACACCGAGCTGCAACTCGCCACGCTGCTCTACGCGCGCGGCAACGTCGACGAAGCGCGTCGCCTCGACGAGAAGATCGCGCCATTGCTGGATTCGCGCTTCGTCGAGACTTCGGACGTGCGCAGCGGACACGCCGAACTGAGCCGGCGGCTCGCCGTGGTCAAGCCGGGCTGACGATGTCCGCGTAGGCCGGATGCCGCGCGATCCACGCCGACGCATACGAACACGCCGGTACCACGCGCAGGCCTTCCCGCCGCGCCGTGTCGAACGCGGCCTGCGTCAGCGCGCTCGCGATGCCGCGCCCGCCGACCTCTTCGGGCACGCCGGTGTGCGTGATCGTCATCACCGCACCCTGCATGCGGTATTCGAGGACGCACGTCACGCCGTCGACGACGGCGCGGAAACGATGCTCGGCGGCATCGTGCAGGACTTCGACGCTCATGGACTGGCTCCGGCGTTGGCGGGGATTGGGCAACCATACCGTTCCGCGCGGCGCTGCGCGCGATCCTATGCGGCCGGCACGTGTTCAGCCGCAAGGTCGCGGCAGCCATCAGCAACGCCTCGGCGGCAGATCCCGTCCTCGGTGGACTTGTGCCCGGCATAGTTACGATATATCTTAAGACTGCAACTCAAGACATATCGGAGAAACCATGCACCCGTTCCATCATTCCCTGCATCACTGGTTCGCGCGCCGCCACCGTGGCGATGGCGACGAATTCGCCCGGCATTTCGCCGGCCGCCGCGGCTTTCCCGGTTTCGACACCGACGAGGAACAGGGCGGCCCGTTCGGCGGTCGCCATCGTGGCGGCGGCGGCCGTTTCGGCCGCGTCTTCGGCCATGGCGATCTCAAGCTCGTCCTGCTCGCACTGATCGCCGAACAGCCGCGCCACGGCTATCAGCTGATCCGCACCATCGAGGAGATGTTCGGCGGCGCCTACTCGCCGAGTCCCGGCACCGTCTATCCGACGCTGACGCTGCTCGAGGAAATGGGCTACGCACGCGTCGAAGCGCAGGACGGCGAGACGCGCAAGCTCTACCACATCACGCCGGAAGGCTCGGCCTGGCTCGAAGAGAACCGCGACGCCGTCGAGGCGCTGATGTCGCGCCTCCAGGTCACCGCGAACGCGATGGCGCGCATGGCGGCGCCGAACGCGATCCGCGAAGCGGTGCACACGCTGCGCCACGCGCTGTCGCTGCACGGCCACGCATGGACCGTCGACGAAGCCAAGCGCGTGCGGGCCATCATCGAGAAGGCCGCGGCCGACATCGTCAAGGGACGCGGTGCGGGCTGACACGCCGCCCGCGGTTCGACGCCGGCGTGCTCCGCCGTTACGCTTCGACGACGCCGCGCGCCACCCGTGGGCGCGCGGATTTTCCGCCCGGGATAGCGCAATGGGTACGCCGGATCTTTTCCAGACAAGCACGACATCGCGCATCCGCGTCGGCATCGGCGGCTGGACCTATGCGCCGTGGCGCAACAACTTCTACCCGCCCAGGCTCGCGCAACGCCGCGAACTCGAACATGCAAGCCGCCAGGTGACCTCGATCGAGGTCAACGGCACGTACTACGGCGCGCAGAAGCCGGCGACCTACGCGAAGTGGCGCGCCGAAACGCCCGACGGCTTCGTGTTTTCGCTGAAGGCGCCGCGCTACGTCACCGAACGTGCGCGCCTCGCCGACGCCGGCGGCGCGATCGACGCCTTCGTGCGCGGCGGCCTTGCCGAGCTCGGCGATCGCCTCGGCCCGATCAACTGGCAGTTCGCGAAAGGCCGGCCGTTCGAACGGGACGACTTCGCCGCGTTCCTCGACCGCCTGCCGGCGGAACTCGATGGCATGCCGCTGCGCCACGTCGTCGAGGTGCGCGACGCGAGTTTCCTGTGCGAGCCGTTCCTCGACCTCGCCCGCGCGCATCGCGTGGCGACCGTGTTCACCGATTCGAGCGAATATCCCTCGTTCGCCGACCTTACCGGCGACTTTGTCTACGCACGCCTCATGGGTTCGCGCGCCGACGTCGAGACCGGCTACGCACCAGCCGCACTCGACGCGTGGGCGCAGCGCGCGCGAATGTGGGCAGACGGCGGTGATCCGCCGGATTTGCCGCATGTTTCCATGCCGAATCCTTCCGGAAAGCCGCTCGAGGTATTCGTCTATTTCATCAGCGCGGCCAAGGAACGCAATCCGGCGGCAGCGCGGGCGCTGATCGACAGGCTGCGTTGAAGCGACCGTCTGGACCGGCGCGTGGCGCGGATCGAGGCTGTCCATCGAGCCCCGGCTGCGGTGCCATTCCCCGCAGGCAGCGCCGGGGGCGCGAAATGTCGGAAACCCCGTCTTGCGCATGATTTTGCTGGCTTCAGGCACGCCAGTGCTTTCGGCACATTGCACCTCCTCCAGCGCGCGTTAGCCTCGCAGGTTCGTTTCCACGAGCCGGATCGCAACCATGTTCATGCGCTGGATCACCGCCACCGCCATCGCCTTCCTTTTCGCCGCCGCGGCATTCCCGCACGCTGCGCTTGCAGCCGAAGGCAAGAACGCGGCCGACGAGAAGAAGGCGGAATTCAACCTGCCGCCGTTCCCGGCCGACAAGACGGTCAGGCAGTCGACGACGATCGACGGCCGCAAGGTCTCCTACGACGCCACCGTCGGCTCGCTGCCCGTGCTCGACGAGAAGGGCAAGAAGATCGCCGAGGTCATGTTCATCGCCTATACCACGGGCGGCAAGGACCGGCCGGTGACGTTCGCGCTCAACGGCGGACCCGGCGCATCGTCGGTCTACCTCAACATGGGCGCGCTGGGGCCCAAGCGCGTGCAGTTCGGCGCCGAGGGCAACAGCCCTTCCGATCCGAGCACGCCGTTCGACAACGCCGGCAGCTGGCTCGACTTTACCGATCTCGTCTTCATCGACCCGGTCGGCACAGGCTTCAGCCGCGCACTCGTCCCCGAGGACGAGGCGAAAAAGAAGTTCTACTCGACCAATGCCGACATCGAATATCTCTCGCGCATCGTCTACGACTGGCTGGTCAAGAACGGCCGCCTGGAATCGCGCAAGTACCTCGTCGGCGAAAGCTATGGCGGCTTCCGCGGCCCGCGCATCACGCATTACCTGCAGACGCGGCTTGGCGTCGCGATGAACGGCCTTGTGCTCGTCTCGCCGTATCTGGACCCTGGCGCGAGCGACAACGGCGACCTGTCGCCGCTGCCGTGGATGCTGACCCTGCCGAGCATCGCTGCCGCCAACCTCGAACGCCAGCACAAGCTCACCGACGCGGCGATGGCGCAGATCGTCGACTACACACGCGGCGATTACGTGACCGACCTGCTCAAGGGCCGTTCCGATCCGCAATCGGTCGAGCGCATCGTCAAGCGCGTGACGGAACTGTCCGGTCTCGACCCCGCCTTCGTGCGCCGCTCCGGCGGACGCCTGGAAACGCAGGCCTTCCTGCGCGAGGTGTTCCGCAACGAAGGCAAGCTCGGCAGCCGCTACGACTCCAACGTGACGAGCTGGGATCCGTTCCCGTTCTCGCCCGACCAGCGCACCAACGATCCGATCCTCGACGGCATCATCGCGCCGACGACAACGGCGATGGTCGACTTCATCACGCGCACCGTCGGCTGGAAATACGACGGCCGCTACAACGCGCTCAGCTACGAGGTGAACCGCCTCTGGGATCGCGACGGCAAGGGGCCGGAAAAAGGCTCGGTCAGCCAGCTGCGCCAGTCGGTCGCGATCGACCCCAAGCTGCACGTGCTCATCGCCCACGGCTGGGCCGACCTGTCCTGTCCGTTCATGGCCTCGCGCCTCATCGTCGACCAGATGCCGGTGATGGGCGACCCGAACCGCGTGCAGGTCAAGGCCTATCCGGGCGGCCACATGTTCTACAGCCGGCCCGACAGCCAGGCCTCGCTGCGCCACGACGCGATGGCCGTGTACGCCGCGCATTGAGCGCGACAATGCGCGGCGCGCTTCACGCGCGTCGCGCACGCCGCTAACCTCGAAGGATGGCCAGCAAGTTCCTCCGCTTCGGCAACGGCCGTCTCGACATTTCCGCACGCGAACTCGAAGTCGACGGCCGGCGCGTAGAACTGTCGCCGATCGTTTTCGACTGCATCGCCTATCTCGCCACGCACCGCGACCGCGCCGTCGGCCGAGACGAACTCGTCGCCGCCGTCTGGGCCAAGACCGCGATCAGCGACACGATGCTCGGCAAGGCGATCCTCGCCGCGCGACGCGGACTCGGCGACACCGCGGAGGCGCAGGCCATCCTGCGCACGGTGCCGCGCTTCGGCTATCGCTGGGTCGCGGCGACCAGCGAAGTCGATCGCAGCGAAACACGGGCAGCCGTCCCGACCGGTGCCGGGTCTGCCACGCAAACAGCAATCGATGCGCGACCGGCGCCGACGCCAACAGCCACATCGCGCACGTCGATGCGATGGCGGATCGCTGCGGTCTTCGCCGCAGTCGCCATCGGCAGCGCGATCGTGGCGGCATGGCTCCTGCTGCCGCACAGCCCTCCGGCGCCAGCCATGACACCGTCTTCGACCGGCGTCGCGATGACCAATCCCGATGCGATCGCCGTGTTGCCTGTCGACGTCTACGCCGGCAGCGACGACGAGTGGTTGCGCCTGGGCCTCATGGATCTGCTCGCGACGCGACTGCGCTCGGGCGGCGTCGTCGTCATGCCGAGCGACAGCGTGGTCCGCGCCATATCCGGCGCGAAGGACAACGATGAAGCGCTCAAGCGCCTCTCCGGCGCGGGCACCTTGCGTTCGATCCTGCTGCCGGCGGTGCGTCGCTCCGGCGACGATTGGGTCTTGCGTATCGACATCATCGACGCCGACGGCCACCGGCGCATCGCGCAGGCCGAAGGCGGAAGCGCGATCGCCGCGACCGACGAAGCCTCGCGTCGCGTGCTCGCCCTGCTCGGCCACGCCGCGTCTGACGACGCGTCGAACATCGATCTCGATCTCACCGAACTCCTGCAACGCACCGACGCTGCGCGCCTGTCGGAGAACCTCGATCTCGCCCGTTCGCTCATCGATCGCGCGCCGGCCAGCCTGCGCGACCAGCCGGAAGTGCGCGAACGCGCGATCCGCATCGACTTGCGCGCCGGCCGTTTCGATCAGGCGCGTGCCGCTCTCGGCACCCTGCTCGAACGCGTGACGGCCGAATCCGATCCGGTCATGCACGCGCGTTTGCTCGAAAACCTCTGCGTCGCGAACCTGCGCAGCAACCGCCTCGACGAGGCGCGCAAGGCCTGCGACCAGGCGATCGCCCTGCTCGACGGCCTCACCGAGCCGATCGCGCTCGGTCGCGCCTACAACGACCGCGGCATCCTCGAGTCGCGCCAGGGCCATTTCGACGCCGCGCTGTCGGACTTCTCGCATTCGCGCGTGGCACTGACACTCGGCGGCGACCCGCTGCTCATGGCGCAACTCGACGGCAACGAGAGCACGGTGCAGATGGCGCAGGGAAGACCGGCCGAGGCATTGCCGGCGCTCGAACGCGCCGGCGCCATGTTCCATCGCTTCGGCATGGTCAACGAATCCGCCGTGGCCGTGGTCAACCAGATCGGCGCGTATCTGCAATTGCTGCGGCCGGTCGATGCGCTCAAGGCAGCCAATCTTGCCTGGGCCGATCATTCGCGCATCACCGATCCTCAAGTGCGCGATGCGTTCGAGGCTTCGCGTGCCGACGCGCTCGCCGCGAACGGCCGCCTCGCCGAGGCACGCGCGCTGCTCGATGCGATGATCCATCGTGCCGAGCCTCCGGTCGATGCCGGTCAAGCCGCGCGCGCTCGCCAGATCGAGGCGCGGCTCGATCTCGCTGCCGGTGAAGCCGGTACCGCCGCCGCGCTCGCCAGGCAGGCCGTCGACGGCCTCGACCAGTCCGGTGACGAGGCAGACCGCGCAGACGCCTGGCTCACGCTGCTTCGCGCACTGCGAGCGAGCGATCCGGAGCGCGCGCAGCGCGAAACCGATGCCTTTGCCGCCTGGAGCGCGAGCAGCTCCGATCCGCGCGTGCTCGTGCGCGTCCAGGTCGCCCGCGCCGAACAGGCCGTCGCGGCGCGGGACAATGCTGCCGCACAGGTGGCCTTCGACGCCGCGCTCGCCGGCACCGAAGGCCGCATGGAATTGATTGCCGAGGTCGCCATGGCCTCCGGCAATTTCCTGATCGGCGACGGCCGCCTCGACGCTGCTGCGGTCGTCGCAGGCCGCGTCGCGCGTGCGGCCGAGCAGGACTTCGACTGCGCCTTGCTGCAGGTGCGGCTCTATCACGCGCTTGGCCGCGCCGGGCCATGGCAGGCCGCGCTCGCGCACGCCCGAGCGCTCGCAGGCGAACGCCAGATTCCGCAACCGCTTCAATCACTTGTGAACGCGCCACGCTGAGCCGGAACGGGAACCGAACAGAAACCGAACGGAGCGGCCATGGACTTGCGATCCGCGCCGGCGATGCTGCGGGACGCTGCCGCCGTCGGCTCGCAAGCCGCGCCCCTTCCGCATGACCTGGAGTTCCACATGAAACCGATCTCTCCCCGTTTCCGCACGCGCGTCCTGCGCCGGCGCCACCTCGCGGCCGGCCTCGCGCTGGCACTGGCCGCGCCCTTGGCGGCAGCGGCCACCGTGACGAACTGCGACGATTCCGGTGCCGGCAGCCTGCGCGACGCGATCGCCGGTGCGGCCAGCGGCGACACGATCGATTTCACCGGCCTCGGCTGCAACGCGATCGTGCTCACCGGCGGTGCGCTCTCGGTGCCGCTCGCCGACCTCATCGTCCAGGGTCCGGGCAGCGCCTCCCTGTCGATCAGCGGCAACGATGCGAGCCGCGTGTTCGACCACACCGGCAGCGGCACACTGGACCTGCGCGGTTTGACCCTGACCCACGGCCACGCCAGCGGCGACGGCGGCTGCGTGCGCACGGCGGCGAATCTCTCCCTCGACGACGTCGGCGCCAATGCCTGCGCCGCGGGCGACGCGACCGTTGCCGGCATCAACGGCGGCGCGATCGCCGCCGCGGGCGACGCCACGATCAACGGCGGCACGTTCGACGGCAACACCGCCGACGGCACGCAGCGCGTGCGCGGCGGCGCGATCGCGGTCGGCAACACGCTGAGCGTGATCGGCGCGACGTTCACGAACAACACGGCCTGGAGCCATCAGGACGGCAACCCGAACGACGACATCGCCGAAGGCGGTGCGATCTTCGCACTGGGCGGCGCACAGCTGACCGACAGCATCATTTCCGGAAACACGGTGAAATCGGATTCGTACGAGGCGTTCGGCGGCGGCGTCGCCAGCGGCTCGCATCCGGACCATGCGATCGCCTCTTTCGACATGTTGCGCGGACAGGTCCGCGACAACAACGTGACGACGCAGTGCGGGGTCTGTGCGCCCCAGGGCGGCGGCATCGCATCGGTCGGCGAGACCCAGGTACGCGACTCGCTGATCCTCTCCAACACCGTTTATTCGCCCGGCCACTACGGCGGCGGCGGTGGCCTGCGCGTGTTCCAGGCGAGCAATGCCGTCGTGAGCGGCTCGACGGTCGCCAACAATCACGCGCCGTCCGCCGGCGGCGGCCTGTTCGGGCCCGAAAGCGGCGTACTCTCGGTCGAAGACACGATCGTCGCCAACAACAGCTCGGGCAACGAAGCCGGTCTCGACGAGGGCGGCGGCGGCATCCTCTGCCTCGGTTGCGCAGTGGTGCTGCGCGACAGCGCGGTGACCGGCAATACCGCCGGCGCCGATGGCGCCGGCATCTTCATCCACTACGGCGAATACGCGCCGCAGGCCACGCAGATCATCAACAGCACGATCAGTGGCAACAGCAGCGATGCCGAAGGCGGCGGCATCATGGTCGACGGCGGCAATGCGAGCTTCAGCAACAGCACGATCGCGTTCAACAGCGCGGCAACGCGCGGCGCCGGTATCAGCGCCAGCTACTACAGCTACTCGCTCGACCTGCAAAGCACGATCGTGTCGAACAACGACACCGCCGGCGCCGCCAACAATGTCTGGGCATTCCCGGACACGGTCAGCGGTGCGAACAACCTCGTGCCGAACGCGGGCGGTCCGGCGCAGATGCCGGGCGACACGATCACCGCCGATCCGCTGCTGCAACCGCTGGCCGACAACGGCGGCGCGACGCCGACACATGCCCTCGGCGAAGGCAGCCCCGCGATCGATGCCGGCAACAACCTGCTCGCTCTCGACTTCGATCAGCGTGGCAGCGGCTTCGCGCGGACGTTCGGCGTCGCCGTCGACGTCGGAGCGTACGAGGCGCAGCCGCAGCCGCAGCCGGACGACACGATCTTCGCCAACGGCTTCGACGACTGAGCGGAAACCGGAACCCGCCATGTGAACCTGGCGGGTCCGCGACGGTCGATTCGCGTTCGCGCGGATCGCCACGCTGCCGGCGTCAGCGATACATGCGGCATCGCTGCCGCCCCGTCGCGCAAAAGCGTGAACGCGCCGCTGGCCGGCCTGCCGCTGCCGGCGGCGGCCATCGGTTGAGTTCTCGCGCGTCGACCCCGATCGCGCCATCCGGGCGTTGCATGCCCCATGTCCAACCACATGGTCAGCGCATTGCCGATGCCTTACCCTCGCGCAATGGCGCCGGATGAACCGACCGACGAGGAATTGATGCTTGCCTATGCCGGAGGCGACATGCTCGCCTTCGAGACGCTCTACCGGCGCCATCGCGGCGCGCTGTACCGCTTCCTGCTGCGCACGCTGCACCAGCGCGCCGATGCCGACGAGCTGTTCCAGGAAACCTGGAGCCGCGTCATCGTCGCGCGCGAGCGCTACCGGCCCGAGGCGAAATTCACGACCTGGTTGCTGCAGATTGCGCACAACCTGGCCATCGACCGCTTCCGCCGCCAGCGCCCGCAGGCGTCGGCCGAGGAAACCGACGCCGTGATGCGCACGCTCGACGCGCCGGAAGACGATCGCCCCGAGCGCGTGCTCAGCGAATTCGAGCAACGCCGCCGCCTGCAGCTCGCGCTCGAGGATTTGCCCGACGAACAACGTGTCGCTTTCCTGTTGCGCATGGAGAACGGACTCGGCCTCGAGGAAATCGGCGAGATCACCCACGCGGGCCGCGAGACGGTGAAGTCGCGGCTGCGCTACGCGCTCGCGCGCATCCGCGCGAGGATGCAACCATGAACATGCCCGACGACCGCGACCTCGAGAAACTGCTGTCCGACGACGGCGGCGAATGGGGTGCGCTGTACCGCAAGCTGTCGCGCGTCGAACCCCCGCGCCGTCTCGATCGCAACGTGCTCGGCGAAGCCGCGCGCGCCGTGCATGGTCATGTGCCGCGTCGCCAGCGCTGGCTGGTCGGGCTCGGCTCGGCGGCCGGCATCGTGCTCGCCGCCGGCATCGCCTGGCACGTCGGCCACGAAGGCATCCCGCAGTCCTCCGCACCTGCGTACGAAACGCCCGCGGCCAGCGCGCCGCGCCGGCAATATGTCCCGGTGCAGACGTTCGGCGAATCCGCGCGCCGCGCCGCGCCGAAACCCGAAGCACCCGCTTCGCCTGCTGCGACCGCTCCAGCATCCGCACCGCCGCCTGTCGCGGCGAAAGCGCGTCCACCGGCGCAGCCGCAGCCGCCTGCGCGAGCGCAGCCCGCGCCCGCGCCGCAGACGAGCGCCAGGCTCGAAAAGCAGGAAGCCGTCGCGCCGGCGCCGCGCGTCGCCGATAGCGTCGCGACGCAAGGCGGCGCGGCGCGACACGCCGCGCCGAAAGCGGCCGCCGATTCCGCCAGGGGCACGACGGAACCAATGCGCGTCGAGGACGGTGAGTCGCGCGCCGCGCGGGACCGCTCGCGTGACGCATCGCCCGAAGCACTCACGCGCTCGCAGGAAATACGCAACGACCTGCGCATGCCGCCGGAGGCGTGGATACGGCGCATCCAGTGGTTGCTCGACGAAGGCCGCGACGAACAGGCGCTCGAAAGCCTGCGCCTGCTCCGCCGCACACATCCGGACGTGGAACTGCCCGCCGACTTGAAGGATTTGCAGTGATCGCGCCGGCCCGCACGCGGGCGCGTCGCGCATGAGCGATGCACTGACCCTGCAAGGCCCGGCGCAGCTTCAGCAGGAGATCCGCAAGAGTCGCTTCCTCGCCCTCGCCGCGCCCGTCGAAGACGCCGACGCCGCGCTCGCGTTCATCGCGCAGGCGGGCACGCGCGATGCCACGCACAATTGCTGGGCGTATCGCATCGGCACCCAGTACCGCTTCAACGACGACGGCGAACCCGGCGGCAGCGCGGGTCGTCCGATCCTGCTCGCGATCGAAGGCCAAGGTGTCGACCGCGTCGCCGTCGTCGTCACGCGCTGGTTCGGCGGCATCAAGCTCGGCGTCGGCGGGCTCGCACGCGCCTACGGCGGCTGCGCCGCGGAATGCCTGCGCCTGGCGCCGAAGGTCGCGCTCATCGCGCAGGTATCGGTGCGCGTCGACTGCGACTTCGCACTCGCCCCGCTGCTGCATGCGCGCCTGCGCGAATTCGGCGCGAGCAAACGCGACGAAACGCACTCCGCCGAAGGCGTCCGTCTCGATGTCGACCTGCCCGCCGCGAACACCGATGCCTTCGCCGCCTTCGTCCGCGAAGCGAGCCGCGGCCGAGCCCGCGTGCGCGCGCTGGCTTGATCGCGCGGCGAACGTCCCTACCCTATCCGTTCCCGCCTTCGACATTGCGCCCGATGCCCGCTGCCGCCGACGCTCCCGCCGCCCCGCGCAAACTACGCACCTTGACGCGCCTCGTGCCGTTGCTGCGCCCGTACCACGGCCTCGTCGCCGGCTGGCTCGGTTTCCTTGCGCTCTCCTCGACGGCCACGCTGGTACTGCCGCAGGCGGTGCGCGTGATGATCGATCGCGGTTTCGTGCAGTCGAACGCGGCGGCGATCAACGCGAGTTTCCTCGGCCTGTTCGCCGTTGCCGCCGTGCTCGCCGTCGCAACGGCGGCGCGCTTCTTCTTCGTCAGCCTGCTCGGCGAGCGCATCGCGGCCGATCTGCGCCGGCGCCTCTACGACCACCTGCTCACGCTCGACCAGACCTTTTACGAAGGCACGCGCACCGGCGAACTCGTCTCGCGTCTTGCCGCCGACACCGAACTCGTGCAGACCGTGGTCGGCTCGACACTGTCGGTCGCGCTGCGCAGCGCGGTCACGCTCGTCGGCGGCATCGCGGCGATGGTGTGGACGAGTCCGCGCCTGGCGGGGATCACGCTGCTGGTGATTCCCGCAGTGATCCTGCCGATCGTCGTGTTCGGCCGCCGCGTCGCGCGGCTGTCGCGCGAAAGCCAGGATCGCATCGCCGATGCGTCCGCGATCGCCGGCGAGTCGATCGGCGCGATGCACACGGTGCAGGCCTACACGCGCGAGCCGCAGGAATCGCAGCGCTACGGCGCGGCCGTGCTGCGCGCGTTCGCCGTTGCGCGCAAGCGCATTGCGATGACCGGCACGTTGACCGCGATGGTGATCCTGCTCGTGTTCGGCGCGATCACGCTCGTGCTCTGGGCCGGCGCGAAGGCAGTCATGGCCGGCACGATGGCGCCCGGCGTGCTCAGCCAGTTCGTGCTCTACGCGATCCTCGCCGCCGGCTCGGTCGGCGCGCTCAGCGAAGTGTGGGGCCAGGTGCTGCGCGCGAGCGGCGCGCTCGGCCGCATCGGCGAACTGCTCGACACGCGGGCGGCGATCGCCTCGCCCGCGCAGCCGCAATCGTTGCCGGCGCCAGTGCGCGGTGCGCTGCGTTTCGAGAATGTCGAGTTCCGCTACCCGACGCGCCCGGATCGCGCAGCGCTCGAGGATTTCTCGCTCGACGTGCGCCCCGGCGAAACGGTGGCCCTCGTCGGCCCGTCCGGCGCGGGCAAGACGACGGTGTTCCAGTTGCTGCTGCGCTTCCACGATCCCGCGCACGGCCGCATCACGCTCGACGGCGTCGACCTGCGCGCGCTGGCGCTGCCGGAACTGCGCGGCGCTTTCGCGCTCGTGCCACAGGACCCCGTGCTGTTCGGCGCGAGTGCGGCCGACAACATCGGCTTCGGCCGCAACGGTGCGACGCGCGAGCAGATCGTCGAAGCCGCGCGCGCCGCCGAAGCCGACGCCTTCATCGCCACCTTGCCCGACGGCTACGGCACCGACCTCGGCGAACGCGGCGTGCGCCTGTCCGGCGGCCAACAGCAACGCATTGCCATCGCGCGCGCACTGCTGCGCGACGCGCCCGTGCTGCTGCTGGACGAGGCGACGTCGAGCCTCGACGCGCAGTCCGAACACCTGATCCAGCATGCGCTCGAACGCCTCGAAGCCGGGCGCACGACGCTCGTCATCGCGCATCGGCTCGCCACCGTGCAGCGCGCCGATCGTATCGTCGTCATGGACGGCGGCCGCATCGTTGCGCAGGGCACGCACGCTGAACTCGTCGATGCGGGCGGGCTTTACGCGCAACTCGCGCGGTTGCAGTTCGCGGCCTGAGGCGCGCTGCCGCATGACTGCCGACGACACCGACGCACGCGCACGCGCCATGCTGACGGCGCGTGCCGCGCTCGTCCGCCAACTGCTGCGCGATGGCGATCGCGAGCGCGCCATTGGCGTGGCCAGCGATCCGACTGCGCTCGCCGCGCCCGGTGCGGTGCGCCGGTTCGCTGCGGAATTTTTCGCTTGGCCACGCATCAAGGAGCGCTGGCTGCGCGCCGTGCTTGAGCGGAAGCCGGGCGATTTCCACGCGATGGCGGAACTTGCCGCAACGCTCCAGAACCTCGGCGAATCCACGGCCGCCCTCGCACTGTGCGATCGCGCGCTCGCGCAGCAGCCCGGCGACGCCAGCGTTCGCGAGGTCCGCGCGCTCGCGCTCATCGATCGCGGCGACGTCGAAGCCGGTCTTGCCGAATTGCGCGAACTCGTACCGAACAATGCAGCGACCGCGGCGCGCCATCTCGTCGTCATGCACTACGACCCGGCGCAGGACAACGAAACCCTTTTCGCAGCGCAAGTCGACTACGCGCAGCGCCACCTGCGCACCTTCGGACCGACGTTCACGCGCATGGCATGCGATCCGGAGAAGCCGTTGCGCGTCGGCTGGCTGTCGCCGCGGCTGGGCGAAGGGCCGGTCGCGCGCTTTCTCGGCGGGCTGCTCGGCGCGTTCGATCGCACGCGGCATCGCCACGTCCTCGTCGCGCTGCAACCCGTGTTCGACGAAACCGGCGCCGCGATCGCGCGACTCGCCGACGAAGCGGTGATGCTCGCCGGGCTCGACGACGCGGCCTTGCTCGACGCGCTGCGCCGCCTGCAACTCGACGTGCTCGTCGATCTCGCCGGTCACGCCACGGCGAACCGCATCGGCGTCGTCGCGCAACGCGTCGCGCCGCTGCAGGTGTGCTGGCTCGACTGGTTCGACACCACGGCCGTGCCTGCGATGGACGCGTGGATCAGCGACCGCTGGCTCACGCCCGAGGACGGCACGCAGCGCTACACCGAGCGCATCGTGCGACTCGATGCGGGTCGCTTCTGTTACACGCCGTTCGACAGCCGGCCGTTCGACAACCGGCCTTTCGACAGCCGACCGCTCGCGGACGCATCAGCCGCGAAACGTGAACCGTCAGATCAAGTCGTGTTCGCCTCGTTCAATCGCCTCGCCAAATTCAACGAAGGCGTCGTCGAAACCTGGTCGCGCATCCTGCGCGCCGTGCCGAATTCCCGGCTCGAACTGCGCACGCGCATGCTCGCCGACGCGGGTACGCAGGCGCACATCCGCGCGCGCTTCGCCGCACACGGCGTCGACGAGAACCGGCTCGATCTCTTCGCGAACGTCCCGTACCGCGACCTGCTCGACGCCTACGCGCACGTCGACGTCGCGCTCGATCCGTTCCCGTTCTCCGGCTGCACGACGACCTGCGACGCGCTGTGGATGGGTTGCCCCGTCGTGACGCTGCCCGGCGACACCTTCGTCAGCCGGCAAAGCGCGAGCCTGCTGTCGCGACTCGGCCGCGAGGAATGGATCGCACACTCGCGCGAGGACTACGTCGAACGCGCCATCGCCCTCGCGCGCGACGCGCACGCGCTGCGCCCGCAACGCGCGGCGCTGCGCGAGGCCGTGCGCGACAAGCTCTGCGATGCGACTGTGCAGGCGCGCGATTTCGCCGCGGCGCTACGCGCGCTGTGGCATGCGACGTGCGGCTGACGTGAATCTGATCTGATTGCGAAACTTCGCGGCATCTGATGGCTGCGTCTGGCGAACGTGGTTCTTCCATCTTCATTGCGTGAAATTCATCAGCATCCGAATCAGGCCGATCAAGACCAAGATGCCTCCAGCTACGAGCAAACCACTTCCAAAACCAAGGCTTACGGCAATTTTCATTGTCGACCAACGAAGAAATTCATTTGCACTGCCTGGCAATTGCGGATTGAACGCGAATACGGCAATCAAGCACGAAGCGACCAGTACACAACCACGCCTGTCCGTGCACCCAGAATTTCCCGCCAGTTCCATAGAACAAGTCCCGCAGCTATGGCCGCGCTCAGAATCAACAGCAACAGCTTCATGAAATAGCCCCCCCGATCGATTCAACGCCACAAGAAAAACCCCGCACGCGGCGGGGTTTCTCATTTCATGGTCGGCGGCGCGTCACTTGACGGGTTGCACGCCGGACGCCTGCGATCCCTTCGGGCCATCCACGACCTCGAAGTTGACCTGCTGTCCCTGCTGCAACGTGCGGAAACCTTGCGAATTGATCGCGGAGTAGTGCACGAAAATGTCCTCGCCGCCTTCCTCGGGCGCGATGAAGCCAAACCCCTTGGCGTCGTTGAACCACTTGACGGTACCGGTACGCATTGCCTTGAACCCCTCTGGATGGATCCCCTGCGTGCGGCGCGGCTCCCCGCCCGCGACACCGCGGGCGCACGCGACTGCGCACGAAACCATCTAACCATCACTTAACGACGGGGATCAAGCCTTTGGCAGTTGCGTACGGGCGCGACTCGGTATCGCCCTGTCAGAACTGACAGGTCTGATCTCCGGCCACGCTCAAGCCGTTTCGAGGAGTGCCTTCACGAGTGCGGGCACCTGCGCGGTGGCCGCTTCGAGGTTGGCGAAAATCTCAGGCAGGCTGATCTCCGCTTCGTCTCCGCAGCCGGCGGCCCAGTTGGCGACGAGCGCGACGCAGGCGTATTCAAGATCGAGTTCGCGCGCGAGCGCTGCTTCGGGCATGCCGGTCATGCCGACGAGGTCGCAGCCGTCGCGCTTGAGGCGCGCGATCTCGGCTCGGGTTTCCAGGCGCGGCCCCTGCGTCGCGCCGTAGCAGCCGCCGTCAACGACGGCGATTCCCGCCGCGCGCGCGGCGTCGAGCAGCGCGCGGCGCAGCGATGCCGAATACGGTTCGCTGAAATCGATGTGGCGCACTTCGGCACCGGCGACGTCGCAGAAACTCGTCAGGCGATCGTGCGTGTAGTCGATGATCTGATCGGGCACGGCGAGCACGCGCGGCCCCATGTCGGCGCGGATGCCACCCACGGCGTTGACGCCGACGACGCGGCGCACGCCGAGGTGATGCAGCGCCCAGACGTTGGCGCGGTAGTTCACGCGGTGCGGCGGGATGGTGTGCGACTCGCCATGACGCGCGAGGAAGGCGACGCGATGCGCACCGACGCTGCCGACGACGATGCTGTCGGACGGATGGCCGTACGGCGTGTCGACGGCATGGCGTTCGGCGTCTTCGAGGCCGGGAAAACGATACAGCCCGGTGCCGCCAATGAGGGCGAGGTCGATCGTGCGAGTCATGCGTCCACCGCGTAGATCGCCGCGAGGTTGCGGCCTTGTTCGTGATAGTCCATGCCGTAGCCGAACACGTAACGGTCCGGCACTTCGACACCGACGAAATCTGCGACGAGGCCGGCGCCGCGGCCGTGGCGTTTCTCGCAGAGCACGGCGATGAGCACGCGCGCGGCGCCCTGCTCCACGCAGAAATCGCGGATGCCGGCGAGCGTGTGGCCTTCGTCCAGGATGTCGTCGACAAGCAGCACGGTCTTGCCCGCGAGCGGCACGTTCGGCCGCTTGATCCAGTGCAGTTCGCCGCCGCTGGTCGCGCCGCGATAACGCGTCGCGTGGAGGTAGTCGAACGTCAATGGCGCGGCAATGCGCGTCGCGAGCTGGCCGGCGAACGGCAGCGCGCCCTGCATGACGGTGATGAACAGCGCCGGCTCGCCGTCGAGCACAGTATCGATCGCGGTGGCGACGCGCGAAATCGCCGCATCGAGCGTGGCGGCGTCGTGGATGCGCTCGGCGTTTTCGAGCGCGGCGTCGAGCGCTGGCGTGTTCATGCGACCGCCTTGTCGAGCGTGGTGACGCGTTCGATGAATGCGTGGCGCTGCGGGTTGTCCTCGAGCGATTTCCAAGTCGACGCCACCGCGCCCTGCAGTTGCGCGACGCGCGCCGGATCGCAGGGCGCATGCTTCGCGCTCGCCGCGAGCGATTCGTCGACGATCGCCGGCGAACAGGCGAGCAGCAGGTCGCAACCGGCGGCCAGGTGCGCATCGACACGCGCGGCGATCGAACCAAGCGGTTCCGCCGCGGCCATGCCGATGTCGTCGCCGATCACGACGCCGCGAAAACCCATGTCGCCGCGCAGGATGTCTTCGATCCAGATCCGCGAATAGCCGGCCGGCAACGTATCGACGGCCGGGTACGTGACATGCGCCATCATCACCGCCTCGGCGCCTGCTTCGATCGCGTCGGCGAACGGAACGAGATCACTCGCACGCAACTCGTCGAGGCTGCGCGGATCGACCGCGGCATCGAAATGCGTGTCCTCGGCGACGCTGCCGTGGCCGGGAAAATGCTTGATCGTCGCCGCCATGCCGGCGAGACGCATGCCGCGCAGGCTGGCCAAGGCAAGAGTCGACACGACTTGCGGATCCGCGTGCAGTGCGCGTTCGCCGATCGCACGGTTGCCGCGCGCAAGATCGACGACGGGCGCGAAGCTGAGATCGACACCGACCGCGCGCATCTCGCTGGCCATGAGCCACGCGTGTTCCTCGGCGCGCGCGATGGCGGCGCGCGGATCGCTGTCGTACAGCTCGCCCAGTCGCGCGAGCGCGGGCAGCCGCGTGAAGCCATCGCGGAAACGCTGTACCGGACCGCCTTCCTGATCCACGCAGATCAGGAACGGCTCGTCGCGCTCGGCGCGGATCGACTCGATGAGTGCGGCGACTTGTTCGCGGGTCTCAAAATTGCGCGTGAACAGAATCACGCCGCTGACCTGCGGCACCCTGATGCGCGCGCGGTCGGCGTCGTCGAGCGTCTTGCCGGCCAGTCCGATGATGAGCATGTCGTTGCGGTTTCCTTCAAGCGTCCTCGCCCGCGCGTTCCGCGGCGCTCCAGCGCGCATACGGGTATGTGGCGAGGTTGAGATTGTAATAGCGCGGGAGGTGGCTGACCTCGCGGCCGAGCCAGGCCGGACGCGCGAAGGCTTCGTCGACGGAATCGAGCTCGATTTCGGCGACGACGAGGCCCGCGTTGTCGCCCTCGAATTCGTCGATCTCGAAAAGATGCGCGCCGAGCGTGACATGGTGACGACGCTTGGCGACGGGCGAGCCGGCCAGCGTGTCGAGCATGCGCCGCGCGTCGGCGACCGGGATGGCGTATTCGTACTCGTCGCGCGCGATGCCGTCCGCGACCGACTTGATGTTGAGGAACGCCGCCTCGCCCGCGATGCGCACGCGTACCGAACAGCGCGCCTGCGGCGGACCGGCGAGGTAGCCCTGCGCCATCGATTGCACATGCGACACCTCGTTGCGCCACGCATCGCCGACAACGAGGAACTTGCGTTCGATTTCCACGCCCATGCCGCTTACCGCACGAACAAGGCGATGGATTCGACATGCGCCGTATGCGGGAACATGTCCATGACGCCGGCCGCTTCGAGCGTGAGGCCATGACGCTCGACGAGCGTGCCCGCGTCGCGTGCGAGCGAGCCGGGATGGCAGGACACGTAGACCACGCGGTCGGTGCCCTTGCGCGGCAGGTAGTCGAGCACGGCGGCAGCGCCCGAACGTGGCGGGTCGAGCAGCAGCTTGTCGCAGGCGCGTTTCGCCCACGGCGCATCGCGATGGTCGGCGAAAAGATCGGCGGCGACGAATTCGACGTTGCCGATGCCGTTCGCGACCGCGTTCTCGCGCGAACGCGCGACGAGCGCGGCCTCGCCTTCGACCCCGATCACTTCACCCGCGCGGCGCGCGAGCGGCAGCGTGAAGTTGCCGAGGCCACAGAACAGGTCGAGCACGCGGTCGTCCGGCGACAGGTCGAGCAGCTCGATCGCGCGCGCGATCATGCGCTGGTTCATGCCGTCGTTGACCTGGATGAAGTCGAGCGGACGGAATGCGAGTTCGACGTCGAAATCGGGAATGCGGAAAGAGAGCGGCACCGTTTCCGGCCACAGCGGCGTCACGCTGTCCGGACCGCCGGGTTGCAACAGGATCGCCAAGCCGTTCGCCTTGCCGAACGCCGTCAGCGCGTCGCGATCGTTGGCCGACAGCGGCTGCAGGTTGCGGAAGGTGAGCGCGACGGTGTCGTCGCCCGCGGCGATCTCGATCTGCGCGATCTCCGCCTTCGCTTCGAGCGATCCAACCAGCGCGCCGAGCTGCGCGAGCTTCATGCCCACTGCGGGCAGCAGTGTATGGCATTGCGACAAATCGGCGACGAAACGCGGGTTGTCCTCGCGGAAACCGACCAGCGCCTTGTCCTTCTTCGCCACCCATTTGACCGACAGGCGACCCTTGCGGCGATAACCCCAGGCATCGGCCGTCAGCGGTTCGAGCCAGCGTTGCGGCGCGACCTTGCCGATGCGTTCGAAATTCTCGGCGAGCACGCGCTGCTTGGCCGCGATCTGCGACGCCTGCGACAAATGCTGCAACGTGCAGCCACTGCAGGTGCCGAAGTGCGCGCAGCGCGGCTCGATGCGCTCAGGCGAGCGGACGAGGATTTCCTCGACCTTGCCTTCGTCGAAATGGCGGCTGCGCTTGGTGACGCGCGCGCGCACTGTTTCGCCGGGCAGCGCGCCGGCGACGAAAAAGGCCTTGCCGTCGACGCGGGCGACGCCACGGCCATCGTGGGAAAGGTCGACGATGGAAACTTCTGCGAAGGTCATGGGAATGTGCGGCCCGCGCGCGGCGCGGCCGCGAAGGCCGGCAGCGGCGTGGACGCTATTTGCGCTGCCAGGCGTTGCGGGAGTCCTGATAATACCAGCCCGCCTTCGCACGCTCGATCCATTGCTGCGCGAACGTCGCGCGGATCTGCGGCGCCCAATCGGCATGGCCGTTGGCGAGCGCGATCTCGCGGTAGACCGCTTCGCGATCGCGGTTCTCGTCGGCGACGGCGGCATTGACCGCCGCGCGCTGCGCCAGCGCGATCGCCGCGGCGTCGCGCACGGCGACCAGGCCGTCGCGCGTGAAACCGAGCGCACCGCTGTCGAAATGCGGCTTGAGCGTCGCCGCGAAACGCTCGCGCATGCGCGCCTGGATGGCCTGGATCTGCGGCGTCTGCACGGTGATGTCCGCGTTCTGCGCGTAGGCGCTCGGCACGAAGAAATCGAGCAGCATCGCCGCGGGCGGCTGGTGCTCCGGCGCGGGTGGCGGCGTGTCCTTCGGCGGCGGCGCAGGCGTGTCGCCGAGCACCTTGTCGACGAACTGTTCCGCCGCCTTCTGCGCGGCGGCTTCCGGGAAATAGACGTTGATCGTCACGCAAGCCGCGGGCAGCGCGAGCGTTGCGAGAAAGAACCAGCGTGCGGTCGTCGTGCGGAACATGCGTCGCCTCCACGGATCATTTGATGACGGGCGCCTGCCCCTGCGTGGCTTCGCGCAGGCGGCGCACGAGCGTCGGCCAGTCGACACGGCGCCGATGGCCGACGATGTCGATGCGCGGGATGCCCGCACCCTCGACGATAGCGTAGCCGCGCGCGGCGAGCGAGTCGTCGGCGGGAATCGTTTCAGGCAACGGTTCGATGCCGCCCATCGTGCAGACCTCGTCGCGCAGCCGGCAGCGCAGGCCGAGCTTGCCGAAGCCGAACGTGTTGACGAGCTTGAGCGCGAGGTTCTGCACGCTGGGCGCGCCGGAGCCGATGCCGGTGATGTCGTCGACGGCCTTGTAGCTCATGCGGCCGCCGCCGTCGGTGCGCAGGTACGCGTCGAACGCGACCGTGCTCCAGTCGAGCAGCCGCAGGCCGTCGATCGTGCCGAACAGGCGCCCGGTCATGCCGCCCAGCGAGAAGGCGCTGGTGAACTGTTCGAGATCGAAGTTCTCGAAATGCACGTTCGCGCCGAGCGCGGGTGCGGCGCCGAACGGCCGCTCCAGGCTCATCGAGTTGACGCCGAGGTGGCCGTCGAAGAGATACAGGTCGAGGCCGCCGTGGAAGTCGATGCGATCGCCGGCGAATTCGATTTCCGGAATACCGCCGGACAGGTTGCCCGGAAAGATCGGCCAGCCGAACGCAGCCGACATCTGCGGCAACTGCACGCCGACAATCGCGAACGAGGCCTCGTAACGATCGCCGCCTGGAGAAGCCGGCTGCGCCATGAACTTCTCCATGCGCAACTGGCCGCCGAGGACGTCGACAGCGAGCGGCTGCGCGAGGCGCAGCGCATCGGTGTCGCTCTCGATGTGCGCCTGCGCCGCGCCGAACGGCACCTTGTAGAACTCGATGCGCTGCCAGCCCAGCGTGGTCGGTGGACGGGCTTCGCGAGCGCTCCAGTCGAGCGCGCCGTCGAGGCCATGCAGTTCGAAACGTCCCGCGCCGTCGACGAAGGAAACGTCGCGCGCCGCCAGCGACGCTTCCCGCACGCGTCCCGACTCGAACTCGAGTCCGCCGCTCAATTCGCCGCTTGCCGACACATCGCGATAGCCATGCGTGCCGAGCCAGCTGCGCGCATAGCGTCCGACCGCACGCGCGAGGTCGGCGCGGCGCAGGTCGACGTGCAGTTGCGGAAACGCGGGCGTCGTCGCCTGCCACTCTCCGCTCGCCGCGGCTTCGAGGACGCCGGGATCGTTCCACTCGAAAGACGCGACGTGCCAGCGATCTGCGCCGAATGTGGCGTCGAACCGCGCGGCAATCGGCGTTTCCGGCAATTCGACATAGGCGCTGCCGGCGAGATACTGGCCGCCGCGCAGGTTCGCCTCGGCGATGACGCGTGGCGTCGCGAGCGCGCCGGAGACGCGGAGTTTCGCGTCGAAGCCGACATTCGCCGCGCCGAATGTGCCGTCGCTGGCGTCGTAGTGCAGGCCATGCGCCGAAAAAAACGCGCCGCGCAGCCAGTCGCCCGCCGATCCGGGCGCGCGCAACACGACGTCGCTGCCGCGCAACGAGCCACCGAGCAGTTTCGCGTCGAACGAACCCGCGAGCGCGCCGTCGCGCGATTGCCAGCGCGAACGCAACGCACCGACCGACGCGTTGGAGAAACGCGCATCGCGCCAGGCGAGCGACAGGGCGTCGCCGCTGCCTTCGCGCCGCCAGTCGATGCCGCCTTTCAGGCCGCGAATGGCGATGCCGCGTGCCGGGTCGCGCGCATCGAACGCCGTCGTCGTTGCGGACAGCCGCGCGATGCCCTGCGCATCGACATCGACGTCGCCTCGCAATTCGCCGACGAGCGCGAGCCGATCGAAGCCGTGCGCCGAGAACACGCCCTGCGCGTAACGCGTCGTCGCCAGCGGAAACACGACACGTGCCTCGCGCACCGACAGCGTGCGCAGCGGTGCGACGCTCGATGGGTCGAACGCGCCGGCGGCTTCGAATTCGAGCGCTTCGGCGTCACGCCAGGCGAAGCGCTTGACTTGCCAGACGCCATCGATGCCGCGCGAAGCCTGCAGGTCCGCTTCGACCGGCTGGTCGGGCAGTTGCGCGTGCATCACGCCGACGTCGAGCCGGCCGCGCGCGAGACGCATCTGCGCCTCAATCACCGTTGTTTCGTTCTGGACATCGAGATTGAGCGTGCCGCTCGCATCGACATCGTTCGTGGAGAATGCGCCGTCGCGCGTGCCAAGCGCGAGGCCGCGCACGTCGTAGCTGACGTTCCATCGATGCTGCGCGTCGAGGCTCACGTCTGCGTTGATGTCGCCACGGCGAAGTTCGCCACCGCTCCAGTTCGCCGCAAGGAAAGGCCTGAGCCAGGATGCAGGCAGCTTGCGCACGCTGGCGGAAATCGCGCCGGCACCCAATGGAATGTCGACGTTCGCCGCCGTGTCGTCGACGCGCAGCGCGAGCGCGAGCGTCTCGCGGGAAACGCGCGCAGACAGCATCGCTTCGCGCGAGTCGCCGACGCGCAACGGACCTTCGCAGGCCTGCGCGTCGCCATCGCGGTGCAATTCGCAGCGCCAATCCAGGCGCCCGTCCAGCGCGGCTTCGGGCACGGCCAGCCGATCGGCCGTGATGCGCAGGAACCCGCCGGCGTCGGCAAGCCGCGCTTCCACTTCCAGCTTGGCGAGCGAGACATGCGGCGCGTCGAGGCGGCTTGCGTCGATGCGCACGGTCCTTGCGGCAGCCGGCGGGATGCCGATGCCAAGCGCACAAAGAGCGGCGAAAAACGGATTTGACGAAAGACGCATGCCGGCCCATTCTGCCGCAACGCCGCCACGGAAGGAGCCGAACATGCCGCGCCCGCGCATTCTCGTCGCCGACGACAATCCGGTCAGCCTGCGCTTTTTCGCCGACGCGCTCGACGCATTGGGCTTCGACTGCACGCTTGCGCCCGACGGCGCCCGCGCGTTCGCCGAGGCCGATGCCAACCGCTTCGACATGCTCCTCCTCGATCTCGACATGCCCGTGTTCGGCGGCATCGAGGTGCTTGCCCGCGTGCGCGCAGGCGACGGGCCGTCGAACCATGCGAGCGCGTTGGCAACGAGCGCGGAGACCGATGCGGAAAGGATTGCCGCGTTGCGCGTGGCGGGATTCGCCGACGTGCTGCCGAAACCGATCGGCATCGATGCGCTGCGTGCGATGTTGGCGCGGCACCTGCCGCCCGACTCGCGCGCGACGCCCGCGTTGCTCGACGATGCGCAGGCGCTGGGCGCGGCCGGCGGCGACCGCTCGATCGTCGCCGCGCTGCGCGACCTGTTCGTTGCCGAGCTCGAAACGCTGCCGGCCGAAATCGACGCACTGGCGGCCCGAAGCGACGTCGTCGGCTTGCGCGATCGCCTGCACCGGCTCGATGCTTCGGCGGGCTTTTGCGGTGCACCGGCCTTGCAGGCGGCCAACGCACAACTGCGCGCGACGCTCGAAGAGGGACGCTGGCCACAGGATGCGATCGAAGCTTTCCTCGAGACGTGCGTCCACGTGCGAAGGGCATTGGCGGACCAGGCCGAATCCGCGGTAAGTCGCACGCAGAGCCGGCGCTGACGCCGATCGGACGAAAACGAATCCGGCGTGCCCTGCTTGCGCAGGCGCTGCGTTTGCGCGGCGGTCTGCGTCGATGCAGGCCGCGGAAGCACCTCATCCGCGTGGCAGTTGCCCGGCCAGCGACCATGATTGCAATTCGCCGCCGATCAGGTGGCGCACGACGCCGCGCATGAGCGTGCGCAGTTGCGCGAGATGCGCGGGCGAAGGTTTCTCGTCGCGATCGAGCGCGAGCAGCGCGGCGCCGGCAACACGCGGAAAGTGGCTGCCGCCGCGCCAGGGAAAGGCGCCGGCGTCGGGGTCGTAGAGATACTCCGCTGCCGCCTCGATCGGTTCGCCCTGCGCGGTCGCGCCGAGGGCGAGCCCGTAACCGAGTTCGCCGAGCAGGTCACGCTCGAAGCGGCGCAACGACCAGGCCGTGTCGCCGCCTTCGCCGAGCCGGGCGAGACATTGCGCGTAGGCCGCGAAGGCGCGCGGATGTGCGTCGGCGCGCTGACTCAGGCGCAACACGAGTTCGTTGACATACATCGCCGCGACGAGATCGTCGCCGCGCAGCAGCAGCGGTGTGCTGGCGGCGTCAACCGCAGTCAACGTGCCGAGTTCGCCTTGCGCCGTCCAGCCCAGGAGCAGCGGTTGCAGCGGCTGCAGCATGCCGCGCGGCCAGCGGCTGCGCTCGCGGCGCACGCCGCGCGCGACGAGGCCGACGCGGCCATGGTCGCGTGTGAAGGCTTCGAGCAGGAGCGAAGTTTCGCGGTACGCCCGCGCGTGCAGTAGGTAGGCAGGTTGCTGTTCGACGCGCATGCGCGCCGCTTCCTCAGCCGTCGTAGCCGAACTGCTTGAGCGCGGCGGCGTCGTCGCTCCACGATTCGCGCACGCGGACCCACAGTTCCAGATGCACGCGACGGTCGAACAGGCGTTCCATCGCACGGCGCGCCGACGTGCCGATCTTCTTGAGTTGCGCGCCGCCGGCGCCGATGACGATGCCCTTCTGCCCTTCGCGCTCGACCCAGATCACCGCGCCGATGCGGCTGATTTCGGGTGCGTCCTCGAAGCGCTCGATCTCGACCGCCGTCGCATAGGGCAGTTCGTCGCCGAGCTGCAGCATGAGCTGTTCGCGCACGAGTTCGGCGGCAAGGAAGCGCTCGCTGCGGTCGGTGAATTCGTCTTCCTCGAATTGCGCCGCCCCTTCCGGCAGCATCGAGACGATGTCGTCGAGCAGCGCCGGCACGCCATCGCCGCGGCGCGCGCACAGGAAATGCACGGCGGCGTAGTCGTGCGTGCGCGTGATCTGCGCCGCGAACGCGAGCAGGCGCGTCTTGTCGGCGAGCTTGTCGACCTTGTTGACGGCCAGCAGCACGGGCTTGCCGAGCGCCGCGAGCAGTTTCCAGATCGCCTCGTCCTCGTCGTCCCAACGCGGGCCGTCGATGACGTGGACGAGCACGTCCGCCTCTTCCGGCGCCTGCCGTGCAACCCGGTTGAGCTGGCGGTTGAGCGCGCGCCGCGACTCTCGATGCAAGCCCGGCGTGTCGAGAAAGGCGACTTGCGCGTCGGGCCGCGTGAGGATGCCGAGGATGCGGTGGCGCGTGGTCTGCGGCTTGGGCGTGACGATGGACAGGCGCGTGCCGAGCATCGCGTTGAGCAGCGTCGACTTGCCGGCGTTGGGGCGCCCGATCAGCGCGACGCAACCGAACCGGTGCGGCGCGGACGATTCACTGGCCATGGTTCTTCTCTTGCTCCAGCCGCGCGAGCGCGAGCTCGGCGGCAATCTGTTCCGCGCCGCGCCGGCTCGAGGCGCTGCCGCGGAAACTTTCGTCCAGCGATTCGACGCGACAGGTCACGTCGAAGATGCGTGCGTGTTCCTCGCCGCTGGTCGCGACGAGTTCGTAGACCGGCAGCGGCAGGCCCTTCGCCTGCAGCAATTCCTGCAGGCGCGTCTTGGCGTCCTTCGGCGTGCGCGCGCCCTCGGCGACGAGCGGCGCGAACAATCCACGCACGAGTTCGCGGCACGCCGTCCATCCGGCATCGAGATAGGCCGCGGCAATGACGGCCTCGAAGGCATCGGCGAGGATCGAATCACGGCGATGGCCGCCACTCTTGAGCTCTCCCGGCCCCAGATGCAAGTGGTCGCCGAGCTGCTGGGCTCGCGCCATGCCGGCGAGCGCACCGCCATTGACGAGCGCGGCGCGCAGGCGCGTCATGTCGCCTTCGCTCGCACGCGGATGGACTTCGTAGATGAGTTCGGCGACGAGCAGGTTGAGCAGCGCGTCACCGAGGAACTCCAGGCGTTCGTTGTTCGCGTGCGCGGCGCTGCGGTGCGTCAGCGCGCGCTCGAGCAGCGTCGCGTCGGCGAAGCGGTGACCGAGGGCCTTGGCGTCACTCACCCGTGTTGTTGGTCAGCTTGACGGAATGATCGAAACTGGCCAGCAGGTCGATGTTGTACATGAACGGAATACGCCGCTCGTACGCGACGCGCAGCATGACGCCGCCCTTGTCGCGAACGGATGTGATCGACGTCATTGGCACGTTCTCTTCGTCGACGTACTGCGTGTTGAACTTGAATTGCAGGTCACGGCGCAGCTGGTCGAGCGATTTCTGCGCGACGCCGGGCTCCTTGCTCTCCTGATCCATCGCCTTGACCACGCCGAAATATTCCGTGTAAGCGGGAACCAGGCGCATCGCGGCATAGGCGAAGAAGCCGGCGACGCACAGCAGAATGGCGAATCCGATCAGCGTGATGCCCTTGGGCTTGCGATGCATGTTGTTCTCCCCGAAATGGACGTTCGCGGTCGTGGACCAGCGTCGCCAGTCTATTTGATCACCGTTCCAATGCGCGCCAGGTTACCGAAATTCATCCAGATCACGAAGGCGCGTCCGACGAGGTTTTCCTCGGGCACGAAGCCCCAGAAACGGCTGTCGGCGCTGTTGTCGCGGTTGTCGCCCATCGCGAAATACTGGCCTTGCGGCACCGTCCAGGTGCCTTCGTGGCCGACCCAAACGCCTGGCATTTCGAGGATCTTGTGCTGCACGCCACCGAGATCTTCCTGCTTGAGCTGGGCGCCGTCCATCGGCCGCCCCGGTTCGGCCGGGCCCGCGTAGGCGCCGAGATCGGTTTCGGCGACCTGCTGGCCGTTCACGAAAAGGGTCTTGTTGCGGTATTCGATGGTGTCGCCGGGCAGCCCGATGACGCGCTTGATGTAGTCCTCTTTCGGGTTCTTCGGGTAACGGAACACGAAAACATCGCCGCGCCTGGGCTCGCCGGTGGCGAGGACGCGCGTGTTGAGCACGGGAAGGCGCAGGCCATAGGCGAACTTGTTGACGAGGATGAAGTCGCCGACCAGCAGCGTCGGCATCATCGAGCCCGAAGGGATCTTGAATGGTTCGGCGACGAACGAGCGGAACAGCAGGATCGCGAACAGCACGGGGAAGAACGAGCGCGCGTACTCCACCGGCGTCGATTCGCGCAGCGTGTCGCGCGCACGCGCTTCGCGCTCCTCTTCGCTGAGCGCGGTCATCGTCTCGACCGCATGCGCACGCCGGCGGCGGGCCGGTGCGAGGAACAGGAAGTCGAACAACCACAGCGCGCCGGAGGCGCCGGTCAACACGACGAGCAGCAATGCGAAATCGAAGTCCATGGAATTGCCTTGTCTGTATTCGCCGTTCCACCGCAAGCGGAACGGCGGAAGGAAACTATTTGTCCATCTGCAACACCGCGAGGAATGCTTCCTGCGGAATCTCGACGCTGCCGACCTGTTTCATGCGCTTCTTGCCTTCCTTCTGCTTCTCCAGCAGCTTGCGCTTGCGCGTGACGTCGCCGCCATAGCATTTGGCGAGCACGTTCTTGCGCAGCGCCTTGACCGTCGAGCGCGCGATGACCTGCGCGCCGATCGCGGCCTGGATCGCCACGTCGAACTGCTGGCGCGGGATCAGCTCCTTCATCTTCTCGACAAGCTCGCGACCGCGGCGGTCGGCGCTGGAGCGATGCAGGATCAGGCTCAGCGCATCGACGCGATCGCCGTTGACGAGAATGTCCACGCGCACCAGCGGCGCCGCCTGGAAGCGCTCGAAGTGGTAGTCCATCGAGGCGTAGCCGCGCGACACCGACTTCAGCTTGTCGAAGAAATCGAGCACGACCTCGGCCAGCGGCAGCTCGTAGCTGATCTGCACCTGGCTGGCCATGTAGTGGATCGAGCGCTGCACGCCGCGCTTTTCCTCGCACAGCTTGATGACGTTGCCGATGTAGTCCGGCGGCGTGAGGATGTTGGCGACGATGATCGGCTCGCGAATTTCTTCGACCATCGGCGATGCCGGCAGCTTGGCCGGGTTGTCGAGCGGCATGACCTCGCCGTCGGTCTTGAGCACCTCGTAGACGACGGTCGGCGCCGTGGTGACAAGGTCCAGGTCGTACTCGCGCTCGAGCCGCTCCTGGATGATCTCCATGTGCAGCAGGCCGAGGAAGCCGCAGCGGAAGCCGAAACCCATCGCCTCGGACGATTCCGGTTCGAAGGCGAGCGCGGCGTCGTTGAGGCGCAGCTTTTCCAGCGCTTCGCGCAGGTCCGGGTAGTCGTCCGCCTCGACCGGAAACAGGCCGGCGAACACGCGCGGCTGCATCTTCTGGAAACCGGGCAGCGGCTGCGGCGCGGGATCGCGCGACTGCGTCAGCGTGTCGCCGACCGGAGCGCCGTGCACGTCCTTGATCGAGGCGGTGACCCAGCCGACTTCGCCCATGCCGAGCTTGTCGCGCAGCGCGCGCTTGGGCGTGAACACGCCGACCTGGTCAACCTCGTGGACGCGCCCGGTCGACATCACGAGCAGCTTGTCCTTGGGCCGGATCTCGCCCTGCATGACGCGCACCAGCGAAACGACGCCGAGGTAGTTGTCGAACCACGAATCGATGATCAGCGCCTGCAGCTTGTCGGTATCACGCGGCCTGGGCGCCGGAATGCGCGCGACGATCGCCTCGAGCACGTCGCCGACGTTGAGTCCGGTCTTGGCGCTGATCGCGATGGCGTCGGCGGCCTCGATGCCGATCACCGCTTCGATCTCTTCCTTGACCTTGTCGACGTCGGCGGTCGGCAGGTCGATCTTGTTGAGCACGGGCACGACTTCCAGGCCCATCTCGACCGCGGTGTAGCAGTTCGCGACCGACTGCGCCTCCACGCCCTGCGCGGCATCGACGACAAGCAGCGCGCCTTCGCAGGCGGCGAGCGAACGACTGACCTCGTAGCTGAAGTCGACGTGCCCGGGCGTATCGATGAAGTTGAGCTGGTAGACGGTGCCGTCCTTCGCCTTGTACGGCAGCGAGACGGACTGCGCCTTGATGGTGATGCCGCGCTCGCGCTCGATCGGGTTGTTGTCGAGCACCTGCGCTTCCATCTCGCGCTCGGTGAGGCCGCCGCAAAGCTGGATAATGCGGTCGGCAAGCGTGGACTTGCCGTGGTCGACGTGGGCGATGATCGAGAAGTTGCGGATGTTGGTCATGCGGAACCGGAAGCTCGTCCGGCGGCATGGGCCCCGGCAAAACGGCGATTATCGCATGAAGCCCAGCCGATTCGGCGAACCGGGTTGCGCGTTTTCAGCGAGCGCGCCACGACTCGAAAGCGAGGCGCACTTCCGGAAATCCAAGGCCGGGCGCCATTTTGCAGGCGGCACGAGGGCTCGCTCGCGCGGGGCACGGCATCGCGAGAGCGCACGGAGCCACGCGAGGTGGCTCCGTTGCCATGGGGTCAGTCCTTGCCGGCCTTGTCCTTGGGCACGGTCACGGCGAGGAACTGGGTCTGCTCGTCGCGGCGAACGAGCAGCATGATCGAATCGCCCGGCTTGGCGTCCTTGAGCGTGGCGTTGAAATCGGCGGCCGACTTCACGGGCTTGCGGCCGACCATGAGGATCACGTCGCCCGGGGCCAGCGCGGTGCGACGCGCGAGGTTGCCCGCGATGCGCTGCACGACGACGCCCTGATTGTCGGTGATGCCGAGCTGCTTGCGCTGGTCGGCCGTGAGGTCGTCGACGACGATGCCGAGCGGATTGCCTGCGACCGTGCCCGGAACCGCGTTGCCGCGCGCGCTGGCCAGCGCATCCTTGTCCGTGGGAAGTTCGGCGACCGTGACCGGAATCGTCAGCGTCTTGCCGTCACGCCAGATCGACAGGTCGGCCTTGGTGCCCGGCTTGGTCGACCCGACCAGCGGCGGCAGGTCGGCGGACATCGCGATGTCGTGGCCGGCAAAGGACAGGATCACGTCGCCGAGTTGCACGCCGGCCTTGTCCGCGGCACCGCTTGGCGTAACCTTGTTGACGAGCGCGCCGCCGATGCGCGGCAGGCCGAGCGCCTTGGCTTGCTCGCGGTCAACGTTCTGGATCTGCACGCCGATCATGCCGCGGCTGACGTGACCGCTGGTCTTGATCTGCTCGACCGCATTCATGGCGATGTCGATCGGGATCGCGAACGACACGCCCATGAAGCCGCCCGTGTTGGAGAAGATCTGCGAATTGATGCCGACAACCTGCCCATTGAGGTTGAACAGCGGACCGCCGGAGTTGCCGCGGTTGATCGGCACGTCGGTCTGGATGAACGGCACGTACTGCTGATCGATGCCGCCGAAGTTGCGGCCGACCGCGCTGACGATGCCGGCCGTCACCGAATGGTCGAAGCCGAACGGCGAGCCGATCGCGACGACCCATTGTCCGGCCTTGACCGCCTTCGAATCGCCGACACTGACGACCGGCAGGTCGGACGCGCTGACCTTGAGCAATGCGATGTCGTATTCCGCATCGGTGCCGACGACCTTGGCGTCGAGTTCGCGGCGATCGGACAGGCGCACGGTGACATTGTCGGCGCCGTCGACGACGTGGTTGTTGGTGAGCACGTAGCCGTCGGCCGAAATGATGAAACCCGAGCCCATCGAAACGCGCGTACCGTGGCCGCGCGGCGCCGGCATCTGCGGTCCGAAGAAGCGGCGGAAGATTTCCGGGACGTCCTGCTGGTCGGGGCCGCCCTGCTGCTGCGCGTCGTTGTCAGGATTGCCGGTCGCCTGCACGTTGACGACGGCAGGACCGTATTTCTCCACCAGCGGGCTGAAATCCGGAAGATCGACCGCCGACACCTGCGTTGCGCCGACGAAAACGGCGAACAGCGGAACAAGCGCCCAACGCGACAGCGCGGCACTGCGTGAAATCATCGTCATGATTGCCCTCGTGGTCCTGAAGCTGGGAAATGCCATCGCCGTGGAGCCGGACGCTGCGGCCTGAAAGGCACGCGTCGGCGGCGATGGAACGCGCTGTTGGACGGCGCGTCCGCGGCGAAGTTCGGCGCGCGGACGCTTGTCTTCAGCGGAAATTAACGGCGCGCCGCACTCAGCGATTGCGCGGCGCGTCGGCCGGCGCGACAAGCAACACGTACGGCGTGGCCGCAGCCGATTGCGCATGGCGTGAGCCCGAACGCGAATCGAACGACGGCACGAGCAGCGTCTCCATGCCATAGCTTGCCGGCGCGGCGTCGAGCGGCGCATTCGGCGCGAGCAGGGGTGGGCGCACCTCGCCGTCTCCGAAGGTCGTCGTCGTGGCGGCCACCGGAGCAACAGCGATCGAAGGGCCGGTCGACACAGGCATCGCATGCGCCAATGCGGGCTGCGACGGCGATGCCGCCGGCGATTCACCAGCCGGCCGAGTGACGACGAGCGCAGCGACCGCGACCGAGGCCGCAATCGCGCCACCCGCGCCCCAGCGCAGCACGCGATGCGCCATGCGCGGGCGCACCGTAAGCGTCGGCGCGGTGATCGCGCCCATCACGGATTCGGCGAATCCCTCGCGCAGCAGGACCGGATGTTCGCGGCGCAGCACCTGCGCGGCGAACTGGTAGCGTGCCCAGCGCCGGCCGACGTCGGGATCGCGTTCCGCGCGCGCGAACACGAAGCGCGCCTGGTCGCCATCCAGCTCGCCGTCCATCAACGCCGAGAGTTGCTCGTGGATCTGTTCGTTCATGGCGTTTTCTTTCCTTCCGACAACAGCGGGCGCAACTTTTCGTCGATCGCCTCGCGGGCGCGGAAGATGCGCGACCTGACCGTACCGATCGGGCAGTTCATCGCCTCCGCGATTTCCTCGTAGCTCAAGCCGTCGACCTCGCGCAGCGTGATGGCGGTCTTGAGCTCCTCGGGCAGTTCTTCGACCGTGGAAAACACGGTTCGTTCAATTTCCTCGCGCATGAGCTCGCGCTCGGGCGTGGCCGACTCGTGCAGGCGCGTGGCGCCATCGAACTGAACGGCGTCCTCGACGGCAATGTCCTCCGTCGGCGGGCGGCGCCCCTGCGAGACGAGGTGGTTCTTGGCCGTGTTGATCGCGATGCGGTAGATCCAGGTGTAGAACTGGGCGTCGCCGCGGAACGATCCGATCGCGCGATAGGCGCGCACGAACGCCTCCTGGGCGACGTCCTGGCACTCGCTCCAGTCATTGACGTAGCGGGAAATGACGCCGACCAGCTTGTGCTGGTATTTCCTGACGAGAAGGTCGAACGCGCCGTTGTCGCCCTTCTGCACGCGCTCGACGAGCGCCCTGTCCAAGTCGCTTTCGCCCATCCGGGCCCTACCCCTTTTTCCGATGCACGCGCACGCATGCCGCTTCGACAGCATTGCGCCGGTAAAGTTCGCCGTGCCGTTGCCTGCCGGTCATCAGCGCCGCACGCCCGCCGCACCGAGCAGGCGCGCGCGTTCCTTGAGCAGGTTGTCGAAGCTGGCCACCGACAGCGGCCGGCAGAACAGGAAGCCTTGCAGCACGTCGCAGCCTTCGTTGCGCAGGAAGTCGAAATGTTGCTCGGTCTCCACGCCTTCCGCAACGACTTCGCAGTTGAGGCTGTGCGCCATCGACAACGTCGCGCGCACGATCGCCTCGTCGTCGGGGTCTAGGCCGATGTTGCGCACGAAGGCCTGGTCGATCTTGATGCGATCGGCGGGGAAGCGCTTGATGTAGTCGAGTGACGACTGCCCCGTGCCGAAATCGTCGATGGAAATGCCGCAGCCGATCTCGCGCAGGTTGTTGAGCGTTTCGATGAGGTTCGGGATCGTCTTCGCGCTGATGCTTTCGGTCACCTCGAGGTCGAGGTGATGCGGATCGAGGCCGGTCTCCGCAAGGACTTTCTGCACCGTCTGAACGAGCCCGGGCTGGCGCAGTTGCAGCGGCGAAAGATTGACGCCCAGGCGCAGCGACAGCCCATATTCCTGCTGCCAGCGCCGCGCCTCGCGGCAGGCGGCGCCGAGCACCCATTCGCCGATGGGGATGATGAGTCCTGTGTCCTCGGCGAGCGGCACGAAAAAGCCGGGCGAGATCATGCCGAGCTCGGGATGCTCCCAGCGCAGCAGCGCTTCCATGCCGACGATGTCCTCGCTGCGCGCGTCGACCTGCGGCTGGAAGAACACGCGCAGCTCGCCGTTGCGCTCGGCCTGCCGCAATTTCGATTCGAGCGCGAGGCGCTGCCGGTGCGATTCCTCCGACACCGCGACGTAGGCCTGGAAGTTGTTGCGGCCCATCCCCTTGGCCGAATACATCGCCACGTCGGCCTGCTTGAGCAGGCGTTCCGCATCGACCGCATCGTCCGGATAAAAGCTCAGGCCGAGCGAGGTGGTGATGCTCAGCTCCAGGCCGTCGGCAAGCTGCAGCGGCACTTCCATTGCGCGCACGATCTTCTCGGCGATGCGCAGCACGTCGTCGCGCTGCACGATGTGGCGCAGGATCAGCGTGAACTCGTCGCCCGCGTAGCGCGCCACGGTGTCGGTGCCTCGCACGTTGGACTTGAGCCGCCGCGCCACCGCAATGAGCACCTGGTCGCCGACCGCATGGCCGAGCGAGTCGTTGATCGTCTTGAAGCGGTCGACGTCGACGAAGACGACGGCGAGCATCTCGCTGCCGCGCTGCGCCTCCGCCAGGGCGGAATTGAGCCGATCGTTGAACAGCAGGCGGTTCGGCAGGCCGGTCAATGGATCGCGCAGGCCGTCGGAGCGGCCCTGCGCGCGCGCGTGGCGCAGTTCCAGCTCCGCTCCGAGCGCGCGCGCGAAAAGGCGCAAGCCGCCAAGCACCGATGTATCGGCGACCAGCGCTTCGCGCCGCGCCACCAGGAACGCACCCACGCAATCGTTGCGTTCGCCCCGCACCGGTATGCCGAGCACGCATTCGAAGCCGCGCTCGCGCAACAGCGGATCCGTCGCAGCGGCGGCCCAGGCTTGCGTTGGCAGCAGGATTTCCTCTCCACCGAGGAGCGAGCGGGACAGGCCCTCGCAATTCGCGTCGAGGTCGAAACGCCGATATGCGGCAACGACCTTCGACTGGGAGGCGGCGTCCGGCGCCGCCTCGACCGCGAGGACGAGGTCGGCGCCGAGCCAATCGGCCGCTCCCTGCACGATCGCCTCGGCGGTGTCGCGCGATTCGTCGCGCGTGGCACCGAGCAGCGCCGCCAGCGTGTCCTGCAGGCGACTCAATTCGCCGATCTCGCGGAACGTGTAGAACTGCACCACGCGATCTTCATGCATCGCGTTGCGGATACTTACGTCGACCGGATACGAACCGCCGCCCGCGCGTGGCTTTCGCGTGCGCAATTGCACACTGCTTTCGTTGACCAGCCGCGTCGCGATCTCCCGTCGCTGCTCCGGCGCGACGACGAAATCGTGGCCGCCGATGTCGCTGCCGACAAGCTGCGCGCGCGCGTGCCCGGAACGGCGCACGAAGGTATCGTTGACGTCGATGATGCGTCCGCTCGTTGGATCAACCAGCGCGAGCTCGTCGAGGCTGCCGTCGAAGGCGAACCGATACCGATCCACGACCGGCGCGCGCGATTCCTCGACGGGCCGCTCCGCCAGCGCGGCGACGACGCTCGCCTGCGCATCGGCGGGCCGCACCGGGCCGGACAACCAATCCCTGATGCAATCCGGAAAACCGGCGCGATTGCGGCCCGCGCCCACCGCGCCGACGATGCCGATGACCGGAATCGCGCGGCGCGCGTGGGCGAGCAGCTCCGCGCAGAACGCCGAAGCCTCGCGGACGTCGTCGGAAAATTCGATGAAGGCGAAATCGATGTTGATGCCGGGGCCGAGGAATTCGCGCGCCTGCGCGATGTCCCTGGCCGAATAGATTTCATCGAAGGCGTGCTGGTCGAGTACGTCGAACAGCACGCGGCGATCGCCGCGGTCGCCGGCGACGATAAGCGCGGCGCCCTGCCCCTGGCCGTTGGCGAGCGCCGCGCTCACGACACCCAGCGTCCGTCGCGCAGGCGCGGGCGCTGCGAGGCTTGTGTCCGCGAGGACATCGCCGTGTACAGGCCGTCGAGTTCTTCCGGCAGTTCGACGCGTTGACCGATGAACACCGCCTTGCGCTCGCTGCGCATCGTCATGCGCGAGATGCGGCGCAGGAACAGGGTTTCGGCAGGCTTCAGGAAGGCGTCGAAATCGACGAACAGGTAAACGCCGAAATGCATGCTCTGCAGCACGTAACGCAGCGCGTCCGCGAGGCGCTTGGTCCCGGGCACGTAGAGGCCCGTCTCGCGCAGCGGCGCGATGCCGCCTTCCGGGTCCCAGGCGTAGATCGAGGTGCCGGCACGGATCGAGAGTACGCGCATCTGCGCGAGCAGGTCGGCTGGATTGTCGGTATCGAGCGCGATCACGTGCTGCGGTGACTGCACGATGCTTTCGAGGAGTTTCTGGACGATTGGCAACTCGGTCTTGGCTTCGCTCACGCAGTTCTCCGGGCCGCATTGACCCGATGCACGGCTTGCCCGGATTATAGCCGTCCCGTCGATTCAATCCGCGGAGCCCAAGATGTTCGAAGGACTGCGTTTCCGGCACTGGCAGGCCGAACAGGACAGCGATGGCATCGTCGTGCTCACGCTCGACCGCGCCGGCAGTTCGGTCAACGCGCTCTCGCGCGAGGTCATCGACGAATTGTCCGAGATCGTGGAGCGCCTGTCGTTCGAGCCGCCCAGGGGCATTGTCGTGCGCTCCGGCAAAACGAGCTTCATTGTCGGCGCCGACATCAAGGAGTTCGAGGGCTTCGAGAAGTCCGGCACGGTGCAGGACGCACTCGAGAACGGCCAGCGCGTGATGCAGCGCCTGGCGAAACTGCCTTGCCCGACCGTCGCCGCGATCCACGGCGTGTGCATGGGCGGCGGCACCGAACTTGCCCTCGCCTGCCGCTTCCGCGTCGCCTCGCGCGATGCGTCCACGCGCATCGCGCTGCCCGAGGTCAAGCTCGGCATCTTCCCGGGCTGGGGCGGTTCGGCGCGGCTGCCATACCTCATCGGCGCGCCTGCCGCGCTCGAACTCATGCTCACCGGCCGCGCTGCCTCGGCCGAAAACGCCAAGGCGCTCGGTATCGTCGACGCGCTGGCCTCGCCCGAACTGCTGGTCGAGTCGGCGAAGGAACTCATCCGCCATCCGCGCGCGCGTCCGCTCAGGCAGCGCGCACTCGCATGGGCGACGAACCTCTGGCCGGTCCGGCAGATCCTCGCGCCGATCCTCGTCAAGCAGACCGCGGCGAAGGTGCGCAAGGAGCAATACCCCGCGCCGTTCGCGCTCATCGAGACCTGGCGCCGCGGCGGCGGCTTGTCGCAGCGCCTGCGCAACGAGGCGCGCGCCGTCGCGAAACTGGCCGGCACGCCGACCGCGCGCAACCTGATCCGCGTGTTCTTCCTGCAGGAGCGCCTCAAGGGCCTGGGCGGCGGCGCCGAGCACAGCATCAAGCACGTCCACGTCGTCGGCGCCGGCGTCATGGGCGGCGACATCGCCGCGTGGTGCGCGCTGCGCGGCTTCGACGTGACGCTGCAGGACCGCGAGATGAAGTACGTGCAGCCCGCGCTCGACCGCGCCAAGGCGACGTTCGAGAAGAAACTGAAGACGCCCGATCGCGTCCAGCCCGCGCTGGCGCGGCTCAAGGCCGACGTCGAAGGCAACGGCATCGCCGACGCCGACCTGCTCATCGAGGCGATCTTCGAGAACGCCCAGGCCAAGGAAGACCTTTACAAGGGCGCCGAGCCGAAGATGAAGGCCGACGCGCTGCTCGCGACGAACACGTCGAGCATCCCGCTGAACGAGCTGCGCAAGGCCGTGCACAAGCCGGCGCGCTTCCTCGGCCTGCATTACTTCAACCCGGTTGCGCTGATGCCGCTCGTCGAGATCGTGCGCCAGGACGAACTCGATGCAGCCGTCGAGAAACGCGCGCTCGCGTTCTGCAAGGCGCTCGACAAGTTGCCGGTGCCGGTCGCCGGCTCGCCCGGCTTCCTCGTCAACCGCACGCTGATGCCTTACATGCTCGAAGCGGCGCGCGCCTGCAGCGAAGGCATTCCCGCGCCGGTCATCGACAAGGCGGCGAAGAAATTCGGCATGCCGATGGGGCCGATCGAGCTCGCCGACACGGTCGGCCTCGACGTCGCCGCCTCGGTCGGCGCCGAACTCGGTCCGTTCCTCCACCTCGACATTCCCGCCTCGATCGGCGAACTCGCGCAGAACGGCAAGCGCGGCAAGAAGGACGGCGAGGGTTTCTACAAGTGGGTGGACGGCAAGGCGCAGAAGCCCGAGGTCGATCCCAACTACGTCGCGCCCGAGGATCTCGAGGACCGCATCATCCTGCCGCTCATCAACGAAGCGGTCGCCTGCTTGCACGATCGCGTCGTCGACGATGCGGAACTGCTCGACGCCGGCCTCATCTTCGGCACGGGCTTCGCGCCGTTCCGCGGCGGCCCGATCCAGTACGTGCGCGACACGGGCGCCGACGCGTTGACCGCGAAGCTCGAAAGCCTCGCCGCGAAATACGGCGACCGCTTCAAGCCGCGGCCGGGCTGGGACAATCCGGCGCTGCGCGACGGCGGCTGAACGAGTTCGCCTCAGTACGCGGAACCGGCCTTGGCCAGGCCGGTGTGGCGCACGTCCTTGCCGCGCACTAGGTAGAGCACGAATTCGCAGAGGTTCTTGCAACGGTCGCCGATGCGCTCGAACGAACGCGCGCACCACAGGCGATCAAGCTGCGCCGGAATTGCGTCGGGTTGCTCCTGCATGCGCGCGACGAGCGCGTCCTGCACCGCCCGATAGACGCGATCGACCTGCGCGTCGCGGCGCAAGACATCATGAGCGAGTGCCTCGTCATGGCGCACGAAGGCATCGAGCGCACCGCGCAGCATGTCGCGCGTGGCTGCGCCGAGTTCGGCGAGCAATGCCGCGACGTCGAGGTCGCCTTCCTCGGCGGCGAGCCGTTCGCCGATGCGCGCGATGCGCTTGGCCTCGTCGCCGATGCGCTCGAGGTCGGCGAGCATCTTCATGACGGTGAGCACGAGGCGCAGGTCCGACGCGGTCGGCTGGCGCCGCGCGAGGATGAACGTGCATTGCTCGTCGAGCGCGACCTCGGACTGGTTGATGAGCCGCTCGCGCCCGTCGATCTCGGCGAGCGAGCCCGCGTCGCGCGACTGGAGGATCGCCCCCGCCGCCGCGATCTGTTCCTCGACGAGGCCGCCCATCGCGAGCACGCGCTTGCGCACGTCCTCGATCTCGGCGTTGAACTGCCGCGAAATGTGCTGGGAAAGATGCAGGCGATCCATTTCTCGTGAAATCCGTCGTCGGGTGTCCTGGGCGCCGGGACTATAGCGGACGTCCCGTTACGCCAATGCGGCAATGACGCGCGGCGGGCGCTCAATCGCCGCCCGCGATCCTGCCGGTGATGAAGTCCTCGGTTTCGCGGCGACGCGGGTTGGTGAAGACCGCGTCCGTGTCGCCGAATTCGAGCAGGCGACCTTCGTGCAGGAACGCCAGCCGGCGCGAGACGCGCGCGGCCTGCTGCATGTTGTGCGTGACGAGCACGATCGCGTAGCGCGCGGCAAGTTGCAGCAGCAGTTCCTCGAAGCGCAGCATCGCGGCAAGATCGAACGCGGATGTCGGCTCGTCGAGCAGCAGCACCTCCGGTTCGACCGCGATCGCGCGCGCGATGACCAGGCGCTGCTGCTGGCCGAACGACAGGCCGAGCGCGCTGTCGTCGAGCCGGTCGGCGACTTCGGCCCACAGCCCGCTCGCGCGCAGTGCCGCCTCGATGCGGTCGTCGAGTTCGGCGCCGCGCCGAAGCCCGAACAGGCGCAAGCCATAGCCGACGTTGTCGTGCACCGACATCGGAAACGGATTGGGCCGCTGGAATACCATGCCGACGCGCCGGCGCAGCTCGCTGAGCGACGTGCCGCGCGCGTAGGCATCGAGTTCGCCGATCTGCACCGCGCCCTGCACGCGCGCGCCGTCGATCTCGTCGTTGAGGCGATTGAAGCAGCGCAACAGGCTGCTCTTGCCGCTGCCGCTGCGGCCGACGACGGCGGTGATGCAGCCGGCGGCCACTTCGAGCGACACGGCATCGAGCGCCTGCCGCGCGCCGTACCAGAGCGACACCTCGCGCGCGCTCAGCGCCACGGAATCGGGAAATGCGTTCATGCCGGCTCCAGCATGCGTTGCCGCGCGCGCAGGCGGTTGCGCAGCACGATCGCGGACAGGTTGAGCGCGAGCACGACGAGCACGAGCAATGCCGCGCACGCGTAGGCGCGCGGCACGCCGCGCAATGCGTCGGGGCTGGCCATGCTCGCGTCGTAGACGGAAAAACCCAGATGCATGAATTGCGCGCTCGGATGGAAATACGGGAAATGCGCGTCGAACGGCAGCGCCGGCGCGAGCTTGACCACGCCGACGAGCATGAGCGGCGCGACCGACCCCGCGGCGCGCGCGACCGCGAGCGCGAAGCCGCCGAGGATCGCCGGTCGTGCCAGCGGCAGCAGCAGGCGCCACATCGTCTCCTCGCGCGTCGCGCCGAGCGCGAGCGAGCCTTCGCGCAGCGACGCCGGAATGCCGGCGAGGCCGCGCTCGACGCTGGCCACGACGACCGGCAACGTGAGCAACGCGAGGGTCGCCGCCGCCCACAGCAGCCCGCCGCCGCCGAAGGTCGGCACCGGCAGGCGGTCGGCGAAGAACCAGGCGTCGATGCGCGCGCCCAGTCCGTGCACGAACAGGCCAAGCCCGAGCACGCCGTAGAGGATCGCCGGCATGCCGGCGAGCGCGTCGATCGCGCCGCGCAGCACGCGCGCGATGACGCCGCGCCGCTCGTGCAGGAACACCGCGGTGGCGACGCCGAGCGGCATCGCCAGCACGCTCATCAGCAACACCAGCGTCAACGTGCCGATCAAGGCCGGCAGCACGCCGCCGCTGATGTTGGAAGCATCCGGCCCCGTCGCGACGAAACGCGCGATGCGCTGCGCGAACAGCAGGCAGCGCGAGCCGAAACCGAGCGCGTTCGGCGCCCCCTGCTCCATGATCTCGCTCGCATTCGCACCCGCCGCGGCAAGCACCGCGGCGGCACTGCCCGCATCGCTCGCGAACAGGCGACGGCCGTCGGCGAGTTCGATCGCGAGCGCTTCGCGCGGCATCGCTGTCGCGACGACGTCGTCGAGCAGCAGGCGCCGGTAGGCGCCGCCGAGACGCTCGAATTCGCTGGTGCGCAACACCTGCGCATCGCCGAGTTGCGCAACGCGTTCGCCAAGCAGCGTGGAGCCGTCGCGCAACGAGATCTCGACAACCGCCGCCGGCCAGAACGGCGCGAAGCCCGCATACGCGAGCCACGCGGCGAGCGCGAGGACGACGGCAACGCAGCACGCGGCCGCGCCGCCGAGCAGCGCGACGCCGGCTGCTTCGCGTCGCGCGCGGCTCACGCGCGCATCCTCGCGTGCAGTCTCGCGCGCAAAAGGCGCGACGCGCCGTGCAGCAGCATCGTCGTCGCCAGAAGCAGCAGCGCGACCAGCAACAATTCGCGCCAGGCGGCGCCAGAGGGCGCGCTACGCGGCAGCTCCAGCGCAAGTTCGGCGCTCAGCGAACGCAATCCGACGAGCCAGTCGAAACCTCCGAGCGGCGTGTTGCCGCTGGCCATGAGCACGATCATCGTTTCGCCGAAGCAGCGCGCCGCGGCCATGCAGGCGGCGGCGATCAGGCCCGGCGCGGCGGCCGGCAAGGCCACCGTGACCAATGCCTGCCAGCGCGTCGCGCCGAGTGCGAGCGCGGCTTGCGTCCGCGCCGGCGGCAACGCCGCGAGGGCATCGTCGGCCATCGCGTACACCGTCGGCAGCGTAGCGACGCCGAGCACGAGCCCGACGAGCAATGCGTTCCACGGACTCGTCGGCGTCAAGCGAGCGGCGCCGGCCCCGCTGCCGGCCAGCAGGCCCAGCAGCAAGGCGGCGACCACCAGCGGCACGCCCCACATCGGCATCCAGCCGAGACGGCGCCGCGGCAGGCGCACCGCGAAACCCCAGGCCAGCAATGCGCAGGGCCTGGCGACGAACGCGGCGAGCACGGCGCCGACGTGTGTCGCCAGCCACGGCGCGAGCGTGGCGAACGCAATGAGGCCAAGCACGACGGTCGGCACGGCTTCGAGCAATTCCAAGGCCGCGCGCAACCAGCCGCGCAAGCGCGCCGCGCCGAATTGCGCGGCAAACAACGCGGCGCCGATGCCGACCGGCACCGCAAAGACGAGCGCGCACAGCGTCGCGCGCAGGCTGCCGCCGAACAGGACACCGAGCCGCGCCCAATCCGGCGACTGTGCAGCGAACGGAATCGACGCCGCGCTCGCCAGCAGGTAGGCCGGGATCGCGCAGAGCAGGAGCAACACGAACCAAGCCGCCGCCGCGACGACGACGCGGCCGACACGCGCACGACGCCGGCGCCGCCGTTGTGCGGCGCGCGCGAAGTCGCCAAGCAGGAATGGCCTGCAAGTCTCTGGGCTGACGGGCATTCGCGAACGCTAAGGCGCCTTTGTGACGGAATGATTACAGCCGCCGCACGATGCCACAAAACCGACACGCCGATGCAACGCGGCCTTCACGGCGCGCGGCGATCTTCAGCGCAAGCTCCCGGGAGTCCTTGGGCATGCACGTCGCGATCGTCACCGAAACCTGGCCGCCCGAGATCAACGGCGTCGCTCTGACCGTGCAGTCGCTCGCTCGCGGATTGCATGCGCTCGGCCACGACGTCGAAGTCGTGAGGCCGCGGCAAGGCAACGCAGACGACGCGCCGGCGGACTTCGCGCAGCATCTCGTCGCGGGTGCCGCGCTGCCGCGTTCTGCGGGCCTGCGCATCGGTCTGCCCGCGCACGGCCACTTGCTGAAGCGCTGGTCGGCGCGCCGGCCCGATGCGATCTACGTCGCCACCGAAGGTCCGCTCGGGCACAGCGCGCTTGGCGCGGCGCGCAAGCTCGGCATCGCGGCCTGCACCGGCTTCCACACGCGCTTCGACGATTTCGCCGCGCACTACGGGCTCGGCCTGCTCACGCCGTTCGTGTTCGCATACCTGCGCCGCTTCCACAACCGCGCCGCGGCGACCCTGGTGCCGACGCAGGAACTGGCGACGTTCCTGTGCGAACACGGCTTCCACGACGTGCGCCTGCTGCGCCGCGCCGTCGACACGACGCTGTTCCATCCGGGCCGGCGCAGCGACGCGCTGCGACGCCGCTGGGGCGTCGAGGAAGGCGACCTCGCCGTCATCCACGTCGGCCGCCTTGCCGCGGAGAAGAACCTCGATCTCGCGTTCCGCGCGTACGAGGCGATCCGCGCAAGGCGGCCGCGCGCCCGCTTCGTCATGGTCGGCGATGGTCCGCTGCGCGAAACGCTTGCCGCGCAGCATCCGCACGTCGTCTTCGCCGGCATGCGCCATGGCGAAGACCTTGCCGCCCACTACGCCTCGGGTGACCTGTTCCTGTTCCCGAGCCTCACCGAAACCTTCGGCAACGTCACGCTGGAAGCACTCGCCAGCGGCGTGCCGGTCGTCGCCTGCGACTACGCCGCCGCGCGCGAACATGTGCTCGACGCACGCGCCGGCACGCGCGTGGCCCGCGACGACGAAGACGCCTTCGTTGCCGCCGCGCTCGACTGGAGCGATCGCCTCGTCGCGGGCGAAGGCGAACGCAGCCGCCGCGCCGCGCGCGAAGCCGTGGCCGGACTCAGCACCGCGCAAGTGTCCGCGCAATTCGCGCAACTGCTCGGCAGCCTGCGCCAACGGTGCGCCGCATGACGACCTGGCAACGCCTCGAAGCCGGCAACGGCGAACGCCGCCTGTGCCTCGCGCTGAATCGCTGGGCCGCGCGGCGCGCGCTGATGCGGCTGCTGCGCATCGTCAGCCGCCTTGGCGACGGCGTGTTCTGGTACGCGCTGATCGGCGCGCTCGCGCTCCTCGGTGGCACGCGCGGACAGCATGCGGCGCTGCACATGAGCCTCGTCGGCGCCGTCTCGGCGACGCTGTACCGCGTGCTCAAGCGCTGGACGCGCCGGCCGCGACCTTTCCGCATGCACGCCGACATCACCGCCTACATCGCGCCGCTCGACGAATTCAGTTTTCCGTCGGGCCATACGCTGCATGCGGTTGGCTTCACGCTCGTCGCCGTCGCTTGGTTCCCGTGGCTCGCCGCGCTGCTCGTGCCGTTCGCACTGCTGATCGCGCTGTCGCGCGTCGCGCTCGGCGTGCACTATCCGAGCGACGTGCTCGCGGCGACGCTGATCGCTTTCGCGCTGGCCGGCACGTCGATCTATCTCGTGCCGGCCAGCTGGCTGGCCTGAGCGCTATATGCGCTCGACGCGCGCGCGCCGCACCTTGGGACGCAACTGCGCGGGCCAGTCGCGCGCGTTGGCGACTTGCGCATGCTGCGCATTGGCCGTGAAAGCGTCGAGATCGAGATCGGCGATCGCCCAGCCGTTTTCGGCGCGCGCGACGATGCCGTCGTCTGGGAAGCCGCGGTCGATCGGCGAATAGACGCCGGCTGTACCCGTATTGACGTCGAGCGCGGGACTCCACGGCGCTTCGCCCGCGGTGACCGCGCAGGCGACGGAAAGCGGGCTTTCCAGCGCGCGCGCACGACAACCGACGAGCACGCGATTCGCGCCGGCGGCGGTGTCGGTGCAGCTCGGCACGAGCAGGAGCCGCGCACCGGCTTCGGCCTGCGCGCGCGCGTAAAGCGGGAATTCGATGTCGTAGCAGATGTCGATCGCGATGCGGCCGAAATCGGTATCGAACACCTTGAGTTCGTGGCCCGGATCGATAACGCGCGCGGCGCGCTCGAAGCCGGTCAGCGTGAGCTTGTCCTGGTACGCGACGCGCCCCTGTGGCGAAACGAGGTACGCGCGATTGCGGTAGCGGCCACCACCGACATCGACCAGGAAACTACCGGCGACGAGGTGGATCGCGTGCGTGCGCGCGAGTTCGCGCGCGAGCGCGAGGAATGCCTCGTGATGCGCCTGCAACGCGGCGAGGGAACGCATGAAATCGCCGCGCATCGCCGCGTCGAACATCGCGGCCATTTCGAGCGCGAGGTATTCGGGCAGCACGACGACCTGGGCGCCCCGCCCCGCCGCGATGCCAACCTGCGCGGCGACGCGCGCGGCGAACGCGTCGAAGTCGCTCGGCTCGCCGATCTCGTATTGCGCGGTGGCGACGCGCACCGTCATGCCGCCTCCAGCGCGCGCGCCCAGAACTGCAAGGCATGCGGGATCGACGCGGAACCGCCGACTTCGGGCCACTCGAGTTCGCAGCGGAAATCCGGCAACGGCGCGTACCCGCGCTTGCGCCAGAACGCATCGTTCGGTCGATATCCGTCCGATCGCCGCGGATCGTCGGCGCGCCGCTCGACGCTGCAGAACGACGTAACCTTGAAGCCGCCGAGTCGGCGCGCATGCGCTTCACGTTCGTCGAAGAAGCAATGGCCAAGGCCGCGACTGCGGTACTCAGGCAGCAGCACCGATTCGCCGAAATAGAACACCTCGCCGACGTTCCAGCCGCGCGCGGCGAATGGCGCGCGGATCGCATCGGTTTCGTCTTCGAGCGGAATCGCGGTCGACGCGCCGACGACGCGCGCGCCGTCGAACACGAGCACGAACAGGCTGCGCGCCGACTGCGCGTACGTGGCGAGATAGCGTTGCTCGTAGCCGGCGTCGCCTGCGTAGAGATACGGCCAGTCACGGAACACGGCAACGCGCAACGCGGCGACGGCATCGAAATGCGGCGTCACGTCGCCGGCGACGAAAGTGCGGACTTCGACCATGGCGGAAAGTTAGCGATTCATGCAGCGCCGCGCCAGCGCGCTGCGGCGGCGCCGGCGATGCGACCGCTCGCGAAGCACGCGGTGAGCAGGTAGCCGCCGGTCGGCGCTTCCCAGTCGATCATTTCGCCGGCGCAGAACACGCCCGGCATCGCGCGCAGCATGAGGGTGTCGTCGAGTGCTTCGAAGCGCACGCCGCCGGCGCTGCTGATCGCTTCCTCGACGGGCCGCGCGCGCAGCAACGTCAGCGGCAGCGCCTTCAAGATCCGCGCGACGACTTCCGCATCGCGCAGCGCCTCGGCGCCCAGCGCTTCGCGCAGCAAGCCGGCTTTCACGCCGTCGAGGCCGAGGCTGCGCCGCCAGTGTTCGCTCAGCGAACGCTTGCCGGCATCGCGCGCGAGCGCGCGGGCGAGGCTTTCGCGGCTGCGATCGGGCATGAGGTCGAGATGCATCGTCGCCTGTCCTTGCGCGTCGATCGCGTCGCGCAGCGCGGCGCTGAACGCGTAGACCAGACTGCCTTCGATGCCGGTCGCGGTGACGACGCATTCGCCCTGCCTGCGCATGGCCGCGCCGCTCGCGTCCGTCCATTCGATCGCGACGGGCTTGAGCGGATGGCCAGCGTGGCGCTGCGAAAAATGCGTGCTCCAGGCGATGTCGAAACCGCAATTGGACGGGCGCAGCGGCGCGACGTCGATGCCGCGCTCCGCGAGCCGCGATGTCCAGCGGCCATCCGAACCGAGCACCGGCCAGCTCGCGCCCCCGAGCGTGAGCACGACGGAATCGGCCGGCACCGCGATCTCGCCCTGCCCGGTCGCGAAACGCAGCGCGCCGTCGTCGCTCCAGCCGCGCCATTCGTGGCCGACGTGGAAACGCATGCCTTGCGCGCGCAGGCGTCGCACCCAGCCGCGCAGCAGCGGCGCGGCCTTGAGGTCGCGTGGAAATACTCGACCGGAACTGCCGACGAAGGTTTCGACCCCGAGTCCGGCGGCCCATGCGCGCAGCGCATCGGCGTCGAAGCCGCGCAGCCAGCGTTCGACTTCCACACGGCGCGTGCCGTAGCGCGACACGAATACCTCGAACGGATCGGAATGCGTGAGGTTGAGGCCGCCTTTCCCCGCGATGAGGAACTTGCGGCCGACCGAGCCCATGCGGTCGTATACATCGACTTCGGCGCCCGCCGCGCGCGCGGCTTCGGCGGCCATGAGGCCGGCCGGGCCGCCGCCGATGATGTGTACTTTTGCGTTCATCCTTGAACGCCACTTCGTCGAGCGACTCGATATCCAGTGGAAACCCGACTGGATCCGGGCATCCAGAGCGGCCATCCATGGCCGCACTTTTCACGAAAGGCCCGCGCCGTCAAAACACAAGCAATCATCAGGCACCGACCTGCCGCAACCAGTCCTGCAGGTTGTAGTAGTTGGTCACGCGAGCGATGCGGCCGTCGCGGATGTCGAAGAATGCGCCGCCAGGCAACACGTAGGTCTGTCCGCTCGCTGGGGGCAAGCCCTCGTCGGTCGCCTTGTAGCGGCCGTGCACGACGTATTCGGCGGCGGCGCGCATGCCGTCGTCGCTGGCGAACACGACGATGTCGCGCAATTGCTCCGCGTAGCAGCGATCCATGCGCGCGAGGAAGGCGCGGAATACTTCACGGCCGGTTTCGCGGCCGCCCTGGTTGAGGTCGTGCGCGACGTCGTCGGCGAGATGGTCGAGCATCCCGTTCCAGTCACCGCGATTGAAGGCGGCGTAATAGTTCTCGATCAGCGTTCGTGCGGCAGACGTGGACATGCAGGCTCCTGGAACGCCGCATCGCCGGCACGCGGGACGCTGCGTGCCGGCGATGCGGCGGAAAGACCCGCCATCGTATCCGATACCCCTCGGTGCCGATGCGAGAGACGACCCGCAACGCCTGGCGATCGTCAGCGGATGAAATGGAAGGCCCAGTACAAGCCGAACGCGGTCCAGACGAACTTGCGCAGGCCACGCGCGACGAGCCAGGCCGCGCCGCCGGCGAGCAGCCACGGCAGGTACTTGTCGAGCAGTGCGCGCTGCTTGGGGGAAAGGTTCGCAAGCGTCTCGTTCATGGTCGTCTCCCGCACCGCCATTGGTGCGTGACCATGCTCGCGCTTGCCGCCATCGCGGTGCAGGCGCAGGCGTCAGCGATCGTGGGTGACGGCTGTCATTTGCCTCAGCCGTCGTCCATGACGGCGAAGAACAAACCGGCATCCTTGCCGGCCTTTCAATGAGAGCCGCCGCCGTCCTGTGTGGCAGCGAAGATCAGTCCTTGATCGGGAACACGTCCGCGTCGGGCTTGACGTCGCCGACGACGTCCACGCCCTTCGGCGGCACGAACTTGAACGTGCCGGCGGGGAGCGAGGGATTGCGCTTCCAGTCGGCAAAGAAAATCTGCGTCTGGTTGCCGAGTGAATCCTTGAAGCGCATGCGGCGCAGCGCGTCGCCGTCGAAACCGAGCTCGGCGTACTCGAATTCCGCGTCCCTGGCCTGCGGTTCGAGCTTGAGCCAGACCAGTCCGTCATGCGTGCCGCCTTCGCTCGCCTTGAACTGGCGGTCGAGCTGGGAGAGGTCGGTGAGCACGGTGAGCGGACTGTGCGATTCGGCCGCGCTCTGGTTGCGCACCGAGACCTGCTCGAGGTCGGGCTCGTAAACCCACACGCGGGCGCCGTCGGCGACGATGGTCTGCTGGAACGGCGCCGTCGTCTCCCAGCGGAACTGGCGCGGCGCTTCGAGCGCCAGCGTGCCGCGCGACTCGTCGCCGCGATGGCCGTTCGCGTCGGTCACGCTCTGCTCGAACGTACCGCTGATGGCGTTCAGCGATTTCGAAAACGCTTCCATGCGCGCGCGCGCGGAATCGGCGGCCGACGCGGGGAGCGAAACGGCAAGGGTCAGGAACAGGACGAGGAATCGCATCGAGGATGGGGTTGGAAACGAGCGGAACGCGGATTATCCGGCACGCGGATGAATACGGGCAGATCGGGAACCGATGCGATCCGGGCCCTCGCAACGGCTTACCTGGACGCCGCATCGAGCGCATCGTCGTAGCTGCGTGCAAGCCCATCGGCAAGCTGGGAGAGCAGGACCATGCGCTGGATCAGCGATTGCGCGATCTGCCGGCTGCCGAGGTTCCGGCCCGGAGGAATCGCGCCGAGCTGGTCCATCGCGGTGTTCTGCACGCGCAGGTAGTTGTCCTGCAGCTCGTAGACTTTCGCGATACGGGTAGTCCATGCGAAGTCGAGTTCCTGGCTCGCCTGCGTCGCCAGCGCCGCATGCCAGGCCGCGGAGGACAGCAGCGAAAGGCCGAGATTGACCTTGAGCTCCCGCGGCTCGGGCTTGTCCGGATCGAGCGCGGCCTGGAGATCGTTGATGATCGCCTTGAGGGTCGCTCGCGCTTCGGCGACTTCCGCCCGATTGCCGCGCAACTCGGCGAGGATCGCGGCGCGCGCCGCGGCGGCGCGTTCGCGATCGTGGCGCGCGTCGTTCCAGCTGTTGAGCGCAAGCGCGAGCAGCAGCGCGAGCACGACCGACGCCGCCTCGATCAGGATTTCCGGAAGTTTCTCGCGCAGGCGCGCGCGCAGCGGGGTTGCGCGTTCGACCAGGGACTCGCTCATCGAAGACATCGCTCCGGCGCAATGCCGCTTCGGCGCGGCCGCGGGGAGTGTAGCGGAGCCGGGCGCGCCCGAATCGGGTCGGTTGCCGGCGCGACAGACAGTCTGGCGCAGCTTCGATCAATCCCCCGGCGGCGGCGGTGCGAGCACGCTGCGATTGCCATTGTGCTCGGGGCCGCTGACCACGCCGTCGCGTTCCATCTGCTCGATGAGGCGCGCGGCGCGGTTGTAGCCGATGCGCAGGTGGCGCTGCACGCCGGAAATCGACGCGCGGCGCGTCTTGGTGACGATGGCGACGGCCTTGTCGTAGAGCTGCGCGTCTTCGCCGCCTTCGCTTTCGCTCGCGTCCTGCGGCAGGCCGGAGGCGTCGATGACCTTGCCGTTGTCGAGCGACTGGACTTCCTCGAGCACGCCTTCGATGTAGTCGGGTTCGCCCTGCTGCTTGAGCCAGTCGACGACCTTGTGCACCTCGTGGTCGTCGACGAAGGCGCCGTGGACGCGTTCGGGCATCGCCGTGCCGGGCGGGAGATACAGCATGTCGCCGTGACCGAGCAGCGTTTCCGCGCCGGACTGGTCGAGGATGGTGCGCGAGTCGATCTTCGACGACACCTGGAACGCGATGCGCGTCGGGATGTTCGCCTTTATGAGGCCGGTGATGACGTCGACCGACGGCCGCTGCGTGGCGAGGATGAGATGCACGCCGGCCGCGCGCGCCTTCTGCGCGAGGCGCGCGATGAGTTCTTCGACCTTCTTGCCGACGATCATCATCATGTCGGCGAACTCGTCGATGATGACCACGATGTACGGCAGCGGCTGCAGGGGCTGCGCGACGCGCTCGGGCTGCGAGGCGTCGGGGCGGAACAGCGGATCGAGCAGCGGCTGTCCGGCGTCGTCGGCGTCCTTGACCTTCTTGTTGAAGCCGGCGAGGTTGCGCACGCCGACCATCGACATGAGCTTGTAGCGCCGCTCCATCTCGGCCACGCACCAGCGCAGCGCGTTCGCGGCTTCCTTCATGTCGGTGACGACCGGCGCGAGCAGGTGCGGAATGCCCTGGTAGACGGACAGTTCCAGCATCTTCGGGTCGATCATGATCATGCGCACGTCGCGCGCGCTCGATTTGTAGAGCAGGCTCAGCACCATCGCGTTGACCGCGACCGACTTGCCCGAACCCGTCGTGCCGGCGACGAGCAGGTGTGGCATCTTGGCCAGGTCGACGACGACGGGTGCGCCGCCGATATCCTTGCCGAGCGCGAGCGCGAGCGGCGACTTCTGCGCGTCGTACTTGTCCGAACTGAGGATCTCGGAGAGGTAGACGATCTCGCGGCTTGCGTTGGGGATTTCCAGGCCGATCACCGACTTGCCGGGAATCACGTCGACGACGCGCACGCTGGTCACCGACAGGCCTCGCGCAATGTCCTTGTCGAGCGAGGAAATCTGGCTGCCCTTGATGCCCGGCGCGGGTTGCATCTCGAAGCGCGTGATGACCGGTCCGGGATGCGCGGTCACGACTTGCGCTTCGATGCGGAAATCCTTGAGCTTGAATTCGACCTGGCGCGACAGCGCGTCAATCGTCTCCTTGGAAATGCCCTTGACCTGCTGCCTGGGTTCGTCGAGCAGCGACAGCGGCGGCAGTTCGCCTTCTTTCGATGCGCCGTTGAACAACGGAATCTGGTTCTCGCGGCGAGCGCGCTCGCTCTTCTCGATCGGCGCAATGGTCGGCTCGATCTTCACCGGCTCGCGTTTCCGCTGCTTCTGCTTTTCGACCTTGAACACGACCTCGCGCTCGGCGCGCGCCTCGCGCGCGGCATTCCAGTCCTCGGCCTTGCGCATCTTCGTCGCCACTTCCGCACCGGCACCGAGCAGGAAGCGGCCGATGCCATCCATGAGCTTGAACCACGAAAGACCCGTCGCCAGCGTGATCGCGACGAGCGCGAGCGCGAGCAGGAACAGCCCCGCGCCGAGCGGCCCGAACGTGCGCAACAGACTGGCGCCGATGAGCGAACCGAGGATGCCGCCCGGTCCCGCCGGCAACGGACTCGCACCGCTCGACTGCAGCCACGCAAGTCCCGGCGCGGCGACGAAGAAAGCGACGAAGCCGATGAGGCGCAGCGTCGGCTCGAGCGGCGAGCGCGTCTGTTCCGTCGCGCCGCGCAACACGACGTAGCCAACGACCAGCAGCAGCAACGGCAGCGTGTACGACACGATGCCGAGCAGATAGAACGACAGGTCGGACAGCCAGGCGCCGAAGGCGCCGCCGAAGTTGTGGATGGGCCGTGCCGGATCGCCCGCGTGCGACCAGCCCGGATCGGCGGGCGCATAACTGGCCAGGCATGCGAACAGATAGACGGCGAGCGGCAGCAGCAGCAGGAAACCGGCCTCGCGCAGGCGCTTGTGCCAGTGTTCGTCGAGCCGCGGCGGCGGGGTGTCTTTGGTCGTGCGAGCCATCCGCACAATCTACCCGAATTGTCCGCCGCAAATCATTGAAGAATCGTCCATGACGGAGATGCCGCTGCCGCGGGAACCCGTGGCAGCGGCGGTCATCCTCAGGCCTTCAGCGCTGGATGCACGATCTTGCCGCCCTCGACATTGATGCCTCGCTTGAGCGGTTCGAACTTCTTCCAGTTCTTGTCGGAAGCCAGGCGGTTCACGTACGGCAGGATCGCCGCGCAGATCGCCTGCGAGGACGTCTGCGGCACGGCGCCGGGCATGTTGGTCACGCAGAAATGCGTGACGCCGTCGACGACGTAGGTCGGGTGTGCGTAGGTCGTCGGCTTGGACGTCTCGAAGCAGCCGCCTTGGTCGATCGAGATGTCGACGAGCACGCTGCCCGGCTCCATCGACTTGACCATCGCGCGCGTGACCACGCGCGGCGCCTTCGCGCTCGGGATGAGCACGGCGCCGATGACGAGGTCGGCGTCCTTGATCTCGCGGGCGACGGTTTCCTCGTACGGATACAGCGCGGTGACGTTCGGCGCGAGGTTCATCATTTCGCGCAGGCGATCCTGGCGCTTTTCGAAGACGATGACGTTCGCGCCCGCGGCCGCGGCGAGTTCCGCCGAGTTGCGGCCGGCAGCGCCGGCGCCGAACACGATGACCTTGCCGCGCACGGTCGACGGCAGGCCGCCGAGCAGCTTGCCCTTGCCGCCGGCCGGCTGATGCAGCAGGTGCGTGCCGATCTGCGTGGCGATGCGGCCGGCAATGATCGACATCGGCGCGAGCAGCGGCAGCGTGCCGTCCGCTTCTTCCACCGACTCGAAGGCGACGCCGGTCAGGCCGATCTCGAGCAGGCGCTGCGTGAGCTTGGGCTCCGCGGCCAGGTGCAGATAGCAGAACAGCAGGTGGTCCTTGCGCAGGTGCTTGAGATCGCCCGCGATCGGCTCCTTGACCTTGACGATGAGTTCGCCCGCTTCGTAGAGCTTCTTCGCGGTGGCGGCGATCTTCACGCCGACGCGCTCGTAGTCCGCGTCCTTGAAGCCGCTCTTTTCGCCCGCGCCCGCCTGCACGTAGACCTCGTGGCCGCGCAGGACGAGATCACCGCAGGCAGCCGGTACGAGCGCGACGCGCCCTTCCAGGGTCTTGGTTTCAGTAGGCACACCGATACGCATGGCAATTCCTCAAGATGGTAGGTCACGCTGACGACGAGCGCCTTGAATCGCGCCGGGTTGAATCGCACTGTCGTTCCCTCCATTCTCCGTGTTCCCCGCACACCGGCACGCCGCATCGCGGCAAGCCGTCCGGGAGGAATCGGATTCGCGCGGGCGCCTGCCCGTCGCGCCATGAAGAAAGCGCCAGAAAAGCCGCTTCAAAGCGGCGTGGAAGTATACATGAGCACTGCCAAGCACTCGCGACTGATCATCCTCGGTTCCGGCCCCGCCGGGTACACCGCCGCCGTCTACGCGGCGCGCGCCAACCTCAAGCCCACGCTCATCACCGGACTCGCCCAGGGCGGCCAGTTGATGACGACGACCGAAGTCGACAACTGGCCCGGCGATGTCGAGGGCCTGCAGGGTCCGGACCTGATGCGCCGCATGGCCGAGCACGCCGAGCGCTTCAAGACCGAGATGGTGTTCGATCACATCCACACGACCGACCTGTCGCAGCGTCCGTTCCGCCTCAAGGGCGACGGCGGCGAATACACCTGCGACGCGCTTGTCATCGCGACGGGCGCCACCGCGAAATACCTCGGCATCGCCTCGGAGGAACACTTCAAGGGCAAGGGCGTGTCCGCCTGCGCCACCTGCGACGGCTTCTTCTACCGCGACCAGGACGTCGCCGTGATCGGCGGTGGCAATACCGCGGTCGAGGAAGCGCTGTACCTGTCCAACATCTGCCGCAAGGTCACGCTCGTGCATCGCCGCGACAAGCTGCGCGCCGAAAAGATCATGCAGGACAAGCTGTTCGAAAAGGAGCGCGCCGGCAAGATCGAGATCGTCTGGAACCACGCCGTCGATGCGGTGCTCGGCGACGACTCCGGCGTCACCGGCGCGCGCCTGCGCAGCACGACCGACGACAGCACGCGCGACATCGCCGTCCACGGCGTCTTCGTCGCGATCGGCCACACGCCCAACACCTCGATCTTCGACGGTCAGCTCGAGATGAAGAACGGCTACATCACGATCCGCAGCGGTCTGGACGGCGGCGCCACCGCGACCAGCGTGCCCGGCGTCTTCGCCGCCGGCGACGTGGCCGACCAGGTCTATCGCCAGGCCGTCACCTCGGCCGGCTTCGGTTGCATGGCCGCGCTCGACGCCGAGCGGTTCCTCGACAAGGGTTGACCCCTCTGCTCGGCAGCCAATTGCAAGCGCGTTTCCACGGCACGCTCGCGCAGGTCGCGAGCCGCGAATGGGACGCGCTGCGCCCCGACGACAACCCGTTCCTCGCACACGCGTTCCTCGCCGGTCTCGAGCAATACGGCTGCGTCGATCCACGCACGGGCTGGCAGCCGCACCATCTAACCCTGCACGACGGCGACCGCCTCGTCGCCGCCGCGCCGCTGTACCTCAAGGGCAATTCGCACGGCGAGTTCGTGTTCGACTGGTCGTGGGCGCACGCCTACGAGCAGAACGGACTCGACTACTACCCGAAACTGCTTTGCGCCGTGCCCTACTCGCCCGTAACCGGGCCGCGCCTGCTCGTCGGCTGCGGCGCCGACGCGAACGCGCTGCGCGCGCTGCTGATCGAAGCGATCCGCGCCGAGGCGCAGCGTCTCGGCCTGTCGTCGGCGCATCTGAATTTTTCGAACGAACCGGACGCTGTCGCGCTTGCCGATTCCCGCTGGCTGGCGCGCTTCGACTGGCAGTTCCACTGGCGAAACGAGGCAGGCTGGCGCGATTTCGACCATTTCCTCGCCGCGCTCAACCACAAGAAACGCAAGAACATCCGCCACGAGCGAGCGCGCGTCGCGCTGGCGGGCGTCACCTGCGAGATCCGCCACGGCGACGAACTCGACGATGCTCAGTGGCAGGCCCTGCACGATTTCTACCTCGCCACCTTCGACGAAAAAGGCAACTACGCCGCGCTGACGCTCGACTTCTTCCGTCACCTCGGTCGCGCGATGCCGCGCAATATCGTCGCCGTGCTTTGTCGACGTGGCGACGAACTCGTCGCCGGCGCGCTCATGCTGCGCAGCTCGACGACGCTTTACGGCCGCTACTGGGGGGCAAGCGAGCACGTCGAAGCGCTGCATTTCGAGGCCTGCTATTACCAGGGCATCGACTATTGCCTGCGCGAAGGCCTGAGCGCGTTCGAGCCGGGCGCCGGCGGCGAGCACAAGGTCGCGCGCGGCTTCCTGCCCGTGCGCACGCGCTCGTCCCACTGGATCGCCGACCCGCGTTTCCGGGCCGCGATCGCCGACGCGCTGCGCCGCGAGTCACGCGCACTCGACGAGTATCGCGACGATGTCCTCGCACATTCGCCCTACGCAGGCGCGCGATGATCCGCCTGCCGTTTCTCGCCGCCGGACATCGCGACGCTTTCCCGCTCGTCGACAGTGCGCTCGACGAGCCGGACGGCCTGCTCGCCGCGGGCGGCGACCTTTCGCCGCAGCGGCTGCTCGACGCCTACGGTCATGGCATCTTTCCTTGGTTTTCCGAGGGCCAGCCGATCCTGTGGTGGTCGCCTTCGATGCGCACCGTGTTCGATACCGCCCATGTCCACATGTCGCGCCGGCTCGGGCGCTGGCTGCGCGGCTGCGACTGGTCGATCCATGCCGACACCGCATTCGCCGATGTCATGCGTGCCTGCGCGGCACCCCGCAGGCGCGAACACGGCACGTGGATCACGGACGACATGCTCGCTGCCTACCTGCAACTGCACGAACTCGGGCATGCGCACTCGATCGAAGTGCGCGACGCGGAAGGTCGCCTCGCAGGCGGCATCTATGGCGTCGCACTCGGCCGCATGTTTTACGGCGAGTCGATGTTCAGCGCGTGCACCAATGGCTCGAAGGTCGCCCTGCTCGCCTTGTGCCGTGCGCTCGATGCATGGCGTTTCCCGCTGCTCGACGCGCAAGTCGCCTCCGACCACCTGTTCACGCTCGGCGCACGCGAGATGCCGCGCGCCCCGTTCTGCGCTCGCGTGGCCACGCTGGTCACGCAACCCGGGCGCATCGGCTCATGGACGCTCGACTTCCCGATTGCCGCAGCCGCCGACCTCGCAGGCTGAGCCGGCCGCGGCCGCCGACTTCCGTCGAAGCGGTGAACATGGCACAATCGCGCGCTTTCTCCCGGCCGCACGGCCCTCCAACTGCAGAGCGCGAATGTCCAAAGACGATGTCATCGAGATGGAAGGAACGATCCTCGAAACCCTTCCGAACACGGTTTTCCGCGTGAAACTCGAGAATGGACACGTGGTCACGGCGCACATCTCCGGCCGCATGCGCAAGAACTACATCCGCATCCTGACCGGCGACAAGGTCAAAGTCGAAATGACGCCCTACGACCTGACCAAGGGCCGCATCACCTACCGCAATCGCTGAATGCGCTGCGCCATCGCGGCGCGGTTCGACTCGGATTTCACGCATGCGAAAAAGCCGGCCACCATGGCCGGCTTTTTCGTGGCGCCGTCCCTGGCGCCGCGTTGCTGTTCTTCGCTTACGGTGTGTAGCTGGCCGTCAGCGTCACGCCCGAGAACGTCGAGTAGGCGCGCAGGCTCACGTGGTAGGTGCCTGGCGTCGGCGCCGTCGCCGTGCACGATTCGGTGTTGCCCGACAGGTACGGACGGCAGTCGTAGCTCGAGGTCGTCGGTGTCGCTCCCAGACGCACGTACATGTCCGCATCGCCCGTGCCGCCGCTGATCGCGAACTTCAGGTTCGTCGCCCCTGACGGCACCACCAGCGTGTAGTCCGACGTCCAGTTGCCCGTCGTCGCCGCAAGGCCCGTCACCGGCACTCCGTTGGTCAGCGTTGTGCCGCCCGGATTGCCTCCGCCGCCGGCCGTGTAGCTGCCGGTCAGGCTCAGGCCGCTGAACGCCGAATACCCGTTGATCATCACGTAGTAGGTGCCCGCCTGCGCATTGCTGATCGAGCACGTTTCGCTGTTGC
>Ga0206117_100200_pt1 | contig 90319 bp, 90 predicted proteins | sample 3A5Ametagenome_FD_177997 | JGI IMG/M metagenome (GOLD analysis project Ga0206117, IMG submission 177997) | Enriched microbial communities from leaf-cutter ant dump, University of Wisconsin, Madison, United States - 3A5A | ecosystem: Environmental > Terrestrial > Nest > Insects nest > Nest dump... | reverse complement strand
ACTTTCCGAAAGCCATCGTTGCCTTCGAGATAGGCCCTGACCGCTGTGAGCTTGAAGTGCTCGCTGTACTTGCTCATAACTCCCCCAAGGGTTGGATTGGTGTCCAACTTCTTGGGGGCAGTCCAAGGTCCGCGTTGAGCCTGAGCGAGATATGTAGATACCCATGCAGCGATAGGGCCATCAGCAACAACAGAAGACTCAGCGGGTCGCGTAGTCGATCACGATGCTGACGAAGATGATGAACCCGGCCCAGTGGTTGTGCAGGAACGCCTTGAAGCAGGCCTCCCGCTCCAGGCCGCGGGTCGACCAGTATTCCCAGGCGAAGCACAGCGCCGCACCCAGCAACCCGACATGGAACCAGCCGCCCAGGTTGAACTGGTTGCCAGCCAGCAGCAGGCACAGCAGCGACGCGCCCTGCAGCGACAGGATGATGATGCGGTCGGCCTCGCCGAACAGGATCGCGGTGGATTTCACGCCGATCTTCAGGTCGTCGTCGCGATCGACCATGGCGTAGTAGGTGTCATACCCCACCGTCCACAGTAGGTTGGCGATGTACAGCAGCCAGGCGATCGCCGGCAGCTCGCCGGTGGCTGCGGTGAAGGCCATGGGAATGCCCCAGGAATAGGCCGCGCCGAGCACCACCTGCGGGTAGTAGGTGTAGCGCTTCATGAACGGATAGCACGCCGCCAGGGCCACCGCGCCAAACGACAGCAGCACGGTCTTCTGGTTGGTGCACAGCACCAGCAGGAAGCTGATGCCGAGCAGCACGGCGAACAGCGTCAGGGCCTCGCGGGCGCTGATCCGTCCCGCCGCCAATGGCCGCTCCGCCGTGCGCTTGACGTGGCCATCGACCTTGCGGTCGGCGAAGTCGTTGATGGCGCAACCGGCGGCGCGCATGAACACCACGCCGAACAGGAAGATCAGCACGTTGGCCAGGCTCGGCGCGCCGTTGCCGGCGATCCACACCGCCGAGAGGGTCGGCCACAGCAGCAGGTAGATGCCGATCGGCTTGTCCATGCGGCTCAGCTGGATGAAGTCCCAGGCCCGCGGGTGCAGGCGATTGAGCGACTTGAGCAGGTTCAGGTACATCAGTGCGCCTCCTTGTACGCTGCGGTGGCCTGCCACAGGGCGGGCAGGAAGACTTCGGCCACCAGCAGGCGCAGGGCGCCGCGGTCGAAGCGCGAGCGGCGCCCCCAGAGCCCCTCGACCGCCTGTTCGGCGGGCAGCCAGGCGGCCGGGTAGGGGCAGACCTCGATGGCCTGGCGGACAAAACCCTGGTCGCAGAACAGCAGCTCGCCCAGCGAGCGGCTGCCCAGCGTTTCCAGGTCCATGCCGTCGTCGCGCAGGGCCTCGCGGCCGGCCACGCTGCGGGCGAACACCCAGGGCTGGCCATGACCGCGCAGGTACACCTCGCGGACCCAGCCTTCGCTGCCGGAGGCCAGGCCCAGGGCCTGGCATTCGTCGTCGCGCAGGGGCTGCCAGCCCTCGTACAGCGGGGTCACGGAAAAATGCTCAACGGACAGACGGGTCAGGCGGCGGGTCAGGGAACCCTGGTCGAACAGCCAGTCCAGGATCAGCGCCGGGGTCTTCGCCGCCAGTCGCGGCGTATGCGGCGCCCAGTGCGCGGCGGGATATTGCGGGGATTCGTTTGGCACGGTAGGTATGCGGTTACAGGCCAGTGAAGCGCCGGAGCTTAACATGTTTGGCCGCTCGGCTTGCATCGCCTGGCCGGGCTCAGTACAAAGCCCGCTGAGGGTCGATCGCCATTTCCATAACAAATTGACCCGGCCTGAATCCGAGGAGAACCTGATGAAAAAGTGGCAATGCGTGGTATGCGGCCTGATCTATGACGAGGCCGAGGGCTGGCCGGACGACGGCATCGCCCCAGGCACCCGCTGGGAAGACGTGCCGGAAGACTGGCTGTGCCCGGATTGCGGCGTGGGCAAGAGCGATTTCGAGATGATCGCCATCGGCTGATCTGTTTTTTACCCTGACAAGGACATTCAAGGCATGACCGACCCTGTAGTGATAATCGGCACTGGACTGGCGGGCTACAACCTCGCCCGCGAATTCCGCAAGCTCGACGGCGAGACGCCGTTGCTGCTGATCAGCGCGGACGATGGCCGCTCCTATTCCAAACCGATGCTCTCTACCGGTTTCGCCAAGAACAAGGATGCCGACGGCCTGAGCATGGCCGAGCCGGGCGCCATGGCCGAGCAGCTCAAGGCCGAGGTGCGTACCCACACCCGCATCAGCGGCATCGACCCGGGCCACAAGCGCCTGTGGATCGGTGAGGAACAGGTCCGCTATCGCGACCTGGTGCTGGCCTGGGGCGCGGAAACCGTGCGCGTCCCGATCGAGGGCGATGGCAGTGACGCCGTGTTTCCGATCAACGATCTGGAAGACTACGCGCGTTTTCGCAGCGCCGCGGTGGGCAAGCGCCGGGTGCTGATCCTCGGTGCCGGCCTGATCGGCTGCGAGTTCGCCAATGACCTGACCCTCGGTGGCTTCGAGGTGGAACTGGTGGCGCCATGCGAGCAGGTCATGCCGACCCTGCTGCATCCGGCTGCGGCAGCGGCGGTCCAGGCCGGCCTGGAAGGGCTTGGGGTACGTTTCCACCTGGGCCCTGTGCTGACCCGCCTGCAGCGCGTGGGCGAGGGGCTGGAAGCGCACCTGTCGGACGGTGCCGTGATCGCTTGCGACCTGGTGGTTTCCGCGGTCGGCCTGCGCCCGCGCACCGACCTCGCCGCTGCTGCGGGCCTGCGCATCAACCGTGGCGTGGTGGTGGACCGGCAACTGCGCACCTCCCACGCCAATATCTTCGCCCTGGGCGACTGCGCCGAGGTCGATGGCCTCAACCTGCTCTACGTCATGCCGTTGATGACCGGCGCACGGGCGCTGGCGCAGACCCTGGCGGGCAACCCGACGGCGGTGAGCTATGGGCCGATGCCGGTCACCGTGAAGACGCCGGTCTGCCCGCTGGTGGTATCGCCTCCGCCTATGGGCATGGAAGGCACATGGCGCGTCGAAGGCCAGGGCGGCGACCTCAAAGTGCTCTGCCACGATGCCCAGGGCCAGCTCCTCGGCTATGCGCTGACCGGCAGCGCGGTGATGGAGAAACTGGCATTGAATCGCCAGCTTCCGCCGCTGTTGGCGTAAATGAAGGTCGTTCTGTCGGATTTAGCGTCCCATTGTGCTGTCAATGGCCGCCCAGAGACTGGCGCGGCCCTTGGCGGCGTGCCATCCTCACTCCCGTCTGCCGCAGTTTAGAGCCTGCGGTGCCTTGGGCGCTGCTTGCAAAGGCAGCACGGCATAACAACAAAAAATTCCGTCAAAGAGGCTTCACCATGCGTAAACCCGATCTCGCCGCAGCCATCGCCGATAAGGCCGACCTCACCAAAGACAAGGCCAACCTGGTCCTGAATGCCATCCTCGATGAAATCGCGGCGGCATTGAGCAAGAAGGACACCGTGACCCTGGTGGGTTTCGGCACCTTCGAACAGCGTCACCGCGGTGCTCGCACCGGCAAGAACCCGCAAACCGGCGAGCCGGTGAAAATCAAGGCCAGCAACACCGTTGCCTTCAAGCCAGGCAAGAACCTCAAGGACAGCGTCAATCCGTAGTGGACGCAGCGAATGCAGTCAAAACGGGCATCCCAAGGGATGCCCGTTTTGTTTTGCGGCGAACGTGAGAGAAAAGCTGCGTGATCAGTAGCTTTCGTTCGCGAAAAGGATAAACTTCGCGCGCCAGTCACTTTTTCACCGAGGCGCATTCATGAAGTTCCGCTTTCTCCTATGGGCCATGGGCTTGCTGATGGCCCGGGCCAGCCGCAACAATCCGGCGTTCCAGCAGCAGCTCAAGGACAAGGACCTGGTGTTCCAGCTCCAGACGCTGGACGGCAAGGCTGCCCGGCACTTCATCGTGAAAGACAGCCGCATCAGCAGCAGTGGCGGCACGCACCCAGCACCAGCGTTCGCCATTGCCTTCAAGGATGCCGCGTTCGGCTTCGAGACCCTTCAGGCGAAGAACAAGCAGTTGGCGTTCATGCAGGGGATTCAGGACAAGAGCATCCAGATCAAGGGCAATCCGGCGCTGGTGATCTGGTTCCAGGGCTTGATGAAGTACCTGAAACCGAAGAAGAAAAACTGAGACAGCCTGCCGCACAGCGAAACGGCCCCTGCAGGGGCCGTTTCGGTCTTCTCAGTGCTGGTTGAACTGCGACGCCAGCTCGCGCAGCATCACTTCCGCTTCCAGCACCTTGTTCACCACGTCCTCGGCCTTTTCGCGGCTGATGCCCAGGCGTTCGAGCAATTCGTCCGGGATCGCTTCGTCCGGCCCGGAACCGATGCCGCGGGCTCGCAGCAGGCGTACCGAGAGGCACACCAGGTTGGCGAATGGCGCATGGTCGCCGGCGTAGTACGGGTCGTTCTGGAAGCGCAGGGCGGTCGCCAGCTCATCCGGCATGTCCCAGAAGCGCATCAGCCAAGCGCCGATCTGCTCGCGGCTGATGCCCAGCAGGTGCTGCTCGACGTAGCTGTGGCAGACCTGCGGGTTGACCTCCAGGTGCCGGCAGATCAGCGAGAAATGCGGCGGGAACACGTGGGCCAGGAGCAGGTAGCCGAAGTTGTGCAGCAGGCCCGCCAGGTAGGTCAGGCCGGCCTCCGGGCGCTCGGCACGGGGCATGGCACGGGTCAGGCCCTCGATCACCGCGGCGGTGTAGATCGATTGCTGCCAGTACGGCGTGGTGTGCTGCGGGTGGTCCTTGGGCAGGCTGAGGGTCTTGCCCAGGGCCAAACCCAGCGCCAGGTTGATCACCAGGTCGAAGCCGAGCACGCGGACGATGGCATCCTCCACCGAGCGGATCTTGCCGGGCGAGGCGTAGTAGGGCGAGGCTGCCCAGCTGACCACCTGGGCAGCCAGGGCCGGGTCGGTCTCCACCACTCCGGTGATGTCGTCGATGGTGGCATTGGGGTCGACCCGCAGCTTGATGATCTTCTGCGCGGTCTCGGCCAGCGGCGGAATCTCGATGGTCGACTCCAGGCGCTGCTGGATGCGCCGCGCGGTGAACGCCTGGACCGCCTGGGTGATTTCCTCGCGGTCGTCCGCCGGGCGGTCGAGGTTGGGGTGGATCTGGCTCAGCAACTCACCGAACTGGCCGGCGCTGGCCTTGTTGAGCATCTTGCGGAAGTCGTCGCGCTCGATTTCCAGCAGCAGCCCGGCTTCGCCCGACTGCACCAGCAGGGCCGGCGGCTTGAGCAGGCTGTCTTCGTACAGGCAGGGCGAACTGGTCAGCGCCGGAATGCCGGGCAGCACCTTCAATCCGTGCTTGTCGAGCATGCTCTGCAGGCGCTCCAGCGGCACGGCGGCCAGCTTGCGTCCGGTCAGTTCGGTCAGGCGGCTGAGGTCGAGCAACTGGTTCTGTGGGAACAGCACCATCAAGGCGCCGACCGAGTCGTCCAGGAGGACGGCCTGGACGCGGGTTTCGGGCGGCAACTGCGGGTGGTCGGCCACTTCGCGGTAGGCGACTCCCAGCTTGTCGAGCAGCAGCCGGATAACAGACGGAACCTGTGGGGTTGCGGTATCGAGGGCAACTTCAATCATGGTCTGTATCCAAATTCTTCACAGTGGCAAGAGTATAACCAGCTTGACTGGCGGCCTGGATCCAATTCCGCCGAACACGTCACACCTGGCCGTATTGTTGGCCGTGACGCAGCCAGCGCTCCAACAGTGGGCTGACGTGTTCGGGCCAGCGTGCCAGCAGGGCCTGGGCTGCGTCGCGCACGGCGGGCAGCAGATCGGCGTCGCGCATCAGGTCGGCGACCTTGAACTGCAGCAGGCCGGTCTGGCGGGTACCGAGCATTTCACCGGGACCGCGCAGTTCCAGGTCCTTCTCGGCGATGACGAAACCGTCATTGGTTTCGCGCATGATCCCCAGGCGCTCGCGACCGATCTGCGACAGCGGCGGGTGGTAGAGCAGCACGCAGTGACTCACTGCGCTGCCGCGCCCGACCCGGCCACGCAACTGGTGCAACTGGGCCAGGCCCAGGCGCTCGGGGTTTTCGATGATCATCAGGCTGGCGTTGGGCACGTCGACGCCGACCTCGATCACCGTTGTCGCCACCAGCAATTGCAGGCGGCCTTCCTTGAATTCAGCCATCACCGCGGCTTTCTCCGCGGCTTTCATGCGTCCATGGATCAGGCCCACGCGCAGCTCGCCGAGGGCGCTCGAGAGTTCCTCGAACGTGGTTTCGGCGGCCTGGCAGGTCAGTTCCTCGGATTCTTCGATCAGGGTGCAGACCCAGTAGGCCTGGCGCCCTTCGGCGCAGGCGGCGCGGACCCGCTCGACCACCTCGAAGCGGCGGCTGTCGGCGACCAGCACGGTGTTGACCGGGGTCCGTCCGGGCGGCAGCTCGTCGAGGATCGAGGTGTCCAGGTCGGCGTAGGCACTCATCGCCAGGGTCCGCGGGATCGGTGTCGCGGTCATGATCAACTGGTGCGGGCAGAAACGTCCGCCGACGCCCTTCTGGCGCAGTGCCAGGCGCTGCTGGACGCCGAAGCGGTGCTGCTCGTCGATGATCGCCAGGGCCAGGTTGTGGAATTTCACTTCCTCCTGGAACAGCGCGTGGGTGCCGACCACCATTGGCGTGCCGCTGGCGATCTGTTCCAGTGCGGCGGTGCGGGCCTTGCCCTTGAGCTTGCCGGCGAGCCAGGCGACTTCGATGCCCAGCGGCTCGAGCCAGCGCTTGAAGGTGATGAAGTGCTGCTCGGCGAGGATCTCGGTGGGGGCCATCAACGCCACCTGGTAGCCGGCCTCCAGGGCCTGCAGCGCGGCGAGGGCGGCGACCACGGTCTTGCCGGCGCCGACGTCGCCCTGCACCAGGCGCAGCATCGGCTCCTGCTGGCTCAGGTCATAGGCGATCTCGTTGCCGACCCGCTGTTGCGCGCCAGTCGGCGGGAAGCCCAGGTTGGCGAGGAACTGTTTTGGCAGGCGGCTGGCCTTGGGCAGCACCGGTGCGCGCAGGGAGCGCAGGCTTTCGCGCAGGCGCTGCTGCGAGAGCTGGTGGGTCAGCAGCTCTTCGAAGGCCAGGCGGTGCTGGGCCCAGTGCTGGCCTTCGGCGAGCTCGTCGACATCGGCATCCGCCGGCGGCTGGTGCAGGTAGCGGATCGCTTCATCCAGCGGGCCCAGGTGGTAGTCGCGGGCCAGTTCGTCCGGCAGCCAGTCCGGCAGGCTGCGCGGGCCCAGCAGCGACAGCGTCTGCTGGCTCAACTGGCGCAGGCGTTGCTGGGTCAGGCCTTCGGTGGTCGGGTAGATCGGCGTCAGGGTCTGGTCCACCGGTGGCGGTGGTTCGTTGCCGTTCAGCGTGCGGTACTCCGGGTGGTAGATCTCCAGGCCCGAGGCGCCGGGGCGGGCTTCGCCGTAGCAGCGCACGTGGGTACCACGCTTGAGCGCTTCCTTCTGCGCCATGCTGAAGTGATAGAAGCGCAGGCTGAGCACGCCGCTGCCATCACCCAGGCGCACCACCAGGCTGCGGCGCTTGCCCATGACCACGTCGGCACCGCTGACCACGCCTTCGATCACCGCATCCTGCCCCGGGCGCAGGGCGCCGATGGGCACCACGCGAGTGCGGTCCTGGTAGCGCAGTGGCAGATGGAACAATACGTCCTGCAGGTTCTCCAGGCCGACCTTGGCCAGTTTCTCGGCCAGGGCTTCGCCCACGCCTTTGAGTGCCGTGACCGACACCTGGGACAACTCGGTCATGACGACAACCTACTCGTCCGCGGGTGGCTTGGCCACGGAGCACAGGCGGATCGAATCGGCGAGGATCTCGATCGCCTTCGGCCGCGGGAAGCTGGCGCGCCAGGCGATGGCCACGGTGCGGTAGGGCGCCGGTGGGCTCAATGGACGTACGTCGATCACGCCGGGCGCGTAGTGATGGCTGTGCACGGCCGACAGCGGCAGGATCGATACACCGAGACCGGACGCGACCATATGGCGGATGGTCTCCAGCGAGCTGGATTCGACGGTGGTGTGCTTGGCGGCGTCGTTGCCCTTGCCCAGGGTCGGGCAGGCCTCCAGGACCTGGTCGCGGAAGCAGTGGCCTTCACCGAGCAGCAGCAGGCTCTTGTCGTTGAGCAGGCTGGCGTCGATGGTCTCCTGCTGGGTCCACGGGTGGCCGCTGGGCATCAGCACGTAGAACGGCTCGTCGTAGAGCGGCAGGGTCAGGACGTCGGCTTCGTTGAACGGCAGGGCGATGATCACTGCGTCCAGCTCGCCGTTGCGCAGCTTGTCGCGCAGCACGTGGGTGAAGTTTTCCTCGATGTACAACGGCATCTGCGGGGCGACCCGGTGCAGTTGCGGGATCAGGTGCGGGAACAGGTAAGGACCGACGGTATAGATCGCTCCGACCTTGAGCGGCGCGGTCAACTGGTTCTTGCCGGCCTGGGCCAGCTCGCGGATGCCCTGGGCCTGTTCGAGGACTTTCTGCGCCTGCGCGACGATGCTTTCGCCGACCGGGGTCAGGCGCACCGCGCTCTTGCTGCGCTCGAAAATCAGTACGCCCAGCTCGTCCTCCAGCTTTTTCACGCCCACCGACAGGGTCGGCTGGCTGACATGGCAGCGCTCGGCCGCGTGGCCGAAGTGCTGTTCCTGGGCAAGAGTGACGATGTAGCGCAATTCTGTGAGGGTCATAACGTGCGTCCATGAAGTAGCGGCCCCAGCATAGCGGCTGCAACCGATAGACGCACCTTATCAGACTTGCATGGATGCGACAGAAACGGCGATTGCAGGCGAAAAAAAGCCGGCCGCAGGGCGGCCGGCTTTCAGGGTGGGGCTCAGCGTTTGTCCAGCGAGTAGACGAACGGCGCGACCACTTCGATGCTGCCGTTGTTCAGCAGCTCCTTGGGTGGTGCCGGTACCGGCTGGGCCCGACGGATCATCTCCAGGGTCGCACGGTCCAGCGCGGCGCTGCCGGAACCGCCCTCCAGTTTGTAGGAGAGAATCCGACCTTCCGCATCGACCACGAAGCGCAGGCGGTTGACACCTTCCTGGTGAAGTCGGCGCGCGTTGTCCGGGTAGCGCTTGTACTTGGCCAGGTGACGCAACAGATCGCTTTGCCAGGTCGGCAGCGCATTGCTGTTGGTGGCAATGCTTGGCGCCGGGGCGGCCGATTTCTGCGCGGGGGCATTGCTCGGCGGTGTGTCGGCGACTTCCTGTTCGACCGGTTTCTCCTTCGGTTCCTCTTTCTGCTCGGGCTTCGGCGGTTGTGGCTTGGCCTTGGGCTTCACAGGTTTCGGAATGGCGATCTTCGGCTTCGGCGCTTCCACCAGCTTCGGCAACGGCGGCTCTTCCACCGGTGCGGGCGGCTGTGGCGGCGTCACCACCTTGGGCGGTGGTGGCGGTGCCGGCTCCGGCAACGGCGCCATCTCGATCATCATGGCCGCGGGCGGCAACTCGATAGCCTGTGGTGTCGACCAGGTCAGGGTCAACAGAATGGCGATGGCGTGCACCACCAATACGAGTAACAGGCTACCGCCGTAACGCCCCAGCTTGTACCGGGTCTCGATCATTTCTTCGCTGCCGTCTCGAGCCCGACCAGGCCGACCTTGAGATAGCCGGCGGCGCGCAGAATGTTCATGACTTCCATCAGATCGCCGTAGTCCACGCCCTTGTCGGCCTGGAAGAAGATCGTGGTTTCCTTGTCGCCCTTGGTCTTGGCGTCCAGCATCGCGCCCAGTTGGTCCTGCTGCTGCACCAGGTCTTCGCCGATGTACAGCTTCTGGTCGGCCTTGACGCTGAGGAACACCGGTTTTTCCGGTCTCGGTGCGGGCTTCGCGGTCGAGGCGGGAAGGTCCACCTTGATGTCCACGGTTGCCAGCGGTGCCGCCACCATGAAGATGATCAGCAGCACCAGCATCACGTCGATGAACGGCGTTACGTTGATTTCGTGGTTTTCGGCGAGATCGTCGCCACCCTCGTTAAGATGCAGGCCCATGGCTTACCCCACTTTCACCATGTGCGGCTGGGCGGCACGCTCGCCCGGCTGGTGGTCCAGGTCACGGCTGACCAGCAGCAGGACCTGCGCCGAAGCGTCGGAGACCTGAGCCTTGTAGCCGGCGATGGAGCGGGCGAAGACGTTGTAGATGACCACCGCCGGGATCGCGGCGACCAGGCCCAGGGCGGTGGCCAGCAGGGCTTCGGCGATGCCCGGGGCAACCACGGCGAGGTTGGTGGTCTGGGTCTTGGCGATGCCGATGAAGCTGTTCATGATGCCCCACACGGTACCGAACAGACCGACGAACGGCGCGGTGGAACCGATGGTGGCGAGCACGCCGGTACCGCTGGACATGTTGCGGCCGCTGGCGGCGACCAGGCGCTCCAGGCGGAAGCTGACACGCTCCTTGATGCCTTCTTTCTCGCGGGCGTTGGCCGACAGGTGCATTTCTTCCAGGGCGTCATGCACCAGGACATGGGCCAGGGTGCCCGGCTTGTCGGTCTTCTCGGACGCGTCCTTGAGGGTGGTCGCCTTCTTCAGCACGGCGATCTCGCGGCGCAGGCGACGCTTGGCGCCCAGCAGCTCGAAGCCCTTGGCGATCCAGATGGTCCAGGTGATGATCGAGGCGATGGCCAGGCCGATCATGACCGTTTTGACCACCACGTCGGCGTTCTGGTACATGCCCCACGGCGACAGGTCGTGGCCCAGGCCCAGGGTGGCGTCTTCGGCCAGAGGCTCGCCATCCGCATTCAGCGGCTGGTCAGCCGCACCTTCCACCGGCGCCGCGGCCGGGTCGACCGGGGCCGCCGTCACATGCTCGGCACCTGGCGCGGTCGCAGCGCCACCTTCGGCTGCCGGGGCCGCCGGCGCAACGGCGGCGGCCGGTGCGGCCGGGGCTGCGGTCGGCTCTTCGGCCATGGCGACGGGCGCCAGCATCAGGCTGAACATCAGCGCTGCGATTGCGCGCAGGGGGCGCGACGTGGTTGGCGAAGCGGAAGGTTGGATGCGTGTCATGCTGGCCGGACCTGATGAAGAAGAATCGGTGGAAGGTCTTCAAGGCCTCGAAACAGGCCGAGAACAAAAAATCGGCGGCCATTATTGCAAGTAATTCTTGTTAGCAGAAGTAATAAAGTAGCTTTTTTTACAGTGATCGCTAGCCGCCTATCGATTTAGGCGGGATAGTGCGGGTCAATCGTTACGGGAGTTTCACCATGTCTACCCCATCAGTGCTGGTCGTCGGTTGTGGCGATGTCGGTGGTCGCCTGGCCAGGAAAATGCTGGCGGACGGCTGGTCGGTTAGCGGGTTGCGCAGGAATGTCGGGGCGCTGCCGGAGGGTGTCGGCGCCATCGCGGCCGACCTGGAACAGCCTCAGGCGCCTGCGGCCTGGCCGACGACGGGCCCGGATTACCTGGTCTATTGCGTGGCCGCGAGCCAGCATGACGAGGCCGGCTATCGCTCTGCCTATGTCGAGGGGCTGCGCAACGTCCTGGCCTGGCTGGCCGAGCGCGGACAGACGCCACGCCGCCTGTTGTTCGTCTCCAGCAGCAGCGTCTTCGCCCAGCAGGGTGGCGAGTGGATCGACGAGACCGCGCAAACCCTGCCCCAGGAATATTCCGGGCGGGTGATGCTGGAAGCCGAGCGCCTGGCCCTGGACAGTGGCATCCCCGCCAGCGTGGTGCGCCTGACCGGGATCTACGGGCCCGGTCGGGAATGGCTGCTGAGCCAGGTACGCCAGGGCTATCGGGTCGCCGAGGAGCCGCCGCTGTACGGCAACCGCATCCATGCCGAGGACGCCGCCGGCCTGCTGGCCTTCCTGCTACGCGCCGATCGGGCCGGAACGGTGCTGGACGACTGCTATATCGGGGTGGACGACGCGCCGGCACCGCTGGCCGAAGTGGTGGCGTGGCTGCGCGAATACATGGGCGTTACCGAGTGGTCGGATCAACAGCGGGTGCGGCGTACCGGCAGCAAGCGCTGCAGCAACGCCCGGGCCCGTGCGCTTGGTTGGGCGCCGTCGTACCCCAGCTATCGCGAAGGCTACGCGGCGATCCTCGACGGGCGCGGCTGAGCCCTACTTGCGCTCCAGCAGCCAGCGGCGGGTGCCCGGACGCAGTTCGGGCATCTCGTCGGGCTGGGCCTCGTTGATGGCCTGGAAGATCTCCAGCTGCTTGCCGTCGCGCTTGAAGATCCACGGGTTGCCCTGCTGGTTGCGTTCCAGCCAGAGGCTGTCGTACTTGCCGGTCATGGTCGCGCAGTCGCCGGCCAGGCACAGGGCATAGCGGTCGAGGTTGGGCAGGCCGTCGAGGCTGCCGTTGTCGCCGAAGCGCACGGTGCCGCCCTGGCCCGGGCCTTCGAGGACGCGCCAGTCGCCTTTCATGTAGGCGCCGTAGAGGGCCTTCTCGAAGATCGCACCGGGTGGCAGATCGGGGTCGATTACCTGGGTGCTGCGCTGGAAATGCTGCTCGGGTGCCCAGTCGCTGGCCACCTGGACCAGTTCCTTGCCATCCAGCTCGAGGTTTTCCACCTGGTCGCCGTCCAGCTCCACCTGCCAGTGATCCTCGTCCACCGCCTTCAGGCGCCCTTCGACCAGTTCGAAGCCGTTGCTGTAGCTGGCCTGGCCAGCGGCGACGTTGATCTTCCACTCGAAGTTCGGTCCGTTGCGCTCCAGTGCGTAGCGCAGGCCGGTGCCCTTGGCGGCAGCGTCGATCGCGGCCTGGTTGATCCAGATGCCGTTGTAGTCTTCGGGTTTGTGGCTGGCGCAGCCGCCGAGCAGTGCGGCAACCAGCGAAAGGGCAAGCGCATGGCGCATGACGGGGTCCTTCAGGAAAAGGCTGCGGCGAACCGGACGGTTCGCCGCGGGGGTATCACTCGAGAACCAGGATCGCGTCCATCTCGACCTGCGAGCCGCGTGGCAGGGCGGCAACGCCGATGGCTGCACGGGCCGGGTAGGGCTGCTCGAAGTAGCGGCCCATGACTTCGTTGACCTTGGCGAAGTGGCTCAGGTCGGTCAGGAAGATGTTCAGCTTGACGATGTCCTTGAACGAACCGCCAGCGGCCTCGGCCACGGCCTTCAGGTTCTCGAAGACCTGGACGGTCTGGGCTTCGAAGCCTTCGACCAGTTCCATGGTCTTCGGATCGAGCGGGATCTGGCCCGACATGTAGACGGTGTTGCCGGCCTTGATCGCCTGGGAGTAGGTGCCGATGGCGGCAGGTGCCTTGTCGCTGTTGATGACGGTCTTGGTCATGGTGACTCCTTGCAAGGGAAGGGCTACGCGCGCATGCGGGTGATTCGGATGACGCCCGTCAGCGCGCGCAGTTTCTTGATCACGCGAGCCAGGTGCACGCGGTCGTGCACGCTGACCACCAACTGGACGACGCTGATGCGACCATCGCGCTCATCCATGCTGATTTTCTCGATGTTGCCGTCGGCGGCATTGACGCTGCTGGCGAGCAGGGCGATCAGGCCGCGCTGGTGCTCCAGCTCGACGCGCAGTTCGACGTTGAATTCGCCGGTGACGTCTTTGGCCCAGGACAGCTGGATGCATTTTTCCGGGTTGTGGCGAATCTCGCTGATGTTCCGGCAGCTTTCCAGGTGCACCACCATGCCCTTGCCGGCCGACAGGTGCCCGACGATCGGGTCGCCCGGAATCGGCGTGCAGCACTTGGCGTAGCTCAGCACCAGGCCTTCGGTGCCGCGGATCGCCAGCGGGCCTTCCGGGTTCGGCAACTGCTCGCCTTCGGTGGACAGCAGGCGGCGGGCGACGACGTAGGCCATGCGGTTGCCCAGGCCGATGTCTTCCAGCAGGTCTTCGATCAGTTCCAGGCGGTACTCGCCGAGCATGGCCTGGATGCGCTCCGGCGGGATCTTGTCGAGGGCGCTGTCGAAGCCGTTGAGTACCTTGTTGAGCAGGCGCTCGCCGAGGTTGATCGACTCGGAGCGACGCTGCAGCTTGAGCGCGTGGCGGATGTGCGTGCGGGCCTTGCCGGTGACCACGAAGTTGAGCCAGGCCGGGTTCGGGCGGGCGCCCGGGGCGCTGACGATTTCCACCGTGGAGCCGCTCTGCAGCGGTTCAGACAGCGGCGCGAGGCGGCGGTTGATGCGGCAGGCGATGCAGCTGTTGCCGACGTCGGTGTGCACCGCGTAGGCGAAGTCGACCGCGGTGGAGCCCTTCGGCAACTCCATGATGCGGCCCTTGGGCGTGAACACGTAGACCTCGTCCGGGAACAGGTCGATCTTCACGCTCTCGATGAATTCGAGGGAGTTGCCCGCACGTTGCTGCAGTTCCAGCACGCCCTTGACCCACTGCCGCGCGCGGGCGTGGGTACCCTTGGGTTTCTCGTCGTCGCTGGACTTGTACAGCCAGTGGGCGGCGATGCCGTTGTTGGCCATCTCTTCCATCTCGCGGGTGCGGATCTGGATCTCGATGGGCACGCCGTGCATGCCGAACAGCGTGGTGTGCAACGACTGGTAGCCGTTGGCCTTGGGGATCGCGATGTAGTCCTTGAAGCGACCGGGCAGCGGCTTGTACAGGTTGTGCACGGCACCGAGCACGCGGTAGCAGGTGTCGACCTTGTCGACGATGATGCGGAAGGCGTAGACGTCCATGATCTCGTTGAAGGCCCGGCGCTTGCCGCGCATCTTCTTGTAGATGCCATAGATGTGCTTCTGCCGCCCGCTGACCTCGCCCTCGATGCCATCGACCGCCAGGCAGTGGCTCAGCGATTCCTCGATCTTGTTGACGATTTCCTTGCGGTTGCCGCGGGCCCGCTTGACCGCCTGGTAGATGCGCGCGGAGCGCATCGGGTACATCGCCTTGAAGCCCAGGTCCTCGAACTCGATGCGCACGCTGTGCATGCCGAGGCGGTTGGCGATGGGAGCGTAGATCTCCAGGGTCTCCTTGGCGATGCGCCGGCGTTTTTCGCCGGACAGCACTTCCAGGGTGCGCATGTTGTGCAGGCGGTCGGCCAGCTTGACCAGGATCACGCGGATATCGCGGGCCATGGCCATGGCCATCTTCTGGAAGTTTTCCGCCTGGGCCTCGGCCTTGGTCTCGAAGTTCATCTGGGTCAGCTTGCTGACGCCATCGACCAGTTCGGCGACGGTCTCGCCAAACTGCGAACTGAGGGCTTCCTTGGCGATGCCGGTGTCTTCGATCACGTCGTGCAGCATGGCCGCCATCAGGCTCTGATGGTCCATGTGCATGTCGGCGAGGATGCTGGCGACGGCCAGCGGATGCGTGACGTACGCCTCGCCACTGCGGCGGCGCTGGCCGTCGTGGGCTTGCTCGGCGTAGAAATAGGCGCGGCGGACCAGGTTGACCTGGTCGGGGCCGAGGTAGGTCGACAGACGATCGGCGAGGGCATCTATGCTCGGCAAGATTCGACCTCCTGCCGAGGATAAGTGACCCGCGCCGTACAACGTCGACCAGGCATGGACTTAGACGGCCTCGTTGGCCTCGTCCTCGAACGCCGTGAAGACAGGGTCCTCGGTGACGATCTCTTCGGCGGCGATGAACTCGGGGGTCACGAAACCTTCGGCGATTTCGCGCAGTGCAACAACGGTAGGCTTGTCGTTTTCCCAGGCCACTTTCGGCTCTTTGCCGCCGGTAGCCAGTTGACGGGCACGCTTGGTGGACAGCATGACCAGCTCAAAGCGGTTATCAACGTGTTCCAGGCAGTCTTCAACGGTTACGCGGGCCATGGTGTTCCTCAAGTAGCAAATGCGGTGTACTGCCCGGATGGGCGAGCGGACTCGATAGTTTAAAAAATCACCAGCCTTTAGGGAAGCGCTGATTTCGGCCTCGAGCCCTGAATATGCTGACGATACCTAGTTGTAAGCGTCTATTTCAATAGTCTTCGTCTATCGCTCAGATCAGGGCGTTGCGCAGGCGTGGCGTCAGTTCGTCGAACAGGGTCTGCACCGAGCGCAGGGCACGGCAATCCGGGCGGGTCAGCAGCCACAGCTGGGTATCGCAGCCGGGCAGGGCGTCGCTCAGTTGCTCGACCCCCGGCAGGGTGTGCGCCATGTAGTCCGGCAACGCGGCGACACCCAGGCCGGCGGCGACCAGCTGGGCGATCGAGGCGATGCCGCTGCAGCGGTAGCGCGGCAGGACGCCGGGGCATTTCTCGCTGCGCCAGACCACGGTGGGGTGGTCCTGCATGGAATCGTCCGGGGCGATCCATGGCACGTTGGACGGCGATTCGTTCAGTCGCTGGCGAAACTCCTCGCGACCGCAGACGACATAGGACGCCGAGCCCAGGCAGCGTCCTACAAGATGCTCCGGCGGCGTGTTGGTCAGGCGCAAGGCCAGGTCGGCGTCGCGGCGGCTGAGGTTGGCGAAGGTGTTGGAGGTCGCCAGTTCCAGGGTCAATGCCGGGTAGGCCGGCATGAACTCGGCCAGCGCCGGCAACAGCAGGCTGTGCAGCACGGCATCGGTACAGGTCAGGCGCACCGTGCCGCTGACCACCTGCTCGCCATGGGCCAGGGCCACCCGCGCCGCGTCCAGCGCCTGCTCGGCACGCTCGGCCTGCTCGGCCAGGGCCTGCGCGGTGCCGGTGGGGATGTAGCCCTTGCGGCTCTTGACGAACAACGCCGTGCCCAGCGCTGCCTCCATTCGCCGGATCGAGCGAAAGACCGTGGAAACGTCGACCTTGAGCAGTTCCGCCGCTTTCGCCAGGGAGCGTCCGCGGACCAGAGCGAGAACCAGGGAAAGGTCGGCATGGCTGATCTGATATTGCATCGGTGCACTCTTCGCTTGCCAAAACGCCAATGTCTGTTTGCGTGAAGGCCATTCTATAGTGGGATTCCCCCGATGGACTACCCGAGAACAACAGCAGCCATCGCCCCCGAATACCCGCGTTACCTCCCTACATCGCTGCCCCGATAAAAATTCCAAAGGATGTCTAAGCCATGACGTCGGTCTCCCCGTGCGCCATCCCCGTTGACGAAATGGGCGAATTTCTCAAGGCCCACCCCGAGGTGCAGTTCGTCGATCTGCTGATCGCCGACATGAACGGAGTGGTGCGCGGCAAGCGCATCGAGCGGGCGAGCCTGGTCAAGGTTTACGAGAAGGGCATCAACCTGCCCGCGTCGCTGTTTGCCCTGGATATCAACGGCTCGACCGTGGAAAGCACCGGCCTGGGCCTGGACATCGGCGACGCCGACCGCATCTGCCATCCGATTCCTGGCACCCTGAGCTTCGAGCCATGGCAGAAGCGCCCCACCGCGCAACTGCTGATGACCATGCACGAACTGGACGGCACGCCGTTCTTCGCCGACCCGCGGGAAGTGCTGCGCCAGGTGGTGAGCAAGTTCGACGCCATGGGCCTGACCATCTGCGCCGCGTTCGAGCTGGAGTTCTACCTGATCGACCAGGACAACCTCAACGGCCGCCCGCAGCCGCCGCGCTCGCCGATCTCCGGCAAGCGTCCGCAATCGACCCAGGTGTACCTGATCGACGACCTCGACGAATACGTCGACTGCCTCCAGGACATGCTCGAAGCCGCCAAGGAGCAGGGCATCCCGGCCGACGCCATCGTCAAGGAAAGCGCCCCGGCGCAGTTCGAAGTGAACATGCACCACGTCGCCGACCCGATGAAGGCCTGCGACTACGCCCTGCTGCTGAAGCGGGTGATCAAGAACATCGCCTACGACCATGAGATGGATTCCACCTTCATGGCCAAGCCCTACCCGGGCCAGGCCGGCAACGGCCTGCACGTGCACATCTCGCTGCTGGACAAGGCCACCGGCAAGAACATCTTCAGCAGCGACGACCCGGAGCAGAACGACGCCCTGCGTCACGCCATCGGTGGCGTGCTGGAAACCATGCCGGCGTCGATGGCCTTCCTCTGCCCGAACATCAACTCGTACCGTCGTTTCGGTGCTCAGTTCTATGTGCCGAACGCGCCGAGCTGGGGCCTGGACAACCGCACCGTGGCGGTTCGCGTGCCGACCGGCAGCAGCGACTCGGTGCGCATCGAGCACCGCGTGGCCGGCGCCGATGCCAACCCCTACCTGATGATGGCGGCGATCCTGGCCGGGATTCACCACGGCCTGACCAACAAGATCGAACCGGGTGCGCCAATCGAAGGCAATTCCTACGAACAGCTGGAACAGAGCCTGCCGAACAACCTGCGCGACGCCCTGCGCGAGCTGGACGACAGCGAGGTGCTGAACCAGTACATCAGCCCCGACTACATCGATATTTTCGTCGCCTGCAAGGAAAGCGAACTGGCGGAGTTCGAGGTGTCGATTTCCGACCTCGAATACAACTGGTACCTGCATACGGTCTGATGCCCGGAGAACAACAATGACAATTCCGTCTCGCGAACAGTGGGAAACCCTCTACCAGGGCCTGACCATCGAAGGCCGCGCCTTCATCGACGGTGAATACCGTGCCAGCGCCTCCGGCGCCACGTTCGACTGCGTCAGTCCGGTGGATGGTCGCATGCTCGCCGCCATCGCCAGTTGCGATGCGGCCGATGCCGACCTGGCCGTGGCCGCGGCGCGGCGCAGTTTCGCCAGCGGCGTCTGGGCCAACCAGGCGCCGGCGCAGCGCAAGCGCGTGCTGATCGCCTTCGCCGACCTGCTGCTGGCCAACGCCAATGAGCTGGCGTTGCTGGAAACCCTGGACATGGGCAAGCCGATCGGCGACTCCCTGGGCATCGACATTCCTGCGGCAGCCAATGCCATCCGCTGGACTGCCGAGGCGATCGACAAGGTCTACGACGAGGTCGCACCGACCGCGCACGACCAGCTCGGCCTGGTCACCCGCGAGGCGGTGGGTGTGGTCGCGGCCATCGTGCCGTGGAACTTCCCGCTGATGATGGCCTGCTGGAAGCTGGGGCCGGCGCTGGCCACCGGCAACTCGGTGATCCTCAAGCCGTCCGAGAAATCGCCACTGACCGCCATCCGCGTCGCGCAACTGGCCCTCGAAGCCGGTATCCCGGCCGGCGTGCTCAACGTCCTGCCGGGTTACGGGCATACCGTGGGCAAGGCCCTGGCCCTGCACATGGACGTCGATACCCTGGCGTTCACCGGTTCGACCCGTATCGCCAAGCAACTGATGATGTACGCCGGCGAATCGAACATGAAGCGCGTGTGGCTGGAAGCCGGCGGCAAGAGCCCGAACATCGTGTTCGCCGACGCCCCCGACCTGCAGGCTGCCGCCGAGGCTGCGGCTGCGGCCATCGCCTTCAACCAGGGCGAAGTGTGCATCGCCGGCTCGCGCCTGCTGGTGGAGCGCTCGATCAAGGAGCGCTTCCTGCCGATGGTGGTGGAGGCCCTCAAGGGCTGGAAACCGGGGCATGCCCTGGACCCGGAGACCCGGGTCGGCGCGTTGGTCGACAGCACCCAGCTGGACACCGTGCTCGGTTACATCGAGGCCGGCAAGGCTGACGGTGCATCGCTGGTCAGCGGCGGCCGGCGGGTCCTTGAGGAAACCTGCGGCGTCTATGTCGAGCCGGCGATCTTCGACGGCGTGACCAATGCCATGCGCATCGCCCGCGAGGAAATCTTCGGCCCGGTGCTTTCGGTGATCACCTTCGACAGCGCCGAGGAAGCCATCGCCATCGCCAACGACTCGCCGTTCGGCCTGGCGGCGGCGGTATGGACCGCGGACATCTCCAGGGCCCACCGCAGCGCCCGCGCCCTGCGCGCCGGTAGCGTGTGGATCAACCAGTACGACGGTGGCGACATGACTGCGCCGTTCGGTGGCTTCAAGCAATCCGGCAACGGTCGCGACAAGTCGCTGCATGCCTTCGACAAGTACACCGAGCTCAAGGCGACCTGGATCAAGCTATAAGACATCTCTGAGATGCTGCCGACCTTGTGGGAGCTGGCTTGCCAGCGATTGCTGCAGTGAATTCACCATGGCAATCGCTGGCAAGCCAGCTCCCACAAGGGGCAGCGCCGACTTCGTCAAGAGAGGCTGAATCGATGAAGACCCCTTTGATCGGCGTCACCTCATGCCGCCAGATGCTCGGTCACACTGCCTCCCACACCGTGGGCGACAAATACGTCGAGGCCGCCGGGTTCGCCGGCGTGCCGCTGATCCTGCCGGCGCGGGACGAAGCGCTGGACCCGCAGCGCCTGCTGGAGCGCCTCGACGGCATTCTTTTCACCGGTTCGCCTTCTAATGTCGAACCGCATCATTACAATGGCGCCCCCAGCGCAGAAGGCACCCGTCACGACGTCCAGCGTGACCGGCTGACCCTGCCGCTGCTGCGTGCGGCGATTGCCGCCGGTGTGCCGGTGTTCTGCATCTGCCGCGGCTTCCAGGAGCTCAACGTGGCCCTGGGCGGCACCCTGCACCAGCGCGTCCAGGAACTGCCTGGCTACCTGGACCACCGCGAGCCGCAGGACGCCCCGCAGGAAGAACAATACAGCCCGCGCCACCTGGTCACGGTCGAGCCCGACGGGCACTTCCAGCGACTGGGTCTGCCGCGCAGCTTCATGGTCAACTCGCTGCACGGCCAGGGCATCGACCGCCTGGCCGACGGACTACGGGTCGAGGCGATCGCCCCGGACGGATTGATCGAAGCGGTTTCCATGGAGGACGCCCCCGGTTTCGTGCTCGGGGTGCAGTGGCATCCGGAATGGCGGTATGCCGAAAACCCGGTTTCGTTGCGTCTGTTCCAGGCGTTCCGTGCCGCCTGCGAGGCCTACGCCGGCAGCCGGCACTGAACGGCAGTTTCATTGAGTGCGGGCATCCGCGGGTGCCCTGGAAAACAATACCAATAGCGGCGACATCTACTCATGAGCGAATTCGAAGCAAGCCTGTCCTCGAGCACGGCGGGGCTGGCTCGCAAGGCATCCAAGGGGCTGGCCAAAGGCCGGCTCGGGCTGCTCGCCAGCATCGTGCTGGGCATTTCCACCATCGCCCCGGTGTACACCCTCACTGGCGCGCTGGGACCGACGGTGCGGGAAGTCGGCGAGCACTTGCCGGCGGTGTTCATCGTCGGTTTCCTGCCGATGCTCCTGGTAGCCCTGGGCTATCGCGAGCTGAATGCGGCGGAGCCGGACAGCGGCACCTCCTTCACCTGGTCGGCGCGCGCCTTCGGTCCGATGATCGGCTGGATCGGCGGCTGGGGGCTGGTCACCGCGACCACCATCGTGCTGTCCAACCTGGCCGGCGTGGCGGTGGATTTCTTCTATCTGTTCCTCGGGCAACTGGTTGGCAGCCACGAGGTGGCTGCGCTCAGCGACAACCTGCTGATCAACGTGGTCACCTGCTGCGTGTTCATCGCCATGGCAGTGTGGATCTGCTGTCGTGGCATCGGCACGACCATGACCGTGCAATACGGGCTGGTGGCCTTGCAGCTGCTGGTGCTGATCGGCTTCGCCGTCGCGGCCTTCGGCGGCTCGACGGAGAGCCCGCCGATGGACTTCGATATCAGCTGGTTCAACCCGTTCGGCGTCGAGTCGTTCTCGGCCTTCACCGCCGGCCTGTCGCTGTCGATCTTCATCTTCTGGGGCTGGGACGTGTGCCTGACCATGAGCGAGGAGTCGGTGGGCAGCGACGAGGTGCCCGGGCGTGCCGCGACCCTCACCGTGTTGCTGATCCTCGGCCTGTACCTGGTCACCGCGATCGCCACCCTGCAATTCGCCGGGATCAGCGAAGAAGGCCTCGGCCTGGGCAACCCGCGCATCCAGGAAAACGTCTTCGCCCACCTTGCCGGCCCGGTCATGGGGCCGCTGGCGATCCTGATGTCCATCGCCGTGCTGGCGAGTACCGCGGCGTCGCTGCAATCGACCTTCGTGTCCCCGGCGCGCACCCTGCTGGCCATGGGGTACTACGGGGCGGTGCCGGAGCGCTTCGCCCGCATCTGCCCGCGTTCGCAGACCCCGCGCTACGCCACCATCTGCGCCGGCGTGGCGGCAGGCGTGTTCTACGTGACCATGCGCACCCTCAGCGAAAACGTGCTGGCCGACACCATCACCGCCCTGGGCATGATGATCTGCTTCTACTACTCGCTGACGGCCTTCGCCTGCGTCTGGTACTTCCGCCACAGCCTGTTCGACAGCCTGCGGCACTTCCTGATGCGTGGCCTGTGCCCGCTGCTGGGTGGGGCGATTCTCTCGGTGATCTTCGTGCAGACGGCCATCGACAGCGCGTCGCCATCCTTCGGCAGCGGCTCGCATGTGGGCGGGTTGGGGCTGGTGTTCGTGATCGCGATGATCATCCTGCTGCTGGGTATCGTCCTGATGCTGCTGTCGCGCCTGCGCGCGCCGGCGTTCTTCCTCGGCATGACCCTGCGTCGGCATGCCACCGTTCCCAGCCGCCGCTGAGGCGGCCGGGCCGGCGAGGGCTCAGGCCAGCAGTTGCCTGAGCAGCTCGCCGTGGCGCTGCTGCTGACCGTCGCGCTGCAGGCGGTTGGCACGGAACACGGCCTTCAGGTCGTCCAGGGCGGTGGCGAAGTCATCGTTGATGATGACGAACTCGTACTCGTCGTAGTGCTCCATCTCGCTGACCGCTTCACGCATCCGGCCTTCGATGATCTCGTCGCTGTCCTGGCCACGGTTGGTCAGGCGCTGGCGCAGGGCCTGCTGGCTCGGCGGCAGGATGAAGATCGAGCGGGTGCCGGGCATCAGCTTGCGCACCTGCTGCGCGCCCTGCCAGTCGATTTCCAGGATCAGGTCGTGGCCCTGGTCGAGGGTCTGCTGCAGTGCCTGGCGCGAGGTGCCATAGCAGTTGCCGAAGACCTCGGCCTGTTCGAGGAAGTCGCCCTGGGCATTCATGCGCTCGAACTCGGCGCGATCGACGAAGTGGTAGTTCACCCCGTCGTGCTCGCCCGGACGCATGGCGCGGGTGGTGTGCGAGACCGACACGCGAATGTGGTTCAGGTCGTCGGTCAGGGCCTTGACCAGGCTGGTCTTGCCGGCGCCGGACGGCGCGGAAATGATGAACAGGGTGCCGCTGCTGTGTTTCATGATGGGGGTGGCCTTACTCGATGTTCTGTACTTGTTCACGCATCTGCTCGATCAGGACCTTGAGGTTCACCGCCGATTGGGTGCTGCGTGGGTCGAAGGCTTTGGAGCCCAGGGTGTTGGCTTCGCGGTTGAGCTCCTGCATCAGGAAGTCCAGGCGCCGGCCGGCGGCACCGCCGGACTTGAGCACGCGGCGCACCTCGGTGACGTGGGTGCTGAGGCGGTCGAGCTCTTCGGCGACATCGCTCTTCTGGGCCAGCAGGACCATTTCCTGCTCCAGGCGTTGCGGGTCGAGTTCGGCCTGCATGTCGGTGAAGCGGTCGAGGATCTTCTGGCGCTGCGCGGCGAGCATCTGCGGCACCAGGGCGCGCAGGGTGGTGACTTCCTGGCTCATGCTGTCCAGGCGCTCGTTGATCAGCCGGGCCAGCTCCGCACCTTCGCGGTTGCGGCCGTTCTTCAGTTCCGCCAGGGCGTTCTCGAACAGGGCCAGGGCTTCCTGGTTCAACGCCTGCGGGTCGCTGGCGTCGGCCACCAGGACGCCGGGCCAGGACAGCACCGCCAGCGGATTGAGCGGGGCAGGGTTCTTGATCAGGGCGGCCACGGTCTCGGCTGCTTCCACCAGCTGGCGGGCGCGATCCTGATCCACCTGCAGCGACTTGCTGGCGTTTTCCTCGGTGAAGCGCAGGGTGCACTCGACCTTGCCGCGGGACAGGCCCTGGCGCAGCGATTCGCGCACGGCGCCTTCGAGGTCGCGGAAGGCTTCCGGCAGGCGCAGGTGCGGCTCGAGGTAGCGGTGGTTGACCGAGCGCAGTTCCCATATGAGGGTGCCCTGGGTCCCGGCTCGTTCGACACGAGCGAAGGCGGTCATGCTGTGCACCATGGGAAGTACCTCGCAGATAGATGAAGGGGAAAGCCGACAGGCTGCAAAGGCGCAGGATTGTAACGCAGTGCGCTGCCCGGTCCCATCCACTGATGTTACAAAGCGCCGGGCAAGGGCTGGCGGAATCCCGACCGGGGGCTCTGCGCCGGTCTTGCCGGCCTATTGGACCACCAGGCATGTCCACTGCGGGCCGGGCGCTCTATAATGCTCGGCAGATTCGAACCCCCAGTACAGGTACTCCCAGATGAAACGTCCAAGTGGTCGCGCCGCCGATCAGCTCCGCTCGATCCGCATCACCCGCAACTACACCAAGCACGCCGAAGGGTCGGTACTGGTCGAGTTCGGCGACACCAAGGTCGTCTGCACGGTCAGCGTCGAGAATGGCGTCCCGCGCTTCCTCAAAGGCCAGGGCCAGGGCTGGCTGACCGCCGAGTACGGCATGCTGCCGCGCTCCACCGGCGAACGTAACCAGCGCGAGGCCAGCCGTGGCAAGCAGGGCGGCCGCACCCTGGAAATCCAGCGCCTGATCGGCCGCTCGCTGCGTGCTGCGCTGGACATGAGCAAGCTGGGCGACATCACCCTGTACGTCGACTGCGACGTGATCCAGGCCGACGGCGGCACCCGCACCGCGTCGATCACCGGTGCCATGGTCGCCCTGGTCGATGCCCTGCGCGTGGTCAAGAAGCGTGGCGGCCTGAAGGGTGGCGACCCGCTCAAGCACATGATCGCCGCAGTCTCCGTGGGCATGTACCAGGGCGTCCCGGTGCTCGACCTCGACTACCTGGAAGACTCCGCCGCCGAGACCGACCTGAACGTGGTCATGACCAGTGCCGGTGGTTTCATCGAGGTCCAGGGCACCGCCGAAGGCGCGCCATTCCAGCCGGAAGAGCTGAACGCCATGCTGGCCATCGCGCAGAAAGGCATGGCCGACCTGTTCGAGCTGCAGAAGGCCGCGCTGGCCGACTGACCGGCATATCGCGGACAACAAAAAGCCGACCCGAGGGTCGGCTTTTTCGTGACTGGCTGATGATCAGATGGTCAGCGTCCAGTCGTAGTCCACGATCAGCGGCGCGTGCTGCGAGAAACGTGGCTGGCGCGGCAGGCGTGCGCTGCGCACGAAGCGGCGCAGGCCCGGGGTCAGCAACTGGTAGTCGAAGCGATAGCCCAGGTTGAGCATCTCGGCCTGTTCGTTGTCCGGCCACCAGCTGTACTGGTCGCCTTCGCGGCTGACTTCGCGCAGGGCATCGACGTAGCCCATGTTGCCGATGATCTCGTCCATCCAGGCGCGCTCCGGGGCGAGGAAGCCCGGCGACTGCTGGCTGTCGCGCCAGTTCTTGATGTCGAGCTTCTGCTGCGCCACATAGAGCGAACCGCAGTAGATGTATTCACGGCGTTTGCGCCGCTGCTTGTCCAGGTACTTGGCGAAGTCGTCCATCAACTTGAACTTCTGGTTCAGGTCTTCGTCGCCGTTCTGCCCGGAAGGCAGGAGCAAGGTGGCAATACTGACTTTGTCGAAGTCGGCCTGCAGGTAACGTCCGTAGCGGTCGGCTGTCTCGAAGCCCAGGCCGCTGATGACTGCCTTGGGCTGCAACCGCGAATAGAGCGCCACGCCGCCTTGGGCGGGTACTTCTGCGTCGCAGGCATAAAGGAAGTAGCCATCTAGCTGAAAAGCCGGGTCATCGAGTTCAAAGGCCGAGGCGCGGGTATCCTGAAGGCAGATGACGTCGGCATTCTGGGCTTGCAGCCAGCTGAGCAACCCTCGCTCGACCGCAGCCTGAATGCCATTCACGTTCACACTGATGATCCGCATAAATGGCCCCAAAAATCTCGTGCGTGTATGATACCCGAGCTGTACTCAATTAGCTAAATCCGTGGTATCCGGGACTCCTCATGCAGCCGTATCAGCGCGACTTCATTCGTTTTGCCATCGATCGCGGGGTTCTGCGCTTCGGTGAGTTCACCCTCAAATCGGGTCGTACCAGCCCCTACTTCTTCAATGCCGGCCTGTTCAACAGCGGTTCGGCCCTGGCCCAGCTCGGTCGTTGCTACGCCGCGGCGATCGTCGACAGCAAGATCCCCTTCGACGTCCTCTTCGGCCCGGCCTACAAGGGCATTCCCCTGGCCGCGGCGACCGCGGTGCAACTGGCCGAGCAGCACCAGCTCGACGTGCCATGGTGCTTCAACCGCAAGGAAGCCAAGGACCACGGCGAAGGCGGCAGCCTGGTGGGCGCTCCGCTGGCTGGCGACGTGCTGATCATCGACGACGTGATCACCGCCGGCACCGCGATCCGCGAAGTCATGCAGATCATCAAGGCCCAGGAAGCCCGCGCCGCCGGCGTGCTGATCGCGCTGAACCGCGAAGAGCGCGGCAATGGCGAGCTGTCGGCGATCCAGGAAGTGGAACGCGACTTCGGCATTCCGGTGGTCAGCATCGTTTCGCTGACCCAGGTCCTCGAGTTCCTCGCCGACGACCCGCAGCTCAAGCAGCACCTGCCGGCGGTGGAAGCCTACCGCGCGCAATACGGCATCTGAGCGACGGCCAGAATGAAAAAGGCGACCCGAGGGTCGCCTTTTTCATGTCCGCCTGCCTCAGTGACGCGGCTTGCGGTTGGTGATCAGGGTGCCGACGCCGCTGTCGGTGAAGATCTCCAGCAATACGGCATTCGGTACGCGACCGTCGATGATGTGCGAGCTGTGCACGCCGCCCTGGACCGCTTCCAGCGCGCAACGGATCTTCGGCAGCATGCCGCCGTAGATGGTGCCGTCGGCGATCAGGCTGTCGACCTGCTCGGTGCTCAGGCCGGTCAGCACGGTGCCTTGCTTGTCCATCAGGCCGGCGATGTTGGTCAGCAGCATCAGCTTCTCGGCTTTCAGTGCCTCGGCGACCTTGCCGGCGACCAGGTCGGCGTTGATGTTGTACGACTCGCCGTTCGGGCCTACGCCGATCGGCGCGATGACCGGGATGAAATCGCCCTTGACCAGCATGTTCAGCAGGTCGGTGTTCACGCCCACCACCTCACCGACGTGGCCGATGTCGATGATTTCCGGGGTGGTCATTTCCGGGGTCTGGCGGGTGACGGTGAGCTTCTTCGCGCGAATCAGCTCGGCGTCCTTGCCGGTCAGGCCGATGGCGCTGCCGCCGTGACGGTTGATCAGGTTGACGATGTCCTTGTTCACCTGGCCGCCGAGGACCATTTCCACCACATCCATGGTCGCGGCGTCGGTGACGCGCATGCCATCGACGAAACGGCTTTCGATCGACAGGCGGTTGAGCAGGTCACCGATCTGCGGGCCGCCGCCGTGCACGACCACCGGGTTGATGCCGACGGCCTTCATCAGCACCACGTCGCGCGCGAAGCCGGTCTTCAGCTCCTCGCTTTCCATCGCGTTGCCGCCGTACTTGATCACCAGGGTCTTGCCGACAAAGCGTCGGATATAAGGCAGCGCTTCGGACAGTACCTTGGCGACATGGGTAGCGGCATCGCGATCGAGGGTCATGCAGGGCTCCAGTTGGAACAAGTGGTTCGGTCAGAACGGTAGTTGCAGGTCGGGGGCTACGCGCTTGATCTGCGCATGGAATATAGCCTTGATTCGCTGCAGTTCGGCGTCATTGTCGGCTTCGAAGCGCAGGACCAGCACCGGTGTGGTGTTGGAGGCGCGGACCAGGCCCCAGCCATGGGGATAGTCGACACGCACACCATCGATGGTGGTCAGCTCGGCTTCGCCCCAGTCGGCGTCACGCTGCAGCGCATCAATGATGCTGAATTTACCCTCGTCGGTCACATCAATGTTGATTTCCGGGGTGCAAATGTCATTCGGGAAGCCGGCGAACAGGGTTTCGGCGTCCACGGAGGCCTTGCTGAGGATCTCAAGGAGGCGCGCGGCGCTGTAGATGCCGTCGTCGAAACCGAACCAGCGCTCCTTGATGAAGATGTGCCCGCTCATCTCGCCGGCGAGCAGGGCGCCGGTTTCCTTCATCTTCTTCTTGATCAGCGAATGCCCGGTCTTCCACATCCGCGAGGTGCCGCCGTATTCGGCGATCAGCGGGGTCAGGCGGCGGGTGCACTTGACGTCGAAGATGATCTCGGCGCCCGGGTTGCGTGCCAGGACGTCCTGGGCGAACAGCATCAGCAGGCGGTCGGGGTAGACGATGCTGCCGGCGTTGGTCACCACGCCGACGCGGTCGCCGTCACCATCGAAGGCCAGGCCCAGGTCGGCCCCGGTTTCCTTGACCTTGGCGATCAGGTCGACGAGGTTTTCCGGCTTGCCCGGGTCCGGGTGGTGGTTGGGGAAGTTGCCGTCGACCTCGCAGAACAGCGGGATGACCTCGCAGCCCAGCGCGGCCAGCAGCTGCGGGGCATTGACCCCGGCGGCGCCGTTGCCGCAGTCCACCACCACCTTGAGGCGCCTGGCCAGCTTGATGTCGCCGACGATCTGCTGCTGGTAGCGCGGCAGGATGTCGACCTGCTCGACCTTGCCGTCGCCGCGGGTCAGGTCGCGGGTCTTGAGCCGGGTCAGCAGGGCCTGGATCTGTTCGTTGGCCAGGGTGTCGCCGGCGATGACGATCTTGAAGCCGTTGTAGTTCGGCGGGTTGTGGCTGCCGGTGAGCATGACCCCGGACCTGCCGGCCAGCACGTTGGCCGCGTAGTACAGCGCCGGGGTCGGGACCAGGCCGACGTCGCTGACCTGGCAACCGGCCTCGACCAGGCCCTTGATCAGTTGTTCCACCAGCATGGGGCCGGACAGGCGACCGTCGCGGCCGACCGAAACGTTCGGCTCGCCCTGGGCCAGGCTCTGGGCACCGATGGCGCGTCCGATCCAGTAAGCCGTTTCGGCGTGCAGGGTATCTCCCACCACGCCACGGATGTCGTAGGCGCGGAAGATGCTGTCAGGCAGTGCGGGGATCAGTTGGGCCATATCGTTCATCACGGGACTCCAGTCTCGATGGCTTTGGGCGTATGGAACGCTTGGACGGCCATTCCGCCGGAGAGTTCGCCCGCGGCAGGACGCCGAGGGCGATCAGGGGATCAATGGCTGCCGGAATGCCCGAAGCCGCCGGCGCCGCGCTGGGTCTCGTCGAAGGTCTCGACGATGTCGAAATGCGCCTGCACCACGGGGACCAGCACCAGCTGCGCGATACGCTCGCCGACGGCGATGGTGAAGGCGTTCTGGCCACGGTTCCAGCAGGACACCATCAGTTCGCCCTGGTAGTCCGAGTCGATCAGGCCGACCAGGTTGCCGAGGACGATGCCGTGTTTGTGGCCCAGGCCCGAGCGGGGCAGGATCATGGCCGCCAGGCCCGGGTCGCCGATGTAGATCGACAGGCCGGTGGGGATCAGCAGGGTCTGGCCCGGCTCGAGGACGGTGTCTTCCTTGAGCATGGCGCGCAGGTCGAGGCCGGCCGAGCCCGGGGTGGCGTATTGCGGCAGCGGGAATTCGCCGCCGATGCGTGGATCGAGAATCTTGGCTTGGAGAGCGTGCATTGAATCAGACCTGGTTGAGGCGTTCGGCGATGAAGGCGACCAGCTGGCGAGCGATCTTGCCCTTGCTGGTCTGCGCGAACAGGGTTTCGTGGAGCTGGCGGTCGATCACGCTGCAGGCGTTTTCCTCGCTGTTGAAGCCAATGCTGGGGTTGGCCACGTCATTGGCGACGATCAGGTCGAGGTTCTTGTCCTTGAGCTTGCGTGCGGCGTAATCGAGCAGGTGTTCGGTCTCGGCGGCGAAGCCGACGCTGAACGGGCGGTCCGGGCGGGTGGCGAGGGTGGCAAGGATGTCGGGGTTGCGCACCATCTGCAGCAGCAGGCCGTCACCGGTTGTAGGGTCTTTCTTGAGCTTTTGCGGGGCGACTACTTCAGGGCGGTAGTCCGCTACCGCGGCTGAGGCGATGAACAGGTCGCAGGGCATGGCCGCTTCGCAGGCGGCGAGCATGTCGCGGGCGCTGACCACGTCGATGCGGGTGACCCGGTCCGGGGTCGGCAGGTGCACCGGGCCGGTGACCAGGGTCACCCGGGCGCCGGCTTCCACCGCCGCTTCGGCCAGGGCGAAGCCCATCTTTCCGGAGCTGTGGTTGGTGATGTAGCGCACCGGGTCGATGTTTTCCTGGGTCGGGCCGGCGGTGATCAGCACGTGCTTGCCGGTCAGCGACTCGCGCTTGAAGCACTCGGCGGCCAGCCAGGCCAGGTCAGTGGCTTCGAGCATGCGGCCGAGGCCGACGTCGCCACAGGCCTGGCTGCCCGAGGCCGGGCCGAAGACCTGGATCGAGCGCTCCTGCAGGGTTTCCAGGTTGGCCTGGGTGGCCGGGTCGCGCCACATGGCCTGGTTCATCGCCGGGGCCACCGCCACGGTGGCGTCGGTGGCCAGGACCAGGGTGGTCAGCAGGTCGTCGGCCACGCCCTGGGCCAGGCGCGCGATCAGGTCGGCGGTGGCGGGTGCGATCAGCACCAGGTCGGCCCACTTGGCCAGTTCGATATGGCCCATCGCCGCTTCGGCAGCGGGATCCAATAGGTCCATGTGCACGGGGTGCCCGGAGAGTGCCTGCATGGTCAGCGGCGTGATGAACTCGGCGCCGCCGCGGGTCATGACGACGCGCACCTGGGCGCCGTGTTCCAGAAGTCGGCGAACCAGCTCGGCGCTCTTGTAGGCGGCAATGCCGCCGCCGACGCCGAGAACGATGCGTTTCCGATACAGCCGCTGCATAGGCCTGCCTTTTTCTGATGGAGGTTTGCACGCAACGCCGACGCCTCCCCAGGCCGGGCGTTGCGCAAAAAAGTGGCGGCTAAGATAGCACAGGGCTCAAAGCGGGAGCAGTCAGTACGGACAGAGGGATTGGCGATGAGTATCAGGGACTGGCCCGTGGCGGAACGACCACGGGAGAAGCTGTTGGAACGCGGGGTTGGCAGTCTCACGGATGCCGAACTGCTGGCGATTTTCCTGCGGGTCGGGGTGCGCGGGAAGAGCGCGGTGGACATGGCCCGGGAGCTGCTGGTGCGGTTTGGCGGCCTGCGCGGGCTGCTGGAAGCGGATCGCCAGCGGATCAGCCAGGAATTCGGGCTGGGGCCCGCCAAATACGCGCAGTTGCAAGCGATCACGGAGTTGGGCCGGCGCCACCTGGGCGAGTGCCTGCGCAGCGAATCGGCGCTGGAAAACCCGACGGTGGTGCGGACCTACCTGAAGGCCCAGCTCAGGCACGAGCGGAACGAGGCCTTCGGCTGCCTGTTCCTCAATACCAAGCATCACCCGCTGGGCTTCGAGATCCTTTTCCGCGGCTCCATCGACAGCGCCACCATCTACCCGCGGCAGGTGCTCAAGCGTGCCCTTGAGCACAACGCTGCGGCGCTGATCCTGTGTCACAACCACCCTTCGGGCAACCCCGAGCCAAGCGCTGCCGACATCCGCCTGACCCGGCGCCTGGTGGATGCCCTGGAGAGCATCGAGGTGCGTGTGCTCGACCACTTCATCATCGGCGCTGGCGAGCCGCTGTCGATGCGCGAGCACGGCTGTTTCTTCAGCGCGTCGTCTTGACGCTGGCGAAGTCCTGACGCCCGAACGGATTGACCTGGTAGCCCTCCACGTCGTTGCGCAACAGCACCGCCGCGGTGGGGTGGGCCAGGGGCAGCCACAGCGCCTGCTGCTGGATCTGCGCCTGGGCCTGCTGGTACAGGCGGCTGCGCACGCTCTGGTCGCTGGTGGTCTTGCCGGCGCTGATCAACTGGTCCAGGCGCGGGTCGCAGTAGCGCGCGAAGTTGGTCCCCGAGGTGACGGCGGCACAGGAGAACTGCGGGCTGAGGAAGTTGTCCGGGTCGCCGTTGTCGCCGGCCCAGCCCATGAACAGCAGGTCATGCTCGCCGGCCTTGGCGCGGCGGATCAGCTCACCCCACTCGATCACGCGGATTTCCGCCTTGATCCCGACCTTGGCCAGGTCGGCCTGCAGCAACTGGGCGCCCAGGCTCGGGTTGGGGTTGAGCAGGCTGCCGGACGGGCGGGTCCAGATCGTGGTGCTGAAGCCGTCGGGCAGGCCGGCCTTCTTCAGCAGTTCGCGAGCCTTGTCCTGGTCCGTCGGGTAACCCGGCAGCGATTTGTCGTAGCTCCAGGTGTTGGGCGGGAACGGGCCGTTGGCGGCGACCGCGGTGCCTTCGAAGACGGCCTTGAGGTAGCTGCCCTTGTCGAAGGCGAGGTTGATCGCCTGGCGCACTTCCGGCTTGTCCAGCGGGGCGTGCTGGGTGTTGAGGGCGAGGAAGGCGGTCATGAAGGCTTCGGTCTTCTCCACCTTCAGGTTGCTGTCCTCGCTGGCCGCGGCGATGTCCAGGGGCTTGGGCGACAGGGCGATCTGGCACTCGTTGCGGCGCAGCTTCTGCAGGCGCACGTTGGCGTCCGGGGTGATGGCGAAGATCAGCGGATCGACCGCAGGCTTGCCGTTGAAGTAGTCCGGGTTGGCCCGATAGCGGATCACCGCGTCCTTCTGGAAGCGGTTGAAGACGAACGGACCGGTGCCGATCGGCTGGCTGTTGAGTTTTTCCGGCGTGCCGGCCTTGAGCAGTTGATCGGCGTATTCCGCCGGGTAGATCGAGGCGAAGCCCATGCTCAGGGTGGCGAGGAAGGTGGCGTCCGGGTGGCTGAGGGTGAAGCGCACGGTCAGCGCATCCGGGGCGTCGATCTGCTTGATCAGCGCCGGGAGCTGCAGCGACTGGGCGTGGGGGAAGCCGCTCTGGGCGATCTTGTGCCAGGAGTGCGCCGGGTAGAGCATGCGCTGGAAACTGAACAGCACGTCGTCGGCATTCAGCGTGCGGCTCGGCTTGAAGTACGGGGTGGTGTGGAACTTCACCTCCGGGCGCAGGCTGAAGGTGTAGACCAGGCCGTCGTCGGAGACCGTCCATTGCTGCGCCAGGCTCGGCACCACCTTGCCGGCCGCCGCGTCGAACTCCACCAGGCGGTTCATCAGCACGTCAGCCGAGGCGTTGGTGGTGGTCAGCGAGTTGTACTGGACCACGTCGAAACCTTCGGGGCTGGCTTCGGTGCACACGCTGAGCGCGGCAGCCTGGGCCAGGGCGGGACCGAGCAGGGCGGTGAACAACAGGGATAGAACGGCGGGACGCATGAGGACTCCTTGGCTGAACGACGACCCATCTGCCAGTGCAGTCTGGAAAAGTCCTACCCTAGTGCGCTGGATTACAAATCGCCAACACCTTTTTAAACGAATTGCGCGACGAGCGGTAATCACCCCGTGCAGCCCGTTTGCTGCGCCGCGCCGCCCACGGAGCGTGTTCGGGCAATCACATTCTGTGTTGTTGTGTTCTGGTGTTTCTGGTATAAAGCAGCGCTCTTTTCTAGGGGCCCGGTGTGCAGCATCCTTGGGTGTAGCCGGTAAGACCCCGAAGAATCAAGGCGCCTGGCGCCAAAGACTGAGAGATTAAGCGGCCAACCCATGCCGGGTTGGGCATGTGGTTTTAGAGGGCTGAGGCATGTCGAGAGTCTGTCAAGTTACTGGTAAGGGTCCAGTAACCGGGAACAACATTTCCCACGCAAACAACAAAACCCGTCGTCGTTTCCTGCCGAACCTGCAGCATCATCGCTTCTGGGTCGAGTCCGAGAAGCGTTTCGTGCGTCTGCGCGTTTCCGCCAAGGGCATGCGTATCATCGACAAGCGCGGCATCGACGCCGTTCTGGTTGACATTCGCCGTAACGGCATCAAGGTCTAAGGGAGAACGTCATGCGTGAACTGATCCGTTTGGTGTCGAGCGCCGGTACTGGCCACTTCTACACCACCGACAAGAACAAGCGCACCACTCCGGACAAGATCGAGATCAAGAAATACGATCCGGTCGTCCGTAAGCACGTGATGTACAAGGAAGCCAAGATCAAGTAATTGGTCCGGCTTGCGAAAAAAGCCCGCATCTTCCGGATGCGGGCTTTTTTTTGCCCGTGATTTTTCCCGGGCAGAAAAAAACGCCCGGTGCTTGCGCACCGGGCGTCCTGGAGCGTGGCGGAATCAGCCGAAGCGGAAGCCGGTGATCACGCCGTTGCCGCCCGCGACCACGTGGATACGCGACCTGTCCAGGTCCAGGGTGGAAATATCCGTCGGGCCGACGACGCGGGCGCGCCCGGTCAGTTCGGTGATCCGGGCCTTGGTGGCTTCGGTGTATTCGCAGCCGACCAGCGGGGACAGGGCTACCAGTACTTCTTCATTGGTCATGATCGTTCTTCCTTGTTGTTGTGGGTCCGGATGGACCACGCCATGATCTCGAAGCGCGCACCCCTGTCGGCGCTACATATCTATTTCTGTTCGAACATCACGTAGATCTTGCGGCACGGCTCCAGCACCTCCCAGGTGCCCTTGAAGCCAGCCGGGATGACGAAGCGATCACCGGCGCGCAGGGTCTTGGCCTGGCCCTGTTCGTCGCGCAGTACCGAGACGCCCTGAACGATCTCGCAGTATTCGTGCTCGGTGTAGTTGACCGTCCACTGGCCCGTCGCGCCTTCCCAGACCCCGGCAGCGAACTGGCCGCACGGGCTGGCGTAGTGGTTGTAGACCACCTGGTCGGGCTCGCCCTTGAGGATCTTCTCGGCGGCGGGACGGTAGCGTTCGGCTTCGGTCAGGACCTGAGCAAAATCAACGATCTGCTGGATATTCATGGGGTGGGCTCATCCGATTGTTAAATAAAATGAACATCGATAGGCTTTTGGCAGCTTAATGTCAAATATATTGATAATCCGGGTGCCAGTAGTTTAGGGTGTCGGATGCTGTAGAGCGATGACAGCTCCGGCGGAAATTTCTGACAGTGTCGATGACTTCTCGCGTGACACTGCACATCAACAACAGGAGGAGTTTGCTATGACCACCCTGACGCGTGCGGATTGGGAACAGCGTGCCCAGCAACTGAAGATCGAAGGCCGCGCCTTCATCAATGGCGAATACACCGCCGCCGTTTCCGGCCAGACCTTCGAGTGCATCAGCCCGGTCGATGGCCGCCTCCTGGCGCACATCGCCAGTTGCGACGAGGCCGACGCCCAGCGTGCCGTGGAAAATGCCCGCGCCACCTTCGACTCCGGCGTCTGGTCGCGCATGGCCCCGGCCAAGCGCAAGGCCACCCTGATCCGCTTCGCCGGCCTGCTCAAGCAGAACGTCGAGGAGCTGGCGCTCCTGGAAACCCTGGACATGGGCAAGCCGATCAGCGACTCGTCGAGCATCGACATCCCGGGCGCGGCCAACGCGCTGGCGTGGAACGGCGAAGCCATCGACAAGGTCTACGACGAAGTCGCCGCCACCCCGCACGACCAGCTCGGCCTGGTCACCCGCGAGCCGGTGGGCGTGGTCGCGGCCATCGTGCCGTGGAACTTCCCGCTGCTGATGGCCTGCTGGAAACTCGGTCCGGCCCTGGCCACCGGTAACTCCGTCGTGCTCAAGCCGTCGGAAAAATCCCCGCTGACCGCCATCCGCATCGCCCAACTGGCGCTCGACGCCGGCATTCCGGCGGGCGTGCTCAACGTCCTGCCAGGCTTCGGCCACACCGTGGGCAAGGCCCTGGCCCTGCACATGGACGTCGATACCCTGGTGTTCACCGGTTCGACCCGCATCGCCAAGCAACTGATGGTCTACGCCGGCGAATCGAACATGAAGCGCGTGTGGCTGGAAGCCGGTGGCAAGAGCCCGAACATCGTGTTCGCCGATGCCCCTGACCTGAACGCCGCCGCCGAAGCCGCGGCCAGCGCCATCGCCTTCAACCAGGGTGAAGTGTGCACCGCCGGTTCGCGCCTGCTGGTGGAGCGCTCGATCAAGGATCAGTTCCTGCCGATGGTGCTGGAAGCCCTGAAAGCCTGGAAACCGGGCAACCCGCTGGATCCGGCGACCACCGTCGGTGCCCTGGTCGATACCCAGCAACTGAACACCGTGCTGGGCTACATCGAGTCCGCCCACAGCGACGGCGCCAAGCTGCTGGTCGGCGGCAAGCGCATCCTCGAAGAGACCGGCGGCACCTATGTCGAGCCGACCATCTTCGACGGCGTCGACAATGCCATGCGCATCGCCAAGGAAGAGATCTTCGGCCCGGTGCTGTCGGTGATCACCTTCGATACCGTCGAGGAAGCCATCGCCATCGCCAACGACACCCCGTACGGCCTGGCCGCCGGCGTGTGGACCGCGAACATCAGCAAGGCGCACCGCACCGCCAAGGCCCTGCGTGCCGGCAGCGTCTGGGTCAACCAGTACGACGGCGGCGACATGACCGCGCCGTTCGGTGGCTTCAAGCAGTCGGGCAACGGCCGTGACAAGTCGCTGCACGCGCTGGACAAGTACACCGAGCTGAAGGCGACCTGGATCAAGCTGTAATCCCGCGCGGCCCAGGTGCCGCGCCCGAACGATCCGGTCATGCAGCCGGGCCTTGCTGAAAAGCAGGCCCGGCTGTGTCGTCTGTGCGGTACGACAAATCGAGGAGGATGAAATGCGTTGGGGGACTTACTTCGCCGTGCTGGCGGCGGTGCTCAGCGTCGGCCTGGCGCTGGGCGTGAGCATGCCGCTGGTGTCCTTGCGCCTGGAGGGCTGGGGCTACGGCAGCTTCGCCATTGGCGTGATGGCGGCGATGCCGGCGATCGGCGTGCTCTGCGGGGCCAGCCTGGCGAGCCGGCTGGCCGCCCGTTTCGGCACGCCCGGCCTGATGCGCCTGTGCCTGTGGGCCGGCGCGTTGTCCATCGGGGCGTTGGCGCTGCTGCCAAGCTACCCGGTGTGGCTGGTCCTGCGCCTGCTCATCGGCATGGTCCTGACCATCGTGTTCATCCTCGGGGAAAGCTGGATCAACCAACTGGTGGTCGAGCAATGGCGCGGTCGCCTGGTGGCGCTGTACGGCAGCAGCTATGCCCTCAGCCAGCTGGCCGGCCCGCTGCTGCTGGGCGTGGTCGGTTCGGAGGATGACCTCGGCTTCTGGATCGGCGTCGGCCTGCTGCTGGTCTCGCCGCTGCTGCTGTTCGGCCGGGGCGGCGCGCCGAGTACCGAGGCGGCCAGCGTGACCTTCCTCGACCTGTTCGGCTTCTGTCGCAACCTGCCGGTGATCGCCTGGGCCATCGCCCTGTTCGCCGCCTTCGAGGCGATGATCCTCACCCTGCTGCCGGTCTACTGCCTGCAGCAAGGCTTCAGCGCCGAGGTGGCGCTGTTCATGGTCAGTACCGTGGTGGTCGGCGATGCGGTGCTGCAGTTGCCGATCGGCGCACTGGCCGACCGCATGTCGCGGCGCGCGCTGTTCAGCGGCTGCGCGGTGACCCTGGCGGCGTCGAGCCTAGTGATCCCGCTGCTGCTGCACACCCCGCTGATCTGGCCGTTGTGGGTGCTGTTCGGGGCCAGCGCGGGGGGCCTGTTCACCCTGTCGCTGATCCTCATCGGCGAGCGTTATCGCGACGATGCGCTGGTGCGGGCCAACGCCCATGTGGCGCAGCTGTGGGGTATCGGTTGCCTGATCGGGCCGCTGGCGGCGGGGGCGGGCAGCCAGTGGCTGAGTGGTCATGCGCTGCCCTGGTTCATGGCCATCGGGGCGCTGGTCCTGGTGCTGCTGGCGCGGCGTCCGCAGGCCTTCGAAGAAGCCGCGGCCTAGAGCATCTTCTCCAGCCCGACGGCCTTGGCGATCCACGCATTGAAGCGGCGCCACAGGCCACCGGGCTCGGTGCTCAGGACATGGCGCTGGCCGTTGTCCTCGGTGACCCAGACCAGCTTGCCGTCCTGCAACTGCACCTGGTACGCCACCGCCGGGGCCATGCCCTGTACCGCCAGGTCGCGGGTGTACCGGGCCAGTTCCGGGCTGTCCACCAGCACGCCGACTTCGGTGTTCCACAGCACCGAGCGCGGGTCGAAGTTGAACGAGCCGATGAAGGTCTTTTGCCGGTCGAAGACGATCGCCTTGCTGTGCAGGCTGGAGTCCGAAGCACCACTGAAGCGGTAGCGCGGCTGGCCCGGATCGCCGGGCTGGCGGCGCAGCTCGAAAAGCTTCACCCCATGCTCCAGCAGCGCCCGGCGATAGGGGGCATAACCGCCGTGGACCACCGGTACGTCGGTGGCCTCCAGGGCATTGGTCAGCAGGCTCACCGACACGCCGGCGTCGGCGCGGCTGGTCAGGTACAGCAGACCTTCCTCGCGCGGCACGAAATAGGCCGAGATCAGGATCAGCTCCTGGTGCACGCCATTCAGCTCCGGCGCCAGTTGCTGGGTCATGAGCAGGTGCGGATCCGGCTCGTCGTCGGCCAGCACCTTGCTCGGCGCGTCCCACAGCGCCTGGGCATGGGCCCAGATCAGTTCGTTGCGCCAGGTGTCCAGGCGTGGCTGGGTCTGCCAGGCCATCAGCCGCGCGTAGAGTTCCTTGTGCTGGGCACGGGCCTCGGCCAGGGACTTCTCCAGGCGCTGGCGGCTGGCGCGCAGGTCGTCGGCGCTCGGCTGGCGGTAGAGGAAATCGCCGATGGGCTTGCTCAGGGCGCTGTTCCAGTACTGGTCGAAGCTGTGCCCCAGCTGCTCGGCCACCGGGCCGACGCCGAGCAGGTCGATGTCGGTGAAGTTCAGGTTGGGTTCGGCGTCGAAATAGGCGTCGCCGAGGTTGCGTCCGCCGACGATGGCCATGCTGTTGTCCACCAGCCACAACTTGTTGTGCATGCGCCGGTGCTGGCGCGACAGGTTGAACAGCCGGCCCATGGCCCGCGTCACGCCGGTGGCACGGCCCAGTTGCAGCGGGTTGAACACGCGGATCTGGATGTTGGGGTGAGCGGCGAGCACGCCGATCTGGTCGTCCTGGCCGTCGCTGGTGGTGTCGTCGAGCAGGATGCGCACGCGCACGCCGCGGTCGGCAGCCACCAGCAGCTCATGGATCAGGGCGCGGGTGCTGAGGCCGTCGTTGACGATGTAGTACTGCAGGTCGATGCTGCTTTGCGCGTGGCGGATCAGCTCGGCGCGGGCGCGGAAGGCCTCGTTGCTGTTGGGCAGCAGGCGAAAGCCGGAGCGCCCGCCATAGGCTTCGGCCTGGCGCAGGACCGAACGGCCGAACGCCGACTGGCTGGCCGGCAGCGCCTGGCTGACGTCACGGGGCACGTCGACACTGGCGCAGCCGCCCAGGGACAGCAGCAGGATGAGCAGGAGGGGCAGGAGCCGGTGGCTGGTCACATGAGCATTCCGTGATCGCGGGCAGGTGAACTGTAGACCGCGTTGACCCGCCGAACGTTACCCGTGCTGCGCTTCCCCGGCCAGTAGACGAATGGCCGTTTCCCCGACCTTGCGTACCGCGGCCTCGATCGCCGGGGTGGGCAGCGCCGCGTAATTCATGCGCAGGCAGTTACGGTACTTGCCGGAGGCGGAGAAGATGCTGCCCATGGCGATCTGCACGCCCTGTTCGAGCAGCACGCGGTTGAGCTTCAGGGTGTCGAAATGCTCCGGCAGTTCGACCCACAGCAGGAAGCTGCCCTGGGGGCGGCTGACCCGGGTGCCCGCGGGGAAATAGCGGGTTACCCAGTCGATCATCTGGTCGCGGCTGCGCTGGTACTGGCTGCGCATGCGGCGCAGATGCGGCTGGTAATGGCCGCCCTCGATGAAGTCGGCGATGGCCAGCTGTGGCTGGGTCGCGGTGCTGCCGGTGCCGATGTACTTCATGTGCAGCACCCGCTCCAGGTAGCGCCCCGGGGCCACCCAGCCGACCCGCAGGCCCGGTGCCAGGGTCTTGGAGAAGGAGCTGCAGAGCAGCACGCGGCCGTCGTCGTCGAACGACTTGATGGTGCGCGGGCGCGGGTAGGTGTAGGCGAGGTCGCCATACACATCGTCCTCGAGGATCGCCACGTCGAAGCGCTGCGCCAGGTTGAGCAGGGCACGCTTGCGCGCCTCGGGCATCACGTAGCCCAGCGGGTTGTTGCAGGTCGGGGTGACCTGGATCAACTTGATCGGCCACTGTTCCAGGGCCAGTTCCAGGGCTTCCAGGCTGATCCCGGTGAGCGGGTCGGTGGGGATCTCCATGGCCTTCATGCCCAGGCCCTTGAGGGTCTGCATGGCGCCATGGAAGCTCGGCGAGTCCACCGCGACGATGTCGCCCGGCTGGCACACCGCGCGGATGCTGGCCGACAGCGCCTCATGGCAGCCGGTGGTGATCACCAGGTCGGCGGCATCCACCGTGCAGCCGGAGTCGAGCATCAGCCGGGCGACCTGCTCGCGCAGGGCCAGGGTGCCACTGATGGTGTCGTAGTACAGGCCCGGCATGTCCTGGCGCCGGCTGAGCTGGGCCAGGCTGCGCAGCAGCGGCTTGAGGGTCGGCCCGGTGACGTCGGGCATGCCGCGGCCGAGCTGCACCACGTCCTTGTTCGGCGAACTGCGCACCAGTTCCACCACGTGCTCCCACTGGGAGATCTCCACGGGCCGCTGGGCGGGGCGGCCGATGGCCGGCAGGGCGGGCAGGTTGCGAAGTTGCGGGACGAAGTAGCCGGACTTCGGCCGTGGCGCCACCAGGCCGTTGTCTTCCAGCAGGCGGTAGGCCTGCTGCACGGTGCTCAGGCTGACTCCGTGCTCCAGGCTCAGGGCGCGCACCGACGGCAGGCGCTCGCCCGGACGATAGAGACCCTGCTCGATGCGAGCACCCAGCAGTTCGGCGAGATTGACGTAGAGGGTCACGGGCATACTCCGGGCAACTCCGCAGGACGAAACCAGTACAGATGTAAGGAAAATACATCATTCAGAGAGGAAATGAAGAAATCTGTATGAAGAAAATTCTGACTTCCTGGATCTGTAACGAAATTTCCTACGCGCGCATGCTTTCTCCACGGTTTACCAACCCTGGAGGACATGAAATGAACGGCCTGAGTGATGTGCGCGTGAAACTGTATGCCGGCGAGCTGGATCAGGCCCAGCGCAAGCCGGTGTTCCGTTCGCCGGGCCTGCTGGAGCGGGTGCGCCTGATGCGCCACCGCTGGGAAACCCGGCGCGCCCTGCTGGAACTGACGCCCGCGCAGTTGAAGGACATCGGCCTGAGCCGCGCCGATGCGGTGGAGGAAGGGCTCAAGCCGTTCTGGCGCTCCTGATCAGAGCAGTTCCTTGAGCCGGTGCCAGAGCATCCCCAGCGCCAGCAGCGGCGAGCGCAGGTGCCGACCGCCCGGGAAGGTGATGTGCGGCACCTGGGCGAACAGGTCGAAGCGTCCGCTCTGCTCGCCACTGATCGCCTCGCCGAGCAGGCGCCCGGCCAGGTGCGTGGCGTTCAGGCCATGGCCGGCATAGGCCTGGGCGTAATAGACGTTGGGCTGCCCGGGCAGGCGGCCGACCTGCGGCAGGCGGTTGGCACCGATGCCGATCATGCCGCCCCACTGGAAGTCGATGCGCACGTCGGCCAGTTGCGGGAACACCTTGAGCATCTTCGGCCGCATGTAGGCGCCGATGTCCCGTGGATCACGTCCCGAGTAGTGGCAGGCGCCGCCGAACAGCAGACGGCGATCGGCGGACAGGCGGAAGTAGTCCACGGTCACCCGCTGGTCGCACACCGCCATGTTCTGCGGCAGCAGTTGTCGCGCGCGTTCCTCGTCCAGGGGTTCGGTGGCGATGATGTAGCTGCCGGCGGGAAGGATCTTGCCGCCCAGTTCGCAGTTGAGGTCGTTGAGGTAGGCGTTGCAGCACAGCACCAGGGTCTTGGCCCGGACGTTGCCGCGCTCGGTGTGCACGTTCACCTGCGTGCCGTAGTCGATGCGGGTCACCGCCGAGCGCTCGAACAGGCGCACGCCGAGCCTGGCGGCCACGGCCGCCTCGCCCAGGGCCAGGTTCAGCGGGTGCAGGTGTCCGGAGCCCATGTCGATCAGGCCGCCGGCGTAGCGGTTCGAGCCGATCACCGTGTGCATCTGTTGCGCCGGCACCAGGCGCAGCTCGTGGCGATAGCCGAGGGCGCGCAGGGCCTCGGCCTCCTCGGCGAAACCGTCGAATTCACGGGGTCTGTTGGCCAGGTCACAGTAGCCCCAGGTGAGGTCGCAGGTGATGGCGTTGCGTTCGACCCGCTGGCGGACGATCTCGACGGCCTCCAGGCCCATCCGCTTCATCTGCTGCACGCCCTCGGCGCCGATGACCGGCTCGAACTGTTCGAGACCGTGGCCGACGCCGCGGATCAACTGCCCGCCATTGCGCCCGCTGGCACCCCAGCCGACCTTGCGCGCTTCCAGCAGGACCACGCTGAAGCCGCGTTCGGCCAGCTCGATGGCGGTGTTCAGGCCGGAATAGCCGCCACCCACCACGCAGACGTCGCAGCGCTGTTCGCCGGCCAGCGTTGGATAATCCGGCTGTGGGGCGCTGCTGGCGGCGTAGTAGGAAGCGGTATGCATAGGCGTCGTCCTGCGTTAGGGGCTGGTCAAGGCGGGCAGCATAGGCGGTGCTTTCGGGGCTAGGCAACCGTCAGGCAAAATGACGGCTTTCTCCCCCTGGCGGTTCCACTTCATGGCTTGCAACAGTCACAAAATCCGTTTTCTGCGTGAGCAGATTCCGTCGTTCGAGTGCGTGCCGGGCTGTCATGACTGCTGTGGGCCGGTGACGACCTCCGCCGAGGAAATGGCCCGGTTGCCGCGCAAGACGGCCGAGGCGCAGGAAGCCGCGCTGGCCGAGCTGAACTGCGTCCACCTCGGGCCGCAGGGCTGCACGGTGTACGAGGAACGGCCGCTGATCTGCCGCCTGTTCGGCACTACCCCGCGCTTGCCGTGCCCGCGAGGGCGCGGGCCGCAGGAGATGATCGACCCGGGGGCGGAGCGCCTGGTGCATCAATTCATCGCCACCACCCGGCAGGTGCTTGTGTGAAGGCTTGAGGCCTCATCGCTGGCAAGCCAGCTCCCACAGGTCCAGCGGTGCACGCGATCCCTGTGGGAGCTGGCTAGCCAGCGATGAGGTCATCAAAAGCAGCAAAAATCTCAATCCGGAATCGGCAGGTTCAGGCTCTCCTTCACCTCTTCCATCACGATGTAGCTCTTCGATTCCCGCACATGGGGCAGCTTGAGCAGGATGTCGCCGAGCAGCTTGCGGTACGAGGCCATCTCGGAAATCCGCGCCTTCACCAGGTAGTCGAAGTCCCCCGAGACCAGGTGGCATTCCAGCACGTGGGGCAGCTTGAGCACCGCGCGGCGGAATTCCTCGAAGGTATCGCCGGACTTGTAGTCCAGGCTGATCTCGACGAACACCAGCAGGCTGCCCTTCAGGTGCTGCGGATTGAGCCGGGCGTTGTAGCCCATGATGATGCCTTCGCGCTCCAGGCGGCGGACCCGCTCGGTGCACGGGGTGGTCGACAGGCCGACCTTCTCGCCCAGTTCGGTGAAGGAAATACGCCCGTCGGTCTGCAGGATGCGGAGGATGTTGCGGTCGATCTTGTCCAGCTCGCGCTTGCTCTGGTGCTGGGTTCTCATAGTGGATGCCCCTTTGTAAAAGCCGACTTTGCCGAGAATTCTCGCCAAATATAGGTTTTTATATAGTGAAATGCACTGCCTCGAGTTTTTTACACTGCGCGCATTCATGCCTTTCACAATAAATAGCTGCGGTGCGCCGCTTCGAGGGTAATCAACATGCGCGTTCTGGTACTTGGTAGCGGTGTGATCGGTACCGCCAGTGCCTACTATCTGGCCCGGCAAGGTTTCGAAGTCGTGGTGGTCGATCGCCAGCCGGCGGTGGCCATGGAAACCAGTTTCGCCAACGCCGGCCAGGTGTCGCCAGGCTACGCCTCGCCGTGGGCCGCCCCGGGCGTGCCGCTGAAAGCCATCAAGTGGCTGCTGGAGCGCCACGCCCCGCTGGCGATCAAGGCCACCGGCGACGTCGACCAGTACCTGTGGATGGCGCAGATGCTGCGCAACTGCACCGCCAGCCGCTACGCGGTGAACAAGGAGCGCATGGTCCGCCTGTCCGAGTACAGCCGCGACTGCCTCGACGAGCTGCGCGCCGAAACCGGCATCGCCTACGAAGGCCGCAGCCTCGGCACCACCCAGCTGTTCCGCACCCAGGCCCAGGTCGACAACGCGGCCAAGGACATCGCCGTCCTCGAGCAGGCCGGTGTGCCCTACGAGCTGCTGGACCGCGACGGCATCGCCCGGGTCGAGCCGGCCCTGGCCAATGTTTCCGACATCCTCGCCGGTGCCCTGCGCCTGCCCAACGACCAGACCGGCGACTGCCAGCTGTTCACCACCCGCCTGGCGGAGATGGCGGTCAAGCTCGGCGTCGAGTTCCGCTTCGGCCAGAACATCCAGCGCCTCGACTTCGCCGGCGACCGCATCAACGGCGTGTGGATCGACGGCAAGCTGGAAACCGCCGACCGCTACGTGCTGGCCCTGGGCAGCTACTCGCCGCAACTGCTCAAGCCGCTGGGCATCAAGGCGCCGGTGTACCCGCTCAAGGGCTACTCGCTGACCGTGCCGATCACCAACCCGGACATGGCCCCGACCTCGACCATCCTCGACGAGACCTACAAGGTCGCGATCACCCGTTTCGACAACCGCATCCGCGTCGGCGGCATGGCCGAGATCGCCGGGTTCGACCTGTCGCTGAACCCGCGCCGGCGCGAAACGCTGGAGATGATCGTCAACGACCTCTATCCTCTGGGCGGCGACCTGGGCCAGGCCAGCTTCTGGACCGGCCTGCGTCCGACCACCCCGGACGGCACGCCGATCGTCGGTGCCACGCCGTTCCGCAACCTGTTCCTCAACACCGGTCACGGTACCCTCGGCTGGACCATGGCCTGTGGTTCCGGGCGCCTGCTCGCCGACCTGATGGCGCGCAAGAAACCGCAGATCAGCGCCGAAGGTCTGGACATTTCCCGCTACGGCCACAACCAGGAGGCAGCCAAGCATGGCAATCCAGCGCCAGCTCACCAATGAGCGCATGAGTCAGATCGTCGCCCACAACGGTACCGTCTACCTGGCGGGCCAGGTCGGTGACGACATGAACGCCGGGATCGAACAGCAGACCCGCGAAACGCTGGCCAACATCGAACGCCTGCTGGACCTGGCCGGGACCGACAAGACCCGCCTGCTCTCGGTGACCATCTACCTGAAGGACATCGAGGCCGATTTCCAGGGCATGAACGCGGTGTGGGACAAGTGGCTGCCCAAGGGCGTCGCTCCGGCCCGGGCCACGGTCGAAAGCAAGCTCTGCGAGCCGGAGATCCTCGTCGAAATGTCGGTGGTCGCCGCGCTCTCGTAACCGTCCTCTCTTCACCCGGTGCCCTGGCTTACAGGTCGTTGCGGCACCGGGCCTTTTATTCCACAAACAGACTGCCAGAAGGCTGCCGTCATGCGTCCCGCCCGTGCCCTGATCGACCTCCAAGCGCTACGTCACAACTACCAATTCGCCCGCAAGCTGTCCGGCGCCCGTGCCCTGGCGGTGATCAAGGCCGATGCCTACGGGCATGGCGCGGTGCGCTGCGCCCTGGCCCTGGAGGCCGAGGCCGATGGCTTCGCCGTGGCCTGCATCGAGGAGGCGCTGGCGCTGCGCGAGGTGGGGATCAAGGCACCGGTGCTGCTGCTCGAAGGCTTCTTCGAGGCCAGCGAGCTGGAACTGATCGTCCGGCATGACTTCTGGTGCGTGGTGCATTCGCTGTGGCAACTGGAAGCGATCGAGCAGGCCAGCCTGGGCAAGCCGATCCAGGTCTGGCTGAAGCTGGACAGCGGCATGCACCGGGTCGGCCTGCATCCGCGCGACTACCAGGCGGCGTACCAGCGCCTGCAGGCCAGCGGCAAGGTGTCGAAGATCGTCCTGATGAGCCACTTCGCCCGTGCCGACGAACTGGACAGCCATGCCAGCAACGAGCAGGTCGCGGTCTTCGAGGCGGCGCGCCAGGGGCTCAAGGCCGAGGTCAGCCTGCGCAACTCCCCGGCCGTGCTGGGCTGGCCGCAGATCCCCAGCGACTGGGTGCGTCCGGGCATCATGCTGTACGGCGCCACGCCCTTCGAGACCGCACAGGCCGAGGCCGAGCGCCTGCAGCCGGTGATGACCCTGGAGTCGAAGGTCATCAGCGTGCGCGAGCTGCCGGCCGGCGAGCCGGTGGGCTATGGCGCGCGGTTCGTCAGCCCGCGTCCGACCCGGGTCGGCGTGGTCGCCATGGGCTATGCCGATGGCTACCCGCGTCACGCGCCAACCGGGACCCCGGTGCTGGTGGCGGGCCAGCGCGCGCAACTGATCGGCCGGGTGTCGATGGACATGCTGTGCATCGACCTGACCGACGTCCCCCACGCCGGCCTCGGCAGCCCGGTGGAGCTGTGGGGCAAGAACGTCCTGGCCAGCGACGTGGCGACCCAGGCCGGCAGCATTCCCTACCAGATCTTCTGCAACCTGCGCCGGGTGCCTCTGGTCTATACCGGAGAGTGAGTGCCATCGCTGACGAGCTGCGGGTCGAAGTGTTGTAAATACTGAACGCTGTTGCGATGATGGCGCACATTTCGACCCCATTTCGTTCGTTAGGAGGGCTCCAGCCTTGGACGTCGGTGAACGACTACAAGCCATTCGCAAGATCAAGGGCCTCTCTCAGCGGGAGCTTGCCAAGCGCGCGGGTGTGACCAACAGCACCATCTCGATGATCGAGAAGAACAGCGTCAGCCCGTCGATCAGCTCGCTGCGCAAGGTGCTGAGTGGCATTCCGATGTCGATGATGGAGTTCTTTTCCGAGGACCTGCTGCCGGAGAATCCGACGCAGATCGTCTACAAGGCCCACGAACTGATCGACATTTCGGACGGTGCGGTGACCATGAAGCTGGTCGGCAACGGCCATCCCAGCCGCGCCATCGCCTTCCTCAACGAGATCTACCCACCGGGCGCCGACACCGGCGAGGAAATGCTCACCCACGACGGCGAAGAGACCGGCATCCTCCTCGAAGGCAAGCTGGAACTGGTGGTCGGCCTGGAAACCTTCATCCTCGAGGCTGGCGACAGCTACTATTTCGAAAGCACCAAGCCTCACCGTTTTCGCAATCCCTACGATGAGCCGGCCAGGCTGATCAGCGCGGCCACCCCCGCGAACTTCTGACAGGGAGGGTGGCGCGGCTGATTGTCGCGGATAAACCCCTTTATTTAATAGGGTTGTTTCGGCGAGTCAGGGTTCCCGCTATACTTGCGCCGCCTGCGAATCCGTGGCCGCGGGCGTGACTAGCCACCATGAGGGTGTACGTGTGAATCCAATCAAGAAAATGCTGGCCATACCAGCTACCGTAGTGGCCCTTTGGGCAGTCAGTGCCCAGGCTACGACCAATGACGACATCGCCAAGCGCCTGGAACCGGTCGGCCAGGTCTGTGTCCAGGGCCAGGAGTGCAAGGGCATGGAAGTGGCGGCCTCCGTGGGCGGCGGCGCGGCCAAGACCCCGGATGACATCATCGCCAAGCACTGCAACGCCTGCCATGGCGCCGGCCTGCTGGGCGCGCCGAAGATCGGCGACACCGCCGCGTGGAAAGAGCGCGCCGACCACCAGGGTGGTCTGGACGGCATCCTCGCCAAGGCCATCACCGGCATCAATGCCATGCCGCCGAAAGGCACCTGCGCCGACTGCTCGGATGACGACCTCAAGGGCGCCATCAAGAAGATGTCCGGCCTGTAAGCCTCGCGATCACCGCACCGAAGCCCGCCTTGCGCGGGCTTCGTCGTTTCTGGGCTACTGTGCAGTAATTCGTACACCCGCCCGGTCCAACCTGCAGGCAACGGGCATCAACGGGAGACGACCGCGTGCGCAAGTGTTCGATCGAGCAAGCAGTGGACCAGGTGCTGGCGCAGTTGCCGGCGCATATCCATATGGGCCTGCCGCTGGGGCTGGGCAAGCCCAACCGGTTCGTCAATGCGCTGTATGCGCGGGTGCGCAGCCTGCCGCAGCGGCAACTGACGATCTACACCGCGCTGTGCCTTGGCCGCCCCGAGCTGGGCGACGGCCTGCAGCGGCGTTTTCTCGAGCCGTTCGTCGAGCGGGTCTTCGCCGATTATCCCGAGCTCGATTTTCTCCATGACCTGCGCGCCAGCCAGTTGCCGGCGAACATCCGCGTCGAGCAGTTCTTCATGCAGCCCGGCAGCCTGCTGCACAGCCCGCAGGCGCAGCAGGACTACGTCAGCAGCAACTACAGCCATGCCGCCCGGGACATCAATGCTAAGGGCCTGAACCTGATCGCGCAGATCGTCGCCGAGGACCCCGCGCGGCCCGAGCACCTGAGCCTGAGCTGCAACCCCGACATCACCCTCGACCTGCTGCCGATGATCCAGCGTCGGCGCGCCGCCGGCGAGACCATCCTGCTGCTCGGCCAGGTGCACACCGAGCTGCCGTACATGCCCGGTAGCGCCGAGCTGCCGCGCGCGGACTTCGACCTGCTGATCGACGCGCCCGAGCGTAGCCGGCTGTTCTCCACGCCGAACATGCCGGTGGGCACCCAGGACCACTTCATCGGCCTGCATGCCAGCACCCTGGTACGCGATGGCGGCACCCTGCAGATCGGCATCGGTGCCATGGGCGATGCGCTGACCGCCGCGCTGTTGGCGCGACAGGCCGACACCGAGGGTTACCAGGCGCTGCTGGGCGACCTCGACCTGTCGCCGTGGCAGGGCCTGATCGAGCGTGAAGGCGGCGTGTTGCCCTTCGCCGAGGGGCTGTATGGCTGTAGCGAGATGCTGGTCAACGGCCTGCTGGTGCTGCTGGAGGCGGGCATCATCCGGCGTGCGGTGCAGGTCGGGGGCGGTGAAGCGGGCGCCGACGACGGCGTGCTCGTGCATGGTGGTTTCTTCCTCGGGCCGCAGGCGTTCTACCAGCGCCTGCGCGAGCTGCCGCTGGCAAGCCGGCGACGCATCGACATGACGGCCATCAGCTTCATCAACGAGCTGTACGGCCAGGAAGCCCTCAAGCGCGAGCAGCGGCGTGATGCGCGCTTCATCAACACGGTGTTCACCATGACCCTGCTGGGGGCCGGGGTGGCGGATCAGCTGGAAGACGGGCGGGTGCTCAGTGGCGTGGGCGGGCAGTACAACTTCGTCGCTCAGGCCCACGCCCTGGAAGGGGCGCGCTCGATCCTGCTGCTGCGCTCGTGGCGCGAGGCGGGCGGCGAGGTGAATTCGAACATCGTCTGGGACTACGGTCACTGCACCATTCCCCGGCACCTGCGCGACGTGGTGGTGACCGAGTACGGCATCGCCGACCTGCGCGGGCAGACCGACGCCGAGGTGATCGCCCGGCTGCTGGCGATCAGTGATTCACGCTTCCAGCCGCAGTTGCAGGCCGAGGCGCAGAAGGCCGGCAAGCTGGCCGCGGACTTCGTGCTGGCGCCACGTTACCGGGACAACACGCCGCAGCGCCTGGCCGAGGTGCGCGGGCGTCATGGCCGGTTGTTCCCGGAGTATCCGCTGGGCTGCGATTTCACCGCCGAGGAGCGCGACCTGCTGCGGGCGCTGAACTGGCTGAAGAGCAAGTTCAAGCTGAGCGAGGTGCTGGAGCTGGGCAAGGCCGCGCTGGACGCACCGCCGGCGCAGGACTGGCCGGCGCAGCTGGCGCGGATGGGGCTGGAGCAGCCGGAGGGGTTGAAAGAGGAGATCTACCAGCGGTTGCTGTTGGCGGGGTTGCAGGCGACTGCCTGATGGCCTGTTTCGGCCTCATCGCTGGCAAGCCAGCTCCCACAGGGTCTGCGTAGCACGCTGGCTCACAGGCTGGCTCAATACCCTGTGGGAGCCGGCTTGCCGGCGATGAGGCCGGCAAGAACCCCAAAAAACCCTAATATTGTTATTCTATAAAGATATTTAAACTATTTTTCTTATTCCTTTATAGTTTTACTCCTGCGTACCCGCCGACCAATCGGCGCGCCGCACGAACACGAACGAACACGGCGAACCCGTGAGTTTCTTGATCGATGCGCGCCAACCGATCGTGCGCGCTCTGCGTGGGAGCAACATCATGCCAGCGGCCTCTAACGCCTTGTCGTCCAACGACAGCGCACTGCAGCAATCCTTCGACATCCGGCCTTTCGACGGCGCCGTCGGCGCCGAGATCATCGGCCTGGACCTGTCCCGACCGGTCAACGGCGAAGACTTCGCCCGGATCCATCGCGCCCACCTCGACCACCATGTCCTGGTCTTCCGCGACCAGCGCATCACCCCTGAACAACAGATCGCCTTCAGCCGCCGCTTCGGCGTGCTGCAGATTCATGTGCTCAAGCAGTTCCTGCTGGCCAACCACCCGGAAATCCTCATCGTCTCCAACATCGTCGAGAACGGTCAGAACGTCGGCCTCGGCGATGCCGGCAAGTTCTGGCACTCGGACCTGTCGTACAAGGAACTGCCGAGCCTGGGCTCGATGCTGCATGCCCAGGAGCTGCCCAGCGAAGGCGGCGACACCCTGTTCGCCGACATGCACAAGGCCTGGGACGGCCTGCCGGAAGCGCTGCGCAAGGCGGTCGAAGGACGCCAGGCGGCGCACTCCTACACGGCGCGCTACAGCGAGACAAAATTCGAAGGCAACTGGCGCCCGACCCTGACCGCCGAGCAGTTGGCGCAGGTGGCCGAGGTCATCCACCCGGTGGTCCGTACCCACCCGGAGAACGGGCGCAAGGCGCTGTTCGTCAGCGAAGGCTTCACCACCCGCATCGTCGGCCTGCCCGACGACGAAAGCCGGCAGATCCTCGCCGAGCTGTACGCCCACAGCGTGCTGGAGCAGAACATCTACCGCCATCAATGGCAGCCCCACGACCTGGTGTTCTGGGACAACCGCTCGCTGATCCACCTCGCCACCGGCTGCCCGGCGCACCTGCGTCGCAAGCTGTACCGCACCACCATCCAGGGCGACGCCCCGTTCTGATCCGCCGAGGAATCCATCATGCGCAAGACATTCAGCCGCCTCGCGGCCGGTATCGGCCTGAGCGCCAGCCTGGTCGCCGGCAGCCTGCTGGCCCCGGCCAGCGCCCACGCCGAAGGCGAAATCCGCATCGCCGAGCAGTTCGGCATCGTCTACCTGCTGCTCAACGTGGTCCGTGACCAGCAGTTGATCGAGAAACACGGCAAGGAGCAGGGCATCGACATCAAGGTCGACTGGACCCAGCTGTCCGGTGGCGCCGCGACCAACGACGCGCTGCTCTCCGGTTCGGTGGACATCGTCGGTGCCGGGGTCGGCCCGTTGCTGACCATCTGGGACCGCACCCATGGCCGGCAGAACGTCAAGGCCGTGGCCTCGCTGGGCAACTTCCCGTACCAGTTGCTGAGCAGCAACCCGAACGTCAAGAGCATCGCCGACATCAGCGAGAAGGACCGCATCGCCCTGCCGGCGGTGGGTGTTTCGGTGCAGTCGCGCTTCCTTCAATACGCCGCCGCCCAGCAGTGGGGCGACAAGGAGTTCAACCGCCTCGACAAGTACACCATCGCCGTGCCGCACCCGGACGCCACCGCGGCCTTGATCGCCGGCGGCACCGAGCTGAACGGACACTTCTCCAACCCGCCGTTCCAGGAGCAGGCGCTGGCCAACAAGGACGTCCACGTGGTCCTCGACACCTACGAACTGCTCGGTCCCAACTCGCCGACCGTGCTGTTCGCCACCGAGAAATTCCGCAAGGACAACCCGAAGACCTACAAGGCCTTCGTCGACGCCCTGGCCGAGGCGGCGGACTTCGCCCAGCACAACAAGGCGGCGGCAGCGGACACCTACATCCGCGTGACCAAGGCCCGGATCAGCCGCGACGAACTGCTGAAGATCATCGACAACCCGAAGTACGAATTCACCGTCACGCCGAAGAACACCTACAAGCTGGCCGAGTTCCTCTATCGGGTCGGCGCCATCAAGAACAAGCCCGAGTCGTGGAAGGACTACTTCTTCCAGGATGAAACGCCGCTTCAGGGGAGCTGATGTCATGACCGCCCAACTGCAAGGCCACACGGCCAGCAAGCTGAGCCGCGTAGACAGCCCACCGCTGTTGCAGGTGGACAACCTCAGCCTGGAATACCGCACCGCGCAGCGCGTGGTGCGGGCCACCCACCAGGTCGCTTTCGAAGTGGACAAGGGCGATCGCTTCGTCCTCCTCGGGCCGTCCGGCTGCGGCAAGTCGACCCTGCTCAAGGCGGTCGCCGGCTTCATCGCCCCGAGCGAGGGCTCGATCCGCCTGCAGGGCCAGGCGGTGCACGGTCCGGGGCCGGACCGCATCGTGGTGTTCCAGGAGTTCGACCAGTTGCCGCCGTGGAAGACGGTGAAGCAGAACGTCATGTTTCCGCTGCTGGTGTCCGGCACCCTCAAGCGCGCCGAGGCCGAGCAGCGGGCCCTGGAGTACCTGGAAAAGGTCGGTCTGGCGGCGTTCGCCGACGCCTACCCGCACACCCTGTCCGGCGGCATGAAGGCGCGGGTCTCGATTGCCCGGGCCCTGGCCATGCAACCGAAGATCCTGCTGATGGACGAACCCTTCGCCGCCCTCGATGCCCTGACCCGGCGCAAGATGCAGGAAGAACTGCTGGCGCTGTGGGAGGAGGTGAGGTTCACCCTGCTGTTCGTCACGCACTCCATCGAGGAAGCGCTGGTGGTGGGCAACCGCATCCTGCTGCTGTCACCTCATCCGGGCCGGGTGCGGGCCGAGATCCACAGCCATCAGTACGACCTGCACAGCCTCGGCGGCGCCGACTTCCAGGCCAGTGCGCGGCGCATCCACAGCCTGCTGTTCGAGGATGGCCAGGCACCGGCCGCCGATGCTGCGCTGGACTTCAACGACATCCGCATCGCCTACTGACGGGAGCTTCGCCATGACCACTTCTTCCACTGCGCGCCAGGAGTACGAAGTCGCCCTCGAACCCTGGGACGGCGTCGCCCTGGAGCGCGAGCTGCCGCTGCTGCAACGCCTCTGGCAGCACGGCTGGCTGCGCAAGAGCGTGATCCTCGTGCTGCTGGCGATCGCCTGGGAGGCCGCCGCCCGCTACCAGGGCAACGACCTGCTGCTGCCGACCTTCCTGCAGACGGCGCGGGCGCTGTTCGACGGTCTGCTCAGCGGCGAGCTGCCGGCCAAGGTCGGCGTGTCCCTGGTGGTGCTGCTCAAGGGCTACCTGCTGGGCATCGTCCTGGCCTTCGGCCTGACCAGCCTGGCGGTGTCGACGCAGATCGGCCGCGACCTGCTCGGCACCCTGACCTCGATGTTCAACCCGCTGCCGGCCATCGCCCTGCTGCCGCTGGCGCTGCTGTGGTTCGGACTGGGCGAGAACAGCCTGATCTTCGTCCTCGTGCATTCGGTGCTCTGGGCCTTGGCGCTGAACACCTACGCCGGCTTCCTCGGCGTCAACGAGACGCTGCGCATGGCCGGGCGCAACTATGGCCTGCGCGGGCTGCGCCTGGTCGTGCATATCCTGGTGCCGGCGGCGCTGCCGTCGATCCTGTCCGGGCTGAAGATCGGCTGGGCCTTCGCCTGGCGCACGCTGATCGCCGCCGAGCTGGTGTTTGGCGCCACCAGCGGCAAGGGCGGGCTGGGCTGGTACATCTTCCAGAACCGCAACGAGCTGTACACCGACAAGGTCTTCGCCGGGCTGGCGGTGGTGATCCTGATCGGCTTGCTGGTGGAGGGGCTGGTGTTCAACGCCCTCGAGCGGGTGACCGTGCGCCGCTGGGGCATGCAGCGCTAGGCTGGCTGATCGCGGTACTGCGCCGCGGCGTTGTCCAGGGTCCGGGCGATCAACTGGCGCAACGCCGGCGGCTGTTCGACGATCAGTTCGTCGCCCTGGCTCAGCAGCCACCAGCGCAGGCTCCAGCTGTTGCTGACCGTGGCCTGCAGGCGGTGGCCGTGGTCCAGGTCGGTGAGTTGCATGTCCGGCGACAACGGCGTCTCGCGGACCAGGCGGGCGAGGTTGTCGCTGATCCAGGCCTGCAACTCGATCTTCTCCGCGCTGCCGAATTGCAGGGCGTCGCTGCGCAGGTAGTGGTGCAGGTCGAAGTCGTCCAGGCCCTGGGTGGGGCTGTCCAGCACGCTCAACTGGCGGAAGCGGTGCACCGCGAACTGGCGGATGTCGCTGTACGGCTGCGCCGTGGCGATCAGGTAGGCGACCTGGCCACGCTGGATCAGCGCCAGCGGGTTGAGGGTCAGCTCGACGGTGCGGTCGTTGTGCGCCGAGTAGTACAGGCACTGCAGCTGGTGCTCGTCGAGCAGGGCCTTCTGCACGGTCTCGAGGATGCTGTCCGGCACCTCGGGCGCGCGCATGCTCATCTCCGGGCGCACGCTGGCGACCTTGTCCAGCCAGCGCGCCGCCTTGTTTTCCGCCGACAGGTTTTCCAGCTTCTGCCGGGCATGGGCGAAGCGCGCATCCAGGCCCTTGAGCATGCTGCCGGGCAGCAGCGGGCGCACGGCTTCCTCCACCAGCGCCAGGCTCAACGCCTCGCTCACGCTCAGGCCACGCAACTCCACGCAGGCATTCGCTGCCCAATACCAGCCGTAGGGGATGCTGCGGTCATTGCGCTCCAGCGGGAAGATCAGCGACAGCTCGTTGAGGTCGCGTTCGATGCTGCGCTTGCTGATGTTGAAACCGGCATCCTTGAGGCGCATCACCAGTTCCGCGGTGGTGATGCCAGGGGAGCGGCTGGGCAACTGGCGCAGCAGTTCCCATTGGCGACTGAGGGTGGCGCGGGTGGTGGCGGAGGGCAAAACGGTGAGTCCTTGTCTAGGCTTGCGGCGATAGCAATAAGTCGCTCATCAGATATGGCATTCTGCCATTAGTTCATTCACCCAGGGATGAATCGTTGAATTGCCCCGACGAACGCGTTCGCGACAGGTTTTGTCGTGACGCTGCGCAGAATCACGCCTCATCGCCCATAAGGAAACCAAGAAGGAGGGCGGTTCAATGAGGACGAACATGTCAGCTGCCAGCAATATCTATTCTCTGCTCGGGCGCCTGCTGCCGGAGCGTGTCGTGCCGGCGCCCAGCCGCGTCCATGTGCGGCGGCTGTACACCGGGGTGGGCATGCCGGCGCAGCGGGCGGTGCTGGGGGAGAGCTTCAGCCTGGTCAGCCTGCTGGACGAGGCGCCGGATCTGCAGAGCGTCTACCTCGACCTGCGCGTCCAGGCCCTCGACGGCAGCGTGGCGGCGCTCAACGACCTCGGCTGGATCTGGCTGAACGGTCGCTACTGGCGTGCCGACCCGGTGCTGGCCGGGCACCTGCTGCGCATGGCGGCGCTGCAGGGCAGTGCGGTGGCCTGGTTCAACCTTGGCCAGCAGTACTACTTCGGCAAGGGCGTGGCGATCTCCTATGCCAGCGCTGCCGAGTACTACCGCCACGCGTTCGAGGCCGGGCTGGCGGAAGCGGCCGCGGCGCTGGGGGATCTCTACGAAGAGGAGACCTGCGACAGCGACGACGAGCCCAATCCCTGGCGGGTGGACCCGGGCCTGGCCGGCGAATGGTTCCTGCGCGGCGCCCAGCGTGGCGATGCACGCTGTCGGTTCGAGGCCGGGTATCGGCTGCTGCATGGGCAGCAGGTGGCGGCCGACAGCCGGGCCGGCATTTACTGGCTGGAACTGGCGGCGGTGGCCGGGGTGGTGCAGGCGGCGGAAGAACTGGCCGTGCATTTCCAGGAAACCGACAATGACCTGCGCTACCTTTTCTGGCGCGACCAGGCCATCGGGCTGGGCAGCCCGCTGGCGTTGACCATGAAGCTGGAGGATCAACTGCGGCCCTGAGCGCGGGTCGCCGGGTCCGTGCGAGCGGTGCTTGACGCTCCACCCCGTGATCGAAGAATATAGATAGTTAGCAAACTATGAATATGGTCACGACCCCTTCCCATGACTCTCGACGCACTGCAACTGAACACCAGCAGCGGCATGGTGATGGCCAGCCGCAGTTGGCGGCGCATCTGCCAGACCACCTTGGCGCGCTTCGGCATTTCCGAAGCCTGTGCGGTGCCGCTGCTGATGATCCTGCGCCTGGGCGACGGTGTGCATCAGGTCGCGGTGGCCCAGGCGGTGGGGGTGGAAAGCCCGTCGCTGGTGCGCCTGCTGGACCAGTTGTGCAACGCCGGCTACGTCTGTCGCACGGAAGACCCGGGTGACAGACGGGCCAAGGCGCTGTGCCTGACCGACGAGGGCCGCGCGCTGGCCGAGGCCATCGAGGGCGAGCTGGTGCGCCTGCGCCGCGATGTGCTCAAGGACATCCCTGCCACTGACCTGGAAGCTGCCCTGCGCGTGGTGAGAGCCTTCGAAGAGGCGGCGCAGCGCTCGCCGGGGCTGCCGCTGTGAACGGCTTCTTCAGATCGATGCCGCCGGCGCGGGACTGGTTCTACGGCGTGCGCACCTTCGCCGCGTCGATGATCGCCCTGTACATCGCCCTGCTGCTGCAATTGCCGCGCCCCTACTGGGCGATGGCCACCGTCTACATCGTCTCCAGCCCGTTCGTCGGGCCCACCAGTTCCAAGGCCCTGTACCGCGCCGTGGGCACCCTGATCGGGGCCGCTGGCGCGGTGTTCCTGGTGCCCATGCTGGTGCAGGCGCCGGTGCTGCTGACCATCGCCGTGGCGCTGTGGACCGCGACCCTGCTGTTCCTCTCCCTGCACCTGCGCACCGCCAACAGCTACACCCTGATGCTGGCCGGCTACACCCTGCCGATGATCGCCCTGCCGGTGGTGGACAATCCCCTGGCGGTGTTCGACATCGCCTCGTCGCGGGCCCAGGAGATCTGCCTGGGCATCGTCTGCGCGGCGGTGGTGGGCGCGATCTTCTGGCCGCGCCGGCTGACCCCGGTGTTCGTCGGCGCCACCGGCAGCTGGTTCGCCGAGGCGATCCGCTACAGCGACACCTTCCTCGCCCGCAACGCCAGCGCCGACCACGTCGGCGGCCTGCGCGCGTCGATGGTGACCACCTTCAACTCGCTGGAAATGATGATCGGCCAGCTGTCCCACGAAGGCGCGCGGCCGCAGACGGTGAAGAACGCCGGCGAACTGCGCGGCCGCATGATCCACCTGTTGCCGGTGATCGACGCCCTCGACGACGCCCTGCTCGCCCTCGAAGGCCGTGCGCCGCAGCAGGCGCAAGCGCTCCACGGCCTGCTTGAGCAGTGCCGCGCGTGGCTGCAGGCGACTGCCGAGGAGGCCTCGGTGGCACGCTGGGCGGCCCTGCGCGAACAGCTCGAACGCCTGCAACCCAGCGTCGCCGAACTGGACGAGCGTCCCGGCCTGCTGCTCTCCAACGCGCTGTACCGCCTGGGTGAATGGATCGACCTGTGGCAGGACTGCTGCAGCCTCAAGCACGCCATCGCCCGCGAGGACCTGTCGCCGTGGCGCGCGGTCTATCGGCACTGGCGCCTGGGCCGCCTGACGCCGTTCTTCGACCGCGGCCTGATGCTCTACTCGGTGTTCTCCACCTTCAGCGCCATCGTCGTCGCCACCAGCCTGTGGATCCTCACCGGCTGGGCCGACGGCGCCAGCGCGGTGATCCTCGCGGCGGTGGCGTGCAGCTTCTTCGCAGCGATGGACGACCCGGCGCCGCAGATCTACCGGTTCTTCTTCTGGACCACGCTGTCGGTGGTGTTCGCCAGCCTGTACCTGTTCCTCGTGCTGCCGAACCTGCATGACTTCCCCATGCTGGTGCTGGCGTTCGCCGTGCCGTTCATCTGCGTCGGCACCCTGACCGTGCAGCCGCGCTTCTACCTCGGCACGCTGCTGACCATCGTCAACACCGCCTCGTTCATCAGCATCCAGGGCGCCTACGACGCGGACTTCCTGGCCTTCGTCAACGCCAACATCGCCGGGCCCGTAGGCCTGCTGTTCGCCTTCATCTGGACCCTGGTGATGCGCCCGTTCGGCGTCGAGTTGGCCGCGCGGCGCATGACCCGCTTCAGCTGGCGCGACATCGTCGGCATGACCCAGCCGGCGACCCTGGCCGAACACCGCCACCTCGGCGTGCAGATGCTCGATCGCCTGATGCAGCACCTGCCGCGCCTGAGCCAGACCGGCCAGGACAGCGGCAGCGCGCTGCGCGACCTGCGCGTCGGCCTCAACCTGCTCGACCTGCTGGCCTACCTGCCACGCGCCGCCGCGCAACCGCGGGCGGCGCTGGAGAAGGTCATCGAGGAGGTCGGCGGACACTTCCAGGCCTGTCTCGATGCCGGTGAGCGCCTGCACGCTTCGCCCGCGCTGCTCGGCAACATGGAACTGGCCCGGCGCGCCCTGAACCTGGAGGCCATGGACGGCCACGGCGATGCCCGCCTGCACCTGCTGCATGCCCTCAGCGGCCTGCGCCTGGCGCTGCTGCCGGGTGTCGAGGTGGTGCTGGAGCCCAGCGACCCACCGCAACTGCCCTTTGGCCTCGATGGAGCCCCGCTGTGATCGGTGAACTGGATATCAGCGGGGTATTCCTGCCCACGTTGCTGGTGATGATGCTGGCCAGCTATGTGCTGTTCCTCGGCATCCATGCGGTGCTCAACCGCGTGCATTTCTACCGCCTGGTCTGGCACCGGGCGCTGTTCAACGTTGCTCTCTATGCCGTGCTGCTTGGCGCGGTGGACCACTTTTGCCGAAGCCTGATGCTGCCATGAAAAAACCTTTGTTGACCCTGGGCCGCGTGGTCCTGACGCTGCTGGTAGTGACCCTGGCGACCGTGCTGGTCTGGCAGATGGTCCTGTACTACATGTTCGCCCCCTGGACCCGCGACGGGCACATCCGTGCCGACGTGATCCAGGTGGCGCCGGACGTTTCCGGGCTGATCCAGGAGGTCGCGGTGCGCGACAACCAGCCGATTCAGCGCGGTGACGTGCTGTTCACCGTCGACCAGGACCGCTTCCGCCTGGCCCTGCGCCAGGCCCAGGCGACCCTGGCCGAGCGCAAGGAAACCCTGGCCCAGGCGCAGCGCGAGACACGGCGCAACAAGGGCCTGGGCAACCTGGTCGCCGCCGAGCAGCTGGAAGAGAGCCAGTCGCGCCAGGCCCGCGCCCAGGCGGCGCTGGACGAGGCCCAGGTGGCGGTGGATGCGGCGCAGCTGAATCTCGACCGTTCGGTGGTGCGCAGCCCGGTCAACGGCTACCTCAACGACCGCGCGCCGCGGGCCCACGAGTTCGTCAGCGCCGGACGCCCGGTGCTGGCGGTGGTGGACAGCGAGTCGTACCACGTCGAGGGCTATTTCGAAGAAACCAAGCTGTCCGGCATTCACGTCGGCCAGGCCGTGGACATCCGCGTGATGGGCGACAACACCCGTCTGCGCGGTCACGTGCAGAGCATCGTCGCCGGCATCGAGGACCGTGACCGCAGCGCCGGCGCCAACCTGTTGCCCAACGTCAACCCGGCGTTCAGCTGGGTGCGCCTGGCCCAGCGGATTCCGGTACGCATCGTCTTCGACGAGGTCCCGGCGGACTTCCGCCTGATCGCCGGGCGGACCGCCACGGTGTCGATCATCGAGGACAAGCGGTGATGAAAAGGCTGTCGCTGCTGGGCCTGGCCCTGACGTTGTCGGCCTGCCAGATGGTCGGGCCGGATTACCACCTGCCGGAGCTGGCCGCGTTCAACCGTGGCGACCTGCAGGGTCAACTGCGCGCCGATGCCGACAGCGTGGTCTCGGCACCGGTGCCGAAGGACTGGTGGCGGCTGTACCGGGATGACCGTCTCGACGCCCTGGTCAACCAGGCGCTGGCGGCCAACAGCGAACTGCGCGTGGCGGCGGGCAACATCGCCCGGGCGCGCGCCCAGGTCGAGGAGGCCGAGGCCCAGGGCGGCTTCAATGGCGGGGTCAAGCTCGGTGCCCAGCGCCTGCAGGAGTCGGGCGAGGCCTTCCTGCTGGCGGACAAGGTGCCGGTGGCGAACATCGGCGAGGCGATCATCAGCGCGTCCTACCAGTTCGACCTGTGGGGCACCCTCAAGCGTGGCGTCGAGGCGGCCCAGGCCAATGCCGACGCGGTCCAGGCCGCGGCGGACACCGCGCGGATCACCGTGGTCGCCGACGTGGTGCGAGCCTACACCCAGGTGTGCGCGGCCAACGAGGAATATCACATCGCCCGCGAGTCGCTCGACCTGCAGGAGCAGAGCGTCAGCCTGACCCAGCGCCTGCGCGATGCCGGTCGTGGCGATGAGACCCAGGTGACCCGTTCCGAGACCCGCTTCAAGTCGCTGCGCGCCGAACTGCCGCGCTACCAGGCGGCACGCGAGGCAGGCCTGTACACCCTGGCGATGCTGCTGGCCAAGCCGGTCGAGCAACTGCCGGCCGGTACCGCCGACTGCGCCGAGCTGCCGCACATTGCCCAGTTGCTGCCGGTGGGCGATGGTGCCGCGCTGCTCAAGCGCCGACCCGACGTGCGTCGCGCCGAACGGCTGCTGGCGGCGTCCACCGCGACCATCGGCGTGGCCACCGGCCAGCTGTACCCGGACATCAGCATCGGCGCCCAGGTGGGCACCATCGGTATCCTGGAGAACCTTGGCAAGCCGGCGACCAACCGCTGGGGCTTCGGCCCGCTGCTGACCTGGACCGTGCCGACCAACGGCTCGCGGGCGCGGATCCGCGAGGCAGAGGCAAGCACCCAGGCGGCGTTGGCGAACTTCGACGGCGTGGTGCTCAACGCCATCCGCGAGACCCAGACCAGCCTGGCGCAGTACAGCGCCTTGCTCGACCGCCGCGATGCCCTGGCCGATGCCGAGCGTTCGGCGAAGCTGGCCGCGGACCAGACCCATCGCTTCTACCAGGCGGGACGGGCGTCGTTCCTGGCGGACCTGGAGGCGACCCGTACCTACACCGACATGCGCGCGCAACTGGCGGCGGCCAACACCCAGGTGGCGATGGGGCAGGTCGGCCTGTTCCTGGCCCTCGGCGGCGGCTGGTAGACAACCCTGTGGGAGCGGGTTCACCCGCGATTACGTTGCTGAATCCAACATCGCAATCGCGGTAACCCGCTCCCACAGGGAGCGACCGAAAAATCCCCGCCTAAACTTTCACTCCCCAAGGCACTCAATCCCTTGGTAACCACCGCCCAAGGAGTGAATCATGGACCTGTCCCACCACGAGTTTTCCGCCCTGTTCGAGCAACTGGGCCTGCCCTCCGATGCCACCAGCATCCAACAGTTCCTCACCAGCCACTCCCCGCTCAAGAATGAAATCAAGCTGGTCGACGCGCCGTTCTGGAACGAAGGCCAGCGAGCGTTTCTCAAGGCCGAATACATTGCCGATTCGGACTGGATCATGACCATCGATCAACTCAACGTCGCCCTCAGAAATAAACACTGAGCGGCACCCTCTGACCCCCATTGGCGTTGCTATGCTCAGGAAAAAACAACAAGGGGACAGCGCCAATGAAAGACCCCTATGCCGTTGGCTTCTGGGCTGCCGTGACAGCCTTGGGCCTGCTGACCGCCGGTTATTTCTACGGGGTCAGGGAAGTTCACCAGCTCGATCAGGCCCGCCAGTTCCTCTATGGCGCCGCCGGTCTGATCGCGGCGCTCGCCCTGAGTGCGCTGGCGTGGATTCGCTGGCAACTGCTCAGGGTGCGCCGACGCCAGCTGGAACAGGGACGAACGCTGGTCGCGATCTGGAACACCAAGGTCGCCCTGCGCCGCGTGGAAACGGTGTTCGATCGGTATTTCTGGGGTAGCTACTGGCAGCCGGGCCGGACCTTCCAGGAAGTCATGGGCGAGCTCGAGGGCACGCCGCTGGAGCGCAGCCTGGAAGCCCTGAAAGCGCAATGCCAGGAACTCGATCAGGAAATCCATGATCGCCATCGGCACTGGCTGAACAATGCCCGCGAGCTGTCCAGCGTGGCCACGGCCATGGCCCGCGAGCGCTACCAGCTCGACCTGTGCGATTCGCAGCAGAGTTCGCGACGCGGCGCCGCAGTGCTCAACCGCGACCTCGAGGTGCTGGTGTACACCTGGTCGGCGCGGTTGCGCAGTTTCGATCACCAGCTCGACGAGCTGGAGGGTGAATACCGCTGAGGGTCAGTCGCCGCGGATGTAGCCTTCCAACTGGCGGATCAGCTCGGCCTGCGCGGCGATGGACTCCTTGACCAGGTCGCCGATCGACAGCAGGCCGAGCAGTTGCCCGTCCTCAACCACCGGCAGGTGGCGCAGGTGACTGTCGGTCATCATGCTCATGCAGGTCTCGACGTTCTGGTGCGAATCCACGGTGATGACCGGCGAGCTCATGATCTCGCGGACCTCGGTGCCCACTGACGAGCGCCCCTTGAGCACCATCTTGCGCGCGTAGTCGCGCTCACTGACGATCCCCACCACGCGATCGCCCTCGACCACCGGCAGGGCGCCGACGTTCTTCTCGGCCATCAGCATCAGCGCTTCGAGCACCGTCTGGTGCGGGGCGATGGTGTAGACCTGATGCGCGTGCTGCGACTTCAACTTCAATAGCTGTGCCACGGTTTTCATTGCGGGCCCTCTGCATGGGGTGGTGTTGGTAACGGCAGATACCCTCAAGAATCGTGCACGGCAGGCAAAGGGGCAAGGCGGATTGCGGCATCGAGGCTATTGAAAAACGTCATGGTCCTGGTTGGGGCCGCTTCGCGGCCCTTCGCGAGCAAGCTCGCTCCCACAACCCAGTGGGAGCGAGCTTGCTCGCGAAGGGCTGCAAGGCAGCCCCATGCTTTCAGCCTTGCTGGACAATCACCTGACTGTTGAGGTCGCGAATCAACGCTTCCACGGTCGGCATCAGCGCCCGCAATTGCTCTGGTGTACAGGTCGAACCGTCGTTGCGGAAGTCCAGGCGCCGGGTCACCACCACGCTGTTGCCCTCGCGGCGGTAGTCGGCGCTGTAGTCGAGGTTTTCCGCCTTGAGCGACACCGGCTTGGGTGTGGCGATGATCTGCACCTGGGCCGGGAAGTCGAAGCGCGCCTGTTCCTCGGTCTGGCTGGCAACACAGAGGAAGGCCTGCTGGCGCTGCTTCTCGCTGACGAAGCCCTGGACGTTCTGGGCGATGCCTCCGGCGAAGCTGCTCAGGGTCGGCACGCCGATCGGCCCGGGCAGGTTGACCAGGTTGCGCGAGTGGCCGTTGATCCTGAGCTGGAAGCCCTGGCCCTGCTTGTCCAGTTTCTTGCCCTCGACGCGGCCGTTGCCGGACTGGTTCCAGGCACTGAGGATGCGCTGCACCAGCATGTCGCGCTCGCCCGGCGCCATGTTGCGCAGGCCGTAGCGGTTCAGCTCGGCGCCCCAGCCCTCGATGGTCGAGTCGTTGCTGAAGTCGGCCTCGCCGCCTTCGTTGATGCTGAACAGCGTCTGGCTCCTGACCCGGTTGGCCTGGGTCTTCGGCGTGTGGGCGAGGGTGGCCGAGGCGACCAGCACCACCGGCTTGTCCATGTCCGGAAGGGGCAGGTAGCCGGCGGCGATGCCCTTCATGGTCGGGTCGAGGTACAGGTCCAGGCTGGGGATGTAGGTGATGGCGTGGTTGATCACGCCGAGGGTCGGCACCTTGGGCAACCGGTAGGCGTTGCCGAGGTTGATCAGCGCCGTCGTGCTGTGGATATCCACCGCCGCCAGCAGCGCGCCGAGCAGCGCCACGTGGTCCTTGCAGTCGCCGTAGCGATTGTTCAGCACGGTCTCGGCGGCATGCGGCACCACGCCGCCGGCACCGATGTAGACGGCGACGAAGCGCACGTTCTTGCGCACCCAGTCGCTCAGCACCAGCGCCTTGGTCCGTGGATCCTCGAGGTTGGCGGTCAGGGACCTGGCCAGCTCGGCGATGGCCGGGGTCACCTCGAACTGCGAGCGCGCCGCGTAGGCCCTGGCGAAGCTGGCGTAGTCGGCGAAGGTCGAGACCGCCAGGTACTGGCCGTAGTCGGCATAGGACACCGCGCCGGTTTCCATGCGCGGCTGGGCGTCCTGCTGGTACTCCCAGCGCCAGACCTTGCGCCCGCTCTGCGCAGGCGCGGCGGACGGCTTGAAGTCGCGGGCATCGGCCTGCAGGGTCAGCGCGGCGGGCAGGTCGTAGGTCACGCTCATCTGCCGTACCGGATAGAGGTACGGGAACACGGTGTCCTCGAACTGGCCGGGGAACAGCGCGGTCCTGCGCTGCCGCTGGTAGGTCAGCACCAGGCGATCGCCCACTGCCACTTCGGGGAAGATCACCACCTTGACCAGGCTGTCGAGGAACATCGGCGCGTCGGCGGAGGCCTGTTGCTGCTGTTCCTTGATCTGCTCGGCGCTGACCGCCACCTTGCGCCCGTCGGGCTTCTGCGTGTACGCCTCGATCACCTCGAGGGTTTCCAGGGTGCGGTTGTACGGCAGGGACTGCTGCGCGGTGTGCTTGATCGCGCGTTCTTCCTCGATGTGGAAGACCAGTTCGTGGCGCAGCTCATAGCTGCCGTCGGCGTCGACGCGATAGTGCCGGGCGTCGTTTTCCACGGTGACCGACCGATCGCTGCCGTCTTCGGCGGCCACGGCCAGGTTCAGGGTGAGCAGGCAGAACAGCAGGCCCAGCCAGTGCGCGGGGCGGGAAGCGAACCACTTCATGAAGATCCTTCTTGTAGAAATGCGAATCAGTATTGGCATTGTGCCTCAACCGACTCGCCGCTGCCGACTCTCAGCCGCCGAGGATCTTGCCGAGGAACTGTCGGGTCCGTTCGTGCTGCGGGTTGGCGAACAGCGCCTTGGCCTCGTTCTGTTCGACGATCACCCCCTTGTCGAAGAAGATCACCCGGTTGGCCACGTCGCGAGCGAAGTTCATCTCATGGGTGACGATGATCATGGTGCGCTTCTCCTCGGCCAGGCCGCGGATGGTCGCCAGCACCTCGCCGACCAGTTCCGGGTCGAGGGCCGAGGTGGGTTCGTCGAACAGGATCACCTCGGGCTCCATCGCCAGCGCCCTGGCGATCGCCACCCGTTGCTGCTGACCGCCGGACAGGCGCCGCGGGTAGGCGTCTTCCTTGCCGGCCAGGCCGACCTTGGCCAGCAACTGGCGCCCCAGGGCCGCCGCGTGCGCGGGCGGGGTCTTCTTCACTACCAGCGGCCCTTCGATGACGTTCTCCAGCGCGGTGCGGTGGGGAAACAGGTTGAAGTTCTGGAAGACGAAACCGACCTGCTGGCGCAGGCGGCGGATCAGCCCGCCCTGCTGCTTGAGCGGGCGACTGGCGTCGATCTCCACGTCACCGACCTGGATCAGGCCGCTGTCCGGGGTTTCCAGCAGGTTAAGGCAGCGCAGGAAGGTGGTCTTGCCGGAGCCGCTGGGGCCGATGATGGCGATCACCTCGCCGGGCTCGACGCTCAGGTCGATGTCCTTGAGCACGGCCTGGCCGTTGAACTGCTTGTTCAGGCGTTGCACGCGGATCATCGCTGCGGCTCCTGGTCATGACGGTTGACCCGCGCTTCCATGCGGTGCTGGAAGTGCGCGAGGACGCTGCAGAGAATCCAGTAGATGACCGCGACCGCGAGGTACATGGTGAACACCTCGAAGGTCCGCGCGGTGATCAGCTGGGCCTGGCGGAACAGCTCGGGCACCTGGATGGTCGCCGCCAGGGCGGTGTCCTTGACCAGCGAGATGAAACTGTTGCCCAGCGGCGGCAGGGCGGTGCGCAGCGCTTGCGGCAGGATCGCCCGGCGCATCGCCTGGGTGCGGGTCATGCCGATGCTGGCGGCGGCCTCCCACTGGCCGCGGTCGATGGAGGAAATCGCCGCGCGGAGGATTTCGCAGATGTACGCGGCCATGTTCAGCGACAGGCCGATCAGCGAGGCGGGGATCGGATCGAGCTCGATGCCGATCTGCGGCAGGCCGAAGTAGATCACGAACAGCTGCACCAGCAGCGGCGTGCCGCGGAAGAACGAGACGTAGATGCGCGCCAGCCAGTCCAGCGGGGCGATCTTCGACAGGCGCATCAGCGCCAGGGCGAAGCCCAGCACCAGGCCGAAGAACATCCCGCCGACGCTGAGCAGCACGGTGTAGCCAGCGCCCTTCAGCAGGAAGGGCGTGGAGTCGGCAACCAGTTGCAGGCTTTCGGCGATCATCGGGTTACATCGGCACCGAAGTATTTCTCCGACAGCTTGGCCAGGGTGCCGTCAGCGCGCAGTTCCTCCAGCGCCTTGTTGATCGCCCCGAGCAGTTCCGGTTCGCCCTTGCGCAGTGCCACGCCGGATTCCAGGCGCGAGAAGGCGTCACCGGCGAGGGCGGTGTCCTTGGCTTTCTGCGCGTATTCGAGGGCGGCCAGGCGGTCGATGAGGATCGCGTCGATGCGGCCGTTGCGCAGGTCGGCGAACTTGCTCGGGTCATCCTCGTAGGTGCGCACGTCGGCCTTCGGTACTTCCTTCTTCACCCACTGTTCGTAGTTGGTGCCCAGGCCCACGCCGACCTTCTTGTCGGCCAGGTCGGCGGCGGAATGGATGTTCAGGGTGTCGGCCTTGCTCTTCAGGATCAGCGCCTGGATGCCGGAAACGGTGTAGGGCTCGGAGAAGTCGTATTTCTTCTTGCGCTCGTCGGAGATGGTCACCTGGTTGACCACCGCGTCCAGGCGCTTGGATTCCAGGGCGGCGAGGATGCCGTCCCACTTGGTCGGCTGGACCTTGGCCTTGACCCCCAGCTTCTGCGCCAGGGCTTCGGACAGCTCGACCTCGAAGCCGGTGAGCTTGCCGTTCTCGTCGACGAAGCTGAAGGGCGGGTAGGTGCCTTCCAGGCCGATGTTGATCACGCCCTTGTCCTGGATGGTCTTCAGCTGTTCGCCGGCGATCGCCTGGCCGAGCAGGCTGGCCCCCAGCAGGAGGCCCGCGCCGACACCGAGAATGCGTTTGGTGAAAACGGAAATCGTCATGCCCTGTCCCCAGTCTTGTTGTGGAAGTGGTGGTGACTATAGGGCGCGGCCTTTAGCTGTAAAAATAATAAAAGAATCTGTTCTTATATTTTTTATGGCTATAGAACCGCACCTGTTTCAGCGTTCGTAGACATCAGGGTAGGCGAATAATGCTGGCGCTCCGCCCGTGTGCAGAAAAATCAGCGGACCTTCGTCGAAGCGCTGCCGGGCGATGCCATCGAGCAGGCCGGCCATGGCCTTGCCGGTATACACCGGGTCCAGCAGGACGCCTTCCTGGCTGGCCAGCAGGCGGATCGCCGCGAGGCCGCCGGCGTTGGCTTCGCCATAGCGTGGCGCGTAGTACTCGTCCCACAGTTGCACGTTGAAAGCGTCCGGCACCCGGACCTCCAGCAGCTCCGCGGTGCGCTCGGCCAAGGCCTTGACCTTGGGCTTCTGCGCCTCTTCGCTGCGCGACACGGTGATGCCGATCACCGGCAGGTCCGGCAGGCGCTCGGCCAGGGCCAACGCCAGCCCGGCATGGGTGCCGGCGCTACCGGAAGCGAGCACCACGCCGGCGAAGCGCTGGCCACTGCGCTCGATCTGCCCGGCCAGCTCCAGGCCGGCGCGCACGTAGCCCAGGGCGCCGAGGGCATTGGAGCCGCCGATGGGCACCAGGTAGGGCTTGCGTCCGCTGGCATGCAGGCGCACGCCGAGGGCCTGGAGCAGTTCGTCGGCGTTGTCGAGGTTGTCCACGAGTTCGACCTTGGCGCCGAACAGTTCGAGCAGCAGGCGGTTACCGTTTTCCAGGTAGCTGGCCGAGTCGGTGGCGATGGGGTTTTCCAGCAGCGCCACGCAACCGAGGCCAAGGCGGGCGGCGAGGGCGGCGGTCTGGCGCACGTGGTTGGACTGGATCGCACCGGCGGTGACCAGGGTGTCGGCGCCCTTGGCCAGGGCGTCGGCGGCGAGGTATTCGAGTTTGCGCAGCTTGTTGCCGCCGAGCGCGAGCGGGGTGAGGTCGTCGCGTTTCAGGTGGATCTCGCGGCCGGCCCACGCCGAGAGGCGCCGGGCCTGCTCCAGCGGGGTGGGCTCGGTGAGCAGTTCCAGTCGATTGAAGCGGGACAACTGTCGTTCGATCATGAGCGTAGTCGGCTGTAGGAAAATTCGAGCATAGGCAGTGAATGGCTCACGGACAACCTTGCCCTCGATCGCTGGCAAGCCAGCCCCCACAAGATCGCGGCGATCACGGGTCGATTGCTCCAGGCGAACCCTGTGGGCGCTGGCCTGCCAGCGATTGCGGCCACTCTGGTATTCCTGCCGATGCTGACCTTATAGCCAACCGTCATAACAGGGTGTTTTTTCAAGCCCCTGCCCATGACGTAGAGTGCTCGCTCAAGAGAGCGGCATTTCCCCTTCCAGTCCCATGCCGCCGAGCAGGAGAAACAACCGTGAGCGACAACGCGCAATCCGGGCATTGGCAACTTCAGTCCATCGTCGGCCAGCTTCGTGCGGCCCGCGACCAGTGGCGCCTGCGCAATGGCCGCAGCAGCGGCGAGCAGGGCGGTCGCGAGCTGCCATCGCGCGAGGCCATGCGGCACATCCTCGAACAACTGTGTGGCGCGCTGTTCCCGATGCGCCTGGGGCCGGTGGACCTGCGCGAGGAAAGCGAGGACTTCTACGTCGGCCATACCCTCGACTCGGCGCTGACCGCCTTGCTCGCCCAGGCCCGCCTGGAACTGCGCTACGCCGCGCGGCATGACAAGCAGGACGCCACCGATGTCGACGCCAGTGCGCTGCGCCTGATCCAGGACTTCGCCGCGGCCCTGCCGGCCATGCGCGTGCTGCTGGATACCGACGTGCTGGCGGCCTTCAACGGCGACCCGGCGGCGCGCAGCGTCGACGAAGTGCTGCTGTGCTACCCGGGCGTGCTGGCGATCATCCATCATCGCCTGGCCCACCACCTGTACCGGGCCGGCCTGCCGCTGCTGGCACGGATCAGCTCGGAGCTGGCGCACTCCATCACCGGGATCGACATCCACCCCGGCGCGCAGATCGGCGCGAGCTTCTTCATCGACCACGGCACCGGCGTGGTGATCGGCGAGACCGCGATCATCGGCGAGCGGGTGCGCATCTACCAGCACGTGACCCTGGGCGCCAAGCGCTTCCCCGAGGACGAGTGCGGCAAGCTGCAGAAGGGCCACCCGCGGCACCCGATCGTCGAGGACGACGTGGTGATCTACGCCGGGGCGACCATTCTCGGGCGGATCACCATCGGCCAGGGCTCGACCATTGGCGGCAACGTCTGGCTGACCCGCAGCGTGCCGGCGCAGAGCAACATCACCCAGGCCAACCTGCAGTCGGACGAGGGGGCGCAGAAGTAATCGCTGTTGTTCTTGATGGCCTCATCGCTGGCAAGCCAGCTCCCACAAGTACTGCATGCATCGCACCTTGTGGGAGCTGGCTTGCCAGCGATGAGGCCGTCAATGACACCAGAAATTTCCCAGTCCAGTAGTCAGCTATAGGTCGCCTCGATCCCCGATCCATGTTTAACTTGAACGCTTGTTCAAATTAAAACGCTGGTCCGCTGCCGGTGTTCAACAGGAGGATCTGCCTTTGCTGAACCCGTTCAACCTCGCCTTTCTCCCGTCCTGCGGGGTGCTTCGCCGATGAACGCACCTTCCAGGATCCGCATGAATCCCCCGGTCTTCTACTTCGCCGCCAGCTTCATCCTGCTGTTCGCCCTGGTGGTGATCTTCAACCCGCAGGCCGCCGGCCAATGGCTGCTGGCCGCGCAGAACTGGGCGGCGCACACCGTCGGCTGGTACTACATGCTGGCCATGACCCTGTACCTGGTGTTCGTGGTGGTCACCGCGCTGTCCGGCTACGGCAAGATCAAGCTCGGCGCCGACCATGACCAGCCCGAGTTCAGCTACCTGTCCTGGGCCGGCATGCTGTTCGCCGCCGGGATCAGCATCACCCTGTTCTTCTTCTGCGTCTCCGAGCCCCTGACCCACCTGATGCAGCCGCCCCAGGGCGAAGCCGGCACGGTGGAGGCCGGGCGCCAGGCGATGCAGGTGCTGTTCCTGCACTGGGGCCTGCATGGCTGGGGCGTGTTCGCCTTCGTCGGCATGGCCCTGGCCTATTTCGCCTACCGCCACAACCTGCCGCTGGCCCTGCGCTCGGCGCTGTACCCGCTGATCGGCAAGCGCATCAACGGGCCGATCGGCTACGCGGTGGACGGCTTCGGCATCATCGCCACGGTGTTCGGCCTGGGCGCCGACATGGGCTTCGGCGTGCTGCACCTCAACTCCGGCCTCGACTACCTGTTCGGCATCGCCCACACCCAGTGGGTACAGGTGGCTCTGATCGCCCTGATGATGGGCGCGGCGGTGATGGTGGCGGTGGCCGGGGTGGAGAAGGGCGTGAGGGTGATGTCCGACATCAACCTGTTCCTGGCCTGCGCGCTGCTGCTCTTCGTGCTGTTCGCCGGCCCTACCCAGCACCTGTTCAACACCCTGATCCAGAACCTCGGCGACTACCTCGCGGTGCTGCCACGCAAGAGCTTCGACGTCTACGCCTACGATGGCGCCAACGACTGGCTGGGCAACTGGACGGTGTTCTACTGGGCCTGGTGGATCGCCTGGGCGCCGTTCGTGGGGCTGTTCATCGCGCGGATCTCCCGCGGCCGGACCATCCGCGAATTCGTCTTCGGCGTGCTGCTGATCCCGCTGGGCTTCACCCTGGCGTGGATGTCGATCTTCGGCAACAGTGCCCTGACCCAGGTGCTCGACCACGGCATGACCGCGCTGGCCGACTCGGCGCTGGACAACCCGTCGATGACCCTCTACCTGCTGCTGGAAACCTACCCGTGGAGCAAGACGGTGATCGCCATCACCGTGTTCATCAGCTTCGTCTTCTTCGTCACCTCGGCCGACTCCGGCACCGTGGTGCTCTCGACCCTCTCGGCCAAGGGCGGCAGCACCGACGAGGACGGTCCCAACTGGCTGCGGGTGTTCTGGGGCGTGATGACCGCGCTGGTCACCAGCGGCCTGCTGTTCGCCGGCAGCATCGACTCGCTGAAGTCGGCGGTGGTGCTGACCTCGCTGCCGTTCTCGGTGATCCTGCTGGCGATGATGTGGGGGCTGCACAAGGCGTTCTACCTGGAGTCGCAGCGGCGCATCGCGCAGATGCACTCGCTGTCGCCGTCCGCCGGCTCGCGCCGTGGCAAGAACGGCTGGCGCCAGCGCCTGAGCCAGGCGGTGCACTTCCCGTCGCGGGACGAGGTGTACCGCTTCATGGAAGACGTGGTGCGCCCGGCGATCGCCGAGGTCACCGAGGTGTATGCGGAAAAGGGCCTGAGCGTGATCACCCAGGAGGACCCGAGCCACGACAACGTCAGCCTGAAGATCGGTCATGGCGAGGAGCAGCCGTTCCTCTACCAGGTGCAGATGCGTGGCTACTTCACGCCGTCGTTCGCCCTGGCCGGGCTGGGTACCCAGGAGCTGAAGAACCGCCGCTACTACCGCGCCGAGGTGCACCTGGCCGAGGGCAGCCAGGACTATGACCTGATGGGCTACAGCAAGGAGCAGGTGATCAACGACATCCTCGACCAGTACGAGCGGCATTTGCAGTATCTGCATCTGGTGCGTTGATTTGCCAGGTTCAGCGCGACCGTTGTGGGAGCGGGTTCACCCGCGATTACGGTGTTGAATCCACCGACGCCATCGCGGGTGAACCCGCTCCCACAAAGTCCAAGCACCTTCTCAAGCGCTCTCCCGGCTGATCACCTGGCACTCCAGCAGGTTCAGGTGCTCGGCCTCGCCTTCTATCACCCCCAACTGCTGCAACACCCGGGTCGCCGCCAGCACGCCCATCTGCAAGGCTGGCGGTTTCACCGTGGTCAGCCCCGGCATCAGCATCGCGGCGAAGGGGTAATCGCCGAAGCCCATCACCGCGCAGTCCTCGGGAATCCGCCAGCCCGCGCGCTGACCGGCGAGCAGTGCGCCTGCCGCCAGGTTGTCGTTGGCGAAGATGATCGCCTGCGGCCGCGGCTCGGCTGCCATCAGCGACAGCATCGCCTGCTTGCCCGCCTCGAACGGCGCCAGGTTCGCCTCCGGTGCGAACACCTGGGGTTCACCGCCCAACGCCTCGAGCGTCTCGATGTACCCGTCACGCCGCTCCAGGGCACTGAAATCTCCGGCTGCGCTGTTCTGCACGAAGGCGATGCGCCGGTAGCCCTTGCCATGCAGGTAGCGTGTCGCGACCACGCCCACCTGATGGTGGGAGAAACCGATCTGGATCGGGGCCCGTTCCGGCCGGTAGTCCCAGGTCTCCACCAGCGGTATGTCCGCCTCGGCCAGCATCTTCTCCGTGGCCTCGCTGTGAAAGTGGCTGGTCAGTACCAGGGCCGCCGGTGACCAGCCGAGAAAGGCGCGCACGGCGCTTTCTTCCTGCTCGCTGGAGAAGTAGCTGGACGCCAGCAGCAGCTGGTAGCCGTGGCGGTTGAGGGTATCGCTGAAGCCCTGGATGGTATCGGCGAAGATCGGCCCGGAAATGTTCGGGATGACCATGCCGACGATCCGGCCCCGCGCCGACGCCAGGCCACCGGCCACCAGGTTGGGCACGTAGCCCAGCTCGGCCACCACCGCGGCGATGCGCTCGCGGCGTTCCGGCGAGACCTGCTCCGGCTGGTTGAAGTAGCGCGACACGGTGATCGCCGACACCCCGGCGGCCCGCGCCACCGCCTGGAGGGTCACGCGGCCGGCGCCACGGCGTTTGCGCGGCGGGCTTTTCTCATCGCTCACAAGGCACGTCCTTACAAACAAAAAGCATATAAAAGTAATTTTTCAGTATTGGACGATCTATTCGAGCGCCGCTGATACTGGTGATGTTAGCGCTAACAAAATGGTTTGTCTGCTACTCGCACGAGCGAATGCCCAAGGACCCCGCGCTGACGTTTCATCAGGCGCCGCGGTCAGCGATCGCGGTGGACAGGGCATTCTTCGAGTAGCACAACCATGTACAGCCGTGCCGCGTTTTCCTCTGCAATTTCCCCCTTGGCCCAGGCCATCCGTCGTCAACGCCTGAACCTCGGCCTGGTCGCCCTGAGCGCGCTGCCGCTGGCACCGGCCATGGCCGCCGACACGGCCCCCGCCGTGCAGGACGACAGCCCGACCCTCAAGGCCGTCACGGTCACCGCTACCCGCCGCGAAGCCTCGCTGCAGCAGGTGCCGGTCGCGGTGTCGGTGGTGGAGGGCGAGCAACTGGAGCGGGAGAACCGCAACAGCGTGGCGAGCATCGTCCAGCAGGTGCCGAGCCTGAACTTCCGCACCGGGGCCTCGAACAAGGACACCTCGCTGTTCATCCGCGGTGTCGGCACCATTTCCACCTCGCCGGGCGTCGAGCCGACCGTGGCGACGGTGATCGACGGCGTGGTCTTCGGCCGTCCTGGCCAGTCGACCCTCGACCTGCTGGATATCGAGCGCCTGGAAGTGCTGCGCGGCCCGCAGGGCACGCTGTTCGGCAAGAACGCCTCGGCCGGGGTGCTGAACATCACCACCCGCGCCCCCACCGAAGAGACCCATGGCTTCGTCGAGCAGTCGTACTACAGCGGCAACGAGAGCCGCACGCGCTTCGGCATCGGTGGCAGCCTGGTGCCGGATACCCTGAGGGGCTCCATCAGCACCCTGTTCGGCAGCTACGACGGCAACGTCGACAACAAGGCCAATGGCCAGGAGGTCAACGGCTACAACCGCAAGGGCGTGCGCGGCAAGCTGATGTTCACGCCCAGCGACGAGCTGAGCCTGACCCTGGCCGCCGACTACCTGAAGTCCCGCGACGACGCGCCCAACGGCGTGGTGGCCAAGTCGCTGCTGCCGGCCTTCTCCAGCGCCCTGGCGCCGGTGCGTGCCGACGGCGACAACCGCGACATCGTCAGTGACTACCGCAGCCATGTCGACGACACCAACAAGGGCCTCTCGGCCACCCTCGACTGGAACCTCGGCGACTACACCCTGACCTCGATCACCGCCTGGCGCGGCTGGGACAACACCCAGTGGCAGGACGGCGACCGCCTGGCGACCATCAGCGCCGCGTTCCCCGGCATCGAGGACAAGGGCGAGCTGGAGTACAACCAGTACTCCCAGGAGCTGCGCCTGGCCTCGCCCAAGGGCCAGTTCGTCGAGTACGTCGGCGGCCTGTTCTACATGCACGGCAAGGACGAGGAGACCTATCGCCGAACCCTGCGTACCACCACCGTCACCCAGCAGGGCATCGCCGACTACAGCACCACCAACGACAGCTACGCGGTATTCGGCGAGAGCACGCTCAACTTCACCGAGCGTTTGCGTGGCATCGCCGGCCTGCGCTGGACCCACGACGACCTCGAATACGACCACCGCCGCGTGTCCACCTCGACGGTGGCGGTCAACGGCATCCAGCCCGGCACCCGCAGTTCCGGCTCGGTGGACGAGGACGGCTGGTCCGGGCGCCTGGGCGTGCAGTACGACCTGAGCGACGCCATCACCAGCTACCTGACCTACTCCCGCGGCTACAAGGGCCCGGCCTACAACGTGTTCTTCAACATGCAGCCGCGTGACACCGACGCGCTCAAGCCGGAAACCTCCAACAGTTGGGAGGCCGGGCTCAAGGCCAGCCTGTGGAACAACCGCCTGACCAGCAACCTCGCGGTGTTCCATACCGAGTACGAGAACTACCAGGCGAACTTCTTCGACAGCGTCGCCGGCCAGGTGGTGACCCGCCTGATCAACGCCGGCTCGGTGAAGAGCGAAGGCGTCGAGCTGGACTTCGCCTTGCAGGCGACTTCGCAACTGAAACTTTCCGGCGCGGTGGCCTACACCAAGGCGCGCATCGATGAATTCGCCTGCCCGGCGGGCGCCGCGGCATCGTGCAACGTCAACGGCAAGCCGCTGCCCTACAGCCCGGACTGGAAGAGCTACGTGCGTGCCGACTACAGCATCCCGCTGGACAACGGCCTGGATATCGAGCTGGGCACGGATTTCAGCTGGCAGAGCAAAGTGCAGTACGACATTTCCCAGAATGTCGACACGATCCAGGGTGCATACGGCATCTGGAACGCCAGTGTGGCCCTGGCGGATTACAACGAAGGCTGGCGCGTGGCTGTGCTGGCGAAAAACCTTGCGGACAAATCCTACTCACCTCTCCTGGCCACCGGCGGCAACTACGTCTACCGCGCCGTTCCGCGCGACGACGAACGTTACTTCGGCATCCAGCTGCGCAAGGACTTCTGACATGAGCGAAACCCCACGGCAAATGAGCCTCGGCGCTTTCTTGATGGCTACCGGACATCACGTTGCCGCCTGGCGTCACCCGGAGGTTCCGGCCAATGCCGGACTGGATATCCACCACTACAAACACCTGGCACGCGTCGCCGAAGCGGCGTGCTTCGACGCGTTGTTCGTTGCCGACAGCGTTGCCGCCGCCGAAGGGCAGATTGCCAGCAGGATGGCCCGTTCCGACCACTTCGAGCCTCTGACCTTGCTGTCGGCGCTCAGCGCCGTCACGGAGCGCATCGGATTGGTGGCCACAGCTACTACAACGTACAACGAGCCATACCATGTGGCACGGAAATTCGCTTCGCTGGATCATCTGTCGGGAGGGCGGGCAGGGTGGAATCTGGTGACCTCCGATGCGGCCGCCGAAGCGCTGAATTTTGGCCTCGATACTCACCTAGGCCACGCAGAACGCTACGCTCGCGCCCGTGAGTTTCACCAGGTGGTGGTCGGTCTATGGGACAGCTGGGCCGACGATGCCTTTGTTCGGGACAAGAAAAGCGGTACGTACTACAAGCCTGATTCAGTACGATTTCTCGATCATGACGGCGAACACTTCAAAGTGCGCGGTCCTTTGAATGTAGCCCGCACGCCTCAGGGCCGCCCGGTGGTGGTCCAGGCCGGTTCTTCCCCGGCGGGGCTCGACCTGGCGGCACGCACCGCCGACGTGGTGTTCACCGCACAGACCTCGCTGGCCGCGGCCCAGGCCTTCTATGCCGATCTCAAGGGGCGCCTCGCCGCCCATGGGCGGGATCGCGATGCGCTGAAGATCATGCCGGGGGTGTTCATCGTGACCGGTGAAAGCCAGGCCGAAGCCGAGGACAAGTTCGCGGTGTTTCAGGAGCTGGTGGAGCCTGAGGTGGGCATCGCCCTGCTCGGACGGATGCTCGGCAACTTCGACCTGTCGACTTATCCACAGGACGGCCCCTTGCCGTCGCTGCCGCTCACCGACAGCGGCCAGCGCAGCCGCCAGCAATTGCTCAGCGAACTGGCCGAGCGGGAAAACCTCAACCTCGCCCAGCTCGGTCGGCGCATCGCCGGCGGGCGTGGGCACCACAGCCTGATCGGCACCCCGGTACAGATCGCCGACCAGTTGCAGGCATGGTTCGAAAACCAGGCCGCCGACGGCTTCAACGTGCTGGTGCCGCACCTGCCGGGTGGCCTCGAGGACGTCGCACGGCTCGTGGTGCCGGAGCTGCAGCGGCGCGGACTGTTCCGCACGCGCTACCAGGGCCGCACCCTGCGCGAGCACCTGGGCCTGAGCCGACCGAACAACCCCTATTTCTCTTAAGGAGCACGCCATGGCCTATGTCGCCGCGGAAAATCGCTACACCTCCATGCCCTATCGCCGCGTGGGCCGCAGCGGGCTGGTCCTGCCGGCCCTGTCCCTGGGCCTGTGGCACAACTTCGGCGACAGCACGCCGCTGAGCGATCAGCGCGCGTTGCTGCGCACCGCCTTCGACCTGGGCATCAACCACTTCGACCTGGCCAACAACTACGGCCCGCCCTATGGCAGCGCCGAGAGCAACTTCGGTCGCCTGCTGCGCGAGGACTTCAAGGGCTATCGCGATGAACTGATCATCTCCAGCAAGGCCGGCTGGGACATGTGGCCCGGTCCGTACGGGCAGGGCGGTGGTTCGCGCAAGTACATCCTCGCCAGCCTCGACCAGAGCCTCGCGCGGCTGGGGTTGGACTATGTGGATATCTTTTATTCACACCGCTTCGACCCGGACACGCCGCTGGAAGAAACCGCGGCGGCGCTGGCGTCGGCCGTGCAGCAGGGCAAGGCGCTGTACGTCGGGATCTCCTCCTATTCCGGGAGCAAGACCCGCGAGATCGCCCGCCTGCTGCGGGAATGGAAGGTGCCGCTGCTGATTCACCAGCCGGCCTACAACCTGCTCAACCGCTGGGTGGAGAAGGACCTGCTGGCGGTCACCGACGAGCTGGGCGCCGGGGTCATCGCCTTCACGCCGCTGGCCCAGGGGTTGCTGACCGGCAAGTACCTCGATGGCGTGCCCAAGGATGCCCGGGTCAACAAGCCGGGCGGTGGTTCGTTGCTGCCGTCGCACCTGTCCGAGGCCAACCTGGCCCATGTCCGGGCGCTCGACGAGATCGCCCGGGCACGCGGGCAGAGCCTGGCGCAACTGGCCCTGGCCTGGACGCTGCGCGATGCCCGGGTGACCTCGGCCCTGATCGGCGCCAGCCGGCCCGAGCAGATCGTCGAGAACGTCGCCGCTGTGGATAACCTGGTGTTCACTGCCGAGGAACTGGCGCTGATCGACCGGCACGCGGTCGAGGGCGGGATCAACCTCTGGGAAAAGCCCTCGCTGGCGGAGTGACGCATGAAGGTATCGACGCTGTTCGCCGCCGGGCTGGGCCTGCTGGGCCTGGCCACGGTGGCCCTGGCCGATCCGCAGGCACTGCGCATCGGCTACCAGAAGGGCTCCATCGCCCTGGTGCTGGCCAAGGAGCATGGCTTGCTGGAAAAGCGCTTCCCCAAGACCCGGGTGCAATGGATCGAATTCCCGGCAGGGCCGCAGATGCTGGAGGCCTTGAACATCGGCAGCCTGGATGTCGGCTCCACCGGTGACATCCCGCCGCTGTTCGCCCAGGCGGCGGGGGCGGACCTGGTGTACATCGGCGCCGAGCCGGCCAAGCCGTCGGCCGAAGTGATCCTGGTGCGGCAAGACAGCGCGCTGCAGCAGGTGGCGGACCTCAAGGGGCGCAAGGTGGCGCTGCAGAAGGGCTCCAGTTCGCACAACCTGGTCCTGCGGGCGCTGAACAAGGCGGGCTTGTCGTTCCGCGACATCCAGCCGGTGTACCTGAGCCCGGCGGACGCGCGGGCGGCCTTCGAGCATGGCAGCGTCGATGCCTGGGCGGTGTGGGACCCCTATGTGTCGCTGGCCCTGAGCGAGGGGCACAGCCGCAAGCTGGCCGATGGCGAGGGGCTGGGCCTGTCCGGCCCGGTGTACACCGCGCGGCGTGGCTACGCGGCGCAGCATGGCGAATTTATCCACAGCCTGCTGGATGAGCTGACGGCCGCCGAGGAACTTACCCACAGCGATCGGCAGAACAGCCTGAACGTGCTGGCGGCGTCCATGGGCCTGCCGCAAGCGGTGGTGGCCCGCTATGTGGATAACCGCCCACCGTCGCCGGTGCTGCCGATCACCGAGGCGGTGATCCAGGCACAGCAGGCGACGGCGGATCTGTTCTATGAGAACCGGTTGCTGCCGAAGCGGCTGGAGGTGAGGAAGGCGTTGCCGTAGAGGAGCGCCGCCCGAGCGTCTGGGGCTTTTTTGCGCAGCAGACTGGACTGTCAGTTGCCCAGGGCTATACTCGGCACATTGTAGCTACAATGTGCCTGGAGGATTTCATGGCCAATACAGAGGTGGTACGAACGCGCATAGAACGCGATCTCAAGGAAAACGCCACCGCAGTCCTTGGGGAAATGGGGCTCACCGTTTCGCAGGCGATCCGAATGATGCTGGTGCAGGTTGTGCAGACCAAGGAACTTCCTTTTGCGGTCAAGGCTCCGACGCTCAATGAGCGAGCCAGAAAAGTCATGGAGGAGCAGGATCGTGACCCTGTGGTGACTCAGCACGAGAACTCGGCTGCTTTCTTCAAGAGCCTGGGTATCTGACTACCAGGGAGCAGTGTTTGAGCGCTGCTCCGCCGGGCTTACTCGAGCAGGTAGCGATGGCTGCCAGTCTGTTCGAAAGTGATGGTTCCAGCCTGCACGTCGACCCTGTAGACCAGCCACCAGTCGAAGCTGATCAGGCAGCACCAGCGTCCATGTGTTCCTGCCAATGGGTTGTCCAGGTGACGGATCGGCAGGGGCAGTTGCTGCTCCAGATAATGAACGACCGTTTTGAATGGGGCGGGGTCCTGCCCGGCTGCGATCTGCGCCTTGAAATCAGACGTGAATTGAAGTGTTCCCTGAATCTTCAACAAATTTGATCTTCCATGAGATACGGCAGGCAAGGCGCATCAGCTTGCCGACGCCTTCCAGGCTTTTCGACAATTCAAGGGTTGAATAACCTGTAGGAAATCTCCTGAGCGGAGTGTTTCCCTTTGCGAAGAGCAATAAAAAAGGCCCTGACATCACTGCCAGGGCCTCACTCCGCAAGTAACCTAAGACCACCGAAAACACGATAAGTTTCACATTAAAATCAATAAGTTAGAAATATGTGTTGCACTCGTGTTACTCGTCGGATTTCCGTTGTCAGCCTCATGCGCGGGACGCAGGATCGGCCCCGTCATCCCTCTGAGGCTCTCGTATGAAGTACTCCTCGATTCTTCTGTTGTCCCTCAGCCTGCTCAGTGGCGTTGCCAGCGCGGGCGGCACCACCGAAGCCGGTATTGGCGGCGCATTGGGTGGGGTATTGGGTTCGGTGGTGGGTCAGTCGATCGGTGGCAGCACCGGTTCGGCGATCGGCGCCGGCCTCGGTGGCGCGGCCGGTAGTGCCGTGGGTGCCGACAAGCGCAGCCGTGGCGAAGCGGCCATCGGTGGTGCCCTGGGTGCCGCAGGCGGCAACGTGGTCGGGCGCAGCATGGGCGGCAGCACCGGCAGCCTGATCGGTGCCGCCGCCGGTGGTGGCGCGGGCGGTGCGCTGGGCAACTACATGGGCAACAAGGCCGACGACGACGACCGTCGCTACCGCGATCGCGGCCGTGGCTACGACCGCCGCTATGTCCATGACCGTGGCCATCACTACGGCCATCGCAAGCACAAGCGCCACTGGCGCGACTGACCGGTCGCCGCGCATTCCGTTCTCCCGGAGGACGGAATGCGGGAAGGCCCCCACATTCCCTGTAACCAATTGCTTATCAAGCTAAAAGCCATCACACCTTTGGCTTAAGCCATACACCTACGTCTCCTGCCTTCTCCTAATCCAGACCGGAATCCACCGGTGCGCTGCGCCTAAAGCGTTTCAGTCGACATTCCTGTCGGTGTGGTCAGCGCAGTCCCGTATTGTTTTGCCAAGTCACTTTTGTGACTGTCCGGTCGGCTTAAGGGGCGTCCCGATTTTGACGTCAAATCACTATCGCTACCATGCGAAGCCTTCATAGAAGGACGGTGGGCGTAAGGGATGCGTATGCACGTGGGAATCGGGATTGGAATCACGCTGTGCGCCGCCGCCATGCTATCCGGGCTGCCCTGGCTGAATGTCGCCGGGCTGCTGCTGATCGCTGCCGCCGCGCTGCTGCTGGGGCCACGCAAGGCCGCCACGCCGGTGCTGCCGGACAGCGAGCCAGGCCTGCCCGTCGAACCCCAGCCCCATGCGCTCGAACAGCTGATCCCCGCCGTCGTGCCGTCCTGGACCGACAGTCTGCAGCAGAGCCGCCGCCTGCTCGCCGACAACATCGGTGGCCTGCTCGGTCGTTTCACCGACATCAGCCAGCGGCTCCAGGCCAGCCTCGAGCAGAGCGAGGACGTCGTCACCAGCGGCGGCCTGGGCGAGAACCTGCGCCAGGCCAACCAGCGCCTGCAAGGGGTGACCGAAGCCTTCGCCGCCAGCAGCCGCCGCCAGCAGGAATTCCTCGCCACCATTGGCCACCTCGGCGGTTACACCGGCGAACTGCAGCAGATGGCCCGGCATGTCCAGGAGATCGCCAGCCAGACCAACCTGCTGGCGCTCAACGCCGCCATCGAAGCCGCCCGCGCCGGTGAGTTCGGCCGCGGCTTCGCCGTGGTCGCCGATGAAGTGCGCAAGCTGTCCCGGCTGTCGGCGGAAACCGGTCAGTCGATGGACAGCAAGGTCGGCGAGATCAACCAGGCGATCCAGTCCAGCATCGAAGCCGCCAACGAGCTCGGCGCCGAGGAGCAGCAGAACCTGACGCGCCTCGAGCAGGTGCTCGGCGAGGTCATCAACGGCCTGGGCGCCAACCTCGACGAACTCGACGCCGCCTCGCGCAACCTCCAGGACAACGCGCGCTCGACCCAGAGCGATATCCACGCGGTGATGGTCGCCCTGCAGTTCCAGGATCGCGCCGACCAGATGCTCGACCACCTGCAGACCGACCTGCAGCAATTGCACGAAGCCATCGAACGCCGCGACCAGCGCCTGCACGACACCCAGGCCTGGCTGGCACGCCTGCGCGAGCGCTTCACCACCAGCGAAGAACGCGCCGGCCACAGCCAGGCCGCGACCGCCAGCGACGTCACCTTTTTCTAACTGCCGAGGGCCCCGACATGGCCAAGACCATCCTGATCGTCGACGACTCCGCCTCCATGCGCCAACTGGTGAGAATCAGCCTCACCGGCACCGGTCACCAGATCATCGAGGCCTGCGACGGCCGCGACGCGTTGAGCAAGCTCAACGGCCAGAAGATCAACCTGATCATCAGCGACGTGAACATGCCCAACCTCGACGGCATCGGCCTGGTCAAGGAGGTCAAGGCGCGGCCTGAATACCGCTTCACGCCGATCATGATGCTCACCACCGAAAGCGAGCAGGCGAAGAAGGCCGAGGGCCAGGCGGCCGGGGCCAAGGCCTGGATCGTCAAGCCGTTCCAGCCGCAGCAGTTGCTGGCGGCGGTCGAGAAGCTGATCGGCTGATGGCCACCGTCACGCTGCACCCGGCCAGCGACAAGCAACCCGCGCGGCTGGACGTGCGCGGTGACCTGACCATCTACGAAGCCAGCGACACCCGCCAGGCCCTGCTCGAGCTGCTGGCCCAGGACCCGGGCCCCTGGGCCCTGGACCTCGGCGGCCTGGACGAACTCGACAGCGCCGGCCTGCAGCTGCTGCTGTCGTTGCAGAAGACCCTGGTCCAGGGCGCGCAGGTCATCGACCTGTCGGCACAGGCCCGCACGCTGGTGGACCTGCTGCGTCTCGAATCCCTGTACCCGGCCGGCGCCGCCAGCGCCGGCGAGGAATGAGCGATGTTCGATAGCGATCAGTGGACGCAACTGCTGGAAGGCTTTCTCGAAGAGGCCCGCGACCTGCTCAAGGAAGCCGAGGACAACCTGCTGCGCCTGGAGCAGGCCAGCGACGATGGCGAGGCGATCAACGCCCTGTTCCGCGCGGTACACACCCTCAAGGGCTCGGCGGGGATCTTCTCCCTGGAGCCGCTGGTGGCCCTGGCCCACCAGCTGGAAAACCAGCTGATGGGCGTGCGCGACGGCCAGCGCGGGCTGACCCCGGCGCTGGTGTCGCTGATGCTGCAGTGCATGGACGAACTCAACGGCATGGTCGAGAGCATCGACCCGCAGCGCGGCACCCTGGCGGCCCATACGCCGCGCCAGCGCGAACTGCTCCTGGCCCTCGGCGGCAGCGTCGCCGACAGCGGCGAAGCGCGCGCCGAGGTGGCCGAGGCGGCGGGCGAGATCAACGAATGGTTCCTGTCGATCCGCTTCGACAACGAACTGCTGCGCAACGGTTTCGAGCCCAGCAGCTTCCTGCGCTACCTAGACCGCCTGGGCCGCATCGAGTCGTTGCAGACCCTGGCCTGGGCCGTGCCGGACCTGCATGGCCTCGATGCCGAGGCCTGCTACCTGGGCTACGAGCTGACCCTGCGCAGCGCCGCCAGCCGCGAGGAGCTGCTGGATGTGTTCGCCCTGGCCGAAGACTTCTGCACCCTGCGCCTGCAGCAGCAGGAGGACGAGGACAGCACGCCGCCGGTTGTCGAACCGCCCGAAGCGCAAACGTTGGCGCCGGCCCCGCAGGTCGCCGCTCCGGTGGTCAGCAGCGAGCCGCGCAGCGCCCAGGGCAGCAGCATGGTCAAGGTCGCCGCGCACAAGCTCGACGAGTTGATCAACCTGGTCGGCGAACTGGTGATCAGCACCGCTGGCGCGCACATGCAGTCGCTGCGCAGTGGTTCCACGGCATGCCTGGAGAGCGTCCAGGCGGTGCAGCAGCATGTCGAGCAGATCCGCGAGCGTGCGCTGAAGCTGCGCATGGTGGAGGTCGGCGAGACCTTCAACCGCTTCCACCGCGTGGTGCGCGATGTCAGCCAGGCGCTGGGCAAGCAGATCCAGCTGACCCTGTCCGGCAGCGACACCGAGCTGGACAAGACCCTGATCGACCGCATCGCCGACCCGCTGGTACACCTGGTGCGCAACGCCATCGACCACGGCATCGAGCCGGCGGACGAGCGCCGTGCCGCCGGCAAGCCTGCGCAGGGCAGCCTGCGCCTGAACGCCTTCCATGACTCGGGGATGATCGTGCTCGAAGTCAGCGACGACGGTCGCGGCCTCAACACCCAGCGCATCCGCGAGAAAGCCATCGCTCGCGGCATGCTCGACGCCGATGCGCAGCTCAGCGACCAGGACATCCACCTGCTGATCTTCGAGGCCGGCTTCTCCACCGCCGAGGCGGTGTCCAACCTTTCGGGCCGCGGGGTCGGCATGGACGTGGTGCGCAGCGCCATCGACGAGCTGCGCGGGATCATCGAGATCGACTCGCAGCCGGGCCAGGGCTGCACCTTCCGCATCCGCCTGCCGCTGACCCTGGCGATCATCGACGGCTTCCTGGTCAGCGTCGGCGACGATCATTTCGTGATCCCGCTGGACATGGTCACCGAGTGCATGGAAGAGCGCGCCGACGCGCTCGACGCCGGCGGGCACCTGAACCTGCGCGGCAAGCCGCTGCCCAGCGTCGACCTGGGCCGGCACTTCGGCCTGCGCGGTGATCCCCGCGCCCGGCGCAACATCGTCGTGGTCAGCCAGGGCCGGCAGCAGGCCGGGCTGATCGTCGAGCAGTTGCTGGGCGAACTGCAGACCGTGATCAAACCGCTGGGGCAGATGTTCCAGCACCTCTCGGGCATCAGCGGTTCGACCATCCTCGGCTCCGGCCAGGTGGCGCTGATCCTCGATATCCCCAGCCTGTTCCGTCAATTGCAGCAACGTGCCGAGAGCGAACCGCGCCTCGCCGCCACCCCGAGCATGCCCAGCCTTTCCGGAGAGTCACCATGCAAATGATCAGCAACATGAAGATAGGCGTGCGCCTGACCCTGGGCTTCCTGCTGGTGGTCGCGCTGACCGCCATCATCGGCTTCATCGGCATCCGCAACCTGAGCCAGGTCAACGACCTGTCCGACCGTATGTACGACATCGATGTGACGGGCCTTTCGACCCTCCAGGAAGCCAATATCCAGTTGCTCACCGCCAACCGCGCCGTGCGCGCCAGCCTCATGGCGATCTCTACCGAAGCGCGCGACGAGTCTGCACGCACCGCCCGCGCGGCGATGGACAAGACCCGCGAGTTGCTGACCCGCTCCAAGGAGTTCTTCCTCACCGCCGACGGCAAGGCCCAGGTGGCAGCCATCGAGGCGCCGCTGCAGGAATACATCGCCGCCGCCAACCTGGTGCTCGACACCCACAAGCAATCCGGTGAGCTGCAGACCATGAATGCCGCGCTGGAGCTGATGCCGCGCAACACTGCGGCGGCCAACGAGGTCGACCGCCTGCTCGGTGAGGTCAGCGATGCCAAGCAGCAGCGTGCTGGCGAAGCCAATGCGTCGATCACCGAGATTGCCGAGAACTCGCGCATGCAGATGATCATCCTGGTGGTGGTGGCGTCCCTGCTGGGCATGCTGGTCGGTATCCTGGTCACCCGCAGCATCACCCGGCCGCTGGCGGGTGCGGTGCAAGCCGCCGACCGCATGGCGGCCGGCGACCTGAGCCAGGACCTGCTGGTCGATCGCAAGGACGAGACCGGTCGCCTGCTGGCGGCGATGCAGAACATGACCGAGCGCCTGCGCAGCATCCTCGGCGACGTACGCAGCTCCGCCGACGCGTTGTCCTCGGCCTCCGAGCAGGTCAGCTCGACGTCCCAGTCGCTGAGCCAGGCGGCCAACGAACAGGCGGCCAGCGTCGAGCAGACCAGCGCCTCGGTGGAGGAGATGTCCGCATCCATCGCGCAGAACACCGAAAGCGCCAAGATCACCGACGGCATCGCCGGCAAGGCCGCCAACGACGCGGTGCAGGGTGGTAGCGCGGTGGGCGACACGGTGCTGGCGATGAAACAGATCGCCGACAAGATCGGCATCATCGACGACATCGCCTACCAGACCAACCTGCTGGCGCTCAACGCCGCCATCGAGGCGGCCCGTGCCGGCGATCACGGCAAGGGCTTCGCGGTAGTCGCCGCCGAGGTGCGCAAGCTCGCCGAGCGCAGCCAGGTGGCCGCCCAGGAGATCGGCCAGGTGGCGTCCAGCAGCGTGCAACTGGCCGAGTCGGCCGGGAAACTGCTCGGCGACATCGTGCCGAACATCCAGCGCACCTCCGACCTGGTCCAGGAAATCACCGCGGCCTCGCAGGAGCAGAGCAGCGCAGCCGGGCAGATCAATATCGCCATGGGCCAGATGAACCAGATCACCCAGCAGAACGCCTCGGCGTCCGAGGAGCTGGCGGCCACTGCCGAGGAAATGAACGCCCAGGCCAGCCAGCTTCAGGAACTGATCGGCTATTTCCGCTTCGAACAAGGCAGTGTCGCCGTGCGTCAGCCGCGCGGCAGCGACAGCCTGCCGGCGCCGGTACGTCCCGGGCCGAAGGCACTGATCGATGAAGGCCAGTTCGTCAGCTTCACTTGAGCGAGGTGCCCATGAGCCAGCCGCAACGAATCGAGGCGCAAGCCGACGCCATCCAGCACCTGAGCTTTCGCGTGCGCGAGGCGGGCTATGCGCTGCCCATCGCGCTGGTGCGCGAGATCATCGAGTACGCCGAGGTCACCCGGGTGCCGATGATGCCGGCCTACATCCACGGTGTGATCAACCTGCGCGGCAACGTGGTGCCGGTCCTCGACCTGGCCGCGCGCTTCGGCCTGAGCCTGACCGCGCCGGGCAACCGCACCTGCATCGTGATCATCGAGCTGTCGCTGGACGGCGGCCTGCAACGCATCGGCCTGGTGGTGGACGAGGTGGACGAGGTGCTGGAGATCGACCCGCGGCAGATCATGCCGGCGCCGGCCTTCGGCACCGCGATCCGCTCCGACTTCATCGCTGGCATGGCCCAGCAGGCCCAGGAATTCCTCATCATCCTCAACATGCTGCAAGTGCTGTCGCTGGACGATATCCGTCACCTCAGCCAGGCGGCGAAGGCCCACTGACATGTCCGCAATGCCCTCGTTGCCGGTGCTCGGCGAACAGAACTTCCGCCAGCTGCAGCAACTGATGCGCGATGCCTCCGGCATCCATCTGTCGAACAACAAGCGCTCGCTGGTGGCCGGGCGCTTGCTCAAGCGCCTGCGTCATCACCAGCTCGACAGCTACGACGACTACCTGAACTGCCTGGCCTACCCGCAATACGCCCGCGAGCGGCGCCTGGTGGTGGATTTGCTGACCACCAACGAGACCTACTTCTTTCGCGAGTACGCCCACTTCGAGTTCCTCGGCCAGTGGCTGAGCAAGCGTGGCGGGCCGCTGCGCCTGTGGAGCGCGGCGTGCTCGTCGGGAGAAGAACCCTACAGCCTGGCCATGACCGCCGCCGAGTACGCCCGCGGCAACGAGTGGTCGATCCTCGCCAGCGACCTCAGCCAGAGCATGCTGGAGCTCGCCGAACTGGGCATCTACGACATGGCCCAGGCGCGTTACTTTCCCGAGGGCTGGCTGCACCGCCACTGCCTGTGCGGGGTCGAGGACATGCACGGGCGCATGCGCGTGCAGGGTTGGCTGCGCAACAAGGTACAGCTGCGCGAGATCAACGTGGTCCAGCCGATGCCGGAAAGCCTCGGCCAGTTCGACGTGATCTTCCTGCGCAACCTGCTGATCTACTTCGACACGGCGCAGAAGCAGCGCATCGTGCGCAACCTGGTGGAGCGCCTGCGCCCGGGCGGCCTGCTGTTCATCGGCCATGCCGAAAGCATCCACGGTTTCAACCTGCCGCTGCGGCCGGTACGGCCTTCGGTGTTCGAACGCACATGATCGACCGTGGCAAACCGATCCGTGTCTTCATCGTCGACGACTCCGCCCTGGTCCGTCAGGTGCTTGGCCAGTTCCTCGGCAATCATCCCGGCATCCAGGTGGTCGGCATGGCCGCCGACCCGCTCTACGCAATCGACAAGATGCGCCGCGACTGGCCCGACGTGCTGGTCCTCGACGTCGAGATGCCGCGCATGGACGGCCTGACCTTCCTGCGCCAGATCATGGCCGAGCGACCGACCCCGACCATCATCTGCTCGACCCTCACCGAGGCCGGCAACGACCTCAATGTCGAGGCCCTGGCCGCCGGCGCCGTGGGGGTGTTCACCAAGGCCAAGCTGGGTCTGAAGCAGAGCCTGGAGGGAATCGCCGGCGACCTGGTGCGCTGCATCGAGGACGCCGCGAAAACCCGCCCGGTGGCCCGCCATGCCCTGCCGTCGGCTAGTGAAAAAAAAGACCTGTCGGCGCCCCCGGCGCTGCGCCAAACCACCGATCGAATCGTTACACTTGGCTGTTCGACCGGCGGTACCCAGGCGCTGGAGTTCGTCTTGCGGCAATTGCCGCCCGACTGTCCCGGCCTGGTCATCGTTCAACACATGCCGGAGAAGTTCACCGCCGATTTCGCGCGCCGTCTCAACGGCCTGTGCCAGATCGAAGTGCGCGAGGCCAGGCACCTGGATCGCGTGCACACCGGGCTCGCCTTGCTGGCGCCCGGTGGCCTGCACATGCAGCTCAAGCGCAGCGGTGCCCACTACCTGGTCGAAGTGCTCGACGGCCCCGCCGTCAACCGACACAAGCCTTCGGTCGATGTCCTGTTCCGTTCCGCCGCTCGCCATGCCGGCAGCAATGCCCTGGGCATCATCATGACCGGCATGGGCGACGACGGAGCCCGTGGCCTGCTGGCCATGCGCGAACAGGGTGCCAGCACCGTGGCCCAGGACGAGGCCAGCTGCGTGGTGTTCGGCATGCCCAAGGAAGCCATTCGCCTCGGCGCGGCCCAGACCATCGAGCCGCTGAGTCGCCTGCCGGCATTGATCAACCAGTTCTGCGTCAGCGCCCGTAATGGCTGAGCATTTCCAGGTCAGACCACCCCCTCCGACGCCCTCCTCGCGACACCGCTGAGCGGTGCACGAGACGCCGGTTTTCCCACCGCAATGGAGCAACACCACGCAGCGACGATCCGTTCATCCAAACTCATGCGACACGGGCTCAAACCTATGCTTTGCCGATTACTGATTGCCGACGATTCGCCCCTGTTCCGCGCAGGCCTGCGAGCGTTGCTCGAACAAAAACAAGAATATGCCGTGGTCGGTGAGGCGGGCGATACGGTGTCCACCGTGGAGCTGGCCGAGACGCTGAAGCCGGACATCATCCTGCTGGACATCGCCCTCGGCACGCTGACCGGCGAGGAGCTGCTGCGTGAGCTGTACCTGCGGGTGCCGGCGTGCACGGTACTGATGCTGTCGTCGCGTTCGGAACTGGAGTTCGTCATGCACTGCCTGCAGCAGGGCGCCCATGGCTTCCTGCTCAAGAGCGCGACGGTACAGGAGCTGGAACTGGCCCTGCAGTCGCTGCGCGGAGGCGGCCAGTACCTGTCGTCGGCGGTGCTGCCACTGGTGATCGGCCAGGCGGTGAAGCAGAACCGCAGGCGGCCACAGATCAGTGCGGCGATGCAGCTGACCGCACGGCAACTGGAGATCCTGCGCCTGATCGCCCGTGGTGAGTCGACCCGCTCCATCGCCGACGGCCTGGGGCTGAGCGTGAAGACCGTCGAGGCGCATCGCTCGCAGATCATGCACCGCCTGCAGATTCATGACGTGCCGGGGCTGGTGCTGTTTGCCGTGCGCGAGGGGATCATTCGCCTCAACGACTGAGGCTCAGCCGCGCAAGGCCTCCAGTGCTGCCTGAAGGGGCGCCGGCAGTACCGCTGGCTGGCCCGAGTGACGCTCGACGAAGACCTGCACCACCCGACCCACCGCGCAGGGCTGCTCGTGGCCGACCTGGAACAGGGCGAGGGCATATTCCACCGAACTGCCGGCCAGGCGCTCGACGCGCACGCCGATCTGCAACAGGTCGGGAAAGGCCGCCGATGCATAGAAATCGCAACTCGAACTGACGACGAAGCCGACCACCTCGCCTTCCTGTGGATCAAGCCCGGCCTGCTCGATCAGGCAGGCCTGCAAGGCCGTGTCGAAGAAACCATAGACCGTGGCGCTGACGATCTGGCCATTGAGGTCGTTGTCCTGCCAGCGGCTGGAAAGCGGGTGCAGGTAGGGGAACTCGGCGCGCAGGAGAGGGGCGGGCATGGCGGATCCTGGAAGAGACGGGGCTGTCGAGCATAGCGGCTAATGCCGGCTGCGTGGGTAGGCAATTGCACTACGCCACCAGATAGAAATGCCAGTTGTGCGGTGTCGACGATGATTCTCCAATAAGCGCGCCGGTATCCAGCCGGCGTTCGTGGAGGAACGACTGATGGCGACGTTCACAGATGGCTTCGAAGACCTGGCCGTGGGCAACCACGGCTCGAGAATCGATCGCCCGGAATTTACCCTTGAAGTCCCCTCGGCCCACAAGACGACGCTGGAAGCGGTGAAGGATCCGCTTTCCGAGATCAAGCCGGGCGTCTGGGTCAAATATGAATGGGGCAGCCACTCGGGGGAGTTCGATGAGCTCACCCTTACCCTCAAGCGCGATAACGTCCATCGCGTCTGGTTCGTCAACTACCGCACCGTTGCCGCGGAGCCCTGTCGTTTCTACGATGCAGACGGTCGGCAACTGGGTTGTGCGGTGCTGCCGATCAGGTCCGAGGCGCCGGTGTTCTTCTCCAGTGGCATGATCGCGATCAAGACGATCAAGGTATCGGTGGCGGCAGGGCCGGGGCCGTTCATCGCGTTTGACGACGTCATGATCGAGACGCTTTGAGGCCCCCAACGAAAAAGCCCCGGCTCTTTCGAACCGGGGCTTTTCTCAGTGCGCGGTCAGCTTACAGCTGAGGACCGGCAGCCTTGATCGCATCGGAAACTTCGAACTTCTTGAAGTTCTCGATGAACAGCGAGGCCAGGCCTTTCGCGGCTTCGTCGTAGGCCGCCTGGTCGGTCCAGGTATTGCGCGGGTTCAGCAGGACGGTCTCGACGCCCGGAACGGCCTTCGGCACGTCCAGGTTGATGATGTCCAGGTGCTCGGTCTCGGCACCGATCAGCGCACCGCTCTGGATGGCGGCGATCACGGCACGGGTGGTCGGGATGCTGAAGCGCTTGCCGACACCGTAGCCACCGCCGGTCCAGCCGGTGTTGACCAGGTAGACCTTGGAGCCGAAGCCCTTGATGCGCTTGATCAGCAGTTCGGCGTACTCGCCGGCCGGACGCGGGAAGAACGGTGCGCCGAAGCAGGTGGAGAAGGTCGACTTGATGCCGCCGCCCGAACCCATTTCGGTGGAACCGACCAGCGCGGTGTAGCCGGACAGGAAGTGGTAGGCCGCCTGCTCGTTGTTCAGGATCGACACTGGCGGCAGCACGCCGGTCAGGTCGCAGGTCAGGAAGATGACCGCGTTGGGCTCGCCGCCCAGGTTCTTCTCGGAACGCTTCTCGACGTGCTCCAGCGGGTACGCGGCACGGCTGTTCTGGGTCAGGCTGCCATCGGCGTAGTCGGCGTGCTTGGCATCGTCGAGGACGACGTTTTCCAGGACCGCGCCGTGCTTGATGGCTTTCCAGATGACCGGCTCGTTCTTCTCGGACAGGTCGATGCACTTGGCGTAGCAGCCAC
>Ga0206117_100199_pt1 | contig 90873 bp, 74 predicted proteins | sample 3A5Ametagenome_FD_177997 | JGI IMG/M metagenome (GOLD analysis project Ga0206117, IMG submission 177997) | Enriched microbial communities from leaf-cutter ant dump, University of Wisconsin, Madison, United States - 3A5A | ecosystem: Environmental > Terrestrial > Nest > Insects nest > Nest dump... | reverse complement strand
GCGTTGAGTCATCAGGGACACATCCTTCCAGGGCATGGCCGCTCTCCCAACCTTGAGCTGCCTGGAACCTTACCGGTCTGTTACCCATGTCTCCGAACAGGTGTTACCTATGTCATCAGTCTGTACAGCGGGAGAGGGGCCGGGGGAGAGGGAGCATGCCGCCGCCCCCTGCACCGCCGAGCGCCCCCAAACCGCAGCGGCAATTCCGCTCTAGCTCAAACGCGCCGCCCCTTCCCCCTGCAAGCAGAGACACCTGCAGCCCCATTCACCCTCCCCACCACCCCGACAAACGCCTCTTGACGCTAACCCAAACCCCAGCGGAAACTCCGCCCCATGACTGTACAAAATTACAGAAACCCGGAGAGTCCCCAGGCAAGCACCCAGGCCCAGCGCGGCCGCGGCGCCGCACTGCGGCCGGACGGGCGCTTCCTCGACTGGCAGCGTGGCGACTTCGATGACGGCTGGCCAAGCACGGACGAAGGCGGCGAGAGCCGGCTCAAGACCGAGCTGCTGGTGGATCGCGCCAAGACCGTCATCACCAGCAACACCTCGCCGGACGTCGGCTTCAACCGCTCCATCAACCCCTACCGCGGCTGCGAACACGGCTGCATCTACTGCTTCGCCCGGCCGTCCCACGCCTACCTGGACCTCTCCCCCGGGCTGGACTTCGAGACCAAGCTGTTCTGGAAGCCGGAGGCCGCCAGCCTGCTGCGGCGGGAGCTTGCCCGCCCCGGCTACCGCTGCGAGCCCATCGCCCTCGGCATCAACACCGACGCCTGGCAGCCGGTGGAACGGCGCACCGGGCTGACCCGCCAGATCCTGCAAGTGATGGTGGAGACCCGCCACCCGGTGAGCATGATCACCAAGTCAGCACTGATAGAGCGCGACATCGACCTGCTCGCCGACCTCGCCCGCGACAACCTGGTGCAGGTGATGCTCTCCATCACCACGCTGGACGACGACCTCGCCCCCCGCCTGGAGCCGCGCGCCGCCCGCCCCGCGCGGCGGCTGGAAACCCTGCGCCGGCTGAGCGACGCCGGCATCCCGGTGGGCGTGCTGTGCGCGCCGTTGATCCCGGCGCTGAACGACCATGAACTCGAAGCAGTGCTGGAAGCCGCCCATGCCAACGGCGCGGAAGCCGCCGGCTACGTGCTGCTGCGCCTGCCCTACGAGCTGAAGGAGCTGTTCGCCGAGTGGCTGCAGCGCAACGCCCCCGGCAAGGCCCGCCATGTGATGAGCCTGCTGGCCGCCATGCGCGGCGGCAAGACCAATGACGCCCGTTTCGGCCACCGCATGCGCGGCGAAGGCGTCTATGCCGAGCTCTACCGCCAGCGCTTGCACCGCAGCTGCGAGCGCCTGGGCCTGAACCGCCACCGCCGCCCGCTGGACAGCAGCCTCTTCAAGCCGCCGGTGGTGGATGCGCCGCCGAAGGCGCCCTCGCCGCAGATGGACCTGTTCTGACCTGCCGCTGCCGGTAAAGCCCCCTCCCCCGCAGCAGACGGCGGCCCGACCGCCGGAGCTCTCCCCCCGCCCCGGCTACAATCAGGGCTCCGCGGCCATAACAACAAAACCATGAACTCCCCCGACCTTCCCGCCTCCCGCCTCATTCTGTGGCTGGTGGCCTTCGGCTTCTTCATGCAGACGCTGGACGCCACCATCGTCAATACCGCGCTGCCGGCGATGGCCGAGAGCCTGGGCGAGAGCCCGCTGCGCATGCAGTCGGTAGTGATCGCCTACGCGCTGACCATGGCGATGGCGATTCCCGCCAGCGGCTGGCTGGCGGACCGCTTCGGCACCCGGCGGGTGTTCACCGCCGCCATCGCCCTCTTCGTCGCCGGCTCGCTGGCCTGCGCGCTGTCGCACAACCTCGGCCAGCTGGTGGCCTCGCGGGTGCTGCAAGGCCTGGGCGGGGCGATGTTGCTGCCGGTGGGCCGGCTGGCGGTGCTGAAGAGCTTTCCGCGCGAGCATTTCCTGAAAGCGATGAGCTTCGTCGCCATCCCGGGGCTGATCGGCCCGCTGATCGGCCCGACGCTGGGCGGCTGGCTGGTGGAAGCCGCCTCCTGGCACTGGATCTTCCTCATCAACGTACCGGTCGGCCTGGCCGGTTGCGCCCTCAGCCTGCGCCACATGCCGGACGGCCGGGCGGACGAAGTGCCGCCCTTCGACTTCACCGGCTTCGGCCTGCTCGCCTTCGGCATGGTCACCCTGTCGCTGGCGCTGGACGGGCTGGCCGGCATCGGCCTGGGCCGCGCGCCGGTGCTGGTGCTGCTGGTGTTCGGCCTGGCCAACCTGGCGGCCTACTGGATACACGCCACCCGCCATCCGCGGCCGCTGTTCTCACCGCTGCTGTTCCACACCAACAGCTTCAGCGTCGGCCTGCTGGGCAATCTCTTCGCCCGCATCGGCAGCGGCGCCATGCCCTACCTGATTCCACTGCTGCTGCAGCTGGCCATGGGCTACAGCCCGGCACGCGCCGGCATGATGATGCTGCCGGTGGCCGGCGCGGCGCTGCTCTCCAAGCAACTGGCGCCGGCCCTGATCCAGCACCTCGGCTACCGCCGCGTGCTGGTCGGCAACACCGTGCTGCTGGGCGTGGCGATGGCGGCCTTCGCCGTGCTGGCGCCCAGCCAGCCGGTGTGGCTGCATGTGCTGCTGCTCGGCTTCTTCGGCGCGGTCAATTCCATCCAGTTCACCGCGATGAACACGGTAACGCTGAAGGATCTGGACAACACCCAGGCCAGCTCCGGCAACGGCCTGCTCTCCATGGTGCAGATGCTGGCGATGAGCCTGGGCGTGTCGGTGGCCGGCGCGCTGCTGGCGGTGTTCACCGAGCGGCTGGACGCGGGCGCCGACGACCGCCTCGCCGCCTTCCACGCCACCTATCTATGTGTGGGCGCGATCACCGTGGCCTCGGCCTGGATCTTCTGGCAGCTGGCGCCGGACGCCGACCGCGCCGCCAGCGCGGAGAAACGGAAGCTGGCGGACCTGGAGTAAGCGCGCCGCCGGCGCTGGCGGTGTGCCGCCGCCGGCCGCCGCCTCCGCCTTGACACGTTAAATTACGACAATCATCATTACGCGACGCTAACCGCAGCATCGACGCCGAGCAGAGCGTCCGCCCTTCCCCAGCCCCACTCTTTCCCCGAGGTAAACGATGTTCCGTGGCCTGACCCACCGCGACGCATGGATCGTCACCCTGTCGGCCGCCGGCATCCTGATGGTGACCATGGGCATACGCCAGTCCTTCGGCCTGTTCATCTCGCCGATGAACACCGACACCGGCCTGGGCATCACCACCATCAGCCTGGCGCTGGCGGTGGGCCAGTTCGTGTGGGGCGCGATCCAGCCCATCGCCGGCGCCGCCGCCGACCGCTACGGCCCGGAGAAAGTGCTGATCGTCTCCATCCTGCTGCTGATGCTGGGCACCGCGCTGACGCCCTTCGTCAGCAGCGGCATCGGCCTGATGGTGGCGCTGGGCATCCTCGCCTCCATGGGCTCCGGCGCCGGCAGTTTCTCGGTGCTCATCGGCGCCGCCGCCCAGCGCCTGCCGGCGGAGGCGCGCGGCACGGCTTCCGGCCTGATCAACGCCGGCGGCTCCTTTGGCCAGTTCGTGTTCGCGCCGGTGGCGCAGAAGCTGATCCAAGCGCTGGGCTGGATGGGCGCGCTGTGGTCCATGGCGGCGATGACGCTGCTGGCGCTACCGCTGATCCGCAGCCTCACCGGCCGCGCGGCACCGCGCCCGGCACCGGCCGCCGCCGGCGAGTCCGGCCTGTGGCAGGCGGTGAAGTCGGCCAGCACGGATCGCAGCTACCTGCTGCTGCACGCCGGCTTCTTCACCTGCGGCTTCCACATCGCCTTCCTCGTCACCCACCTGCCGGGCGAAGTGGCGCTGTGCGGGCTGCCGGCGGGCGTGGCGAGCTGGTCGCTGGCCATCATCGGCCTGGCCAACATCGTCGGCAGCCTGTGCGCCGGCAACTGGGTGTCGCGCTACCGCAGCAAGCATGTGCTGTTCTGGATGTACGGCTCGCGCGCGCTGCTGATCGCCATCTACCTGATGAGCCCGAAGACGGCGCTGACCTTCTACCTGTTCGCCGCCGGCCTGGGCTTCACCTGGCTGTCCACCGTGCCGCCCACCGCCTCCATCGTCAGCAAGCTGTTCGGCGTGCGCTACCTCGGCACCCTGTTCGGGCTGACGCTGCTGTCGCACCAGATCGGCGGCTTCCTCGGCGCCTGGCTGGGCGGCATCGCCATCACCCTGCAGGGCGATTACCAGTGGATGTGGTACGCCGACATGGCGCTGGCCCTGGGCGCCGCGCTGGTGAACCTGCCGATCCGCGAGGCGCGCATCGCGCCGGTGGTGAAGCCGGCCTGAGGTTTCCCCCGGCTCATACTGAGCCGGCAGAAAGCGAACGGCCCGGATCAACCGGGCCGTTCTGTCTTGTGCGGCTTACGCGCCGCCGGCCTCCGCCGGCGGCCAGGGCTCAGGCAGTACCGCCCACCGTCAGGCCGTCGATGCGCAGCGTCGGCTGGCCAACGCCCACCGGCACGCTCTGGCCATCCTTGCCGCAGGTGCCGACGCCGGGGTCCAGCGCCATGTCGTTGCCTATCATGCTGACGCGGGTGAGCACGTCCGGGCCGTTGCCGATCAGGGTGGCGCCCTTCACCGGACGGGTGACCTTGCCGTTCTCGATCAGGTAGGCCTCGGCGGTGGAAAACACGAACTTGCCGGAGGTGATATCCACCTGGCCGCCGCCGAAGTTCACCGCGTACAGGCCCTTCTTCACCGACTTGATGATCTCCGCCGGGTCCTTGTCGCCGTTGAGCATGTAGGTGTTGGTCATGCGCGGCAGCGGCAGGTGGGCGTAGGACTCGCGGCGGCCGTTGCCGGTGGGCTTCATGCCCATCAGGCGGGCGTTCATCATGTCCTGCATGTAGCCGGTGAGGATGCCGTCCTCGATCAGCACGGTGCGCTCGGTCGGGTTGCCTTCGTCGTCGATGGTGAGCGAGCCGCGGCGGTCCGGCAGGGTGCCGTCGTCCACCACGGTGACGCCCTTGGCGGCGACCTGCTGGCCGATCATGCCGGAGAAGGCGGAGCTGCCCTTGCGGTTGAAGTCGCCTTCCAAGCCGTGGCCGATGGCTTCGTGCAGCAGGATGCCGGGCCAGCCCGGCCCGAGCACCACCGCCATGGTGCCGGCCGGCGCCGGATCGGCGCCGAGGTTCACCGAGGCCTGATGCACCGCGGCGCGGGCATAGCCGCGCAGCACTTCGTCGCTGAAATAGCCGTAGTCGTAACGGCCGCCGCCGCCGCTGCTGCCCTGCTCGCGGCGGGTGCCGTCTTCCATGATGACGGTGACCGACACCCGCACCAGCGGCCGCACGTCCGCCGCCATGTGGCCGTCGCTGCGCGCCACCAGCACCACTTCCCAGGTGCCGGCGATGTGGGCCATGACCTGGGTGACGCGGGAATCCTCGGCGCGGGCGTAGCCCTCCAGCCGCTCCAGCAGCGCGACCTTGGCGGTGTCGTCCAGCGAATCCAGCGGGTCTTCGCCGTGGTACAGGCGCTTGCCGGGCTTGCCGGCGGCCACCGCGGTCTTGCTTCGGCCGCCGGCATCGGCGATGGCGCGGGTGGCGGTGGCGGCGCCCAGCAGCGCGTTCAGGGAAATGTCGTCGGAGTAGGCGAAGGCGGTCTTCTCGCCGCTGATGGCGCGCACGCCCACGCCCTGCTCGATGTCGAAGCTGCCGGACTTGACGATGCCTTCCTCCAGGCTCCAGGCCTCGGAGCGCTGGTACTGGAAGTAGAGGTCGGCGTAGTCCAGCCGGTGCTTCATCAGCTTGCGGAACACTTTGTCCAGCTCCGCCTCGCCGAGGTCGTAGGGAAGCAGCAGCGTGCGCTCGGCGACTTTGAAGGGGTTCTTGGCTTTGCTCATGAGAGGTCCGGTTGTGGCGCCGCCGGTGTAGACCGGCGCAGCGCGAAAAGAATCATGCCCGGGGATGATGCACCCGAATCGGTCTTACTGTCCGCCTTGCAGGCAACGGTGGCGCAGCGCCGGGAGGCTGGCGCGCACCGCGGCGAGCCGCGCCGGGTCCACTTCGGCCAGCGCCACGCCGGCGCCTTCCTCGCGGCAGGCCAGCACTTCACCCCAGGGGTCGACGATCATGCTGTGGCCCCAGGTGACGCGGCCGCTGGCGTGCTTGCCGCCCTGCGCCGGCGCCATCACGTAGCACTGGTTCTCGATGGCGCGGGCGCGCAGCAGCACTTCCCAGTGCGCCTTGCCCGTTGTGTAGGTGAAGGCGGCGGGCAGGATGATCAAGTCCACCTCGCCCATGGAACGGAAAAGTTCGGGGAAGCGCAGGTCGTAGCACACCGACAGACCGACGCGGCCGACCGGGGAATCGAAGCTGACGACCTTGTGGCCGGGCTCGATGGTAGCCGCTTCGTCGTAGCGTTCCTCGCCGCGCTGGAAGCCGAACAGGTGGATCTTGTCGTAGCGCGCCACCCGTTCGCCGTGCTCGTCGTAGACCAGCGTGGTGTTGCGCACCTTGTCGTCCGCCTCGGCCACCAGCGGCACGGTGCCGCCGACGATCCAGATGCCGTGGCGCTGCGCCGCCTCGCGCAGGAAATCCTGCAGCGGGCCTTCGCCGTCGCGCTCGCGCAGGCGCACCTTGGCGCGCTCGTCGGCGGTGATCAGCGCGAAGTATTCCGGCAGCGCCACCAGGCGGGCGCCGGCACCGGCGGCTTCGGCGATGAGGTCGGCGGCGATGCGCAGGTTGTCGGCCACGTCCGGGCTGGAAACGGTCTGGATGGCGGCGATGGAATGGCTGGCTGTGCTCATGGGCGGGCGGTTTCCGAAGCGGCGGGGCTGGCGCCGGAGGTGTCGGGCAGACGCGGGATGAGATTCTCGGCGGTCGAGCCCAGCTTCTCCACCTTGGGGTCGTCCCAGGTGCCGGTGATGGTGTAGTCGTAGGCGAACAGGCGCTCGAAAGGATCGCTGAGCGCTTTCTGCGCCAGGTAGGTGACGACGCCGGCCACCGGGTTGATGAGGCCGGCGGCGGCGCCGATGGCGACGGATTCGGACAGCGTGGGCTGCACCGTCACCCGCAGATCCTGCGTTTCGGCGCCGACGTCGGCCGCGCCGCGCATCTGCACCCGGGCGGCGGCGCCGCGTATCTCCAGGTTGTCGGTGCGCATCACGCCGCCGCTGACGTCGATGTCGCCGGAGATGCGGTCGAAGGCGAAGCCCTCGGAGAAGACGTCGCGGAAATCCAGCGTGATCCGCCGCGGCAGGGCCTGCAGGCTGAGGATGCCGAGCAGGCGGCCTACGCCGGGGTCCAGCTTGTTGAACTGGCCGCCGCCGGCTTCCACCTTCATTTCGCCGGCCAGCGAGGGGTAGTCGATGCGGGTGGGCGCGCCGTGCCAGCCGAGCTGGCCATCCAGCGTGGCCTGGCCGCCGCGCACCGTGTCCGGGTAGCCCAGGCGGCGGGTGAAGCGGCCGATGTTGTCGGTATCCAGCTTGAACTTGAGCTTGGTGCGCTGGGCGCCCACCGTCTGCCACACGCCGCTGCCGGCGAGGCGGCCGTCCGGGTTGGCGACGGAGAAGCGCTCCAGCAGCCATTCACCGCCGCGGTTGCGGGCATTCACTTCCAGCCGCCCCAGCTCCAGGCCGCGCAGCACGAACTGCTCGGCCACCACGTCCAGCCCCGGCAGAGAGCGCGGCGGCGGTTCCACCTCGGTGCCCTTGCCCTGCTGGGCGGCGTGCTCCGCGCCGGGTTCGGATTCGCTTTCATAGACCAGGCGCTTGAAGCGGGCCATCACCGAGCCGTTGCCGGCCTCGCGCCAGTCGAAATCGCCCTGCGCCTTGTCGCTGTCCAGCCGCGCCTTCCAGCCGCCGGGGTCGGCCACCGCGCGCAGGCGCACACCGGCCAGGCTCTGGCCGAAGAGCTTGAGCTGTTCCACCTGCAGGGCGACACCGGCCAACGGCATCGCCGTGGCCAGCGCGGCGCCATCGGCGGCCTTGCCGGAATTGCCCTGGCTGCCTTCCAGGCCGACGGCGCGACGCCAGGCGTCGATGTCCAGCTGGTCGGCCACCGCCGCCACCATCACGCCCTTCTCCGCCATGCGCGCCGGCTGGGCGATGCCGATGCCGCCGCGCACCACCTTGCCGCTGCTGCGCTCGAAGGCGGCCTGCAGGCGCTCGCCAAAATCCACCTTCAGCGAGGAGGCGACGCTGCCCGCCGGGTATTCGGCCACCACCGCCAGCGGCCACTTGTCCGGCGCCGGCTTGTTGAAGGGCGTGGGCAGGCTGGAGGAGATGCCGGCGAGGTCGGTATGGAAATTCACCTTGGTACCGCTGCGGGCGACGGTGATGTGCGTCTGCCACGGCGTGGCGCCGGAGAGGTGATCCAGCACCGGCCAGCCGTATTCACGCTGCAGCGCCGCCGCGCCGGCGGTGCCGGAGACGGCGAAGGCGACGCTGCCGTCCTCGCCGGTGCTGGCGGTCATCTGCAGCGGCTCGCCCAGCACCTTGGCCTGCAGTTCGGAAACGTTGAACTCATCCGCGGTGAAGCGCAGCCGGCCGGCGGCCTCGTCCAGCGGCGGCAGGCCGTTCACCAGCCACAGGCGGTTGCCGGAGAAGCGGAAGTCGCCGCGCACCGTGGTGTCGCGCACCGAACGCAGCGGCATCACCAGCCGCAGGTCGAGGTTGCCGCTGCCGTCGGCGCGCATGTCGTCGGTGAAGCGGTCTATGCGCTCGGCCACCGGGCTGCTGGAGACGAAGCGCAGGAATTCGGCGGTGGGGCCGGTGGCGCGGCCGTTGATGGTCATGATCTCGCCACCATGGGCGTCCAGGTCCGGCACCGCGGCGACCACGTTGGCCAGGTTCACGCCCAGGATGCGCGCCTTGGAGGCTTCCACCTTCAGGCCCGGCCCTTCGAAGCGGACTTCGCCATAGATGCCCTGGATTTCCGGCCAGCCGGGGGCGTAGGCGAGTTCGGCGTCGGCCACCTTGATGGTGACGAGGAACTGGCCCTCGCCCTGGCGATAGGGGAAGTCGTGCAGCTTGCCCTTGAGCCGCAGGCGGGCGTCCGGCACCGCGGCGCGACGGATAGCGTGCTGCACCCATTCGTGGGTGTCGCGGTTCACCACCCGCGGCAGGTAGCGCCACACCGAGGTGCCCTCGGCGCGGGTGAGGCGGGCCTGCAGGTCGATCTCGCCCGGCCCGCCGGCTTCCGGCCAGTAGCGGCCGGAGGCGGTACCGGCGGCGTCGGCGTTGTCGAAGCCGGCGGAATCCAGCGCGATCTCCAGCCGGCCGTCGCGCCGGCTCCAGCCGCCATCGGCCTTGAAGGAGGCGAAGCTGAGGCGGGAGTTGTCGAACACTTCCGGCAGGTCGATATGGGTGTCCTGGCCGGCGAGCTGGAAGCGGCCGCTGCGCTCGTCGCCCTCCAGGTTGCCGGAGAGGCCGCCGAGGCCGGGCAGGCCGTCCCGCGCCGCCAGGCCGATGCCCTTGAAGCGGGCGGCCAGCTTCCAGCTCTCCGGCGCGGCAGCCTGGCCACGCCATTCCAGCTTGACCTCGCTGGCGCTGCCGCGCGGATCGAAGGCGGCGAGGCGGCCGCGCACCGCGTCTTCCAGCGGCAGGTGGGCGGCGACGCCGGCCAGCGCGGCGAAATCCAGTTGATTGACCTGCAGGCTGCCGCCGGCATCGCTCAGCGTCAGCGCGAAATCGGTCGGGGCGATCTCCAGCCCCTCGGCGCTGAGGCTCAGCTGCCGGGTGGAGAACTTCAGCGTGCCGTCCTTGCGGCTGGCGGTCAGCTGGCCTTCCAGGCGCTGCAGGCTGAGTTCCGGCAGCCCTTCGCCCAGCCGGGTGACCACGCCTTCGAGGGCGACGTCCGCCTCCATCGCGCTGCGCTCGGCGCCGTCCAGATCCACCCAGGCGCGCAGCCCGCCCTGGCCTTGCAGCGGCAGCGGGTAATCCACCCAGGGCGTCCAGCCGCCGAGGTCGGCGCGCTCCAGCGCGAGATAGAGGCGGCCGCGGGTCTGGCTCGGTTCGTCCAGCACCAGGTGGGAGAACTCGCCGCGCAGATCCAGCGTGGACGCCAGCGCTTCCGGCGGCTGCGCCTGCAGCGCGAAGCGGTGGCCGAGCAGCCGCCGCTCCAGCAGGAACTCGACCTGGCGCAGCGCCAGCGGCGGCGCGCCGCGCATGTCGTCCGTCCAGTTCAGCGCCGCGCCATGCACCACCACCTGATGCTGCGCCAGCAGCCATTCCGGGAAGCTGCCGCCCGCCGGGCCGCCGCCCAGGCGCACGCCGGCCACCACCAGGCTGCCGTCGGCATCCCGTCGCATCGCCAGTTCCGGCGAGGAAATCTCCAGCCGGTGGAAACGCAGCTCCAGCTGCAGCAGCGATGACCAGGACAGGGTGGCATCCACCTGCGGCAGGCGCAGCGCCGGCCGGCCGGCTTCGTCCAGCAGCGTCAGGCCGCCCAGGTGCAGGCGCGGACGCAGGCCGGCCCAGTCGCCCCGCAGGCTTTCGATCTGCACCGGCAGGCCCACATTGCGCGTGGCCAGCGCCGCGATCTCTTCCCGGTAGTCGCCGATTCTGGGCACCACCACCAGACGCACCAGCAGGAACAGGCCGCCGGCCAGGAACCACAGCGCGAGCAGCGCATAGGCCGCGCGCCGCAGCCAGCGGCGCAGCCGTCCGCCACCGGCGGGTGCCGGCACGGCTTCGGAAGGGGTGGCCTGTTCGCTCATGGAGATAAAGACTATGGGAGCCTGCTGAATATCCCCGCCATACGGGCAAGCCCTTGGCGGAACACCACGCCGCGCGCATCGCCGGCGCTGGCGGGCAAACGCGGGATTCTACCAATCTTCGCCCGCCAGACCGGCGCCGCCCCACAGCCGGATACACACTTCAGCCTCACTTTTACTCACCTTTACCGCAATGGCGGCGGCAGCCGGGGCGCCATCCGGCCGGTGGCAGCGCATCCGGCCCGGCGCTTTTGCCCGCCTTTAGCCCGCGGACGGCGCCTCCAGGCGGCGCGGTATCATCCCGGCATCGCTCACCCCGGGCTTCGCCCACCACGCCATGTCCGATACCACGCCCGACTTCTCCAACGCCGCCGGCCTTTCCCGCTTCCTCTCCCGCATGCTGGACAGCCGCCCCTGGCTGGCCGCCGAGCTGGCGCGCAGCACCGGCGCGCCGCTGGATGCGGATGCGATGCGCGCCTTCATCGCCGCCCGCGGCGCGGACGAAGCCGCGCTGCGGGCCACCCTGCGCCAGCTGCGCACCTGGGTGCTGTGCCACCTGGCGGTGCGCGACCTGGACGGCCGCGCGCCGCTGGCGGAAGTCACCGAGACGATGACGGTGCTGGCCGAGGTCGCCATCCGCCACGCCCACGACGTGCTGCGCGAGGCGCTGCTGCAGCGCTACGGCGCGCCGCTGTCGCCCACCGGCTGGGAGCAGGAGCTGCTCATCATCGGCATGGGCAAGCTGGGCGGGCGGGAGCTCAACGTCTCCTCCGACATCGACCTGATCTTCGTCTACCCGGAAGACGGCGACACCGGCGGCAAGAAGGTCATCAGCAACTTCGAGTTCTTCGAGAAGCTGGGCAAGCAGATCATCCAGGCGCTGGCCGAGGTCACCGAGCACGGCCAGGTGTTCCGGGTAGACATGCGGCTGCGCCCCAATGGCGATTCCGGCCCACTGGTGGGCAGCTTCGACATGCTGGAAAACTACTTCATCACCCAGGGCCGGGAGTGGGAGCGCTACGCCTGGATCAAGGCGCGGGTGCTCACCGGCGAGCGCTGGCGCGAGCTGGAGCAGATCGCCCGCCCCTTCGTCTTCCGCAAGTACCTGGACTTCGGCGCCATCAACGCCATGCGCGACCTGCATGCGCAGATCCGCCGCGAGGTGAATCGCCGCGACCGCGCCGACAACGTCAAGCTCGGCCCCGGCGGCATCCGCGAGATCGAGTTCATCGCCCAGGTGTTCCAGCTCATCCGCGGCGGCCGCGACAACGGCCTGCAGATCCGCCCCACGCTGCAGGTGCTCGCCCGCCTGGCCGAGCGCGGCATCCTCGGCACCGACACGGTGCAGCAGCTGGACGCCGCCTACGACTTCCTGCGCCGGCTGGAGCACCGCCTGCAGTTCCTGGACGACGCCCAGACCCACGACCTGCCCGCCAACGACGACGACCGCGCCCTCATCGCCCGCGCCATGGGCTACCCCAGCGTGGATGCGATGCTCGCCGAACTCGGCCGCCACCGCGCCGCCGTCGGCGCCCACTTCGACTCGGTGTTCGGCGATCCCAACGAGGAAGAGCACAGCCTGAGCGCGCTGTGGGCCACCGCCGACGACACCGCCCAGGCCGCCGAAACCCTGGGCGAACTCGGCTATGCCGACCCGGCCGCCGCCGCCGCCCGGCTGGCCGCCATCCACACCGGCTCGCGCTACCGCCAGCTGCCGCAGCACATCAAGAGCCGGCTGGACGCGCTGATGCCGAGGGTGATCGAAACCGCCGCCGCCAGCCGCCATGCGGACGACACCCTCGCCCGCTGCCTGGACCTGATCGAATCCATCGCCGGCCGCGGCGCCTACCTGGCGCTGCTACAGCAATACCCGCAGGCGCTGAAGCGGGTGGCCGACCTCGTCGGCGCCTCGCGCTGGGGCTCGCAATACCTGGTGCGCCACCCCATCCTGCTCGACGAGCTGCTGGACGACCGCAACCTCGAAGCCGCGCCGGACTGGTCCGCCTTCCGCGCCAGCCTCGCCGCCGAGCTGGACACCATAGAGCCGGACATGGAGCGCCAGCTCGACCTCATGCGCGAGCAGCACCACGCCCAGGTATTCCGCCTGCTCACCCAGGACATCGCCGGCCTGCTCACGGTGGAAAAGCTGGCCGACCACCTCTCCGAGCTGGCCGACATCATGGTCGCGCTGACGCTGCCGCTGTGCTGGCGCAAGATCAAGATCCGCCACCGCGAAACGCCCCAGTTCGCCGCCATCGCCTACGGCAAGCTGGGCGGCAAGGAGCTGGGCTACGCCTCCGACCTCGATCTCGTCTTCCTCTACCAGGACGACGGCCCGGAAGCCGCCGAGGTCTATTCCCGCCTCGCCCAGCGCACCAACACCTGGCTCTCCAGCCAGACCGCCGCCGGCATCCTGTTCGAGACCGACCTGCGCCTGCGCCCCAACGGCGACTCCGGCCTCATCGCCTGCTCGCTCGAAGCCTTCCGCAAGTACCAGCTGGAGTCCGCCTGGGTATGGGAACACCAGGCTCTCACCCGCGCCCGCTTCGCCGCCGGCGATCCGGCATTGGGCGAAGCCTTCGAACGCATCCGCGACGAGGTGCTGCGGCTGCCGCGCGAACGCGACGCCCTGCGCGCCGAAGTGCTGGCGATGCGCAACAAGATGCGCGACGCCCACGCCGGCAAGAGCCCGCTGTTCGATCTCAAGCACGACGCTGGCGGGCTGGTGGATGTCGAATTCCTCATCCAGTACCTGGTGCTGGGCTACGCCCACGACCATCCGCGCCTCACCGCCAACCTCGGCAACATCTCCCTGCTGCGCCTCTCCGCCGAGCTGGGGCTGATCCCCACCGGGCTGGCCGCCGCCTGCGGCGACAGCTACCGCCAGCTGCGCCGCCTGCAGCACCGCCAGCGCCTGAACGGCCTGGCCTCGCGGGTGGATGCGGACGAAGTCACCGCCATGCGCGAACCTGTCATCGCGCTGTGGCGGCAGGTGTTCGGCGAGTGATCCGACGGCGCCTGCCGCTCTCCGGGCCGGCAGGCGCCTCCTGAGTTTTCCCGCAAGCGCCTCGCCCCGGCGGACACGCGCGCTCCACCCGACTGCCCGGAGGCCATTTCGACCGCCCAGGCCGGCGCGCAAGACGCCGCCCACCACCCCCGACTAGAATGGGCAGTCCCGTCACCGGCGTCCCGCGACGCCCTCGCCCCGGCCGCCCAGGCCCGCCGGGCCGATTTCAGCCAGATCGCACCTGATTGCCGCCCGACCGCGGCCCGCGTTCTCCTCCCTTCCCGCGCCAGACAGAAAACCCATGAGCCAGGAAATCGAACTCAAGCTCTCCCTGCCGCAACGCGCCCTGCCCGCGCTGCGCCGCCACCCGCTGTTCGCCAATGCCGAGCGCGTCGGCAAGGCGCAGACGCTGGACAACGTCTATTTCGACACCCCCGGCCTGGCGCTCAAGGCCCGCAAGGTGGCGCTGCGCACCCGCAAGGAAGGCCGGCGCTGGCTGCAGACGGTGAAATGCGCCGCGGTATCCACCGGCGGCCTCACCCAGCGCCCCGAATGGGAGCAGCCCTACGACGGCAATTTCGACTTCAACGCCATCGACAACCCGGACGTGGTCCGTCTGCTGGAAAGCCACCGCGACGCACTGGTGCCGGTGCTGAGCACCCGCTTCCGCCGCGACACCCGCGCCTGGGCGCCGCGCGAAGGCGTGCGCATCCTGCTGATGCTGGACACCGGCACCATCGAAGCCGGCGGCCGCAGCGCACCCATCTGCGAACTCGAACTGGAACTGGTGGAAGGCGATGCGCTGGACCTGCTGGAACTCGCCCGCGCCCTGGCGCAAGACCTGCCGTTGATGCCGGCAGACCTCTCCAAGGCCGAGCGTGGCTACCGCCTGTTCCACGACCAGGCACCGGCCGCGGTGCGCGCCGAACCCTCGCGGCTGGATGGCCGCCAGGGCGTCATCGCCGCCTTCCGCGACCTCGCCCACGGCTGCCTGCGCCAGTGGCAGGCCAATGCCGCCGCCGCGGCTGCGCTCGCCGCCCACCCGGCGGGCGACGATGCCGGCGCCGCCGAACAGGCGGATACCGCCTGCGCCGAATGCATCCACCAGCTGCGCGTCGCCCTGCGCCGGCTGCGCTCCCTGCTGCGGCTGTTTGCCCCAGCGCTGCCAGCGGAATTCACCGACAGCTGGAACGAACGCCTGGCCGAACTCGCCGACCGCTACGGCGACGCCCGCGACATCGACGTGCTCTACGCCGACTTCCTCGCCCCGCTGCAGGACGCCCCCGCCACCGCCGAACTCAGCGGCCCGGAGATCACCGCGCTGCTCGCCTTCGCCGAGCGCCAGCGCAAGCAGGCCAGGGCACGCGCCATCGAACACGTCGCCGACGCTGACCAGGGCCTGGCGATGCTGGAGTTCAGCATCGCCCTGCTGCGCCTGCCCGAAGGCGCGCTGCTGGACGCGGTGGATCTCAAGACCTTCGCCCGCCTGCGCCTGGCCGGCCTGCGCAAGAAGGCGCGGCGGCGCTACAAGGCCGCCGGCGCGCTCGCCCCCGCCCAGCTGCACAAGCTGCGCATCGCCCTCAAGCGCCTGCGCTACGGCACCGAATTCTTCGTTCCGCTGTTGTCCGCCCGCCGCACCGAGCACTACCTTGCCAGCCTCAACCGCGCCCAGAACACCCTGGGCTTCCTGCACGACATGGAAGCCGCCCGCGCCCGCCTGCAGCAGTGGGCGGGCGAGGATGCCGCCCTGCAGCGCGCCGCCGCCTTCGCCCTCGGCTGGCAGGGGCCACGCTACAACCGCCGCCATCGCCGCGCACTCGGCGACGTGGAAACCTTGCTCTGGGGGAAAACGCCATGGTGAAGAACCCGGCCGTCACACCGCTGCAACCCGAAGACGCCACACTGCCGCCCCTCTCCTCGACGGAAGCCCGCATGGACCTGATTCTCTGGCGCCACGCCGAAGCGGTGGATGGCACCCCGGACCACAGCCGCGAACTGACCGAACGCGGCCTCAAGCAGGCGCGCAATGTCGCCGCCTGGCTGGAAGAACGCCGCCCGAAGCGGCTGCGCATCCTGTGCAGCCCGGCGGTGCGCACCCGCCAGACGGCGAGCGCCTTCAGCGAGAACTTCGAGATCGTGCCCGGCCTGGCGCCGGACCAGGGCGTGGCCGAACTGCTGGCCGCCGCCGGCTGGCCGGATGCCTCCGGCGCGGTGCTCATCGTCGGCCACCAACCCGCCCTCGGCCGCCTCGCCTCGCTGCTGCTGGCCGGCCACGAAGCCGACTGGACGATCAAGAAAGGCGGCCTGTGGTGGTTCACCAACCGCGTCCGCGACGGCGAAACCCAGACCGTGTTGCGCGCCAGCATCACTCCTGAATTGGTCTGAGCACCAGGCCGGTGCGCGCCGCCGCCCGGCCTAGACTTAGGGCATAGGCCCGTCCGCCGCCGCCGCGGCATCCCCGCCAAGCCACCATTTCCCATCCATTTCCGCCACTTTCCCGCGGAAATGCAGGCCAATCGGCTCTTTCCCGCCTTCTCCACCTCCCGCGCCAGGCCGAATTCCCCGACTCGGGGAAGGCCGCGCCTTTCCGACGAACGGCTGGTTTTCTGCGTGAGCAACGCCACATCCTGGTGCAAAAGCCTCTTCTTTTGCACTGCACAACAGGCGTATGCTTTGCCGCCCGTGTATCCGCTTTCCGGCAATGAACGCTGCCATGAATGCATCCATACCCAACGGCACCACAGAGACCATAGATGGCGTGGAACGCGTCTTCTATGACGGCTACTGGATCAAAGCCTACGACCCGCCAGCAGACTCCCTGCAGGCGAAGAAAACGCTGATCCAGGCCCTCACCCGGCGCCTCTTCAACCATGTCGAGCACGGCATCAACATCCCCGGCAAACGCCTGGGCGATGCGCGCCGCGCCTACGAAGCCGAAGCCGATCCGGCGCGCAAGCGCGTCAAGGGCGCGATGCTGGCCGGCGCCATGTTCAACCGCGCCACCGACATCTTCACCAAGCTGGTGGAGCTGCAGGAGCTGGGCGTGGAAATCGACATGGACAACGCCCTGATGCGCGAATGCGGCGTCTGCCTGCAGGAAGCGCTGCAGCTGGGCCGGCTGGTGCTGCACCGCAGCGGCGAGGAAGGCATCGACGAACTGTGGGGCGAGCCCTTCCGCGCTTTCTCCATCCCGGTCGAGGCCTTCTACGAGAGCCGCTACATCAAGATCGCCCAGACGCTGCGCGACATCGACCGCGTCGCCGCGATCATGACCTCCACCTTCACAGGCAACCGCCCCTTCCAGGGCGTGACCGAACTGGTCGCCCGCTTCACCCGCGCCGCCAAGGTCAAGTGCGAAACCCTGCGCACCGACTCCATGGTGTTCGACGTCTGGGCCGACTTCGTCGTCGCCTCCGAAGAACTCGGCGCCTTTGCCCCGCAGCTGTCCTGTCCGCCCTGTGCCTCCGAACAGCAGGAGGCGGCCGATGGCCAGCGCCTGATCCAGCAGGGGCGCGACCTGGTCACCTATATCACCCGCGCCCGCACACCCATGCCCAAGAGCACCACCGAGTATTTCGAGCGCTGCGAACACTACGCCGGCCGTGTGCGCCAGAACCAGGCCAAGCGCCAGGTCTGAACGCCCCCGGATCTGAACACCCCCACCGAACCTGAACCCTATCGCGCGCCGGCCAGCGCCGCGCCCCGCCAGGAGCGTCCGCCCGATGTGCGCCTCCCGAACGCACGCCGCCACCATCCCGCCGACGCTGCCGCTGGCCCAGGCCGCCGCGCTGTTACGTACCGCCACCGCGGTACTGCGGGTGGAAAGCGCGGCCGGCAAGCTGCTTGGCGAGCTTTACGCCGCCGACCTCATCGCCGCCTGCGCCCGCCAGCTGCCGCATGACACCCCGGCCGGCCTGCTGCTGGCCGAAACCAGTGGCGCCGCACTGGAACGCCTCGCCGACGGCCAGCGCAGGGTGCTGGCGGAAATCGCCGGCGGCAAGCTCAGCCTGAGCGAGCAGGCTGCCGCCATTGCCGTGCTGGCGGAACACTGCCTCGTGGATGCCCGTGCGGCGCTGTTCGCGGCACGCGACGGCAAGCCCGTGCTGCTCGCCGCCCCCAGCCTGAACGCGGACGAAACCTCAGCGCTGGCTGCCGCCGCATCACCCTGCGCCATCGCCGCCAGCCACGCCCTGCCCACCAGCGCCGCATGGCCGCCCGGGGCCCAAGCCGACGTCACCGAGCAACGCTGCCACGCCTGGCCGGTAGTGGACGACAAAGGCCACAGCATCGCCCTCCTCGCCCTGCTGCTGCCCGCCGACGGGCCGGACCAGGCCCTGCTCGCCACCCTGGCCGAAACCCTGCTCGGCCTGCTGCGCCTCAGCCTTTCCCAGTCCGGCACCCGCAGCGCCCTGGAAGCCAGCCAGCGCCAGTTGCGCGCGCTGGTGGACGCCATTCCCGACCTCATCTTCTTCAAGGATCCGGACGGCGTTTACCGCGGCTGCAACAGCGCCTTCAGCCAGGTGGCCGGCCTGCCGGCGGCGGAGATCATCGGCCGCGACGACGCCAGCCTGTTCGGCACCGAGATCGCCAGCCACTACCGCAGCCACGACCACGCCACCATGCAGGGCCGGCAGGTCGTCGCCGAGGAACAGCATGTGCTGGACGCCAGCGGCCGCCCGATCACCTACGAGACCATCAAGGCGCCGGTGCTGGATGCCGACGGCCGGGTGCTGGGCATCGTCGGCGTCGCCCGCGACGTGCAGTACCGCCGCGAAGCCGAAACCCAGCTGCGGCTGGCCGCCAGCGTGTTCGCCAACAGCCACGACGGCATCCTCATCGTGGACAGGAACGGCACCGTGCTGGATGTGAACCGCGCCTTCACCACCCTCACCGGCTTCGAGGCGGAAGCGGTGCTGGGCAAGCCGGCACAGCCGCTGATGCTGCCGGTGGGCGATCCGGCCGAATACGCCGAAATGATCGCCGCGGTGCGCGCAAGCGGCGCCTGGCAGGGCGAACTCAGCGCCCGCCATCGCAACGGCGAGGCCTGTCTGCGGCAGATCTCGGTCAGCGCGGTGCGGGACGAACACGGCGAGCCGACCCACTACGTCACCGTGTTCTCCGACATCACCGCGCTCAAGGAGAGCCAGCAGCGCCTGGAGCAGCTCGCCCACTACGACCCGCTCACCCGCCTGCCCAACCGCACCCTGCTGCACGCCCGGCTGGACCGCCTGCTCGCCAGCGCCCGCGTCGACGGCAGCCTGGCGGTGGTCGGCTACCTAGACCTGGACGGCTTCAAGCCGATCAACGACAAGCACGGCCACCATGTGGGCGACCGCCTGCTGGTGCAGATCGCCGACCGGCTGGCCGCCGCGGTGCGCGATGGCGACACCGTCGCCCGGCTGGGCGGCGACGAATTCATCCTGCTGCTGACCGGCCTCGCCTCGGCGGACGACGTGGAGCAGCTGCTGGGCCGCATCCTGAGGGCGGTCGCCGAGCCGCTGCGGGTGGGCGAGCTGCTGCTGCACATCAGCGCCAGCCTGGGTGCCACCATCTTCCCGGACGACGACTCACCGCCCGACATCCTGCTGCGCCACGCCGACCAGGCGATGTACCGCGCCAAGCAGCTGGGCCGCTCCACCTACCACCTGTTCGACGCCGCCCAGGATCAGCTCGCCCAGGCCAATCAGGCGCTGTACAAGCGCATCGCCGCCGCGCTGGAAGAACACGAGCTGTGTCTGCATTACCAGCCCAAGGTCGGGCTGCGGGATGGCCGGGTGGTGGGCGTGGAGGCGCTGATCCGCTGGCAGCATCCAGTGGAGGGCCTGCTCAGCCCGGCTCATTTCCTGCCGGCGACCGAGGGCACGGAACTGAGCGAGGCGATAGACCGCTGGGTGGTGCAGAGCGCGCTGGCGCAGATGGATGCCTGGCGGACGCAGGGCGTGGAGATGGCGGTGAGCGTGAATGTGTCCGCCCGCACGCTGCAGCAGCCGGAGCTGCCGGACTGGCTGGGCGACTGCCTGGCGCGACACCCCCGGCTGGCGGCCAGCGGCCTGACGCTGGAGGTGCTGGAAAGCGCCGCGCTGGCGGACATCGCCATCGTCAGCGCCAACATCGCCCGCTGCGCCGCCCACGGCGTGGGCTTCGCGCTGGACGACTTCGGCACCGGCTATTCCTCGCTGACCTACCTGCGGCGCCTGCCGGCCAAGGTGCTGAAGATAGACCGCTCCTTCGTCGCCGGCATGCTGGGCAATCCGGAGGATCTGGCCATCGTCGAGGGCGTGCTCGGCCTTGCCAGCGCCTTCGACCGCGCGGTGATCGCCGAAGGCGTGGAAACCCCGGCGCAAGGCCGGGCCTTGCTGGCGCTGGGCTGCGACACGGTGCAGGGCTTCGGCATCGCCCGGCCGATGCCGGCCACCGCGATTCCCGCCTGGGTGAGCGGTTTCGCCCTTGGCCCGGAGTGGAAACCGGGCTGGCGCGGCAACCCCGCTGCCACGCCGGAACTCAGGAACTGATTCGGGCGCGGACTCAGGCCGTCGTTCAGAAGCGCGTCAGGCGATGACGCCGCCACCCAGACAGACGCGGGATTCGTACACCACCACGCTCTGCCCCGGCGTGAGCGCCCATTGCGGCTGGGCGAAGGCGATCTCGGCGCGACCACCGGCCACGCTGTCGATCTCGCACGGCATGTCCGGCGTGCGGTAGCGCGGCTTGGCGGTATACACCCAGTGGGTGTGCGGATCGCGGCCGGCGATCCAGTTCAGTTCGGTGGCCACCAGCCGCTCCTTCAGCAGCGCCGGATGGTCGTGGCCCTGCACCACGTAAAGCACGTTGGCCTTCACATCCTTCTGCGCCACGTACCAGGCGTCGTGCTCGCCGGCCTCGTCCTGGTTGCCCTTGATGCCGCCGATGTGCAGGCCCTTGCGCTGGCCTATGGTGTGGTACATCAGGCCCTGGTGCTCGCCCAGCACGCGGTTGTCGTCCAGGCCGCGGATCTCGCCCGGCTGGGTCGGCAGGTAGCGCATCAGGAATTCGCGGAAGGGGCGTTCGCCGATGAAGCAGATGCCGGTGGAGTCCTTCTTGCTGGCCACATGCAGGCCAGCCTCGGCGGCGATGCGGCGCACCTCGCGCTTGTACAGCGTACCCAGCGGGAACAGCGTCTTCGCCAGCTGTTCCTGGTTGAGGCGGTAGAGGAAGTAGCTCTGGTCCTTGGTGCCGTCCTCCGCCTTCAGCAGCTGGAATTCGCTGCAGCCGTCGCTGTTCCACTCGCGCACCTGGGCGTAGTGGCCGGTGGCGATGCGCTCGGCGCCGAGTTGCATGGCGTGGTCGAGGAAGCAGCGGAACTTGATCTCGGAATTACAGAGGATGTCCGGATTGGGCGTGCGGCCGGCCTCGTACTCGGCGAGGAAGTCGGCGAACACCCTGTCCTTGTATTCCTTGCTGAAGTTCACCACTTCCAGGTCAACGCCGATGACGTCGCACACCGAGGCGACGTCTACCAGGTCCTGGCGGGTGGAACAGTATTCGGAATCGTCGTCGTCCTCCCAGTTCTTCATGAACAGGCCGGTCACCTCGTAACCCTGGCGCTTGAGCAGCAGGGCGGTGACGGCGGAGTCGACGCCGCCGGACATGCCGACGACAACCTTCATCCCGGCGGGATCGTTCTTACTGGACATTCGGTCCTTCTCCATCAAGCCAATCGGCCAGCGGCAACACCACCGCCGGCTCGCCGTTGTCGACGAACCAGCTGTCGACCACGAATCGGGCGCCCGGCTGGCTGGCCGGCGCCGCGTCCTCAGGAGCGGCAGCCCCGGCGGGCGCTGCCGCCGGATGCAGGTCCTGCAACACCTCGGCGCAGTCGCACTGCGCCAGCATCACTGCCATGTAATCCGGTACCGGCACCGGCTCCGCCTGCACCGCAGGCGCCCCGGCCTCGTGTGGCAGCGCCGCCGGCTCGATTTCCTCCAGCACCGCGGAAAAATGCTGGAACAGCACCCGGGTGCGCCGCGCCGGCTCGTCCACCCGGTGAAAGCGCAGCCAGCCGCGGTCTTCCAGCAGGTGCAGCAGGCGGGTAGTGGAGGTGGAGTGGTCTATGCAGTCCATGCGCCCCTCCACTTCCTGGTCGGCGAAGTTGCCGCCACGGTCCGCCCGCACCGGAGTCTGCTCACCGGCGATGCGGTAGAAGTCGCCGATCACATGGGCGATGGCATCGCGCTCGGCCGCCGCGTCGTGCGCCAGCGCCAGCGTCTCGCCCGCCTGCGCCAGCCGCGCCGGGTCTATCACCACCAGCCCCTCGCTGGCGCAGCCATAGTTGTAGCACACGGAGGTGACCGCGCCCTGGGCATGCGCCAAGCCAGCCAGGGCGGCCAGCAGAAGCAGGATGAAGCCGCGCATCCTCAGGCGGCGTAGTGGCGCAACAGCTCCAGGCCGTAGCGCCTGCCCGCCAGCCAGTCTTCCACGCACTGCAGGATCAGCGGGCTGCGGTGCCTTTCCTGGCTGGCGCGCAGCTCGTCCAGGCTCATCCACACCGCGCGCACGATGCCCGCGTCCAGCGCCTGTCCCGCCACCTGCTCGCCCACCGCGCCGCCGAAAGCGAAGCGCAGATAGGTGATGTCGCCCTGCGGCCGCGGCCACTGGTAGATACCCACCAGGTACTCCGGCACGAAACGGTGGGCGGTTTCCTCCAGCGTCTCGCGCACCGCCGCCTCGACCAGCGATTCGCCCTCTTCCAGGTGGCCGGCGGGCTGGTTGAAACGCAGGCCATCGGCGGTTTCCTCTTCGACCATGAGGAAGCGGCCATCGCGTTCGACCACCGCGGCAACGGTGACATTGGGTTTCCAGCTACGGTCCATGGAACAGGCGGCCTGTGGCAAAGGGCGGCATTTTACTCTCTCCCGTGGGCGAGCGCCGACGCCGCGGCGCCCGCTTTGCGCTAGAATTCCGCGATTCAGCCCGGGGCCGCCGGGCCGGCGTTAAAAACTTTCACCTGGTGGAGAACCCCTATCATGTCCATGGCTGACCGCGACGGTTTCATCTGGTACGACGGCAAACTCGTACCGTGGCGCGATGCAACCACCCACGTCCTCACCCACTCGCTGCACTACGGCCTGGCCGTATTCGAGGGCGTACGCGCGTACAAGACCGACAAGGGCACCGCGATCTTCCGCCTGGCCGAGCACACCCAGCGTCTGCTCAACTCCGGCAAGATCTACATGATGGACATTCCCTACACCAAGGAAGTCCTGATGGAAGCGCAGAAGGAAGTGGTGCGCGCCAACAAGCTGGAGTCCTGCTACCTGCGCCCGATCGCCTTCTACGGTTCGGAAAAGATGGGCATCTCCACCCGCGGCTCCACGGTGCACGTCGCCGTTGCCGCCTGGCCGTGGGGCGCCTACCTGGGCGAGGAAGGCCTGGAGAAGGGCATCCGCATCAAGACCTCCTCCTTCGCCCGCCAGCATGTGAACGTAACCATGCCGCGCGCCAAGCTCGCCAGCACCTACGCCAACTCCATCCTGGCCAACCTGGAAGCTACCCAGGACGGCTACGACGAAGCGCTGCTGCTGGACACCCAGGGCTTCGTGGCCGAAGGCGCCGGCGAGAACCTGTTCGTGATCAAGGATGGCGTGATCTACGAACCGGAAATCGCCTCCGCGCTCACCGGCATCACCCGCGACACCGTGATCCGCCTGGCCGCCGAACTCGGCTACAGCGTGCAGTCGCGCCGCCTGACCCGCGACGACATCTACATTGCCGATGAAGCCTTCTTCACCGGCACCGCCGCCGAAGTCACGCCGATCCGCGAGCTGGACAATCGCACCATCGGCGCCGGCCGCCGCGGTCCGATCACCGCCAAGATCCAGGCGCGCTTCTTCGACGTCGTCGGCGGCAAGGCGGCGGAATACGAACCCTGGCTTTCCTACGTCTGAAAGGATGTCCGTCATGGCTGACAACACCGACAAGGCCCAGCCCATCGCCGTTACCGCCCATGACCTGCCGCTGCACTGCCCGCAACCGGGCGCGCCGCTGTGGGCCCGCCACCCGCGCGTCTTCCTGGACGTGCTGAAGGAAGGCAAGGCGGTCTGTCCCTACTGCAGCGCCCAGTACGTGTTCTCCGGCGAGCGCCCCACCGGGCATCACTGAAGCACAGACCGCCACGGAAGCTGCCAGCCCGCTTCCGTGGCGCGGATCGCGGTGATCCGTCACCGCGATCCGCGCTTCACACACGCCTCATCCGCCCCTTTTCCTCTCCGCCGTTCCGCACCCGTTCACCCGTGAGCAAGCCCATCTTCACCTCGGCTGCCGATGTCGAAGCCGCCTTCTACGACGCCCTCTCCCGCTCCGACCTTGAAGCCATGATGGCGGTCTGGTCGGAAGACGAAGACGTGGTCTGCGTACATCCCGACGGACCGCGCGACGTCGGCCTCGCCGCCGTGCGCGAATCCTGGCGCATGGCCTTCTCCAGCGGCCAGCGCCGCAGCATCCGCACGGTGCACCAGGTGGTGAGTGCCAACATGCTGCTGACGGTGCACAACGTGGTCGAGCACATGACCGCCGTCGGCGAGGAAGAACTGGGCATCCCGGTGGTTGCCACCAACGTCTATGCCCGCGGCGCCCTCGGCTGGCGCATGGTGATGCACCATGCCTCCACCACGCCGGACATCAACCAGCTGGCCGTCCAGCTGACGCCGCACATCGTCCACTAGCCTGCGCCCTCTCCACCAGCCACGGCGCCACCCCGACCAGACTCCATGGACAGCGGCTATCGCGCTCCCTGGTGGCTTCCCGGCCCGCACCTGCAGACCATCTGGCCGCTGACCCGCAAGGGCATCGCCCCACCGTACCGGCGCGAGCGCTGGGACACGCCGGATGGCGACTTCATCGATCTCGACTGGCTGGACGGCCCGGCGAACGCGCCGCTGGTGGCGCTCTTCCACGGCCTCGAAGGCTCCAGCCAATCCCACTACGCCATCAGCCTGATGCGCGCGCTGGCCGCCAGAGGCTGGCGCGGCGTGATCCCGCATTTCCGCGGCTGCTCCGGCGAACCCAACCGGCTGGCCCGCGCCTACCACTCCGGCGACAGCGAAGAAATCGACTGGATACTGCGGCGCCTGCACCTGGCCGCCGGCACCGCCCCACTGCATGCGGCCGGCGTCTCCCTGGGCGGCAACGCGCTGCTGAAGTGGCTGGGCGAGCGGGAACACAGCGCGGCAAACCTGCTCGCCAGCGCCGCCGCCATCTGCCCGCCGCTGGACCTGGCCATCTCCGGCCGCCATCTCGCCACCGGCTTCAACCGCGTCTATACCCGGCACTTCCTCGCCACGCTGAAGCTCAAGGCGCTGGCCAAGTTGGCCGCCGCACCGGAACTGTTCGACGCCGCCCGACTACGCCGCGCCGCCACCCTGTTCGACTTCGATGACACCTATACCGGCCCGGTGCATGGCTTCGCCGGCGCCGACGACTACTGGCTGCGCGCCTCCAGCAAACCCTGGCTGCGGGCGGTGCGGCTGCCGACGCTGCTGCTGCTCGCCGCCAACGATCCCTTCGTGCCGCCGGCCGCCCAGCCCGAACCCGCCGAGCTGTCGTCCGCCATCCAATTCGAACGCCCCGCAACCGGCGGCCACGTCGGCTTCCTCGCCGCGCCCTGGCCGGGCAACACCGGCTGGCTGCCACACCGCCTGCTCGCCTATTTCGAAGCCCACCAGGACACGATTTGACAAGCTTAGGCCCGCTGCCGCGGGGAGGGGCTCTGCCATAATGGCGGCCTCCCCCCAAAACCCCCAACCCCACCCGCGAGGCATATGACATGACTGCAACCGCATACACGGTACCCGCGCAGGAAATCTTCAAGGCTTACGACATTCGCGGCATCGTCGACAAGACGCTCACCGCCGACGCCGTCCGCGCCATCGGCCACGCCCTCGGCTCCGAAGCCGTGGCCCGCGGCCAGAAGGCCATCGCGGTGGGCCGCGACGGCCGCCTCTCCGGTCCGGAGCTCGCCGGCGCGCTGGCCGACGGCATCCGCGCCGCCGGGGTGGACGTGGTGGATATCGGCTGCGTCCCCACGCCGCTCACCTATTTCGCCGCCTACGAACTGGGCACCAACTCCTGCGTCTCCGTCACCGGCAGCCACAACCCGCCGGACTACAACGGCCTCAAGATGGTGCTCGGCGGCCAGACCCTGTACGGCCCGCAGATCCTGGACCTGCGCCGCCGCATCGCCGAAGGCGACTTCGCCCACGGCGCCGGCACGCTGCGCGAAGCCCAGGTGGTGGATTCCTACCTCGACCGCATCCTCGGCGACGTCAAGCTCGCCCGACCGATGAAAGTGGTGATCGACTGCGGCAACGGCGTCGCCGGCGCGGTCGCCCCGGCGCTGTTCAAGCGCCTGGGCTGCGAGCTGGTGGAGCTGTTCTGCGAAGTGGATGGCAAGTTCCCCAACCACCACCCGGACCCCTCCAAGCCGGAAAACCTGCAGGACGTGATCCGCGCGCTGAAGGAAACCGATGCCGAGATCGGCCTCGCCTTCGACGGCGACGGCGACCGCCTGGGCGTGGTGACCAAGGACGGCGAGATCATCTACCCCGACCGCCAGCTGATGCTGTTCGCCGACGACGTGCTCTCCCGCGTGCCCGGCGGCGAGATCATCTACGACGTCAAATGCACCCGCAACCTGGCCGGCTGGATCAAGCAGCGCGGCGGCAAGGCCACCATGTGGAACACCGGCCACGCCCTGGTGAAGGCCAAGCTGAAGGAAACCGGCGCGCCGCTGGCCGGCGAGATGAGCGGCCACGTGTTCTTCAAGGAGCGCTGGTACGGCTTCGACGACGGCCTCTACGCCGGTGCCCGCCTGCTGGAGATCCTCTCCCGCTCCGCCGACCCCAGCGCCGTGCTGAAGGCCCTGCCGGATGCGGTGAGCACGCCGGAACTCAACATCAAGATGAACGAAGGCGAGCCCTTCGAGCTGGTGAAGCGGCTGCGCGAGCAGGCCGGCTTCGAAGGCGCCACCGAAGTGGTGACGCTGGACGGCGTGCGGGTGGAATACGCCGACGGCTTCGGCCTCGCCCGCCCCTCCAACACCACGCCGGTGGTCGTGCTGCGTTTCGAGGCCGACGACGAGGCCGCGCTGGCCCGCATCCAGGGCGCCTTCCGCAAGGCGCTGGAAGGTGTCTGGCCGGGCGTCGCGCTCCCCTTCTGAGCACCGTCATCCCCATCCCGCCGGATCGGTCGCGAATTTCGCGCCGATCCGGCGTTTTTCATTGAAACGCCCTATCCATGCGCCTTCCAGGGTTATGGTGAGCATTCCGTCAGCTTAAGCAGGCAGCTTCGTGCTATGGTTAATCAGCCCCAGCAAGCCCCCGCCTTGGCTATACGATCATGCAAAAATTAGACGAACAGCATTACGAATCCGCCCTCAAGGGCGTCACCATTCCCTCCTGCCCCGCCATCCTCACCGAACTGATTTCGGAGCTGCGCAAACCCGCGGCCAACGGCAAGCTGGTCGCCCAGTTGATCGGCCGTGACGTCGGCCTCGCCGCGATGGTGATCAAGGCGGCCAACTCCCCGCTGTTCGGAAGCAGCCGCCAGATCGGCTCGATTGCCGACGCGATCAAACTGCTCGGCTTCAGCGTACTGACCAACTTGGTCTACGAAGGCCTGCTGCGCACCGTCACCACCTCGCGGGATGCCTCGCTGGAACGCTTCTGGGACAACTCCGCGCATACCGCCGCCATCTGTGCCGAACTGGCCGGCGTGTTCGGCGGCGTCGGCCGCGACACCGCCCACACCTTCGGCCTGTTTCACGATTGCGGCATTCCGATGCTGGTGGAGCGCTTCCCCGACTACAAACAGGTGCTGATGGCCGCCAACGAGTCGGTGGACCGCAAGTTCACCGACATCGAAGACGAAGCGCTGTCGACCAACCATGCTGCCATCGGCAGCATCCTGGCGCGCTCCTGGGGCCTGCCGGCCACCGTCTCCACCGCCATCCTCTGTCACCACGACTACGAGGTGCTGTACGACCCGCAGGGCCTGGAGAACGAATCCCGCAGCCTGATCGCCATCAACGCCCTGGCGGGCTACATCGCTGGCCAGTACCTGCGCTCCAGCCGCGACCAGGAATGGGGCAAGGCGGCGGAAGGCGTGTCGTCCTATTTCGGCACCTCGGCCAGCGAGCTGGACGATATCGCCGAGGATCTGCTGTACCGCCTGGACGCGCAGAAGAACAAGCACTGAAAGCCGCCGCCTTTACGGCAAGCCGCTGAAACAGAACGGGGAGCCCTCAGGCTCCCCGTTCTGTTTCATGCGGCCCGCTCTGCGCTGCCTGGACCAGCCAGCGGCAAAGCAGGGGCAATCGCCTTACAGCTTGGCGGCGACCCAGTCGTTCACACCCGCCAGCGCGGCCGGCAGCTTGTCCGGCTCGGTACCGCCGGCCTGGGCCATGTCCGGCCGGCCACCGCCCTTGCCGCCGACCTGCGCGGCAACGAAGTTCACCAGTTCACCCGCCTTCACCTTGCCGGTGAGATCGGCGGTGACGCCGGCGATCAGGCTGACCCGGCCATCGGCTACCGAAGCCAGCACGATGGCGGCGGACTTCAGCTTGTCCTTCAGCTTGTCCATGGTCTCGCGCAGCGTGGTCACGTCGGCGCCTTCCAGCGTAGCGGCCAGCACCTTGGCACCCTTGACGTCCGCGGCCTGGCCGGCGAGGTCGTCGCCCTGGCTGGCGGCCAGCTTGGACTTCAGCCGCGCCAGTTCCTTCTCCAGCGCACGCACGTTGTCCAGGATGCCGGCCACGCGCTCGGCCACTTCGTCCGGCTGCACCTTCAGCAACGCGGACATGCCATGCACCCGGCGCTCCTGCTCCTGGGCGTAGCGCAGCGCGTTCTCGCCGGTTACCGCCTCGACGCGGCGGATTCCAGCGGCCACACCGCCTTCCATCACGATCTTGAACAGGCCGATGTCGCCGGTGCGGGACACATGGGTGCCACCGCACAGCTCCTTGGAAGAGCCGATGCTCAGCACCCGCACCTCATCGCCGTACTTCTCGCCGAACAGCATCATCGCGCCGGACTTCTGCGCATCGTCCAGCGCCATCACCGCCGCTTCGGTGGCGGCGTTGGCGAGGATCTCGCGGTTCACGATCTCTTCCACCTCGCGGATTTCCTCGGCGGACAGCGGCGCGCCGTGGGCGAAGTCGAAGCGGGTCTTGTCCGGATCCACCTGCGAGCCCTTCTGCTGCACATGGGCGCCCAGCACTTCGCGCAGGGCCTTGTGCATCAGGTGGGTGACCGAGTGGTTGCGGGCGGTGGCGGCGCGGGCGGCGGCATCCACCCGGGCGGTGATGGCCTGGCCGACCTTCAGCGCGCCGGTCTTGACCACGCCGTGGTGGCCGAACACCGCCGCCTGGATCTTCAGCGTGTCCTCGACGGCGAAGATGCCGCCGGGCGCGCGCAGCTCGCCGCGATCACCAACCTGGCCACCGGATTCGGCATAGAACGGTGTGTTGTCCAGCACCACCACGCCCATCTCGCCTTCGGCCAGCTCCTGCACCGGCGCGCCATCCTTGTACAGCGCCAGCACTTCGCCCTTGGCTTCCAGCGCCTCGTAGCCGTGGAACACGGTGGACTTGCCTTCGTACTCCAGGTTGGCGGCCATCTTGAACTTGCCGGCGGCGCGCGCCTGTTCTTTCTGACGCGCCATCGCGGCATCGAAGGCGGCGGCATCGACGGTGACTTCGCGCTCGCGGCAGATGTCGGCGGTGAGGTCCAGCGGGAAGCCGTAGGTGTCGTGCAGCTTGAAGGCGGTATCGCCATCGAACACCGTGTTGCCGGCTGCGGCCATGGCCTGCAGCTCGGCCTCGACGATGGCCATGCCGTTCTCGATGGTGGCGAAGAAACGCTCTTCTTCCTGGCGCAGCACGTCGGTGACGCGCTTCTCGCCCGCCTTCAGCTCGGGATAGGCGGCGCCCATCTCGGCCACCAGGTCCGGCACCAGCTTGTGGAAGAAAGCAGCGCGGGCACCCAGCTTGTAGCCGTGGCGGATGGCGCGGCGGATGATGCGGCGAAGCACGTAGCCGCGGCCTTCGTTGCCCGGGATCACGCCATCGGCGATGAGGAAGGAACAGGCACGGATGTGATCGGCCAGCACCTTCAGCGAGGGCGAATCCATGTCGGCACCGGAGGTTTCGCGCGCCGCCGCCTTGATCAGGCTCTGGAACAGGTCGATCTCGTAGTTGGCATGCACACCCTGCAGCACCGCGGAAACCCGCTCCAGGCCCATGCCGGTGTCCACCGAGGGCTTGGGCAGCGGATGCATCACGCCCTGCTCGTCACGGTTGAACTGCATGAACACGTTGTTCCAGATCTCGATGTAGCGGTCGCCGTCTTCCTCCGGCGATCCCGGCGGGCCACCCCAGATGTGCTCGCCGTGGTCATAGAAGATCTCGGTGCACGGGCCGCAGGGGCCGGTGTCGCCCATCATCCAGAAGTTGTCGGAGGCGTAGCGCGCGCCCTTGTTGTCGCCGATGCGGATCACCCGCTCGCCCGGCACGCCGACTTCCTTGGTCCAGATGTCGTAGGCCTCGTCGTCCTCCGCATACACCGTCACCCACAGCTTGTCCTTGGGCAGCTTGAAGACTCCGGTGAGCAGTTCCCAGGCGTAGGTGATGGCGTCGCGCTTGAAGTAGTCGCCGAAGCTGAAGTTGCCCAGCATCTCGAAGAAAGTGTGGTGGCGCGCGGTGTAACCCACGTTTTCGAGGTCATTGTGCTTGCCGCCGGCGCGCACGCACTTCTGCGAGGTGGTGGCGCGGGAATAGGGACGCTTGTCGAAGCCGAGGAAGACATCCTTGAACTGGTTCATGCCGGCGTTGGTGAACAGCAGCGTCGGATCGTCGTGCGGCACCAGCGACGACGAGGCGACGATCTGATGCCCCTTCGACTCGAAGAACTTGAGGAATTTCTCGCGGATTTCAGCGGACTTCATGGATTTCGAACCCATATTGAACGTTATGACCCGGCGGCTGCGGGCGAATGGGCCAGTTTATCATGACGCTGCAGCGCCACTGCCGGGGTAAACCAGGCCTCGCACCTATAATCCGGCGCATAAACCAAGAGGAGGAACCCCGCCATGGGCCATCGCCTGTCCAAGATCTACACCCGCACCGGCGACACCGGCACCACCGGCCTGGGAGACGGCCAGCGCGTGCCGAAGAACAGCCTGCGCATCGATGCGCTGGGCGAGGTGGACGAGGCCAATGCCGTCATCGGCGTGCTGCTGTGCGAGGACATGCCGGACGACATCCGCACCCTGCTCACCGACGTGCAGCACGACCTCTTCGACCTCGGCGGCGAAGTCTGCATCCCTGGCATGAGCATGATCAGCAGCAAGCAGGTGGAGCACCTCGAGAACGAACTGGACCGCCTCAACGAACCGCTGCCACCGCTGAAGGACTTCATCCTCCCCGGCGGCACCCGCGCCGCCGCCCTCGCCCACCACGCCCGCACTGTCTGCCGCCGCGCCGAACGCGCGCTGGTGGCGCTGGCGCAGGAAGAGAAGGTGAACGACGGCCCGCGCCAGTACCTCAACCGCCTCTCCGACCTGCTCTTCGTCCTCGGCCGCGTACTCAACCGCGCCGGTGGCCGCGGCGACGTGCTGTGGCAAAAGGGCCGGAACGCCTGATTTCCCCTAGGGGCACCATCTCCCCGCGCCGACGGCAGCTCTCCGGAGCGCCCCGGAACCATCCCCCCGGCAGGCGGTCGCTTAACGGAACCTTAAGCCGCCGTCCGCCGCCATGCCTCCCCTGCTCGCTTCAGTCTTCGCCCGCCTGCTGCTGCCGCTCGCCCTGCTGCTTCCCACCGGCGCCCAGGCCTCGGCCACGGTGGAAACGCCCAATGTCCGCGCCGAACTGCTGGCCTACGCGCCGGAGGGCGTCGCCCCCGGCAAGCCGGTGTGGCTGGGCCTGCAGCTGCAACACCAGCCGCACTGGCACACCTACTGGAAGAACCCCGGCGACTCCGGCCTGCCGACCACGCTGGCGTGGACGCTGCCCGCCGGCGCCAGTGCCGGCGAGATCGACTGGCCGGCGCCGCGCCCGCTGCCCTTCGGCCCGCTGGTGAATTACGGCTACGAAGGCACGGTGCTGCTACCGGTGCCGCTGACGCTCGCCGAGGCGCCCACCGACGGTGGCCTGCCGGTCAAGCTGCAGGCCGACTGGCTGGTGTGCAAGGAGGAGTGCATACCCGAAAGCGGCGAGTTCGAACTGCTGCTGCCCACCGGCGGCATTCAGGACCAGCACCGAGCCGCCTTCGAAGCCGCGCTGGCCGCCCGGCCGCAGGCGCTGGGCAATGCGGGCGCCGAAGTCCGCGTCGAGGGCGACAGGCTGGTCGCCACCATCGCCGGCCTGCCGGCCGCACTCGCCGGCAGCGAGCTGCGGCTGCTGCCGGAAACCGAGGGGCTGATAGAGCACGCCCAGGCCATCCGGCAATCCTGGCAGGGCGACCGCTGGCAGGCACAGGTGCCGCTGTCGCCCCAGCGCAGTGCCAGCCCGGCGCTGCTGCCCATGGTGCTGCTGGCGGGCAATGGCGCCTTCCGGGTGGAAGCGCCGGTCAGCGGCTGGAACGCGGCGGGCACCGTTTCAGCCTCAGCCGCCGCCCCCGTCTCGGCGCCCGGCACCAGCGCCGCACCGCCCGCCGGCATCGGTTTTGCCGCCGGCCTGCTGCTGGCGCTGGCCGGCGGTGCGCTGCTCAACCTCATGCCCTGCGTCTTCCCCATCCTGTCGCTCAAGGTGCTGGGTTTCGCCCGCCATGCCGGCGCTCGGCGGGAGCTGGTGGTGGGCGGCTTCGCCTATACCGCCGGCGTCATCCTCTCCTTCCTCGCCCTCGCCGGCGCGCTGATCGCCCTGCGCGCCGGCGGCGAGCAGCTGGGCTGGGGCTTCCAGCTGCAGGAGCCGGTCTTCGTCGCCGCGCTGGCGCTGCTGTTCACCCTGATCGGCCTCAACCTCGCCGGCGTGTTCGAGCTGCGTACCCTGCTGCCCGGCTCGGCGGCGGGCTGGCAGCTGCAGCATCCGGCGGCGGACTCCTTCCTCACCGGCGTGCTGGCGGTGGCGGTGGCCTCGCCCTGCACCGCGCCCTTCATGGGCGCCGCGCTGGGCTTCGCCTTCACCCTGCCGGCGGCGCAGCCCCTGCTGATCTTCGCCGCGCTCGGCCTCGGCCTGGCGCTGCCCTATCTGCTCGCCAGCCTGCTGCCGGCGGTGGCCCGCGCCATGCCGCGGCCGGGCGCCTGGATGGCGCGGCTGCGCACGGTGATGGCCTTCCCGATGTTCGCCACCGTGGTCTGGCTGCTGTGGGTGCTGGGCATGCAGGCCGGCGTGGATGGAATGGTTGGCCTGCTCGGCCTGCTGCTGGCGGTGTCTTTCGCCGCCTGGGCGTGGGCGCAACCCGGCCGCAGCCGCTGGTGGCTGGGCACGCCGGCGGTGGCGCTGGTGGCCGCCGCGCTGGCGTGGTCGCTGCCCGGCCTGCGCACCCAGGCGGCACCGGCTGCCACCACCGCCGGCTGGGAGGCCTGGTCGCCGGAGCGGGTGGCCGCGCTGCGCGCCGCCGGCCAGCCGGTGTTCGTCGATTTCACCGCCGCCTGGTGCGTCACCTGCCAAGTGAACAAGCGCACCACCCTGGCCGACGCTGCGGTGCTGGACGACTTCCGCCGCGCCGGCGTGGCCCTGCTGCGTGCCGACTGGACCTCGCGCGACGCCAGCATCACCGCCGCGCTGGACGGCCTGGGCCGCAGCGGCGTGCCGGTCTACGCCCTCTACCCCGCTGCAACGGGCACGCCCCAGGTGCTCACCGAACTACTCTCCGCCGCGGATATCCGCAACGCCCTCGCCAACCTGAAGTGAAAGGAGTTCCGCAATGAAAACCGTCCGCCTGCCCCTGTTCGCCCTGTGCGCCGGCCTCATGCTCCCGGTGCCCGCCTTCTCCGCCGCCACCGTCGGCCAGCCGGCGCCGGCCTTCACCGTCACCGGCACCGATGGCAAGAGCCACAGCCTGGCCGACTACCGCGGCAAGTACGTGGTGATGGAATGGGTGAATCCCGGCTGCCCCTTCGTGCGCAAGCACTACTCCTCCGGCAACATGCAATCCACCCAGCAGGAAGCCACCGGCGCCGGCGCGGTGTGGCTGACGATCAACTCCACCGCGAAGAGCAGCGGCGACTACCTGGCCGCCGCCGACATGGGCAAGTGGATGAGCGAGCAGAAAGCCGCCGCCACCGCCACCCTGCTGGACACCGACGGCAAGGTGGGCGTGGCCTACGGCGCCAAGACCACGCCGCACATGTACATCATCGATCCGCAAGGCAAGCTGATCTACGCCGGCGCCATCGACAGCAAGCCCTCCGCCAAGGTGGAGGACATCGCCACCGCCACCAACTACGTCAAGACCAGCCTGCAGGAAGCACTCGCCGGCAAGCCGGTGAGCCAGGCCAACACCAAGGCCTATGGCTGCTCGGTGAAGTACGAGGGCTGAGGCCGCGGCGCCGGCAGTTCAGCCTGAAACCCGTGATCCGAAGCCGGAGCCCGGAGGGCGGGCCCGGCCTCAGGCACCGCGGGATGCGGCGTAGGCGCTCAGCGCCGCGCCTATCTCCTCCCAGGCATAGTCCGCCACGCCTTCCACCCCGCGCGCCGCCAGCTTGGCGGTCGGCCCGTCGCCTATCTTGGCCACCAGCACCGCCTTGCAGTCCGCCACCGCTTCCAGGATGCCGGCCAGCGCGCCCTGGTCGGAGCTGCCGCCCAGGCAGTAGTGCGCCACCTCCCGCGTCTCGACCAGCCGGTGGCCGCCGACATCCACGTCGTAGATCTGGAAGGACTTGGCGTGGCCGAAATGCTCACTCACCGCCACACCCTCCTTGCTCGCCACCGCCACCCGCAGCGGCTTTGCCGTTTCGCTCATCGTGTGATCCGTCATTCGCTTTCGATGCTGCGAACAAGCAAGAGCTGCGCCCTTCGCGGCTATGCTGACGGCCATGACGCCCGCCCCCACGATCCTGCCCACGCGCCATCCGCTGCTGAGCGGCTGGCGGCTGCTGGACGCCACCAGCGCCGAGCGGCTGTTCCACACCCTGTGCGCCAGCATTCCATGGACCGACGGCAGCTACGTGGCCGCCGGCCGGCGCTTCCGCCTGCCGCGCCAGCAGGCCTGGTTCTCCGACACCGGCATCGACTACCGCTACGCCCAGAACCTGCTCAACTCCCACGGCTGGACACCGCCGCTGGCGGCGCTGCGGGAACAGATCGCCCAGCTCACCGGCCACCGCTTCAACGCGGTGCTCGCCAACCTCTACCGCGATGGCGAGGACCACGTCGGCTGGCATGCGGACGACGAGGCCGACCTCGGCCCGGCGCCAGTCATCGCCTCCCTCAGCCTGGGCGCCACCCGCGCCTTCCACTGGCGGCCCAGGCCCGGCATCGCCGGCGCAGCCGCCTCGCTACCCCTGGAAGCCGGCACCCTGCTGCTGATGCGCGCACCCTTCCAGCAGCAGTGGGAGCATGCGGTGCCGGCGGAGCCGGATGTCGCCGACGCGCGGCTCAATCTCACCTTCCGGCAGGTGTTTCCGGAGCGTTGAGCGCCAGCTTCATCCGCCGCTTTCCCTTATCAAACTGGCAAGCAGAGCGCTTGCCCGCGAAAAGCCCCCTGACCATTGGCCCGGCAACGGAACGGAGATGCCGTTCGCCCCGGGCTTTTCGAAGGGCCTTGCGGGGAGCGGGCTTCGATAAGCCCGCCCTTAGCCCGCCCTCTCCCAGCCGAAGGACTCCGCCCGAACGGCTACGGAGTATCCAATTGCCGGTTTGATGACGACGCCAGGCAGAACCCCGCCCATACCTCACCGCCCTCTGGACTGCTGGTCCGGCCACCCCAGGCGCAACGCACCCTGCAATACGTCGCACATCACCGCCCGCTTGGTGGCACATCCAACGTTCGCTGCGCGCAGACCCACGTTCATCGCCGCGGAAAACCCCGCTCATCCATCCCGGCCGAGCTTTGGAATGAAGCTTGCGTATCCCCTGGCCACGCCGGCACGGCCGGAGAACGGATACGAGGTGCTTCCATGCTGGAAACCGCAATCATCGGCGGCGGCCTGTGCGGGCTGGCCCTGGCCAACCTGCTGCACGGCGCGCGCCGCGACTTCGCCCTCTTCGAGGCCCGCGACCGCCTCGGCGGCCGCATCCTCTGTACCGACGAGGGCCTGGACCTCGGCCCCAGCTGGTACTGGCCGGACCACCAGCCGCGCATCGCCCGCCTGATCTCCGACCTCGGCCTGGAAAGCCTGCCGCAGTGGGAGCACGGCCGCCATCTGCTGCAGAAGGAAGCCGGCGGCCGGCCGGAATCCTTCGAGCAGGCCGACATCCACGGCGGCGCGCGCCGCCTGGTCGGCGGGCTGGAAACCCTGGTGCAAGCGCTGGCCGCCCGCCTGCCGGCACCGCGCCTGCACCTCGAACACGCCCTCAGCGGCCTGCGCGACCGCGGCAGCCACATCGAGCTGCATCTGAGCGAACCGCAGGGCGAGCGCTTCATCTCCGCCCGCCATGTGATCCTCGCCCTGCCGCCGCGGCTGGTGGAAGAGCGCCTCGCCTTCCAACCGCCGCTGCCGCCGCGGCTCGCGCAAGCGCTGCGCAACGCGCCGACCTGGATGGCCGGCCAGGCCAAGCTGCTCAGCCTGCATGCGCACAGCTTCTGGCGCGACCAGGGCCTGTCCGGCACCGCCACGCTGCGCCACTCGCAGAGCGCGCTGGCGGAAACCTGGGATGCCGGCAATGGCAACGGCCAGGCCGCCCTCGGCGCCTTCATCGCCCTCAGCCCCAGCCAGCGCGCCGCCTTCCGCGGCGGCCTGGACATGCTGGCCGCCAGCCAGCTGCAACAGCTGTTCGGCCTGGAAGCACAGGACGGCGAACGCCGCTACCACGACTGGGCGGACGAGCCGCATACCTGCTCCCAGCTCGACCTCCAGCCTCCCATCGCCCACCCGGCCTACGGCGAGCGCGAACTGCAGCTGCCGGTGTGGCAGGGCAAGCTGCACTTCGGCGGGACAGAGACGGCGGTTTATGGCGGCGGCTACATGGAAGGGGCGCTGGAGGCAGCGGGCCGCATCCGGCGGGAATTGATGCTGGGATGGGCGGCAGCGGCCTGAGCGCAAGGCAGCGCTGACAGGCGAGGCCTGTTTTCTCCCCTCTCTCCCCTCGCGGGAGAGGGGCCGGGGGAGAGGGGGCAGCCCCACGGGCCCAGAACGTAGCCGCCCCTGCGGGGCGCCCCCTCTCCCCAACCCTCCCCCGCAAGGGGGGAGGGAGGGCGGCAGCGCCCACTGCACGGGCATTGCCTCCAGATCAGGCCTATCAACCCTCCTTTAAGGAAGCCGCGCTCCCCGCCCCCACTTCACCCCCCTGCGCCGCCAGCAATTCCCTGAACAGCGGCGAGGACTGCGCCAGCGCCCAGGCGCTGCCGACCGCCTCGATGCGGCCGGCACGCATCAGGATCACCTCGTCGAAGCGGTCCAGCAGATGCAGCCTGTGCACCGAGGACACCACCGCCGCCTCGCCGAAGTGGCGGAACAAGCGCTGGTACACCCGCGCTTCGGATTCCGGGTCCAGGCTGCTGGTCGGCTCGTCCAGCAGCAGCAGCGCGCTGCCTTCCGCCGCCAGCACGCCGCGCGCCAGGGCCAGCCGCTGGCGCTGGCCGCCGGACCAGTTGGCGCCGCCTTCAGCCACCCGCGTGTCCAGCCCCATGCCCAGGCCGGCGACCAGGGTGTCGGCGCTGGCGGAATACAGCGCGGCGGCGATGGTTTCCGGCGCGGCGCTTTCGCCCATCGCCAGGTTCTCCTCCAGCGTGCCGTCGAACATCTCCGCCTGCTGCGGGATCAGGGTGGCGAAGCTGCGCATGCTGTCGCCGGCCTGCTCCACCGCCTCGCCGTCCAGCAGCAGCATGCCGCTGCCGGCGCGGTCCAGGCCGGCGAGCAGGCGCAGCAGCGTGGTCTTGCCGGCGCCGCTGGGGCCGACCAGCGCATAGCGGCGGCCGCGCTGCAGGGTCAGCGCGTCTATTTCCACCCCGGCACCATGCGAGGCGGCGTAGGCGAAGTGCAGCCCTTCCAGCTTCAGCTCACGCCAGCCGTGGATGGCGGGCGCGCTGGCGTCCTGCGCCGAGGGCGCCGCCAGCAGCGGCGCGGCGGCGGCGAAGTCGGCGCGCTGCCGCGCCAGCGACTGGAAGTGGGCGGCGATGGCGGTGATCACGCCGCCGGCCTGCTGGGCGTACTCGTACACCATGAACACCTTGCCCAGCGCGATGCCGCCGCTGGCGCCGCCGGCCTCCGCCGCATACACCGCCACCAGCACGCACCACAGCAGGCTGGCGAGCAGATCCACCGAGCACCACTTGGCTTCGTTCAGCACGATGCTGCGCTTGAGCGGCCCGAACACATCCGCCAGCCGCGAGGCGATCAGCCGTGCCGCGCCGCCGCCGCGCCGCAGCGCCAGCACCGAGAACACATTGCCGAGCACGTCCACCAGCGCGGCGGTGTAGCGGCGCTCGGCGCGGTTCTCGTCCACCGCCAGCCGCATCATGCTGCGGTCGAAACGGGTGATGAGCAGGCCGATCAGCCCATAGCCGACCACCGCGACCATGCCCACCAGCGGCGAGATCAGGCACAGCGCGATGATGGGCCCGACCAGCCGCACCGTGTTCTGCAGGTAGATGAACTGGCTCTGGGCGAAGTCGTACAGCGCGTGGCTGCTCTGCTGCACGCGGTGGGTGGTTTCGCCGGAATGGTGGCGCTCGTGCCAGGCCAGCGGCGCGCTCACCAGCTGCCCCACCAGCAGGCCGGACAGGCGCTCCCTCACCTTGAGGGCGACGTTGCGCTCCAGGATGCGCCCCGGCCCGTGCAGCAGCCAGCTGGCGACGATGGCGGCGAACACCAGCGCCAGCCAGCGCCCGGCGCCGGTCAGCCCGTCCAGGCCGCCGTGCTGGATGGCGTCTATCGCCCTGCCCGCCAGGTAAGGCACGCCCAGCTTGAACAGCTGCGAGGCCAGCAGCAGCGTGAACGCCCAGAAGATGAGATGGCGCGAACCGGCGGCGTGATGCCACAGCGCGCGGTACAGCGCCCCCAGGCTCACCGGCGTTTCCGGCGGCGCCTCGACCACCGGCGTACTCGGCTCGGCAACGCTGCCCACGGGCGGCCGCTCACCCACGATGGCAGCCGCGGGGTCTGCGGAAATCGGCTCTGACATGGTTTTTATCCTTGTTGATCTGGCGGGCCGGCAGGCCGCCGGGCCACGTCGCGCGACCGGCTCCCACCGCTCCTCTGCTGCAATGGCCAGCCGCCACGGAGCGCATCATGCGCCGGCGCAAGCGGTCCGGTAACCGCCCGTAATACAACTCGGCGCGCAGCCCATTGTCCCGCCCGCTTGCGGCTCGCTATTCTCGCGCGGCGCGCCCCATCGCGCTCATGCTCCCGGAGCCCCCATGCCATCGCCGTGCCTGCAGAACCTCATCTCCCCATCCCCTCGCCCCGGGCGCCAGTTCGCCGCCGCCCTGTGCGCCACGCTCGCCCTGCTCGGCGGCATTCCGCCAGCGGAAGCCGGCCCGCTGCGCGAGGCGCTGGAGGCAAGGCGGGCGGAGCGCGCCGAGGCCGCGACGGACGACACCCTGGCCGGTGAGGTGGGTGCGTCCTCCGCGAGCCTCAACCTGCCGGCCGGCGCCCGCCGCCTCGGCGACCTCGCCTATGGCAGCGCCGCCCGGCAGAAGCTGGATGTCTACCTGCCCCCGGCCGCCAGCGGCGCCGCGCCCTCGCCCATCGTGCTGATGGTGCATGGCGGTGGCTGGCGCCTGGGCGACAAGGCGGCGGAACGGGTGGTCGCCAACAAGGCCTCCCACTGGCTGGGGCAAGGCATGGTCTTCGTCTCGATCAACTACCGCCTGCTGCCGCAGGCGGCGCCGCTGGCGCAGGCGGACGACGTCGCCCACGCCCTGGCCTACGTCCAGGCCCACGCCGGCGAATGGCATGCGGACCCGCAGCGGCTGGTGCTGATGGGCCATTCCGCCGGCGCCCACCTCATCGCCCTGCTGTCCGCCGATCCGGCGCGGGCAATCGCGCTGGGCGCCCACCCCTGGGCCGGCAGCGTGGCCCTGGACAGCGCGGCGCTGGACCTCGTCCAGCTCATGGAAGACCGCCACGCCCGGCTCTACGACCGCGCCTTCGGCGCCGATCCGGCCGCCTGGCGCGCCGCCTCGCCGCAGCATCACCTGAACGCCCATGCCCTGCCCATGCTGCTGGTCTGCTCCACCCGCCGGGCGGATGATCCCTGCGCCCAGGCGAACCGCTATGCGGCCGCGGCCAAGACCCTGGGCGTGCACACCGAGATCCTGCCGCAACCGCTGAGCCACGGCGACATCAACGGCCAGCTCGGCCTGCCCGGCGCCTACACCGAGGCGGTGGACCGCTTCCTCTCCTCCCTCGCCGGCTTCGGCGCTCGCCCCTGAGCCTCATTCTATGTAGTACAAACAACAAATAATTCGTCGCAAACCCTTCAAAGCTCTTCAGGCAATTTGGCCTGTACAAACACGGATCTCCAGCATTTCAAGGACATTGATCCAGCATTAATAACCGCCAATCGGTATATATATACATTGGCATACATAATGCTCTTGGCAGTGGGACATGCCCGCGCGACGCGCCGGCATGCAGCGCCCGCGGCTGCGACATCCGTTCGCCTGCGGCCGTGTTCACCCACTCGCGCATAAGGATCAACCTGTGAGAAAAACCCTAGTGGCCGCGCTCCTCGCCGCCGGCCTTGCGGGCACCGCCCATGCCCAGTCCAACGTCACCATCTACGGCCTGGTCGACTACGGTGCCACCTACGTCAAGGCGAGCGGCCAGGACAGCCGCCAGGCCATCGACAGCGGCACCAGCGCCGGCTCCCGCCTGGGCTTCCGCGGCACCGAAGACATCGGCAACGGCACCAAGGTCGGCTTCGTCTATGAGATGGGTTTGAACCCGGATTCCGGCTCCAACTTCACCTTAAGCAACCGCGCCTCCTGGGTGAATGTGGTCAGCAGCCTGGGCGAGATCCGTGTCGGCCGCCAGGATGGCATTGGCTACGGCTGGCTGGCTGCGGTGTCACCCTTCGGCACCACCCACGGCCAGGCGTCGATGAACACCCTGTTCGGCTACAGCCAGATCGGCAACCGCCTGAGCAACTCGGTGTTCTACTACTCGCCCAGTTTCTCCGGGCTGGATTTCGCGCTGGGGTACAGCAACAACTGGAACGACGACGATACGACGGAGAACGCTGGTGACCAGCGCGCCTTCAACGCCGGCCTGCGTTACAAGAGCGGCCCGCTGCTGGCGGTGCTGGTGTACGAACAGAAAAACTACGCCAACAACGCCACGACCCCGGTCAACCGCGATAACGCCAAGAGCATCGCGCTGGGTGGCACTTACGACTTCGGCGCGGTCAAGGTGCACGCGGCCTATGGCCAACTGCGCAATCGTGCCTTTGTCAGCACCGCCGAAAAGGAAAAGTCCTGGCTGGTGGGCCTGAGTGCCCCGATCGGCCAGAACGGCAGCCTGTTCGGTACCTACCAGCACAACAAGGGCCGCAACGAGAACCTGTACGGCGCGGCGCGAGACGATGCCACCCGCGGCTTCGCGCTGGGCTACACCCACAAGCTGTCCAAGCGCACCAACCTGTATGTGTTCGGCAGCCGCTACAACGACACGCCGCTGGTCTTTAGCGGCACCGAAAACGCCAGCTCGAACTCGCCGACGGCAACCGGCCCGGTCGACCAGAACCAGTTCGGCGCCGGCATCGTGCACCGCTTCTGATTCTGTAGTGCATCTCCTCTAGTTGGACCCGTGGTGGTCCTTTAGCCCGACAGGTCGCCGAACAGGCTGATCTGCCGGGCTTTTTTACCTTCGCCCTCGTCGGCATCGTCCTCGCCTTCGGCGAAGCGCAGACCGACGCCCAGCAGGCGCACCGGCAGCCCGCGGCGGGCATGCCCTTCTTCCAGCAGACGCAGCCAGGTGGCGACATCCGGCCCGCTCGCCGGGCACTCGGCGGTGGTCTGGGAAAAATCGGCGAACTTGATCTTCACCACCGCCTTGGTCACCGGCCGGCGTGCCTGGGTGCGCTCGAAGCGGCGAGCGAACTCCTCCATCAGCGCCGGCAGCGCGGCGCGGCAGGCGGCGAGATCAGGCAGATCGGTGACATAGGTGGTTTCCACCGAGATGGACTTGCGGATGCGGTCCGGCTTCACCTCGCGCTCGTCGATGCCGCGGCACAGGCGGTGCAGGCCGGCGCCGAAGCTGCCGAAATGGTGGGTGAGGTCGGCCAGGCTCCAGGCGCGCAGATCGCCGCAGGTGTGCACGCCCAGGCGGGCCAGCTTGGCGGCGGTGACCTTGCCGACGCCGAAGATCTTCTTCACCGCCAGCGCGGCGACGAAGGCGTCCACCTCCTGCGGGCGGACGACGAACTGGCCGTCCGGCTTGTTCCAGTCGCTGGCCACCTTGGCGATGAACTTGTTCGGCGCGATGCCGGCGGAGGCGGTGATACCGACCTCGTCGCGGATACGGCCGCGTATCTCCTCCGCCATCCGCGTCGCCGAGCCCTGGCAGCGATCCACGCCAGTCACGTCCAGGTAGGCCTCGTCCAGCGACAGCGGCTCCACCAGCGGCGTGTAGTCGCGGTAGATGGCGAGGATGAGGCGGGAGGCGGCGCGGTAGCGCTCGAAGTCCGGCGGAATCAGCAGCAGCTGGGGACAGAGCTGCAGCGCGCGGGCGGTGGACATCGCCGAATGCACGCCGAAGGCGCGCGCCTCGTAGTTGCAGGTGGCGACCACGCCGCGATGCTCCGCCCGGCCGCCCACCGCCAGCGGCCGGCCGCGCAGCGAGGGGTCGTCGCGCATCTCCACCGAGGCGTAGAAGCAGTCGCAATCGCAATGGATGATCTTGCGCGCGCTCACCACCGTCCGCTCCCCGCCGGCCGCCAAAACAAGAAAGCCCGCGGCAAGGCGGGCTTTTGCTTCGCTGCGCGGGCTGGCCGCAAGCGCTTTATTCCCGGTCCGGCGCCGCCCGCCGCACGCGGCGGTTGCGCACCGCCTCGGCCAGCACGTCCAGCACCGTCAGGCTGTCGTCCCAGCCGATGCAGGCGTCGGTGATGCTCTTGCCGTACTCCAGCGCCACGCCCGGCTTGAGATCCTGGCGGCCTTCCTTGAGGTGGGACTCCACCATCACGCCGATGATGCGGTCTTCGCCGGCGGCGATCTGGCCGCCGACATCGCGCGCCACCGCCACCTGCAGCTGATGCTGCTTCTGGCTGTTGGCGTGGGAGAAGTCGATCATGACCTTGCCCGGCACGCCGGAGGCGGCCAGCTCCTTGCAGGCAGCGTCCACGCTGGCGGCGTCGTAGTTGGGCGCCTTGCCGCCGCGCAGGATGGCGTGACAGTCCTCGTTGCCGCGGGTGGACACGATGGCGGAGTGGCCGGCCTTGGTCACGCTGAGGAAATGGTGCGGCGACTGCGCCGCCTTGATCGCATCCACCGCGATGCGCACATTGCCGTCGGTGCCGTTCTTGAAGCCGACCGGACACGACAGGCCGGAGGCCAGCTCGCGGTGCACCTGGCTCTCGGTGGTGCGCGCGCCGATGGCGCCCCAGCTGATGAGGTCGGCGATGTACTGCGGGGTGATCATGTCGAGGAATTCGGTGCCGGCCGGCAGGCCCAGCTCGTTCACTTCCCACAGCAGCTTGCGCGCCAGGCGCACGCCCTCGTTGATGGCGAAGCTGCCGTCGAGGTAGGGGTCGTTGATCAGGCCTTTCCAGCCGACGGTGGTGCGCGGCTTCTCGAAATAGACGCGCATCACGATGAGCAGGTCGTCCTGCAGGCGCTCGGCCTCGGCCTTGAGCTTGCGGGCGTATTCCAGCGCGGCGTCGGCGTCATGGATGGAGCAGGGGCCGATCACCACCAGCAGGCGGTCGTCGGCGCCGTAGAGGATGCGGTGGATCGCGCTGCGCGCCGCGAACGCCGTCTCCGCCGACTTGGGAGTAGCCGGAAACTCGCGCAGCACATGGGCTGGCGGAACGAGTTCCTTGATCTCCTTGATGCGGACGTCGTCGATATGAATCCTGATTGAGGCAGTCATGGCGAAGCTCTTGGCAGGTGCGGGCGGAAGCCGCCGATTCTAGCGAATTTTCACGGCCACCGAGACCGGCGCAATGTTGCACTGCGAAAAAAAACGATGCTAAGGTGCCCGTCCGATCAACGAATCCCGGGGAGACGCAAGCATGCCCCCCCTGTTCGATTTCATCGCCGATGCGCTGATTTTCGTTCTCATTCCGTGGATCGTATGGCGGCTCCTGGGCCGCTCGGTTCCCCTCGCAGTCCTGCCCATCCTCGTCGGCCTCGGCCTTGCCGCCGCCGGCCTCAAACCCACTGAACTCGGTGTTCCATCCGCCCTTGGCGACCAGATCGGCTGGATAGGCGTGCTGCTGCTCGCCTTCAGCGCCGGCCTGGAAATGCGCCTGTCGGACGAGGAACAGACCGCCCGTAGCCCCTCGCTGCCGATCTCGCGGCTGGCCACCAGCGCCGCCGCCGCGCTGGCCCTGCCCTTCATCGTCGGCAGCCTGGCCGCCTACTACCACTTCAACCAGCTGCCGGGCTGGACACCGCCGCGCGGCGAAGGCTGGCTGGGCGCGCTCGCCATCGGCCTCTGCGTAGCGGTCAGCGCGTTGCCGGTGCTGATCGGCATCGTGCGCGAGCTCAATCCCCTGCAGCGCCCTTACGGCCAGGTCGCCCTGGGCGTGGCGGTGATCGACGACGCGGTGCTGTGGATAGGCCTCGCCCTGCTGCTGTTCGCCGCCAACGGCAGCGCCGCCATCAGCAACTGGGACGGCACCGAAGTGCTCGCCGTGGGCATCCTGGTGGTGCTGGCCATCGCCGGCATCCGCGCGCAGAAGCGCGACGGCCTGCCGCCGCGCTGGGTGATCTGGGCGATGGCGGTGCTCTACCTCGCCGGTGGCGCCTGGGCCAGCTCCCAGCTCGGCCTGCACGCCCTGCTCGGCGCCTACTTCGGCGGCGCCATGATGGCGCCCAAGTGGGTGCGCCAGCTGCCGCCGGAACAGCTGGGCCGCATCGCCCTGTTCGGCCTCGCGCCGCTGTTCTTCGGCCACAGCGGCCTGCGCATCGACGGCGACGCCCTCACCTGGACCTCGCTGGTCGCCTCGCTGGGTCTGCTGGTGCTGTCGGTGCTCACCAAGCTGGGCGCGGTCATCCTCTACCCGCCCTCGCCCGACCTCGACCGCCGCGAGGCGCTGGCGGTCGGTGCCCTGTTGCAGTGCAAGGGCCTGATGGAGATCGTTGCCGCCACCATCCTGCGCGACCAGGGCCTGCTCTCGGAGCACGCCTATGCCGCGCTGGTCACCCTGGCGGTGCTGTCCACCACCATGACCGGGCCGCTGTTCCGCTTCTGCCTGGGAAAAGGCTGGATCTCCCGCACTAACGCCTCGGCGGAGTGCCCCCGGCCGGGCAACTGAGAACCGGGAGACGGCAAAAAAAAGCGCAAGGAGCGGGAATAATCGCGGCTCACCGGCTGTTTACGCATTACCCCTGACCAAGAGGAGTAACGCCATGAGCCCGACCCGTTCCCTGCTTCTTTCCGCCGGCCTCGCCCTGCTCGCCGGCTGCGGCAGCATGCACGACCAGCACCACGGCGGCGGCATGCACGACGCCATGCATGCCGCGCCCGCCACCGTGCGCGACGGCGCCCTGGTCAGCGCCGAGGGCATGAGCCTCTACACCTTCGACCGCGACCCCGCCGACGCCAGCAAGAGCGCCTGCAACGGCCAGTGCGCGATGAACTGGCCACCGCTCATCGCCCCCGCCTCGGTCATGGCGCACGGGGACTGGCAACAGATAAGCCGCGACGACGGCAGCCGCCAGTGGGCCTACAAGGGCAAGCCGCTCTACCGCTGGGCCAAGGACCAGAAGCCCGGCGACCGCAGCGGCGACGGCGCGATGGGCGTGTGGCACCTGGCGCGCCCCTGAGCCTCCGCCCGCCCGGCTCTCACGCCAAGCCCACGGCCCATGCCGTCCACCGACGCCCTGCTCGCCGAGATTCCGCGGCTGCGCCGCTACGCCCGCGCCCTGACCGGCGACGCCACCCGCGCCGACGATCTGGTGCAGGACACGCTGGAGCGGGCGCTGAACAAGTGGCGGTTGTGGCGGCCGGGCAATCTGCGCAACTGGCTGCTCACCACCATGCACCATGTCTTCATCAACCAGCTGGCCACCGAGCACCGGCTGCAGTACCGCGACGCGGCGGAGCTGCCGGACATCCCGGTCGCCCCGGCGCAGGGCGACGGCCTGGCGCTGCGCGACCTCGGCCGCGCCCTGCAGGCCCTGCCGGCCGACCAGCGTGAAATCCTGCTGCTGGTCGGCCTGGAAGACCTGAGCTACGAGGAAACCGCCCGCATCGTCGGCATTCCGCCCGGCACGGTGATGTCCCGCCTCTCCCGCGCCCGCGGCCGCCTGCGCGGTCTGCTGGCGGAAGGCGAAACCCTGCCCGCCCACTTGAAGATCGTGAAATGAGCCCCGCCCCGATCAGCGAAGACGACCTGCACGCCTGGGCCGACGGCCGCCTGGAAGCCGCCCGCCGCGCCGAGGTCGAAGCCTGGCTCGCCGGGCATCCGCAGGAAGCGGCGGCGCTCGCCGCCTGGCGCCAGCAGAACGCCCGGCTGCACGCCGCCTTCGATCCGGTGCTGGCGGAAGCCATCCCCGCCCGCCTGCGCGCCACCGTGGCGGGCAAGCGCTGGCGCCCGCTGCGGGCCGCGGCGGCGGTCGGCTGGCTGGCGCTGGGGGCGGTGCTGGGCGCGATGTGGAGCGACCTCGGCGGCAGCCGCCATGCGGGCACGCACACCCAAACGGCGGATGCGCTGCTCGAACTGCCGCGCCGCGCCGCCATCGCCCATGCGGTCTATACGCCGGAGCAGCGCCACCCGGTGGAAGTGGGCGCGGACAACGAACAGCATCTGGTCGCCTGGCTGTCCAAGCGCCTGGGCACGCCGCTGCGGGTGCCGGACCTCGGCGCGCTGGGCTACCACCTGATGGGCGGCCGCCTGCTCGCCGCTGAGGCCGGCCCGGGCGCCCAGTTCATGTACGACAACGCCGCCGGCGAGCGGCTGACGCTGTATGTGAGCGCCGCCCGCTCCAGCGACGGCGCCGCCGCCAGCCTCCCCAGCTTCCGCTTTGCCGAGGAAGACGGCATCAGCGTGTTCTATTGGGCGGAAAACGGCTTCGCCTACGCCCTCTCCGCCCGCCAGCCCCGCGCCGCCCTGCTGCCGGTGGCCGATGCGGTGTATCGGCAGCTGGCGCCCTGAACTGCCCTCAGCTGCCCTCAGCCGCCCTCGGCTTCTCCCTTGAGCGCCCCGCCTCAACCCTCCCTGCGCTGGCGCTCCGCCTGCTGCCGGCGGATGTCGAAGATGGACGGCCGCGCCGCCGGCTTGCCGTTGAGCAGGCCGTCGCCCAGCGCCCGCAAGGTGTGGCTGGCCGGGTGATGCACGCTGTAGGCGCGCACATCGCGCCAGTAGCGGTCCAGCCCGTACTTGTTGGCCAGCGAGCGGCCGCCGGTCCATTCGTACAGCTTGGCGGTGGTCTCCAGCGCGATCTCGGTGGCGAAGTGCTGCGCGGCGATGTTGCGGCCGTTGAGTTCGGCCAGCGCGGCTTCGTCCGCCGTGCCGGCGGCGGTCAGCGCGGCGAGCTCGGCGAGCTGCCGCTCCAGCAGCGCCAGCCCGGCCTGGGCACGTATCCAGGCCTCGGCGTAGGGCAGCTGGACGAAGGGGTCCTGGGTGACCAGCTCGAAGTTGCCGCCCAGCGGCCGCGGGTTGGGTGGCACCGCCAGCATGTAGGCGCGGGCGCTCTCCAGCGCGCCGAACAGCGAGCCGAGGTAGAACGCGGCCGACAGCAGCCGGCCGCCCTGGATGAAGGGGGCGAAATTCTGCCCGGCGGCGGCCGAGGCCGGCAGCACCTCGTCCGCCTCCACCAGCACGCCATCCAGGCTCACCGTCTGCGTCTCGCTGCGGCGCAGGCCGAGGTGGTCCCAGTCCTGGTGGATGCGTATGCCCGCGCGGCCGGCGGGAATCACCAGATGCACCAGCTCGTCGCGGTCGGTGCGCGCGGCGGTGACCTTGATGACGTCCGCCACCGAGGCGCCGGAGCACATGTGCTTGCTGCCGGCGAGCACGAAGCCGCCCCCTTCACGCGGCGTGGCGCTGATGTGGAAGGGGCCGATCACATTGCCCCAGAACCAGCGCTCCCGCGCCGAGCGCTGCTCGAAGGAGGCGCCCTGGCGCTCGCGGTCCAGCTGGCGCGGGCCGGCGGCGCTGTTGAAGTGGAAGAACAGCAGGAAGGCCAGCGAGCCATCCACCTTGGCCAGCTCGAACACCGCCTGGGCGGCGTCGGCCAGGCTGCCGCCGCCACCGCCCAGCTCGGCGGGAATCAGCAGGTTGACCAGGCCGCTTTCCTTCAAGCGCCGGATTTCCTCCTGCGGCGCGCGGCCGGCGCGCTCGCGCTCGACCACCGTGCGGCCGAACTCGGCGGCGAGTTCGCGCGCCAGCGCCGCCCAGTCCTGGCCAGCGCCGTCCCCTGCTGCCCCGCCCTGCTCGGCAGCCAGCCGGCTGCCGGAAAGTGATGCCCCCATTGCCCTCTCCTCAGAACTTGTAGGTGAGGCTGACGCCGAAGGTGCGCGGATCGCCATAGCCGGTGGGGTAATGGCCGTTGGTGGCGTTGGTGCCGCCCTGGTAGAGCATCGCCTGGTTCTTGTAGCGCTTGTCGGTGACGTTGTTGACGTAGGCGCCCAGGGTGACGCTGCTGCCCGGCAGGGTGTAGCTGGCGTGCACATTGCCCAGCCAGTATTTCTCCTGCAGCGCGTAGGGGTCGGAATCGTCGGTGACGTTGAAGTTGTGTTTGCTGGTGAAGGTCCAGTCCGTGCCCAGCGCGAGGATGCCGCCGGCCAGCGGCGCGCGGTAGTCGATGCCCAGCAGGGCGGTGGTTTCCGGCACGCGGGCGAAGCCGTAGCCCTTGTAGTTCACGCCGCCGGCGATCAACTCGTCGAACTCGGTGCGCAGGTGGCTGAAGTTGGCGCGCAGGCGCACCGCCTGGGTGAGCTGGAACTGGGTTTCGAACTCGATGCCGTCCACCCGGCCGGAGCCGGCGTTCATCAGCGTCGGGTAGAAGACGTTGTTCAGCACCTGGTTCACCACCAGCTGCATGTTGTCGTAGTCGTAGTGGTAGGCGGAGGCGTTGAACACCAAGCGCTTGTTCAACCAGCTGCTCTTGTAGCCGATCTCGTAGGACTTCAGCTTCTCCGGATCCACCACCGAGAACTGGGAGACGCCGGGCACGCCGTTGGGCGTGATGTAGGTGTTGTAGTTGCCGGAGCGGAAGCCGCTGGCGTGGCGGAAGTAGACCAGCTGGTCGTCGTCGATCCGGAACTCGGGGGTGATGTCGTAGCCGAGGTTGGACCAGCTCTTCTTCACCCGGCCGCCGGTGGAGTAGTAGGTGGCCAGCGTGGCGCCGCCGATGGCGCCGGGCGACCACCAGTTGCCGGACACCGCGTAGGGCGTGCTGCTGGTGGCGCGCACGGTGGTGAGGTCGATGCCGCTGCGCTCGTAGGTGTAGCGCAGGCCGCCGTTGAGCTTGAAACGCTCGGTGAGCTGGAAGCCGACGCTGCCGAACAGCGCCGCGCTGGTGGTGTCCTGCTCGTACTCGGTGGCGTTGAAGGACTGGGTGGCGGTGTTGCCGGTGAGCTTGGCGTTGGCGCCGTAGGACTTGTTGTCGTCGCGGAACAGGTAGGTGCCGGCGATCCAGCTGAAGCGCTGGTCCTTGGGCGAGGCCAGGCGGAACTCCTGGCTCACCTGGGTCACCTCGTTGCGCGAGTAGGAGCGCGCGCTGCCGCCGGTGGCGTATTCGTTCGGCGTGTAGTCGGAATCCACCAGGCCGGTGCGGCGGCCGTGGTCGAAGGCGGTCACCGAGGTCAGGGTGAGGCCGTCGATGTCCCAATTGAAGGTCAGCGACGCGCCCTCGGACTCGACCTTGATCGGCAGGTCGAAGTTGTAGGCGACGTGGTCGCGGTCGCCATGGCCGTTGCCGATGGGGGCGACGTAGCCGTTCACATCCGGCGCGCCGTTGCGGGTCACCGAGTACCAGGGGTTCTGGGTGCCGTTCAGGCGCCGCACATGCACGTTCAGCAGCGCGTCCAGCTCGGGCGAGATGGCGGCCAGCAGCTGGAAGCGGCCGGCGAAATCGTCGAAGTCGCCGGCGTCGTTGCCGGTGGTGGTGTTCTTCGCCAGGCCACCGCGCTCTTCGTAGTGGATGGCGGCGCGACCGGCCAGCACATCGTCCTTGATCGCGCCGCCGACGGCGCCTTCGATCACCCGGGTGTCCAGGTTGCCGACCACCGCTTTGACATAGCCATCCGGCTCGAAGCTGGGCTTGCGCGAAACGAAGTGGAAGGCGCCGCCGGTGGTGTTCTTGCCCCACAGCGTGCCCTGCGGCCCGCGCAGCACTTCCACCCGCTGCAGGTCGAACAGCGGCGTGCCGGTGAACAGGTTGTTGTTGTAATAGACCTCGTCGGCATAGAAGCCGATGGGGTTCACCGAGTTGTTGGTGGCTTCGTTGGAGCCGACGCCGCGGATGAAGAAGCGCGGCCGGGCGCGGCTCTCGGTGTTCCAGCCCTGGGCGCCGGGGATGAACTTGGCGACGTCCTTGGTGGAGCGCAGTTCGCCGGCTTCGATGTCGTCGCTGCCGACGGCGGTGATGGCCGCCGGCACCTTCTGCAGGCTCTCGGCGCGGCGGGTGGCGGTGACGATCACCGTGTCGAGCTGGGCGCTGCCTTCAGTGGCCTGCGCCTGGGCGAGCGCGGCGGCGGGAAGGCCGAAGGGCGCGGCGAACAGGCCGCTCAGGGCGAGGATCAGCGGGCGTTGCTTGAAGCCGGCGAGAAGCGGCGGCTTGGGGGGATGCTGCATGGAAATCTCCGGAGCGTGTTTTCGTTTGGGGTGTGGGGAGCGGCGCGCCGGAATCGGGGGGAATCCCTGGGCGCGCCGGTGGAAATCAGAGTTCGCCGCGCGCCTTGCGCTCGGCGTAGAGCTGGCGGGCTTCGGCCAGCGGGCCGGCATCCACCCAGGGCGCGAGTTCGAAGTCCCTGGCGATGAAGCCGTGGGCGAGCAGAAAGTCCTTCTGCGCTTCCAGGCTGGCGACCTTGTCGGCGTCGAGGTCGATCTGGATGCCGGCGGCGACGTCGTCGTAGGCGGAGCTGAGGGCTTCCGGCGCTACCTTGAAGTCGGCGGCGATCAGCTCCACCGCCCGCTGCGGCTGGGCCAGCGCCCACTCCGCCGCCTGCAACAGGCGCACCAGGTAGCGCACGACAATGTCGCGCCGCTCGGCCAGCAGCGCGCCGCTGACGACCAGGCCGCGCAGCACCGAGGGATGCACCCGGGCGCGCGGATCGGGGTGGTCGTGGGTGTCGTAGATCGTGCGGACGCCGAGGAACTCGGCCACCGCCTGCGGCAGGCGGGTGATCACCGCATCCACCTCGCCACGCACCAGCGCCGCCGCCAGCACCCTGGCCTGCTCCAGGAAGTGGTCCGCCTTCAGGCCGTTGGGCCGCGGCTCGCTGTCGTAGGGCGGTGCAGGAATATCCACTCGCTGCACATCACTCAAACCGAGGCCGGCGGTGCCCAGCGCGGTGGTATAGATCTTCAGCTGCTGGGCGATCATCAGGTCGAAGGACTGGCCGACGCGGCCGATGACGCCGACACGCTTGCCGCGCAGGTCCGCCGGGCTGGCGATGCCGGAACCGGCCAGGGTAACCACCGGGTAGGAGCCTTCCAGCCAGGCCAGCGCCACCACCTTGCTGTCCACGCCCAGCGCATGCGCCCACACCGCCGGCGCATGGCCGGCGTTGCGTATCCACAGGCGCTCCGCGTGGGCGTACTCGGTCTTGCCGGTGAAGCCGATGGACTTGAGCACGGTGGTGTAGCCGGGCTCATCCGCGAACTCCTGCTGCAGGTAGCCGAGCTGGTAGGCCAGCGCCGAGGCGGTGGGCACCGAGGGGCAGCGGGTGAAGTTGAGCGTTTCCAGCGCGCTGGCGCTGGCGGCCGACGGCTCGGCGGCGGGGGCGGTGATGGACATGGCGGTACCTCGTGGGGGAGAGAGATGGAGCGCGGCCGGGGCCGGCCTCAGGCGGCCTGGCGCAGCCGGTCGAGAATCTCGCGGCCGTTGCCGAACAGGGTCTGCAGTTGCTGCGGCGTCAGGCCGCTGTCGCGCACCGCGGCGAGCACCGGGCCGCTGGGCACCAGCGGGTAGTCGGAGCCGAACAGCACCCGGTCCGCGCCCACCGCCTCCACCGCCAGCGCCAGTGCGTCCGGCTGGGAGCCGAGCACGCCGGTGTCGATATAGACGCGCCGCAGCCGCGCCTTCTGCGCCGGCAGGCCTTCCTTGGCGCTGCGGGCGTCGATGGCGCCGGCGAGGAAGGGCAGCACGCCGCCCAGCATCGCCAGTTGCACCGTCACGTCCGGATAGGCGTCGAGGTAGTCGGTGAGGGTCAGCGTGATCCAGGCGGCGGCGAACTGGGAGGTGGATTCCAGCAGCCAGCGCGCGGTGGCGGCATCCTTCGCCGGCGGGTGGCTCCACTGGCCGGGCACGCTGGCGTGGGCGAGGCCGGTGTGCAGGTAGAGGTGGCTGCCGTGGCGCTGCGCCACCTCCAGCACCGGCGCCAGCGCACGGGCGCCGTCCAGGTTGAGGAAGGCGCCGGCCGGCAGGGTGGCGCCGATCAGCCCCAGCTCGCGGTGGGCGCGGTCCAGTTCGCGCGCCGACCATTCGATGTCGGAGGTGGACAGCGCGGCGAGGCCGGAGAGCTGGCTTGGGTGCGCCGCCACCAGCGCCGCCAGCTCGTCGTTGTAGCCGCCGAACAGTTGGCGCGACTCCGCCGCGTCCAGCGCCGGGTCCACGCCCAGCGTGGTCGGCCAGGAGATCACCTGGTGAGCGATGCCGGCCTCGGCGATGTGGGCGATGCGGGTGGCGGCGTCGTAGAAGCTGGGGCCTATCGGCAGCGCCCGCGACAACACCGAGGAATTGACCAGGAACGCCAGCCCGCCGGCCGGGTTGGCGCGCACCAGCGGCGCCTGGGTGCGCGTCTGCAGGAAGGCCAGCGCGCCGGGGGAAAGCCAGTGGGTATGCCAGTCGACGATGCTCATCGTGGGTGTCCTTTTCTCTGTGGGGAGGTCGTGTGGAGCGGCGCTCAGGCGGCCTGGGCCGGGAAGCGCGAGGGGAAGCGCGGCAGGGTGCCGTTGAGCGCGTAGTCGCCGATCAGGCGCAGCGACAGCACCAGCGGATCGTGCGAGGCCAGCGTGCGCACGTCGCGCCAGTAGCGGTCGAAGCCTTTGTCGGCGAAGGTGGCGCGGCCACCGGCGAACTCGAACACCCGCGGCGTGATTTCCAGCGCGATCTGCGAGGCGTGGGAGCGCAGCGCCAGCGTGCGCACCGAGATCTCGGCGATGCGCTCCTCGCCGGCGGTGGCGCGCTCGTCCCACACCGCCTGCAGCTCGGCGATGACGCGGTCGAAATAGCCCAGCGCCGCCTCCGCCTTCACCCACAGCTCGGCGTACTGGGTCTGCACCAGCGGATCGCCGGCGATGGACTGGGCGCCCGGCAGGATGGACTGGCGGCCGTCATGCACCGCGTACTCGCGCGCCGCGTCCAGCGCCGCCAGCGCCGAACCGAGATAGACGGCGGCGTAATACACCGCGCCGAAGCTGGTCCAGAACGGCAGCACGCTGCGCTGCACGCCGGCGTGGCGCCAGGGAATCACCTCATGCTCGTAGAGGCGCACATTGTCGAAGGTGACCGAGCTGGAGTCCGCGCCGCGCAGGCCGATGGGCTGCCAGTCGTCATGGAAGCGGATGCCTTCGCGGTCGGTGGGCAGGTAGCCGTAGATGAAGTGGCTGCGGTCGCCGTGCTCGGCCAGCACGGTGGTGACCTGGGCCAGCGGCGCGCCGGTGTTCCAGCGCTTCACGCCATTGATCACATAGCCGCCTTCCGGATGCGGCTGGGCAAGGAAATCCCGGTTCACATACTGGGTGACGTTGCCCCAGTACCAGCGCCCGGCCACCGCCTTGCGCACGATCTCGGCGTTGTCGCCGGTGAAGTCGTGGAACAGCGGCACCGCCGAGTTGTACATGTGGAAGCACAGCAGCGCGCCCACCGAGCCGTCGCCGCGGGCGATCTCCAGCACCGACCAGGCGGCGTCGCGCACACTGCCGCCACCGCCGCCGTAGGCCTTGGGGTAGAACAGGTTGACGATGCCGGTCTCGCGCAGGCGGCGCACCGCATCCACCGGGCGGGTGCGTTCGCGGTCGCGCTCGGCGGCGCCGGGCTTGAGTTCGGCGGCCAGCGCGCGGGCGGCGGCGATCCAGTCCTGCGGATAGGGTTGCGGGGTGAAACCGGCGTCGGCGCCCTGGGAAGCCGAGGTGTCGTGCGCGTGCAGGGCGAGCGGGGAGGAAGGCATGGCAGCCCCTTCTAGTAGGTTCGAGGGAGGGTGAAACGGGGAAGGCGGGATTCAGCCGCGCGGCGCGGCCGGGGCCGAACGCCCCAGCCAGAAGGCGAGCACGATCCAGATCAGCCCGGCGATGGCGTAGGCGACCGGCGCCACGAACACCGCCTGCGCCAGCGTGTGGGCATCGGACAGGCGGCCGACCAGCTCCGGGCCGACGATGCCGGCGATGCCGGAGGTGAGCACCACCGACAGCGCGGTGGCGCTGTTGCGCAGATAAGGCGGCACCGTCTCCACGATCAGCGTGGTCAGCGTGCCGGCGCTGAAACCGAACAAGGCGATGCCGGCGGCGATGAAGGTCTGCGCCGCGCCCAGTTCATGGCTGCTGTAAGCGAACGCGAAGGCGCCGGCGGCCAGCAGCGAGGTGCTCGCCAGGAAGGCGGGGAAACCCCAGCGGTAAGGCCGCAGCACCAGGCTGGAGAAGTAGCCGCCGATGAGCCCCACCGGCAGGGTGTAGAGCAGCACCTGGGCGAGGAAGCCTGAGGCCTGCTGGTTGCTCAGTTCGAACACCCGGTGCAGGTAAGCGGGAATCCAGATCTGCACCGACATGGCGGTGAAGAAGAACAGCAGCGCCAGCGCATGCAGCACGTAGCCGGGGTAGCGGAACACCGCCAGGCTGTCGCGCAGGCTGAGCTTTTCCCGCGGCGCGGCCTGCGCCGCCGGCACCTCCTCCAGCGCGCCCACCGCCGGCTCCTTCACCCACAGCAGGAAGAAGGCCAGCAACAGCCCCGGCAGACCGGCGACGAAGAAGGCGGTGCGCCAGCCGTACTCGGCGGCCAGGTAGCCGCCCAGCGCCAGCGCCACCGCGGTGCCCACCTTGTTCTTCACCATGTAGAGGGAAAACACCAGGTTGCGCCAGCGCGGCCGGTAAAGGTCGGCCAGCCAGCTGGGCGCCAGGCTGTTGTAGGCGGCCTCGCCGAAGCCGGTAGCCACCCGCCAGAACAGCAGGCCGAGGAAACTGGCCGCCAACCCGGTGGCGATGGAGGACACGCTCCAGATCGCCACGCCGATCAACAACACCGCCTTGCGGCCGAAGCGGTTGGCGAGAAAGCCGAACACCGGCGCGCCGATGATGCCGGCCAGGGTGAACATCGACGACAGGCGGCCGATCTGCTCGTCGGAGAAGCCGAACTCGGCCTTGATCGGCGTCAGCAGCGAGGAAATGATCATCGCGTCCAGCACGCAGACCACGCCCAGCAGCCAGATCAGCGTCAGCGACACATGGCTGTTGTCGCGCCAGCGCCCGGCACTGCCGGCGGCGGGCAAGGACGCATCGAAGGGGGCGTTCAAGGTGTTTTCCTGCGGGGTGGCCATGACGATCTGCCTCGGATTCCAGGGGGCGCTGCGGAGTGGAAAATCCGGGCGAAATCGGGGTGCCCGGAGCGAGGCTTATTGTTCAATGGCGGCGGCGCCGGATCGAAGGACAATCCGTGCCACGCTTATACAAACATCTGATTAACTTAGATTTTTGATTGCCTTGCCAGCAGCCGGCGGCTTGATTAGATTTTTTCCAGCCTTGTTCCCGCCGCGCCCCCGCGCCGGCCGCGAACAGAAAACAAAAGACAGGCGGCGCCCCACCACCGGCCGCCCCTGCCGCCAGCCCACCCCAGCCCCCGCGACGGCAGCCTTCGGGCACGCGCGGGGAAGAACGAGCCAGTCAAATGGGATCACCCTCAGCGGACAATCCGTGCCACCCCCCGCCCCTGCCCGGCCTCGCCGCCGTGGCGCCGCGCCAGATCGGCATCCACGACCGCGAATTCACCCTGTTCCAGGTTTCCGGCCTGCTGACCTCCGCGCTGGAGCGGGACAAGGCCGCCAACGGCCTGCAGCGCGAGCTGGGCCTGGACCTGCAGCACGGCGACTGGCCGGCGGCCACCGTCTCCTACGCCGAGCTGCGCCGCATCCTCGAACAGCTGTGGCTCACCGAAGACCGCGCCAGCTCCATCTTCACCCACGCCTCCCGCATCAACTTCGCCAGCTTCGGCACCGTCGGCCTGGCGGCGATGACGCTGGAGAACGGCGAGGAAGGCATACGCTTCTGCGCCCGCCACTTCCGCACGCCGTGGAACGCGGTGCCGGAAACCCGCCGCGGCGGCGGCATGAGCATGCTGCACATCCCCAAGTTCTACGACCCGGAGCTGCGCGCCGCGCTGGAGCACTTCCACTTCGTCAATTGCTTCGCCGTTTCGCGCTCGCGGGCACCGGGCATTCCGGTGGCCAGCACGGTGCGCTTCACCCGCGCCTGCGGCATCTCGCGCTCGGCCCTGGAGGCCTATTTCGGCTGCCCGGTGGTGTTCGACGCCGATATCGCCCAGATCGACTTCACCCGCCAGTGGCTGGACCGCCCCAACCCGGTGATGGACGCCGGGCTGAAGGCGCGGCTGGCGCAAATGCGGGAAGAGGTGATGGCGGAGGAAACCCTGCGCGGCCTCAGCACCCTGCAGTTCCTCGCCACCCACCTGGACGAGATCAAGTCCTCGGAAGACATGGCGCGGCTGCTCGGCATCAGCCGCCGCACGCTGGCCCGCCTGCTGGAGCGCGAGGGCGTCAGCTACTCCATCCTGTCGCGCGAAGTGCGCCTGACCGAGGCCCGCCGCCTGCTGCGGCGCGGCGTGGATACGCCCAGCATCGCCGAGACCCTGGGCTTCGCCGACGAACGCAGCTTCCGCCGCGCCTTTCGCGCCTGGAGCGGCAGCAGCCCCTCGGAGTACCGGCGCGAGCAAGGGCGCTTGCTGGAGACGGGCGTGGCGGCCTGAAGCACACGCCGGAGCAGCGCCGGCTCCTGCTCCCAGCCTCGGGTACTCCGCCGCAGTCAGCCCCATCCACTTCACGGCGCTGAACCTGCCAACGCTGCTATCGTCTCAGCCACAGCGGCCACCAAGACCGCGCCACCGTCACGGCCCCGACATGCTGATCAAACGCCCCACCGACATCTCGCCCTCCGAGATCACACCCCGTTCCCTGTTCGAGCAGCGCCGCCACTTCCTCGTCGGCGCCGGCAGTGCGCTCGCCGGCGCCGCCCTGTGGGCCGCGCTGCCGCGCAGCGGCCATGCCGCCAGCCGGCTGCCGGCCTATGCGCCCTCGCCCTTCAGCACCAGCGAGGAAAAGACGCCGCTGAAGGCGGTCACCACCTACAACAACTTCTACGAGTTCGGCACCGACAAGAGCGACCCGGCGGAGAACGCCGGCAAGATGTCGGTGCAGCCCTGGACCGTGCGCGTCGAGGGCCTGGCCGGCAAGCCGCGCACCTTCGGCATCGAGGAGTTGCTGAAGCTGGCGCCGCTGGAGGAACGCATCTACCGCCTGCGCTGCGTCGAAGGCTGGTCCATGGTGATTCCCTGGGTGGGGCTGCCGCTGGCGGCGCTGCTGAAGCAGGTGGAACCGCTGGGCAGCGCCAGGTACGTGGAGTTCGTGACCCACTACGATCCGGCCATCATGCTGCGCCGCCCGGTGCTCAGCTGGCCCTATGTGGAAGGCCTGCGGCTGGACGAGGCGCAGCACCCGCTGACGCTGCTGGCGGTAGGCCTGTACGGCGACGTGCTGCCCAACCAGAATGGCGCGCCGCTGCGGCTGGTGGTGCCGTGGAAGTACGGCTTCAAGAGCGCCAAGTCCATCGTCGCCATCCGCCTGGTGGAAAAGCAGCCGCGCACCTCATGGAACCGCGCGGCGGCGGACGAATACGGCTTCTATTCCAATGTGAATCCGGAGGTGGCCCACCCGCGCTGGAGCCAGGCCACCGAGCGCCGCATCGGCGAGCTGCGCAAGCGGCCGACGCTGATGTTCAACGGCTACGGCGAGCAGGTGGCCGGGCTGTACCAGGGCATGGACCTGAAGGCGAACTACTGAGCGCAGGCTCGCCCAGCCGCAATGAAGCGCGGGCGCCTACACCCGCCACCGAGGAAGCAATGGCATCGATCGAAAGGGAGCAGGCACTGAAACCCAGCCTGCGCACACCGCCTGCTGCCGCCATCACGGCAATCAAGCTGCTGGTCTTCCTGCTCTGTCTGCTGCCAGCCCTGCAACTGCTGCTGGGCTGGCAGGCGGACACGCTGGGCGCCAACCCGGTGGAAACCATCACCCACGCCAGCGGCACCTGGACGCTGCGCCTGCTGCTGATCACCCTGGCGGTGACGCCGCTGCGCCGCCTCACCGGCCTGCACTGGCTGCTGCGGCTGCGCCGCATGCTGGGGCTGTTCGCCTTCGCCTGGGGGCTGGCCCACTTCGCCACCTACCTGTGGCTGGACCAGTTCTTCGACTGGGGCGCCATCGCCGCCGACATCCTGAAGCGCCCCTTCATCACCGTCGGCTTCGCCGCGCTGGTGCTGATGCTGCCGCTGGCGCTCACCTCCAACCGCCTGGCGGTGCGCCGCCTCGGCGGCCGGCGCTGGCAGGCGCTGCACCGCTCCACCTACGCCATCGCCATCCTGGGCGTGGTGCATTTCTGGTGGCTGGTGAAAGCGGACGTGCTGGAACCGGCGATCTACGCCCTCATCCTCGCCGCGCTGCTGGGCGTGCGCGCCTGGTGGCGGGAACTGGAGCGTCGCCGGCAGCTGGCCGCGGCGGTGCCGCAGGTGCAGGGCAATGGGCGGGTGATACGGATCGTGCCGAAGTGAGGCGGGCGGCGGGCTGAGGCCCTGGAGCACGTTCCACCGACCCCAGCACCTTTCCACATGCGCAAGGCACCAAAGTACCCGCCATTCGATTGCTGCGGAAAAGGAACGCAAGCCAGGCCCGGCAAAGACGGTCGCGCCAGCCCCTCAACCGCTTACTTCGCCCGGATCGCGCTCTTCGGCCGGAAGGCCTTGATCACCGTCTCGTCGGTCTCGATGTAGGGGCCGCCGATGAGGTCGATGCAGTAGGGAATGGCGGCGAAGATACCGACGTGGCGCACGCTGCCGTCCGCATCCCGCACACCTTCCAGCGTCTCGCGGATGGACTTGGGCTGGCCGGGCAGGTTCACGATGAGGCTGTTGCCGCGGATCACCGCCACCTGGCGCGACAGGATGGCGGTGGGCACGAAGTTGAGGCTGATGCGGCGCATTTCCTCACCGAAGCCGGGCATTTCCTTGTCGCCCACCGCCAGCGTGGCTTCCGGGGTGACGTCGCGCGGCGACGGGCCGGTGCCGCCGGTGGTGAGGATGAGCGAGCAACCGACACGATCCGCCAGTTCCACCAGCGTGCTCTCGATCAGCGGGCGCTCGTCCGGAATCAGCCGCGACTCCACGCTCCAGGGCGAAGTCAGCGCCTTGCCCAGCCACTCCTTCAGCGCCGGAATGCCCTGGTCCTCGTAGGTGCCTTCGGAGGCGCGGTCGCTGATGGACACCACGCCTATGGTGATGGATTCGCTGCTCATGCCTGCTCCGGATCGTGATCGTCGTCCGCCGCATCCGGGGCATCTGCCGCTTCCTTGGCCGCGCCCTCTTCCAGATCGCGCAGCACGCGGAAGATCTCGCGGAAAGCCTTGGGCGGCTTGTTCTGCTCGCGCTCCTTCAGCACGTTGCGGCGCAGGGTGCGCAAGTATTGCAGATCGGCGTCGGGGAAGGCTTCGGCGATGGCGGCGATCACCTTTTCGTCTTCGATGAAGTCGCTGCGCAGCCGCTCCAGCCGGTGCTGCTTGGCGACCTCGGCGGCGGAAACACCGTTGAAGGCGTCCAGCTGGGCCTGGATGGGTGCGGGATCAATGGAGCGCATCAGTCTGCCGATGTACTGCATCTGCCGGCGGCGCGCCTCGTGCTTGGTGAAGCGCTGGGCATCGCGCACCGCGTCGTAGAGCTCTTCCGGCATCGGCACCTTGCGCAGGCGCTCGGGCGACAGCTCGACCAGCTGGCGGCCGATGTCCTGCAAGGCGTGCATCTCGCGCTTGCGGCTGCTCTTGCTCGGCGGCTCCGGGTAGGCGTCGTCTTCGTCGAGGTGCGGATTGCGGTCGTCGTCGGAGTGGGGATACATCGTGGGAAGGCGCCGGCGAAGCGGCGGCAGGCGTGATCGGGGTAAGATTATAGCCTTTGCCAACCGGTCTCCCGCCCATGTCCGACAAAGGCTTTTCCTTCTCCCAGGCGCAGTTGCACGAAATTGCCGCCGACATCGTCAAGTACGCGAAGAAGCGCGGCGCCACCGCCAGCGAGGCCGACGTGTCGGAAGGCTTCGGCCAGTCGGTGGCGGTACGCAAGGGCGAGGTGGACACCATCGAGTACAACCGCGACAAGGGCATAGGCGTCACGGTGTACGTCGGCCAGCAGCGCGGCTACGCCAGCACCTCGGACTTCTCCAAGGCGGCGTGGAAATCCACCGTGGATGCCGCCCTCTCCATCGCCCGCTTCACCGCGCCCGACCCCTGCGCCGGCCTGGCCGACGCCGCGCTGATGGCGACCGAGTTCCCGGATCTCGACCTCTTCCACCCCTGGAATGTCAGCGTGGACGAGGCCATCGCCATCGCCCGCCGCAGCGAAGAAGCCGCCTTCGCCGTCAGCCCCAAGATCAGCAACTCCGAAGGCGCCAACGTCTCGGTGCAGCAGTCGCATTTCATCTCCGCCAACAGCCACGGCTTCGTCGGCGGCTACGCCACCACCCGCCACGGCCTGTCCTGCTCGGTGATCGCCGGCGAGGGCGACGCCATGCAACGGGAATACTGGTACGACTCCCGCCGTGAAGCCACCGACCTGCAGAGCGCCGAAGACGTCGGCCGCCTGGCCGGCGAACGCGCACTGGCGCGGCTGGGCGCGAAAAAGATACGCACCTGCGAAGTGCCGGTGATCTTCGAGGCGCAGCTGGCGGTCGGCCTGCTCGGCAACTTCGTGCAGGCGGTGAGCGGCGGTGCGCTGTATCGCAAATCCACCTTCCTGCTCGACAGCCTGGGCCAGCAGGTCTTCTCGCCGGTGGTGAGCATCGCCGAGCGCCCGCACCTGAAGAAGGCCTTCGGCTCCAGCGCCTTCGACGGCGAAGGCGTGGCCACCCGCGACCGCGACGTGGTGGTGGATGGCGTGCTGCAAGGCTACTTCCTCTCCAGCTACTCCGCCCGCAAGCTCGGCATGCAGACCACCGGCAACGCCGGCGGCTCGCACAACCTGCGGGTGTCCGCCGGCAACGACGACCTCGCCGGCCTGCTGCGCAAGATGGACAAAGGCCTGCTCGTCACCGAACTGCTGGGCCACGGCGTGAATTACGTGAACGGCGACTACTCCCGCGGCGCCGCCGGCTTCTGGGTGGAGAAGGGCAAGATCAAGCACGCGGTGGAAGAAATCACCATCGCCGGCAACCTGCGCGACATGTTCCGCGGCATCGTCGCCATCGGCAACGACGCCCTGCCCCGCGGCGCCAAGCACTGCGGCTCGGTACTCATCGACCGCATGAAGATCGCCGGCCGCTGACTGGCGCCCCTTCCTTCGCGCTCGCGAGGGAAGGGGCTCCTATAGTTGTTCAGGGCAAGCGCACCGCGCCAGCCTCATCTCTTCTTCGATGCGCTCGCATCGCGAAATCCAGTTTCTCCATTCTGGAGAAACCACGCAGCCAGTCTGGCCAGCGACACATCCTTCCCTGGATCTATCACCAAGAGAGCAGCCGCTCCGGCATAACAGCTTAGGCCAATGGCATTTCAAGCTGCCGACTTACGCTTGATGTCGAGAGTCCGGAAGTAAGCGCCCCTAAGCACTCATTCAGCTTCGCCGTAGCTCCCCCTAAAACCCTACAGAACAAGCCAAGCAACCGCGGTTTGAGAACCAGGCCGCTGCTTGTCGCTCATCCGCCGGCAGTAAAACCCTATTGGCAAAACCATAGCTCAACGCACACACGCCGCTCGCGCCCTCCAACGAGCAAAAGCATTCGACCCGGGAAGCAAGAGCTTCGCCCTGACTCAATCCGTGTCGAACCTGGTCGTCGAGCAATAGACAACTGTGTCTCTCCGAAGGCCCGCTCTTGTATTGATGCTTTTTGCATATTATGATTTTTGCATCACCACCCCAGCAATCCCCACCAGCAGCATCGAGCTGGGCATGCCGGGCAGCCTCATTGTGAAGGCCGGAAAGCACCGCTTTACCGGCCCTGCCTATCGCAGCCCTGAACTGAATACCTGGTCTCTCGACCTCTTCGAACACATGCCGCGCATTCCCCTCAACCCGGCCGATCTACCGCTCTCCGAATAGCGCCCCCATCGGAACCCATCTCGATGCTCATCAGCCCCCCTTTCCTTCAGGCCACCGCGCCCCAAGAGATCGACATGACTCGCGACGGCGCCATGGCGCTGGGCGAAAAGACCGGCAAGGGCGCCTTCCCGGTCAGCCATCATTTCGGCTGGCATGGGGGCGTCCATCTGACCGCACCGGGCGCGCCAGGAAACCCGGAGCCCGTCCGCGCCATTGCCGATGGCGAAGTCGTATTCGCACGCGACAGCGCCCCCATCCCGCTCGACACCTCTCCCACCCATCCATTGCTGTACTACACCGGCTGGACCAGCAATGGCGTCATGGTTCTCAAACACACCACCGAGATCGGCGAAGACCTTACCGTCACCTTCTATTCGATCTATCAGCATCTGCACACCCTGGAGAACAAAGCGGGCACCCAGGTAAAGCTGAAAGCTGGCGACAAGGTCTATCGCAAAGAGCCCATCGGCAAAGCCGGCGCCATATACGGCCGGGCGCACTGCATCCACTTTGAAATCGTCACGGACAAAGAGAACGTGGAAAAGCTGATGGGCCGCAGCCAAGGCCCTCTCGTCGCCACAGAAGGCCGGCGCAATAGCGTCTGGGGCGACATGCATCTTGTCCTGCCCACGGGCACCCCGCTCTATGAGAAGGATCCACGCACCGAAACAAAGCCCTATACGGTCCGGCTCTTCAATTCCGCACTCGGCGCAAGCAATGACACCCTGGAATCGGTTGCGCAGCGATTCAACACCACACCCAAGCGCATCCGCCAACTCAACGGCTCCCCCGCCAGGGCAGCCAACTGGTGGTCCACGCTGACAGGCGCCGCGCAGAAGGCTCAAAACAAACCCGAACCGACCGTTGCCAAACGAACCATCCAGATCCCAGCCATTCATGGTGGCGCCGCTGCCACACCCCCAGAAGGAATCAGTGCCGAGGAATGGCGCAACTGGCAAGCCACCGTCGTCGGATACACCTCCAGCCCCCTGATCGTCAGCCTGAATGAAGCGCTCGGAACAATCACCCTCACCACCCGTCAAGGCAACGGCACCATCACCGGCTCATGCACCGAGAAAAATGGCGGCTACGACCTCTACAAGACCGCCGTGAAGACTTACCCCGGCTGCCCCAGTGCCGGCTATGAAATGCTGCGCTTCGGCCGGGTCATCGGTCCGGATGCCCCCGCCGAGTCCGATCTGCTGGACGGTCGCCTGCCCCACTTCCGCCGGATCGCGGTCCCTGGCACGGCACCCGCCTTCGCGAATCTCAATGTCGCCGGTGTTCAAGCGTTCAGCGATGCTGACTTCCCACACTGGCTCGGCTGGACCTTCATCGACGATGACACCGACGGCAACAGCCGCTGCGACTCGACACAGCTCGTGGACTTGATCGAGCCCTTATCTTCCACCCCGATCCAACTCGCCATGCTCGGGGCGCCGGGGGAAAACGCGGCCCCAGAGGGGAACCAACACAAAGACCGCCTCCTGCGCGCCTATCTCAAGCTTCAATCCGAAAGCGTACGCGAGCGCCTGAGCTATTGCGTCGTCAAGCAACCTACCGAATGGTCGCGGGATGATTTCGACAACCGCTGGAGCTGGGTCAAAGACACACCCAGTGCGCTACCAGCCCATGTCTTGTTTGAGGAACATCTTTCCTCAGACGCCTACGAACGTCTCAAACGCCATCATCAGGCACTCGCCTTTTGGGAAGACGCCACCGCCGCCGGCCTCGCATTGGATAAGGTGCATTATCACTTCCAACCGATGAGATTTATTCAGACACTCACCAACTGTAGCTGGCTGAGTATCAGTGAAATGACTCAGCTCCTCCCAATGAACTCTCTTCGATTCGGGACGCCGTGGCATTGGGAAAACGTATCTCTAAGCGGAGCATCTGCATTGCTGCCAGAAAGTGATATCGCAGCCAAACAACGAAGACGGAATTTAAATGAGTCTCTAAGAAAATATGGGCTCACCAGCCGAATAAGGCTGGCTTGTTTTTTTGGAAATTCGACTCAAGAGACCCAATGGTTTCAGAAGTTCCACGAAAATAGTTCATATTGGTACAAACCTTGGGACGGCCGCGGTTTTCTTCAGCTAACTCATGCAGAAAACTATATAAAATATTGGAACTTTCGTGGAATTACAACAGACGAGTCGATCAGGTCTACTCTCAAGCAAAAAACCATCCTCGCCAACAACAGTCGCGAAATCATTGATGGACATAAATCCATGTACGACGCAACAAACGCCCTAAGTGACTTCAATACAGGGATACCGTTAGAAATAACAAAAAGAAGAGAACTCACAATCAATTCTTTCGAGGCTTCTGACTCCGCTGGTGCATATTGGGCATGGACCGAATCATCCAAACTAGCCGATCGGTTTCTAGATGAGCCAGAAAGCGTACTCAAGCCTGTAGAAACCCACGACGGCACAAAGCACTATTACGAAAATGTTGCATTTGGCAGAGTTGCCGCCACTGTCAATACAGGGCTCCCTTCCTCGGCTTATAGCTCGATCTGGGGCATACAAGCACGATTCATGGCGTTCTCTAATGCTCAATATGTCCTTTTAGAAAACATCGCATTCACTCAACAAAACGGATCACCTAAAGAAATACCTCAAGACTTCCAGCGGAGACCTCAATTGTGAGAAAAGCAATACTAGCCCTTTTTCTAACATTGATTATAGAAAACTCTTACGCTCAAATTGAAACCCACCAAAATCAAAGCGGACAACTTTCAATTCAAACAAAAGTAACAGGACCACTCTCTGCCACAGTTAAACTATCAAGCTGCAAATTTTCAATAAGCCTGTCCCCCAATCAGCACCTGCTCTATGACGGATTAAGCATTATCTTCTATCAATCAACTATTGATCTTCCACACGAGGAAAAACCTTATCTTTCTCAAGCTCAGACCTACTCCGGCTATGACTGGAATTTTCTAAAGAAAGGAAACAAAGAGACAAAATGGCTGGGATTGATGTGTGAAGGAAAAACCAACTTTCCCCTTGAAACCTTTAGCCCCAATCCCCAACCGGATGAAACCATTGCAATCCAGTCAGTTCGAGAGCTCAACGGATTAAAATGCCCCGCACTTTTCAGGAATAAAAAGTGGAAACCATCTCCAAAATTAAAAACTGAAAATTCTAATTATTTTAATATTTCCAATAAAACCTGGAGCGGATTTATTACCTGGAGAAGCAAAGAAAATTCAGATTCAAAAATTGAAAGCCTCCGATTCTGTTTATTTCACGGTGAAAACGTAATCATCGGCGCTTCCGAAAACACCCCTGAACCACTACAGATCCCACACGACTTCATCAAAACCGTCAAAGAGCTTTTAGAAACCATAGAATTCATTGACTAAACAATTTATCACATTAAAAAGCACAACAAAAACTTTACCATTAAGAATTTTAATACTCCTTCACACCCAAAGATTTTTATTTTTAATTAAACAGCATCTATTCAATTTCAAATCCCCAATGGAACCCTATCAGCCACTCCACGAGACACACCCGATAGACCCCTAACCTCATCAAGACTTAGAAACCGAAAATGTATATTGAAAAAAATAAACTCCTAGAAGTCCGCTTACGGTCTAGATATTTTAAAAATATCTCCTAGCCCCCTCCAAGCGAGGACAGAGAAGGAACAATCCTTTTCCTGGCGAGGGTCGGGACACGGAACCAGCCCTAGATAATACGGGCCAACCAGCTCTGCAACCCAAGGGAGAGCCTCAAGCTAAACATGCCCTCATCGAGCACCATGCCGGAGTTTATCTATCATGGCAAAGGCCTTAATTCCCATAGCCCTCCTAACACTTATACTTTCACCCAATGCAACCTCATGCGAAACGAAAAAATCAAAAAAAAGTGCCATAGAGCAGCTTTACTCAAACGAAGATTTCAAGAAATTCATATGCGGGGAAAAATCGTGCAAAAAAGGAGAATTCGAAATGAGAATAGACTTCCATATTAAAAAAATAAAATCACCTCCTTTCACCCTATGCTTTGCAGAGCCAAATTTTAATGTAAAAAACAGATACACAGGAATATTAACTTTTGACAAAAACAAATCAAAACTACACCTCATATTGTACAATACAGATATAGAAGTTAGATCAGCAAAAGAGACCTTATTGATAGCGAATTTAGTCACCGACAACCATGATGAAACGACGAGTTCTTACAGTTATACCTGGAATGGCCACACCTTTCGCTAAAACATTGAAGTACTCTCCTCATCAATACACTCTCGCAAAAAGCCATTACCACTCAAAAAATTATCATTTATTTATAAAACTTAATTTCTTGAAAAATTGACCACATAAATCAATATTGCATCGACATAAATGCCTCCCCTACGTCCGAATACTGTGCCAAGCTTATGCCTCACAACTGATATATCAGGATGATCATTGGTAACCGAATAGCTACAGCAACCATTGAGGACGTCACCGGCTTACCCCCTTAGAGGCTGTTCACGATCTTCTGAGTAGCAGGCCAAGAAAGGCGAGATGGATGAACTGCAGGCTGGTGTTGAGGTTTCGCTCGCAGTTCTTCCATAGCCGCCGGCACTTGTCGATCCAGGCGAAAGAGCGCTCAACGATCCAGCGCTTGGGCATGACGGCAAAGGGATGGAACTGGCTGCGCTTGGCAATTTGTACCTGTGCGCCGAGCAGGCGCTTGATGGCCTGGGCAAACGGCTGTCCGACGTAGCCACCGTCGGCCAGAACCGCCTGAACGCGGCTCAGTTCCTGTGCCCGGTGTGCCAATGCGAGCAGCGCCCCCTTCCGATCTGTGACTTCGGCCGTGGTGACTGCGATCGCATGCGGTAGTCCCAAAGTATCGACGGCGATGTGGCGCTTGATGCCCGATACTTTCTTCCCTGCGTCGTAGCCTTTATGCCGTGCACTATCAGTGTTCTTGACGCTCTGCGCGTCGACGATCAAGAAACTCGTCGTGCAGTTGCGTCCCTGTTTGATACGGGCCGCGCCAACCCGATTTTTTTAAAGCCCGCTCCAGGACGCTCACGCCATCCGAGTCAGGCTCGCTCCATTTCGCGAAATAGGCATGCACCGTTCGCCACTTTGGAAAGTCGCTCGGTAGCATCCGCCACTAGCAACCACTTTTCAGCAGGTAAAGCACCCCACAGAACACTTCGTACAGATCAACGGTCCGCGGCTTGGTCCGCTTACGCACGCTCTTCAGCAGCGGGCAGATCTGCTCAAAAGACGTTCGACTGATATCGCTCGGGTATTTCTTTCTCATACCAGGGAGTCTACGACGCAGGCATGATTGTGAACAGTCTCTTAGAGCTTTGATCTAGACACAGGCCTTAGCTGTGAACTATTCATCGCAATAGTTAAATGCATAAAATTCGAAAAAAGTCTGCTTCAATATCTGCGTCACAATTCTTTACCAACAAAAACTCAATCACCCCAAGCAAAGCCTCAACCACAACACTAGCAGAGTGATGCAGAACCCGGTGAACGAACCAGAAATTCGATAGTCATAGCCCTGTTTCCAAACTTCCCGTCCTGACAGCGATGCGCGGCCAACTCGACCCCCAGTCCTCGATGTTCCATGACTTCTCGCCGGAGTCGCGTGTGCCGGCCGAACATCCGCTTCGCAAGGTGAAGAAACTGGCCGACCGGGCGCTGGGTGCGATCTCGGCGGAATTGGACACCTTGTACGCGGAGACGGGCCGCCCCTCGATTTCGCCCGAGCGCCTGCTCAAGGGGCAATTGCTGATCGCGCTGTACTCGATCCGCTCCGATAGGCAGTTCTGCGAACAACTGGACTACAACATCCTGTTCCGCTGGTTTCTCGACATGGACCTGGAGAGTGCGAGCCTGGATCAGTCCAATTTCAGCCAACTGCGCGAACGCCTGGTCGCAACCGATATCGCGCGCCGCTTCTTTGACGAAGTGGTCAGCCTGGCCCGCGGGGAACCGCTGTTGTCCTCGGATCATTTCACCGTCGATGGCACCTTGATCGAAGCGTGGGCCTCGTTCAAAAGCTTCAAGCGCAAGGACGGCGAACCGCCGAAAGGCGGCGACGACGGCACCGGGATGGTCGACTTCAAAGGTGAGAAACGCTCGAACGGTACCCACCAGAGCACCACCGATCCGGACTCGCGGCTCATGAGGAAGGGCAACGGCCAGACGGCGAAGCTGAGCTACGGCGGGCATGTGCTCATGGAGAACCGCAACGGGTTGTGTGTCGACATCCTCGTGACTGAATCCACCCAAGCCGAGCACCGCGCTGCACGCTCGATGCTCACGCGTGCCCGCCGCCGACGTATCCATCCCAAGACACAGGCGGCCGACAAGGGCTACCACGTCAAGGATTTCGTTGGGCATCTGCGCGGACATCAAACCCCCCGCATATCGCCCGAATCGAAAATCGCAACACGCCTGGACTGGATGGCCGGACGACGCGAACCGAGGGTTATCGAATCAGCCAGCGCAAACGAAAGCGGGTGGAAGAAATCTTCGGCTGGTTGAAGACGGTCGGCGGCATGCGCAAGACGCGATTCATCGGACAGGCGAAGACGCAGATGGCGGCCTTCATTTCGGGTGCCGCGTACAATCTGCTGAGAATCGCGAAATTGAGCAATTCGGGAGCGGCAGCGTGAGCCGGGCGGCCGAACGGCGCGGTTACGCGCCTCCGGCGAATTGCCTTTGCAGCCCGAATCGAATTGGGAATCCAATTCTCTCGACGAAGTCATCATGAAAATCAACCTGCCACCTTCAGCTGGCGCGGTGTTCAGCGCTTTTGCATCGACCTGCTAGCTATCCTCCTGAAAGATTTACCCCTAGCTGGATGCCATCAATCTATTGATGGCCGAGTATCGTTACCTCCAATGCAGCTACAGCCACCGTAACGGGGGTCTCAATTGAATCAATCGCAGCCAAGCTAAGTACGGCACTCTCCCTAATTTTTTCTAAGGGCTCTCCCGAATAGGGTTTTCCCAGCAGGCGCGCGGGATTGCGGCGCCTATAATCGGCCGCGCATCCCATAACCATTCCAAGTGGAGGAGATCGTGGAACGTCGTTCATTTCTGACGAAAGCCGGTGCCGGGTTGGCCGCAGGCGCCGCGGTCGGCCTCGCGGCCTGCGCCAAGAAGGAGGAAGCGGCCGCGCCGGCGGCGCCCGCGGTGCAGACGGGCATGCCGGAGGTCAAATGGCGCCTTACCTCCAGTTTCCCCAAGTCGCTGGACACCATCTACGGTGGGGCCGAGGTGCTGGCCAACCGGCTGCGCACGATGACCGATGGCAAGTTCGACATCCGCGTTTTCCCTGCAGGCGAGATCGTGCCGGGCCTGCAGGCGCTGGACGCGGTGCAGCAGGGCACGGTGGAGCTGTGCCACACCTGCTCCTATTACTACGTGGGCAAGGACAAGACCTTCGGCTTCGGCACCACCGTGCCCTTCGGCCTCAACGCCCGGCAGATGAACGCCTGGGTGATGTTCGGTGGCGGCCAGCAGCTGCTGGATGAGTTCTTCAGCAACTACAACGTGCTGTCTTTCCTCGGCGGCAATACCGGGGTACAGATGGGCGGCTGGTATCGGCAGCCGATCAAGACGGTGGCCGACGTCAGCGGGCTGAAGATACGCATCGCCGGACTGGGTGGAGAGGTGTTTGCCCGCCTGGGCGCGATTCCGCAACAGATCGCCGGCGGCGACATCTACCCCTCGCTGGAGAAGGGCACTATAGACGCCGCCGAGTGGGTGGGCCCTTACGACGACGAGAAGCTGGGCTTCTACAAGGTGGCGCCGCATTACTACTACCCCGGCTGGTGGGAGCCGGGCCCGGCCATCACCTTCTTCGTGAACAAGGGCGAGTGGGCGAAACTGCCCAAGACCTACCAGGAGGCCTTCCGCGCCGCCGCCCATGAGGCCAACGTCACCATGATGGCCTCCTACGACGACAAGAATCCGCAGGCGCTGGCACGGCTGCTGGGCAATGGCGTGAAACTGCAGGCCTACTCGGACGAGATCATGAAGGCCGCCTACAAGGCCGCTTTCGAGCTCTACAACGAGGAGGCCGGCCGCAATCCGGCGTGGGCGAAGATCTTCACCGAATGGGACAAGTACCGGAAGTCGCAGAACGCCTGGTTCAGCGTGGCCGAGGCGAGCACCGACCGCTTCCTGCAATCCGCCCGCTGAGCCGCATCCCTGCTGGATCTGCGGCCTTTCCGGGCCGCCTTCCCGGCCACCCCCAACCCCGCTCCGGCGGGGTTTTTCCGTTTACCGCCCTGCACTTTCCTCGGCTTATCCGAAAGTTAGGGTTTTCCTGTCCATAAGCTGAACGTAAGCTGTCTATAATCATCCTCGCTTCGATTTGAAAGCATATATTTCGGTCCAATAAAGCGGGGGAGACACCATGGAACGACGCCGATTCCTAACCCACACCGGCCTCGCCGGCATCCTGGCGGCCGGTACTGCGCCTGCCATCGTCCACGCCCAGCAGCAACTGCGCTGGCGCCTGGCGTCCAGCTTCCCCAAGTCGCTGGACACCATCTACGGCGGTTCCGAAGTGTTCGCCAAGAATGTGGCCGAGGCCACCGGCGGCAAGTTCGTCATCTCCACCCACCCGGCCGGTGAGCTGGTGCCCGCCTTCGGCGTGGTGGATGCGGTGCAGCAGGGCACGGTGGATCTGTGCCACACCTGCGGCTACTACTTCTTCGGCAAGGACGAGACCTTCGCCATCGACACCGCCATCCCCTTCGGCATGAACTCCCGCCAGATGACGGCGTGGATGTACGACGGCAACGGCATGAAGCTGATGCGCGAGTTCTTCGCCCAGTACAACATCATCAACTTCCCGATGGGCAACACCGGGGTGCAGATGGGCGGCTGGTACCGCAAGGAGATCAAGACCGTCGGCGACGTGAACGGCCTGAAGATGCGCATCGGTGGCTTCGGCGGCCGGGTGCTGGCCAAGCTGGGCGCGGTGGCGCAGAACATTCCCGCCGGCGAGATCTACACCGCGCTGGAGAAGGGCACGATCGATGCCGCCGAATGGATCGGTCCCTACGACGATCTGCGCCTGGGTTTGCACAAGGTGGCGCCGCACTACTACTACCCCGGCTGGTGGGAAGGCTCGACCCAGTTCGGCCTCTACATCAACGACAAGCAGTGGAACTCGCTCTCCAAGGAGTACCAGGCCATCGTCCGCCAGGCCGCGTCCGATGCGCACATCATGGTCCAGGCGCGCTACGACGCCCGCAACTCCGGTGCGCTGAAGCAGCTGATCGCCCAGGGCGCGAAGCTGCATCGCTTCCCGCGCGAGGTGATGGACGCCGCCTTCAAGGCGCGCAACGAGGTCTATGCCGAGCTGATGGACAAGAACGCGGCATGGAAGAAGATCTACCCCGACTACCAGCGCTTCCTCGCCGAGTCCTACCAATGGACCCCGGTGGCTGAAGGCAGCTACGACCAGTACATGGCGGCGCAGAAGCTCTAGGCGCCCGCCCGGCGGCCACCGCCACCTCCTGTTGCATCACGCGCCGGCAGCGGACTTTCCGCCGTCGGCGCGTTCCTGTGTCCGGCCTCTGGCCGGGCTGTGCCGCACCCAGTACGGGCCTCGACACCATGAACAAGCTGCTAGACCTCTCGCTCGTCATTGACCGGCTCAGCCGGCTGATCGGCAAATCCATCATCTGGCTGGTGCTGGTCGCCACCCTGATCAGCGCCACCAACGCCATCGTGCGCAAGGCCTTCAACATCGGCTCCAACGCCTTTCTCGAGATCCAGTGGTACCTGTTCGCCGCGGTATTCCTGCTCGGCGCCGGCTACACCTTCCTGCAGAACGCGCATGTGCGCATCGACGTCATCTCCAACCGCTTCTCGCCGCGCATACGGATAGGCGTAGACATCGTCGGCATTCTCTTATTCGTGATGCCGATGTGCTACTTCATGATCAGCTTCGCCTGGCCCATCGTGTCGCTGGCCTACATCTCGGGCGAGGAATCCTCCAACGCCGGCGGCCTCATCCGCTGGCCGGTATATGCGCTGGTGCCGGCGGGTTTCGCCCTGCTGTGGCTGCAGTCGCTATCCGAGCTGATCAAACGCATCGCCTTCCTCACCGGCCACGGCCCGGACCCGCTGCAGCAAGGCGGCCACGGCCACGCCGAACCAGCCCAAGAGGCGCCCGCAGCCCCGGCCGACGGCCATAACGAGGCCCGCTGACCATGATCGAATTCGTCGCCGCCAACATCGCCCCGATCATGTTCGGGGCAGTCATGCTCTTCCTGCTGTCCGGCTTTCCGGTCGCCTTCTCGCTGGCCGCCTGCGGCCTGGTTTTCGGTTTCATCGGCATCGAACTCGGGCTGCTGCCCGCCACCCTGTTCCAGGCGCTGCCGCTGCGGGTGTTCGGCATCATGCAGAACGACACCCTGCTCGCCATTCCCTTCTTCACCTTGATGGGGTTGATCCTGGAGCGCAGCGGCATGGCCGAGGACCTGCTGGAAACAGCCGGCCAGGTGTTCGGCCCCATACGCGGCGGCCTCGCGCTGTCGGTGCTGTTCGTCGGCTCGCTGCTGGCCGCCACCACCGGCGTGGTTGCAGCGGCGGTGATCTCGATGGGCCTGATCTCGCTGCCCATCATGCTGCGCTACGGCTACAACCCGGCGCTGGCCTGCGGCACCATCACCGCCTCCGGCACGCTGGCGCAGGCGCTGCCGCCCTCGCTGGTGCTCATCGTCGTCGCCGACCAGCTGGGCGCCAGCGTGGGCGACATGTACCGCGGCGCCTTCACCCCGGCGTTCATGCTCATCGGCTGTTACGCGGTGTTCATCGTCGGCCTCGCCATCTTCGCCCCGCGCCTGGTCCCGGCGCTGCCGATGGAAGCGCGCACCTTCCGCGAAGCGGATGGCACTTCCGGCGGCCGCTCGCTGCTGGTGCTGAGCACGCTGGTGATCGGCGTCTCCATCGTCTTCGGCCACTACTACGGCGATCTGCTCGGCTGGCTGCAGGGCGGCCCGGCGCAGGACCCGGCGCGGGACGAAACGGTGGTGGTGGCGATGACCTTCGGCACCGTGCTGGCGATGCTGCTGGCTGGCCTCAACCGCCTGCTGCGGCTGGGCCTGCTGTCGCGCATGGCGGAGCAGCTCACCTTCGTGCTGGTACCGCCGCTGGCGCTGATCTTCCTGGTGCTGGGCACCATCTTCCTCGGCATCGCCACGCCGACCGAGGGCGGCGCCATGGGTGCCGCCGGCGCCCTGCTGATGGCGCTGCTGCGCCGCCGGCTGGACTTCAAGACCCTGCGCCAAGCGCTGGAAGCCACCACCAAGCTGTCCTGCTTCGTGCTCTTCATCCTGATCGGTTCGACGCTGTTCAGCTTCACCTTCACCGCGGTGGACGGCAACCACTGGGTGGAGGCCCTGTTCGACAAGCTGCCGGGGGGAGAGGTCGGCTTCCTGATCTTCGTGAACACCGTGGTCTTCCTGCTCGGCTTCTTCCTCGACTTCTTCGAGATCGCCTTCATCCTGGTGCCGCTGCTGGCGCCGGTGGCGGACAAGATGGGCATAGACCTGATCTGGTTCGGCATCCTGATCGCGATCAACCTGCAGACCTCCTTCCTCACCCCGCCCTTCGGCTTCGCGCTGTTCTACCTGCGCAGCGTGACCCCGGTGGCGAGCTTCATCGACCGCATCACCGGCAAGCGCATCGAGGGCATACGCACGGTGCAGATCTACCGCGGCGCCCTGCCCTTCGTGGTGATCCAGCTGATCGTGCTCGGCCTGCTCATCGCCTTCCCCGGCCTGGTCACCGACAGCCTGGACCGGCCGGAGGAAGTCGACCTCGATACCATACGCATCGAGGCGCCGGCGGGTGACAGCTGGGGCGAGAGCGGCGGCAGCGCCTGGGGTGAAAGCAGCGGCGGCAATGACAGCGGGAACAGCGGTGACGGCTGGGGCGACGAGCCACGATGAACCGCAATGAACCTCCGCCGCCTCAAGTGATCGGACCCAGCGTTTGACCGCGGAACCCCGCCCCTTCAGCCCAGCCGCAAAGCGCAGCATGCGGGGCGACTGAAGGGGCGGGGGCGGGTTACCATCGGGCCATCATGTCGCTTCTCGCCATCATCCTGCTGCCCTTCCTCGGCAGCCTCTGCGCCGCCCTCATGCCTGCCAACGCCCGCAATGCGGAAGCCTGGCTGGCGGGTACCGCCGCGCTGGCGACCACCCTGCTGGTCGCCAGCCTGTACGGGGACATCCAGGCCGAAGGCGTGCTGCGCGCCTCGGTACCCTGGGCCCCGTCGATGGGGCTGGAATTCTCGCTGCGCATGGACGGCTTCGCCTGGGTGTTCGCCCTGCTGGTGGCCGCCATGGGCACGCTGGTGGTGCTGTACGCGCGCTACTACATGTCGCCGGAAGACCCGGTGCCGCGCTTCTTCTCCTTCTTCCTCGCCTTCATGGGGGCGATGCTGGGCGTGGTGCTGTCCGGCAACCTGATCCAGCTGGCGATGTTCTGGGAGCTCACCAGCCTCGCCTCCTTCATGCTGATCGCCTACTGGAACCACCGGGTGGACGCCCGCCGCGGCGCCCGCATGGCGCTCACGGTGACCGCCACCGGCGGGCTGACGCTGCTGGCCGGCATGCTGATCCTCGGCCACATCGCCGGCAGCTACGACCTCGACGTGGTACTGCAGGCCGGCGACAAGATCCGCGCCCACGCCTGGTATCCGGCGGCGCTGGCGCTGGTGGTGCTGGGCGCGCTGACCAAGAGCGCCCAGTTCCCCTTCCACTTCTGGCTGCCGCATGCGATGGCGGCGCCCACTCCGGTTTCCGCCTACCTGCACTCGGCCACCATGGTGAAGGCCGGCGTGTTCCTGCTTGCCCGCCTGTGGCCGGTGCTGGCCGGCACCGAGGCCTGGTTCTGGATCGTCGGCAGCGCCGGCCTGCTGTCGCTGGTGGTGGGCGCCTACCTGGCGCTGTTCCAGCGCGACATGAAGGGCGTGCTCGCCTATTCCACCATCAGCCACCTCGGCCTCATCACCCTGCTGCTGGGCATGAACAGCCCGCTGGCGCTGGTGGCGGCGGTGTTCCACATCATCAACCACGCCACCTTCAAGGCCTCGCTGTTCATGGCCGCCGGCATCGTCGACCACGAAACCGGCACCCGCGACATGACGCGCCTCTCCGGCCTCTACCGGGCGATGCCGATCACCGCCACGCTGGCGCTGGTGGCGGCCGCCTCCATGGCCGGCGTGCCGCTGCTGAACGGCTTCCTGTCCAAGGAAATGTTCTTCGCCGAGACGGTGTTCATCGACCGCCCGGACTTCCAGCGCATCGGCCTGCCGATGGCCGCCACGCTGGCCGGCATGTTCAGCGTGGCCTACTCGCTGCGCTTCATCCACGGCGTGTTCTTCGGCCGCCCGGCGCGCGACCTGCCGCGCGCGCCGCACGAGCCGCCGGGCTGGATGCTGGCGCCCAGCGCGCTGCTGGTATTCGCCTGCCTGCTGGTGGGCATGTTCCCCGCCCACACCATAGGCCCCTTCCTCGCCGTCGCCACCCAGTCCATCCTCGGCGCCGACACGCCGGAATACAGCCTAGCGATCTGGCACGGCTTCAACCTGCCGCTGATGATGAGCCTGGCCGCACTGGTCGGCGGCATCGTGCTCTACCAGCTGCTGCAGCGCCGCCGCGCCGACACCGTGCCGCTGCTGGAACCGCTGGACGGCAAGCGCGTCTTCGACTTCGTGCAGACGCTGCTGAGCACCGGCTCCGAGCGCCTGCTGCGCATCCTCGTCTCGCGCCGGCTGCAGGTGCAGCTGCTGCTGATCGTGGTCTTCGCCCTGGCGGCGGCGCTGCTGCCGCTGACCGCCGACCGCGCCGGCTGGACCCTCGCCTCGCCCAATCTGCCCGATCCGGCCTTCGCCCTGCTATGGCTGGTGGGCGGTGCCTGTGCGCTGGGCACCGCCTTCAAGGCCAAGCGCCATCGCCTCGCGGCGCTGGTGCTGTCCGGCGGCACCGGCCTGGCCACCTGCCTCACCTTCGCCTGGTTCTCCGCGCCCGACCTGGCGCTGACCCAGCTGACGGTGGAAGTGGTCACCGTGGTGCTGCTGCTGCTCGGCCTGCGCTGGCTGCCGCGGCGCAACGACGCCAGCGCGCCGGACATTCCCACCTCCACCCGGCTGCGCCGCTGGCGTGACCGCAGCATCGCGCTGCTGGCCGGTGGCGGCCTCGGCAGCCTGGCCTACATCGTGCTCACCCGGCCGGCCGGCGAGGGCATCTCGCCCTTCTTCCTGGAGCAGGCGCTGCCACTGGGCGGCGGGCTCAACGTGGTGAACGTGATCCTGGTGGACTTCCGCGGCTTCGACACCATGGGCGAGATCACCGTGCTCGGCATCGTCGCCCTCACCGTGTATGCGCTGCTGCGCCGCTTCCGCCCGGCGCCGGAAAGCATGGAGCTGACCCAGCAGCAGCAGGAACACGGCGCCCCCGCGCCCGACCCGGACGCGGTGCTGCCCGCCGGCCCGATGGCGGTGCCGGCGGTGCTGGTGCGGCTGCTGATGCCGCTGGCGCTGCTGGTGTCGCTGTACTTCCTGCTGCGTGGCCACAACGCGCCCGGCGGCGGCTTCGTCGGCGGGCTGGTGCTCGCGACCACGGTGATCCTGCAGTACATCGTCGGCGGCACGGTGTGGGTGGAATCCCGCAGCCGGCTGCACCCGCCGCACTGGATCGCGCTCGGCCTGCTGGCCGCGGTCGGCGCCGGCTGCGGCGCCTGGCTGGCCTCGCTGCCCTTCCTCACCAGCCTGGCGTGGCACGGCAGCCTGCCGCTGGTGGGCGAGCTGCACATTTCCACCGTGCTGCTGTTCGACCTCGGCGTGTACATGCTGGTCGTCGGCGCCACCGTGCTGATGCTGGTGGCGCTGGCCCACCAGTCGCTGCGCGCCCATCATCGCAAGCCGGCCCGCGCCGGCGAGGAGTAAGCAATGGAACTCGTCTATGCGCTGGCGATAGGCATCGTGACCGCTTCCGGCGTGTGGCTGCTGCTGCGCCCGCGCACCTTCCAGGTCATCATGGGGCTGGCACTGCTGTCCTACGCGGTCAACCTCTTCATCTTCGCCATGGGCCGCCTGAACATGAACCAAGCGCCGGTGCTGGACCCGAGCGGCGCGGTCGACATCGCCCGCTACGCCGACCCGGTGCCGCAGGCCCTGGTGCTCACCGCCATCGTCATCGGCTTCGCCACCACCGCGCTGTTCCTGGTGGTGCTGCTGGCCTCGCGCGGCTTCGCCGGCACCGACCATGTGGACGGCAGCGAGGGCGAGAACCGATGAGGCTAGGTCTGCCCTGCAAGTTCTGCGTCATCGATGGAGCCAGCCTATGAGTGGCTGGACCGCCCATCTGCCCATGCTGCCGGTGGTGCTGCCGCTGATCGCCGGCGCCGCCATCGTGCTGATCGACGACGGCAAGCGGCCGCTACGCGCGCTGCTGGCGGTGCTCGCCACACTGGCGCAACTCGGCGTCGCCCTATGGCTGGCCGGCATCGCCGGCGGGCTGCTGCACTCGCCCTGGGGCGGCGAGATCGGCGTCTATGCCGCCGGCAACTGGGCCGCGCCCTTCGGCATCGTGCTGGTGGTGGACCGCCTCTCCGCCCTGCTGCTGGTGCTCACCGCCACGCTGGGGCTGATGACGCTGCTGTATTCGCTGGCGCGCTGGGACCGCGCCGGGGTGAATTTCCTGCCGCTGTTCCAGTTCCTGCTGATGGGGCTGAACGGCGCCTTCCTCACCGGCGACCTGTTCAACCTCTTCGTCTTCTTCGAGGTGCTGCTGGCCGCCTCCTACGGCCTGCTGCTGCACGGCTCCGGCGCGGCACGGGTGAAGGCCGGGCTGCACTACATCGCGGTGAACCTGGTTGCCTCGCTGCTCTTCCTGCTGGGCGCGGCGCTGATCTACGGCGTCGCCGGCACGCTGAACTTGGCGGACATCGCACGCAAGCTGCCATCGCTCACCGGCGCCGACCGCACCCTGTTCGACATCGGCGCGGTGCTGCTGGGCATCGTCTTCCTGGTGAAGGCCGCCGCCTGGCCGCTGAACTTCTGGCTGACGCCGGCCTACTCCTCCGCCGCCGCGCCGGTGGCCGGGGTGTTCGCGCTGATGACCAAGGTGGGCGTGTATGCGCTGCTGCGCATGGGCACGCTGTTCGAGCCGGGCGGCCGGCCGCCGCTGTTCGGCGGCGACTGGCTGTTCTACGGCGGCCTCGCCACCATCGCCACCGGCGCCGCCGGCATGTTGGCGGCGCAGCAGCTGGGGCGGCTGGCGGGCTATGCGGTCATCGTTTCCTCCGGCACCCTGCTCGCCGCCATCGGCCTGCTCGGCAACCAGTACACGCCCTCGCTGCTGCTCTACCTGTGCAGCTCGGTGCTGGCCACCGGCGCCTTCTTCATGCTGATCGAGATGGTGGAGCGCAACCGCAGCTACGGCGCCGACCTGCTGGCGGTCAGCTTCGAGGCCTTCGGCCTGGCCGATCCGGAAGATCCGACCCGCTCCGACGATGTGGTGGGCATCGCCATTCCGGCGGCGATGGCCTTCCTCGGCCTGGCCTTCGTCATGTGCGCGCTGCTGATCACCGGCCTGCCGCCGCTGTCCGGCTTCGTCGCCAAGTTCGGCCTCATCGCCGCCGCGCTGGAAGGCGCCGCCGGCATCACGCCGGTGGGTTCCTGGGTGCTGATCGCGGCGCTGCTGCTGTCCGGCCTCGCCGGGCTGATCGCCCTGTCGCGCAACGGTATCCGGGTGTTCTGGAGCAATGCCCGCAGCACGCCACGGCTGCAGGTGGCCGAGGCCGGCCCGGTGGCAGCGCTGCTGCTGCTGTGCGTGGCCATGGCCGCCTTCGCCGGCCCGGCCATGGATTACCTGCAGGGCACCGCGGCCACGCTGCATGCGCCCCAGCTCTACATTGATGCCGTGCTGCACGGCGACGGAGTCGGCCGATGAGACGCCTGACCGGCCGCATCCTGCTCCCCCTGGCGCTGGTGATCGCCTGGCTGCTGCTGAACGACAGCATGAGCGCCGGCCAGCTGGTGCTCGGCATCCTGTTCGCCATTCTGATTTCGCTGGCGATACGCCAGTTGCGCCCGCTGGCGGCGCAGCCCCGCCGGCTGCATCTGCTGTTCGGCCTGCTGTGGCATGTGCTGATCGACATCGTCCGCTCCAACATCGCGGTGGCGGCGGTCATCCTCGGCGCCACCCGGCAGCAGCCCAATGTCGGCTTCATGACCATCCCGCTGGACATGCGCGATCCCCACGGCCTGGCGATGCTGGCGGTGATCCTGACAGCAACGCCCGGCACGGTATGGACCGATCTCTCCGCCGACACCAACGAACTCACCCTGCATGTGCTCGACCTGAAGGACGAAGAGGGCTGGGTGCGCTTGATCAAGGACCGCTACGAGCGGCCCCTGATGGAGATCTTCGAATGAACGCCATCCTCGACTGGGCGATCCATTTCGCCACCCTGTGCTTCGCGCTGGCCATGGTGTTCGGCACCGTGCGCCTGATCATCGGCCCCACCGCGCCGGACCGGGTGCTGGCGCTGGACGCGGTGTATATCAACGGCATGCTGGGCGCGCTGGTGCTGGGTATACGCTTCGGCACCACGGTGTATTTCGACATCGCCCTGCTGATCGGCCTGTTCGGCTTCGTCGGCGCCACCGCGATGGCGAAGTTCCTGCTGCGCGGCGAGGTGATCGAACCATGAACGGCACCGAACTTTCGCCCTGGATCGCGCTGCCGGCGGCGGCGCTGCTGGTCACCGGCGGTCTGCTCGGCCTGCTGGGCGCGCTCGGCCTGCTGCGCCTGTCCGGCTTCTACGCCCGCATCCACGCGCCCACGCTGGGCAACACCCTGGGCGCCGGCTGCGTGCTGATCGCCTCTATCCTGGTGTCATCCGCCATCGCCGAGCGGCCGGTGGTGCACGAGGTGCTGATCACCCTGTGCGTGATCCTGACCTCGCCGGTAACCGCCATGCTGCTGATGCGGGCCGCGGTCTACCGCGACCGCTGAGCCCCGCTCCGGCGGCCACCGCTGCGTGGCCGCCTCTCGGCGACTCCCCTCAACGCCCGCCCTGCAACTGCTTCAGCAGATCCGACGCCGGCCCGTCCTGCTCCTGCGCCGGTGCGGCCTCGCCCGGCTTCGCTTCGCCTTGACCCGAGGTCGGCAATTCCAGCTGCAGCGGCTGCACCTGCCCCGCGCCACGGCCATGGTCGTAGGACACCAGACCGGGGAAGGCGATGATGAGCGCCACCATCACCAGCTGGATGCAGACGAAGGGCACCGCGCCCCAGTAGATCTGCGAAGTCTTCACCGCCGGCGGCGCCACCGAGCGCAGATAGAACAGGGCGAAACCGAAAGGCGGGTGCATGAAGGAGGTCTGCATGTTCACCGCGATCAGCACGCCGAACCACACCAGGTCTATCCCCAGCTTGTCCGCCACCGGCGCCAGCAGCGGCACGATGATGAAGGCCAGCTCGAAGAAATCGAGGAAGAAGGCGAGCACGAACACCAGGATGTTCACCACGATCAGGAAGCCCAGCTCGCCGCCGGGCAGCGCAGTCAGCAGATGCTCCACCCACAGATCGCCATTCACGCCGCGGAAGGTCAAGCCGAACACGGTGGAGCCGATGAGGATGAAGACGACGAAGCAGGACAGCTTGGTGGTCGTATCCATCGCCTGCCGCAGCAGCAGGAAGGACAAGCGCCCGCGTGCCACCGCCATCACCAGCGCCCCCACCGCGCCCATCGCGCCGCCCTCGGTCGGCGTGGCGACACCGATGAAGATGGTGCCCAGCACCAGGAAGATCAGCCCCAACGGCGGAATCAGCACGAAAGTCACCCGCTCCGCCATCTGCGACAGCAGCCCCAGCCGGAACAGGCGGTTGATGATGGCGACCACGAATGCCGCGCCGATGGCCACCAGCGCGGCGACCACCACCACTTCGTCCCGCGCCCGCGTCTCGCCGTACCAGCGCGCGAACAGCCACGCCGCCACCAGCGCGATCAGCACCAGCACCGCCAGCGAGCGCAGGCCGCTGCCGCCGTCCGCCTCGCGGATGGTGCGCGCATGGGCAGGCATCGCCGGCGCATGCGCAGGCTTCACCAGCGTGACGATGAAAACGTAGAGCACGTACAGCCCGGTGAGCACCAGACCCGGCAGCAGCGCGCCCTGGTACATGTCGCCCACCGAACGGCCGAGCTGGTCCGCCAGCACGATGAGCACCAGCGAGGGCGGAATGATCTGCGCCAGCGTGCCGGAGGCGGCGATGACGCCGGAGGCCAGCCGGTTGTCGTAGCCGTAGCGCATCATGATGGGCAGCGAGATCAGCCCCATCGAGATCACCGAGGCGGCAACCACGCCGGTGGTGGCCGCCAGCAGCGCGCCGACGAAGATCACCGCATAGGCCAGACCACCGCGTATCGGCCCGAACAGCTGGCCTATGGTGTCCAGCAGATCCTCCGCCATGCCGCTGCGCTCCAGGATCAGCCCCATGAAGGTGAAGAAGGGGATGGCGAGCAGCGTGTCGTTGGCCATGATGCCGAAGATGCGCTCCGGCAGCGCCTGGAACAGCGCCGGGTTGAGCAGGCCCAGCTCCATGCCGACAAGGCCGAACAGGATGCCGTTGGCCGCCAGCGCGAAAGCCACCGGAAAGCCGAACAGCAGGAAGAAGACCAGCGCCGCGAACATCAGCGGCGCCATGTTGGCGATCAGGAAGGCGCTCATCGCGTCGCCTCCTGCGCCTTGATCGCCGCCGCCAGCTCTTCCTCCGCGCTCGGCCCGCGCCGCTTCTCCAGCGGATTCGGCCCCTGGCCGGTCAGGAAGGCGATGCGCTTGATCAGCTCGGAGAGCGCCTGCAGCACCAGGAAGAACAGCCCCACCGGCAGCAGCAGCTTCACCGGCCAGCGCACCAGCCCGCCCGGGTTGGAGGACATCTCGCCCGAGTGGATGGACAGCATCACGATGGGCCAGGACAGCCACAGGATGAGGCAGGCCATCGGCAGCATGAAGAGCAGGATGCCGATGATGTCCACCACGTTCTGCCCGCGTGGCGTCAGCCGGCCGACGAAGATGTCGATGCGCACATGCTCGTTGCGCAGGAAGGTGTAGCCCGCCGCCAGCATGAAGATGCCGGCGAAGAGGTACCACTGGATCTCGAGGAAGGCGTTGGAACTGGTGTGGAAGAGCTTGCGCACCAGGGCGTTGCCGGCACTGATCAGCACCGCGACCAGCACCAGCCACATCACACCCTGTCCCAGCCACTCGTTGATACGATCGATGGCCCGCGATAGTCTCAGCAAGATCGACACGGGAGGCTCCTTTGGAGGGGACGTCAGTCCGCACACCGTGGCAGCGTCGCGTCTTGTACCGGCCTGCGCCATGGCCACCACGGTGGCGGGATTATTTCAATGGCCCAAGGTGCCGAACAGCTAGGGTATTCACCTACCGATGAACAGTGTTTTTTCTCCCCGCAACCCGCGCCACTGCAGGGTTTGCCTCGTCCGCCACGGCGAAACGCCATGGAATACCGAACGCCGCCTGCAAGGCCACATCGACATTCCGCTCAATGACAAGGGCCTCGCCCAGGCCGCCGCCGCCGCGCGCAGCCTCGCCGGCCAGCCTTTCGCCGCCATCTACACCAGCGACCTGGAACGCGCCCGCCACACCGCCGCCGCGGTGGCGAACGCCCAGGGCCTGGCGACGCAGGACGACCCGCGCCTGCGCGAGCGCCACTACGGCGTCTTCCAGGGCCTGACCTACGACGAAGCCGCCGCCCGGCATCCGGAGGCCTATCTCCGCTTCAAGGAGCGCGACCCGGAGTTCGCCTTTCCCGAAGGCGGCGAAAGCCTGCTGGCGTTTTCGGGCCGCATCCGCGAGGCACTGGACGGAATCGCCCAGCGCCATGGCGGCGAACAGGTGCTGGTGGTGACCCATGGCGGCGTGCTCGACATCGCCCACCGCCTCGCCACCGGCAAACCGCTGGATGCGGCGCGCGACTTCGCCATTCCCAACGCCGCGCTGAACTGGATAGAGCACGACGGCGAAAGCTGGCACCTGCTCGCCTGGGCGGTGCAGGACCACCTGGACGGCGCGCTGGACGAGCTGCCCACCTCCTGAGGCGCGGTCGCAGGGCGGCACCGGCCTGGATCACACCGGTGCCGACTGCGGCCAGGCCTCATCCAGAGCGCCCCCGCCGCTGACTCACGGACAGGGCCGCCGGCCCGCAGCACGCCGCCGGCGAAATTGACGGCTTTTTTACGCTGCCGCCGGCCGCGCCTGCGCTATCGTTGCCCGCATGCGCATGCCGCCCCCGCCGCCCTGTCCATGAACCGCAGCTTTCCCCTGCCCTCCGCCCGCGCCGGCGCCTGGGCGCTGGCGGTGCTCGCCAGCGTGGCCACCGCGCTGGTGGCGGTGCCGCTGCGCGGGCCGCTGGGGCCGGCCAACATCGCCATGCTGTTCCTCATCGTCGTCTTCTTCGTCGCCCTGCGCCTGGGGCGCGGGCCGGCGGTGCTGACCGCGGGCATCAACGTGGTGCTGCTGGACTACGTCATCGTACCGCCGCACTTCGGCCTCATTCCGGCCGACGTGCAGTACATCGTCACCCTGGGGGTGATGCTCACCGTCGGCCTGGTCACCGCCCATCTCGCCGACGGCCTGCGCCGGCAGGCAGCAGTGGCGGCCGGCGAGGAGCGCGAAACCCGCCTGCTCTACGAACTGGCGCGGGAACTGGCCGGCAGCGCCAACCGCGACCAGATCCACGCCGCCCTCGCCAGCTACTCCGCCAAGCGCGGCCGCCGGGTGGCACTGCACCTGGGCGAGGACCAGCCGGCGCCAGCCGGTGCCCTTGCCTATCCGCTGGACGCCGCCGGCACGCCGCTGGGCACGCTCTACCTGCTGGACGCCGATGCCGGCGGCCGCCCGGCCAGGCAAGCCGAGGACGTGCGCCTGCAGGCGGTCGCCTCCCTGCTCGCCACCGCGCTGGAACGGCTGCACTACGTGCGGCTGGCGCAAGACAACGAGGTGGAGATCGCCGCCGAGCGGCTGCGCAATTCGGTGCTCGCCGCGGTATCCCACGACCTGCGCACACCGATGACGGTGCTGATCGGCCTCGCCGACAGCCTGCACCTCTCCCGCGAACCGCTGCCGCCGGCCGCCGCCGAGACCTCGCTGGCGCTGCTGCGGCAGGCGCGCGCCATCGGCAATCTGCTGAACAACGTGCTCGACATGGCGCGGCTGCATTCCGGCAAGACCCGGTTGCGGCGCGAATGGCAGCTGTTCGACGACCTCATCGCCGCCAGCCTGCGCCTGCTCAAGCCGCAGCTGGCCGACCATCCGGTGAAGGTCCGCCTGCAGCCCGACCTGCCGCTGGTGGAGCTGGACGCGGTGCTGATGGAGCGGGTGGTGTGCAACCTGATCGACAACGCCGCCAAGTACTCGCCCGCCGGCGCCCCCATCGAGGTCGGCACCTATGTGGACGAGGCCGGCAGCCGCGCCTGGATCGAGGTCTGCGACCACGGCCCCGGCTTCCCCGCCGGCAAGCTGGCGCGGATGTTCGAGCTGTTCGAGCGCGGCAACCCGGAGTCCGCCGTGCCCGGCCTGGGGCTGGGGCTGGCGATCTGCCAGCGCATCGTCGCCGCCCACGGCGGCGGCATCGAAGCGCGCAACCGGCCGGAGGGCGGTGCCTGCGTCAAACTGTGGCTGCCGCTGGGCAACCCGCCGCCGGTGGATGACGACGCCTGAGCCGGCAGCGGCACGGCGCCCAACCTGGAATCGACTGCATGGATGTCACCGTACTCGTCATCGAGGATGAACCGCAGATCCTGCGGCTGGTGAAGAACGCCCTGGAAGGCGAAGGCTGCCGGGTGTTCACCGCCGCCAGCGGCGAACGCAGCCTGATCGAGGCCGGCACCCGCAAGGTGGATCTCATCGTGCTCGATCTCGGCCTGCCGGACATGGACGGCATGGAAGTGCTGCGCCACCTGCGCAGCTGGAGCCATGTGCCGGTGCTCATCCTCTCCGCCCGCGGCGACGAGGACGACAAGGTGCGGGCGCTGGACGAGGGCGCCGACGACTACCTCGCCAAGCCCTTCGGCGTCGCCGAACTGCTGGCGCGGGTGCGCGCGCTGGTGCGCCGCCACGTGCGCCACGAGGACAGCTCCGGCCGCCTCGCCTTCGGCGACGTGGAGGCGGATTTCGTCCGCCGCACCGTCAGCCGCGGCGGCGAGGCGGTGCATCTCACCAAGATCGAATACCGCCTGCTCACCGTGCTCGCCGCCAACGCCGGCAAGGTGCTCACCCACCGCCACCTGATGCGCGAGGTGTGGGGGCCGGCCTATGTGGACAGCAACCACTACCTGCGCATCTACGTCGGCCGCCTGCGCCAGAAGCTGGAAGCCGACCCCGCCCAGCCGGTGCATTTCCTCACCGAAACCGGCGTCGGCTACCGCTTCCAGCCCTGAGGCCCACCAGCTGCGTGGCGACGGCAACGCCCAGGCCGCGGCCCCTGCGCGTTTACAGTTTTTTTGCACCGCAGCACCGACTGTTTACCGGATTTAGCTACCGCAATCCCTAAGCTGGACTCATCCCCAATCCAGGAGCGAGTCATGGCTTTGAAGATAGATCCGCTGCAATGCACCACCTGCGGCATGTGCGAATCCCTCTGTCCCACCGGCTCCATCGCGGAGAAGAAGGGCGTCTATCACATCGACGCCGGCAGCTGTACCGAGTGCGACGGCGGTGATCCGGAGTGCATGGACAACTGCCCGGTCGACGGCTGTATTTCCTACGCCTGAGGACCGCCACCATGCACAGCGTCGTCTGCATCAAGCAGGTACCCGACAGCGCCCAGATCCGGGTGCATCCGGTCACCAACACCATCATGCGGCAGGGCGTGCCCGCCATCATCAACCCCTACGACCTCTTCGCCCTGGAAGAGGCCCTGCGGCTGAAGGACAAGCACGGCGGCCGCGTCACCGTCATCACCATGGGCCCGCCGCAGGCGGAGGCCGCGCTGCGCAAGGCGCTGTCCTACGGCGCCGACGAGATCATCCTGGTCACCGACAAAGCCTTTGCCGGCGCCGACACGCTGGCGACCAGTTTCGCGCTGGCCTCAGCCATCCGCAAGATCCACGAGACCCATCCAGTCACCCTCGTCTTCACCGGCAAGCAGACGATCGACGGCGACACTGCCCAGGTCGGCCCCGGCATCGCCAAGCGCCTGGAGCTGCAACTGCTCACCTATGTGTCGCGCATCAACGAGGTGGATGAAGGCGAGGGCACGATCACGGTGGAGCGACGCGCCGAAGGCGGCGTGCAGTTGCTGAAGACCGCCCTGCCCTGCCTGGTGACCATGCTGGAAGGCACCAACGACATGCGTCGCGGCAGCCTGCCCGACCAGTTGCGCGCCGCCCGCCACGAAATGACGCGCTGGGACCGCGTGGCCGCCGGCATCGAGGACGTCACCAGGATCGGCCTCAAGGGCTCGCCGACGGTGGTGAACAAGGTCTTCACCCCCAGCCCGCGCGCCGAGAAGGCGGAAATGGTGACGGTGGACAGCGGCCGCGCCGCCGACCTCGCCGTCGAACTCATCGCCCGCCTGGGCCAGCGCTTCCCGGTGGTGGAAGCCGAACTCGCCCGCCGCGCCGGCTAAGGAGACGAACGTGAGCAACAACGCACCCGTGAAGAAGAAACGCAAATTCGAACTCGATCCGCGGCTGGCCGCCTACAAGGGCGTGTGGGTCTTCATCGAACACGAACGCGGCCAGGTCCATCCGGTGTCCTGGGAACTGCTGGGCGAAGGCCGCAAGCTCGCCGACATGCTGGGCGTGGAATTGGCCGGCGTGGTGCTCGCCGCGCCCGGTGACGACGGCAAACGCTTCTGCCACGACGCCTTCGCCTACGGCGCCGACCTCTGCTACCTGATGGAAAGCCCGGTGCTGAAGGACTACCGCAACGATCCCTTCACCCGCGGCATGACCGAACTGGTCAACACCTACCAGCCGGAAGTGCTGCTGCTGGGCGCCACCACCCAGGGCCGCGACCTCGCCGGCTCGGTGGCCACCACGCTGCTCACCGGCCTCACCGCCGACTGCACCAGCCTCACCATAGACCTGGACAACCGCAGCCTGGCCGCCACCCGCCCGACCTTCGGCGGCAGCCTGCTGTGCACCATCGTGACGCTGAACTACCGGCCGCAGATGGCCACCGTGCGGCCGCGCGTGATGGCGATGCCGGAACGCCAGGAAGGCAGAGGCGGCCGTATCGTCGAGCATCCGCTGGCGATGGCCGAGGAATCCATCATCACCAAGGTGCTGGACTACATCCCCGACGACAGCCGCGACAAACCGCAGCTGCCCTTCGCCGACATCATCGTCTCCGGCGGCAAGGGCCTGGCCAAGGCGGAAAACTTCCAGCTGGTGTGGGATCTGGCCCGGGTGCTGGGCGCCGAGGTCGGCGCCTCGCGGCCGGTGGTGCAGGCCGGCTGGGCGGAACTGGACCGCCAGGTCGGCCAGTCCGGCAAGACGGTGCGGCCCAAGCTCTACATCGCCGCCGGCATCTCCGGCGCCATCCAGCACCGCGTCGGCATGGAAGGCGCGGACTGCATCATCGCCATCAACAACGACCCCAACGCGCCCATCTTCGACTTCGCCCACTACGGCATCGTCGGCGACGCGCTGCAGATCCTGCCGGCGCTCACCGACGCCTTCCGGCAGAAGCTGGCCACCACCCGCCGCGCAGGCTGAGGAAAGCGACCATGTCCGAAAAATTCGATGTCATCGTGGTCGGCGCTGGCGCCTCCGGCAACGCCGCCGCATACACCCTCGCGAAAGCCGGCCTCAAGGTGCTGCAACTGGAGCGCGGCGAAACGCCGGGCGCCAAGAACGTTCAGGGCGCCATCCTCTATGCCGATGCGCTGGAGCGCATCATTCCCGACTTCCGCGAGGAAGCGCCGCTGGAACGCCACATCATCGAGCAGCGCATGTGGGTGATGGACGAGCGCTCCTACGTCGGCAGCCACTTCCGCTCCGACGACTTCAACAAGCCGCCCTACAACCGCTACACCATCATCCGCGCCCGGTTCGACAAGTGGTTCTCCGACAAGGTGAAGGAAGCCGGCGCGCTGGTGATCTGCGAAACCACGGTGAAGGAACTGCTGCGGGATGACGCCGGCAAGGTCATCGGCGTCGAGGTGGACCGCGCCGATGGCAGGATCCACGCCGACCTCGTCATCCTCGCCGATGGCGTGAACTCCACCCTGGCGCGCAAAGCCGGCTTCCGCCCGGAACTGGACCCCAAACACGTCGCCCTGGCGGTGAAGGAAATCCACTTCCTGCCCAAGGACGTCATCGAGTCGCGCTTCAACATCCAGGATGAAGAAGGCGTGGTGATCGAGATGATGGGCAAGATCACCCACGGCATGATGGGCACCGGCTTCCTCTATACCAACAGCGATTCCATCAGCGTCGGCGTCGGCTGCCTGCTGTCCGACTTCATGGAGCAGAAGATCACGCCCTATCAGCTGCTGGAGCAGTTGAAGGCGCATCCCTCGGTCGCGCCGATGCTGGAAGGCGGCGAGATGAAGGAATACGCCGCCCACCTCATCCCCGAAGGCGGCTACAACGCCATTCCGCAGATCTACGGCGACGGCTGGATGATCGTCGGCGACTCCGGCATGTTCGTGAACGCGGTGCACCGCGAAGGCTCCAACCTCGCCATGACCACCGGCCGCATCGCCGCCGAGACCGCCATCGAGCTCAGCCGCGCCGGCAAGGCCATGAGCGCCGCCAACCTCGCGCTCTACCGCAAGCGGCTGGACGACAGCTTCGTCATCAAGGATCTGAAGAAGTACAAGGATCTGCCCGACCTGCTCGACACCAACAAGCAGTTCCTCACCACCTACCCGGAACTGCTCAACCGCTCCGCCTACGCCATGCTCAAGGTGGACGGCGAGGACAAGCGCAGCAAGCAGAAGGACATCTATCGCGGCTTCCGCGCCGAACGCAGCCTCCTCGGCCTGCTCGGCGACGCCTACAAACTGTGGAGGGCATTTCGATGAGCGACAAAGCGGTCAGCATCAAGGTCGAAGACAAGCTGTACCAGAACCGCTACCTGGTCGACGCCGAGCGCCCACACATCCAGATCAGGGACGAAGCCATCTGCGCCAGCTGCACCACCCGCCAATGCACCGTCTGCTGTCCGGCCGGCTGCTACGAAGGCGCAGAAGGCAAGGTGGTGCTGACCACCGACGGCTGCCTGGAATGCGGCACCTGCCGGGTGATCTGCACCACCCACCGCAACGTGGAATGGGAATATCCACGCGGCGGCTACGGCATCCAGTTCAAGTTCGGCTGACGGAGCAGGCCGCCGGCGCTCCCGCAGCCACGGACCACGGCGCGGGAGCCGGCAGCCGGGCGAAAAGCCGAGAACGGCATCCACGCGAACAACATAATTCAATAGCGATAAGCGCAAAAAGCCAGAGGCCGGCAACGGCAAGGGCCGCCCCGCCGCCATCCTGGAAGCACTGCTGCTGCGCCCCCGGCACGGGATGCGGTTCGCCGACGCCGATGCCACTTTTCCGTGCAGGCTGCGTGGTAACATCCGCTTTTAAAAACCACGCGTTTCGAGTCCCCACATGTTCTCCTCGCAAGACACCCTCGCCAAGGTCGATCCCGAGCTCTGGTCTGCCGTCCAGGCCGAGAACCGCCGCCAGGAAGATCACATCGAACTGATCGCCTCGGAAAACTATGTCTCCCACGCGGTGATGGAAGCCCAAGGCTCCCAGCTCACCAACAAGTACGCGGAAGGCTATCCGGGCAAGCGTTATTACGGTGGCTGTGAACATGTGGACGTGGTCGAACAGCTGGCCATCGACCGCCTGAAGGCGCTGTTCGGCGCCGAGGCCGCCAACGTGCAGCCCAACTCCGGCTCCCAGGCCAACCAGGCGGTGCTGATGGCCTTCGCCAAGCCGGGCGACACCATCATGGGCATGAGCCTGGCCGAAGGCGGCCACCTCACCCACGGCATGCCGCTGAACATGTCCGGCAAGTGGTTCAACGTCGTCGCCTACGGCCTCGACGAGAAGGAAGAGATCGACTACGACGCGATGGAAGCGCTGGCCCGCGAGCACAAGCCGCGCATCATCGTCGCCGGCGCCTCCGCCTACTCCCTGCGCATCGACTTCGAGCGCTTCGCCAAGGTCGCCAGGGAAGTCGGCGCCATTTTCTGGGTGGACATGGCCCACTACGCCGGCCTGATCGCCGCCGGCTACTACCCGAACCCGGTGCCGCACGCCGACGTCGTCACCTCCACCACCCACAAGACCCTGCGCGGCCCGCGCGGCGGCATCA
>Ga0206117_100198_pt1 | contig 90960 bp, 84 predicted proteins | sample 3A5Ametagenome_FD_177997 | JGI IMG/M metagenome (GOLD analysis project Ga0206117, IMG submission 177997) | Enriched microbial communities from leaf-cutter ant dump, University of Wisconsin, Madison, United States - 3A5A | ecosystem: Environmental > Terrestrial > Nest > Insects nest > Nest dump... | reverse complement strand
ATGAATATGCTAAAATTGGTATTGGCAGAAGTACAGGAACTAAATTGATTTCTGCTTCTGGGAACTTAGTGAGACCAGGTGTTTACGAAATTGAATTAGGAGTACCCGTAGAAGAATTTATCTATTCAGATGAATATTGTGGTGGTATTGCTAATGGAAAGCGATTGAAAGCAACAGTTGCTGGTGGTTCTTCGGTGCCAATTTTACCAGCTAACTTGACTTTAAAATATGCCAACGGCGAGCCTCGTTTAATGAGTTACGAGTCATTATCTGAAGGTGGTTTTGCTACCGGTACCATGTTAGGTTCAGGTGGTTTTATCGCTTTTGATGAAGACCAATGTATTGTTCGTAACACTTGGAATTTCTCTCGCTTCTATCATCACGAAAGTTGTGGACAATGTTCTCCTTGTAGAGAGGGAACTGGATGGATGGAGAAAATCCTTCACAAAATAGAGCATGGACATGGATCGATGGAAGACATTGACCTATTATGGGATGTTCAACGTAAAATTGAAGGAAATACCATTTGTCCATTGGGTGATGCAGCAGCTTGGCCAGTAGCCAGTGCAATCAGACATTTTAGAGATGAGTTCGAATGGCACGTGAAAGAGCCAATGAAGAGCCAAAGCACTAACTACGGTTTAGCGAATTATGCTAATCCGATTGAAAAAGCTTCGGAGGAAGTTAAGGAATCTTAGAAAGCTATTTGCGACCTAAGACTAGCCGATACGTCATTGCGAGGAACGAAGCAATCCTAAAGCGATAGACGAATAAATAAAATGAGATTGCTTTTCCGAATAATCGGGATAAACTGTGCCCACTAATAATGGCATGAAGTATAAAAATAGAAATCATCAATTATGAGTGATTTAGTTAAAGTAACCATAGACGGAATAACAGTAGAGGTAGAGCCAGGCACTACTATTTTAAATGCTGCCCGACAAATTGGGGGAGAGATTGTACCTCCCGCCATGTGCTATTATTCCAAATTGAAGGGAAGTGGTGGTAAATGCCGTACCTGCATTGTGAAGGTGAGCAAAGGTTCTGAAAAGGACCCTAGACCAATGCCTAAATTGGTGGCATCTTGCCGTACTACCGTAATGGATGGAATGGAAGTGCTGAACATTACTTCGCCAGAAGTTTTGGAAGCCCGTGCAGGCGTGGTGGAAATTTTGTTGATTAACCACCCCTTGGATTGCCCTGTTTGTGACCAAGCTGGCGAATGTGATTTGCAGAATTTGGGTTACGAGCATGGTCTACAAAAAACCAGATACGAATTTGAGCGTCGTACGTTCGATAGAATAGATATTGGAGATAAAATCCAATTACACATGAATCGTTGCATTTTGTGCTATCGCTGTGTGTTTACTGCCGACCAAATTACCGATAAACGAGTTCATGGAATTTTAAACCGTGGTGACCACTCAGAAATCTCTACTTACATTCAAAATGCGGTAGACAATGATTTCTCTGGTAACGTAATTGATGTTTGTCCGGTAGGTGCTTTAACCGATAAAACTTTCCGTTTTAAAAACCGTGTATGGTTTACCAAGCCTGTTGATGCACACAGAAACTGCTCACATGAAAAATGTAATGGTAAAGTAACCCTTTGGTATAAAGGAGATGATGTATTGCGTGTTACGGCCAGAAAAGACCAGTTTGGAGAAGTAGAAGAGTTTATCTGTAACGAATGTCGTTTCGATAAAAAGAAAACTGCTGATTGGACTTTAGAGCATCCAACCCATATTTCTGATACTTCAGTGATTTCATCAAATCACTACGAGACATTTAAACCGCTTCCAGTAATTAAGGAAAACTTAGCATTACAAGAAGCTAATCAACGTGAACTAGAAAAAACCTTTAAAATCTAATGGGAATCGATTTCGTTATAGAGAAGTTTATACTCGTTATTGCACTATTTGCAATTAGTTTGCTAATAGCGATGTATTCTACTTATGCAGAGCGTAAGGTTGCAGCTTTTTTACAAGATAGGCTTGGACCAGATAGAGCGGGACCTTTTGGTATTCTTCAGCCTTTGGCCGATGGAGTGAAGATGTTCATGAAAGAGGAAATCATCCCTGCCAATGCCAATAAATGGCTGTTCATGGTTGGTCCTGGTTTAGCGATGCTTTGTGCTTGTATTGGTACAGCAGTTATTCCATGGGGACAAGATATGATGGTAGGGGATAGATTAGTGAAACTACAGGTAACTGATATCAACGTAGGTTTGCTATATATCTTCGGTGTTATCTCATTAGGGGTTTACGGAGTGATGATTGGCGGTTGGGCGTCTAACAACAAATATTCATTGTTAAGTGCTATCCGTGCAGCATCTCAAAACATTAGCTATGAAATTGCGATGGGACTTTCTATCATCGCTTTACTTTTGGTAACCAACTCGCTTAGTTTAAGAGAAATTGTAGCCCAACAGCATGGCTGGCACTGGAATGTGATTTATCAGCCACTTGGCTTTTTGATATTCATGGTTTGTGCGTTTGCAGAGACTAACCGTGCGCCATTCGATTTACCAGAGTGTGAAGCCGAGTTAAATGGTGGTTATCACATGGAGTATTCTTCTATGAAATTAGGTTTTTACCTATTTGCAGAGTACATCAACATGTTTGTGTCTTCAACGGTAATGGCAGCATTATACTTTGGAGGTTATAACTATCCAGGGATGGATTACATGGCTACCATTTTAGGGCCAACTTGGGCTCCTTTATTCGGTACCTTGATTTTCTTCCTGAAAATATTTGCTTTCATTTTCTTCTTCATGTGGGTGCGTTGGACTATCCCTCGTTTCCGTTACGACCAGTTAATGAACTTAGGATGGAAAGGGTTAATTCCTTTAGCCATTGCAAATATTGTAATCACAGGTATTGTTATTGCTATCGTAAATAATTTTTAAAGAGACATGGAATCATTAAGCAATAAGAAAAAAGTATTGGTTTCGAAGCCATTAAATTTGGCGGAGAGAATGTACCTTCCAGCTATCGCGAGTGGTTTGAGTACAACAATTGGTCACTTCTTTAAGAAACCAGCTACAGTTAAATATCCGGAGCAAGAGCGTGAGTTCTCCATCAACTGGAGAGGAATGCACTCTTTGAAAAGAGATGAGCAAGGTAGAGAGCGTTGCACGGCATGTGGCTTATGTGCTTTGTCTTGTCCTGCAGAAGCGATCACGATGATAGCAGCTGAACGTAAGAATGACGAGAAGCACCTGTATCGCGAGGAGAAATATGCATCGGTTTACGAAATTAACATGTTGCGTTGCATTTTCTGCGGTTTATGCGAGGAAGCTTGCCCTAAAGAGGCGATTTACTTGGACGGCCCGATTGTTCCAGCAGATTATTTACGTAAAGACTTTATTTACGGTAAAGATAAATTGGTAGAAGCTCCTTTGGAGAGCGTTTTGGAGGTAAAATAATTTGTCATTCAGAGCGTAGCGAAGAATCTCTATCAAACAGATGCTTCCTTCGTCAGCATGACAGTTGAATAAATAAACTAAATAAAAATTAATGGGTACATCAGTATTCTATTTTGTAGCAACATTAAGCGTAGTATTTGCGCTGATGGTGGTTTTTGCTAAAAATCCCATCCACAGTGTGCTATACTTAATCCTTACGTTCTTTACGTTTACGGTTCACTATGTGCTATTGAATGCACAGTTTTTGGCGGTAGTTAACTTTATTGTTTATATGGGGGCCATCATGGTACTTTTCCTTTTTGTGCTGATGCTCCTCAACCTAAATAAAGATAATGAACCCAATAAATCGGCACTGTTAAAAATAGTGGGCATCATTGCTGGCGGATGTTTGGTAGTTACTTTAATTGGTTCTTTGAAATCGGTGGCTATTGCCAATCCATTGGTACTTAAAAATCCAAATTTGGGATTGGTAGAAAACTTAGGTAAAGAGCTATTTGGTCCATTCATGTTGCCATTTGAATTATCGTCATTATTATTATTGAGTGCAATGGTTGGTGCCGTACTTTTAACTAAAAAGGAGGAAAAAGCAAATGGGTAGTTTATTCGAAAATATGCAATCGGTGCCATTGAACCATTACATTTGGTTCTGTGCCATTATCTTCACCATTGGCGTGGTAGGGGTATTGACACGTAGAAATGCCATCGTAATTTTTATGTCGGTAGAGTTGATGTTAAACGCAGTGAACTTGCTTTTGGCTGCATTTTCAGTACATCATAATGACCCTTCAGGACAGGTATTCGTATTCTTCATTATGGCTTTGGCAGCTGCCGAAGTAGCCGTTGGGTTGAGTATCATCGTGATGGTTTACCGCAACACACAATCAATAGATATTAATGTATTAAATCGCCTTAAGTGGTAATTCTAATAAAATAAGATGATTACAAGTTTACTTTGGTTAATACCTGTTCTTCCGCTTTTAGGCTTCGTGATTAACGGCTTAGGTCGTAATACATTGAGCAAAGGCGCTGTAGGCTTCATTGGAAGCGGAGTGGTTTTAGCTTCATTTATTCTTAGCGTTTGTTTCTTCTTTGAGTTAAGCTCAAGCGTAGAAAAGCAATTTACCGTTAACTTTTTCGATTGGATTAGTGTTGGCGATTTAAAAATTCCTTTATCGTTTTTATATGATCCTTTGAGCGCTATCATGCTCTTGATCATTACAGGAATTGGCTTCCTTATCCATATTTACTCTACTGCTTATATGCACGAAGATGCTGGCTTTGGCAAGTTCTTCGCTTACTTGAACCTTTTCATCTTCTTCATGTTGATATTGGTGTTAGGTTCAAACTACATCGTAATGTTCATTGGGTGGGAAGGTGTAGGTTTGTGTTCATACCTATTAATTGGCTTCTGGTTCACTAACAGCAGTTATGCAAGTGCGGCTAAAAAAGCATTTGTAATGAACCGTATTGGTGACTTAGGCTTCCTATTGGGCGTGTTTTTAATATTCCAAGTTTTTGGAAGTTTGGAGTTTGCAAAAGTATTCCCTCAGGCAGCTAACATGGTACCAGGCAATAATACCATGGCTATCATCGGCCTATTATTATTCATCGGAGCCTGTGGTAAATCGGCGCAATTGCCTTTGTTTACTTGGTTACCTGATGCGATGGCGGGTCCAACCCCAGTTTCAGCATTAATCCACGCAGCTACCATGGTAACTGCAGGTATTTATATGATTGCTCGTTCAAGCGTAGTGTTTGATTTGGCCCCGATTACACAAAATATCATTGCCATTGTTGGTGCGGCTACCGCATTAATCGCCGCATTAATTGCATTGACACAAACCGATATCAAAAAAGTATTGGCTTATTCAACCGTATCGCAATTAGGTTATATGTTTTTAGGTTTAGGTGTTGGCGCTTACACGGGTTCATTCTTCCACGTGTTGACCCATGCTTTCTTCAAAGCTTTATTGTTCTTGGGAGCGGGTGCGGTAATCCATTCTTTACACCATGAGCAAGATATGCGCCATATGGGTGGATTGAAAGCTAAACTGAAAACTACTTTTGCCACTATGATGATTGGTACTATTGCTATTGCAGGTATCCCGCCATTTTCTGGTTTCTTTTCAAAAGATGAAATTTTAGCACACGCTTATCAACACAGTCCAGTACTTTGGGGGGTAGGTGTATTGACCGCATTTTTAACAGCATTCTATATGTTCCGTATGATGTTCTTAACTTTCTTCGGCAAGTTCAGAGGTTCACATCACACCGAGGAGCATATTCACGAATCGCCAAAGGCGATGACTATTCCATTGGTAGTATTGGCCATTTTAGCAGCATTTGGAGGTTTGTTAAACATTCCACACGCATTTGGTGGTAATGAGTGGTTGGCACATTGGTTAACGGGAGCAAAGGTTACCCAAAATCATTTAGAGCTAGACCATACCACCGAGTTTACTTTAATGGGGGTATCGGTATTGGCAGCAGTAGTTGCAATTTTGTTAGCTTATAGTAAATACGTGAAAAAAGGTGAAGTGCCTGTGGCCGATGAAGCACCTAGAACTGCTTTAGAGAAATTGTCTTATCACAAGTTTTATTTGGATGAGATTTATGATACCATCATCAGAAAACCTTTGGATGCTTTTTCTACCTTCTTCTATAAAATTATCGACAACAAAGTAATAGATGGTTTGGTGAACGGCCTAGGCTGGACTGCCAACGAAGGAAGTAAAAGTTTGCGCTTATTGCAGTCGGGTAACGTTGGTTACTACATCATGATGATGGTTATTGGTATTGTAGCACTATTGCTGTACACTTATTTGTCTATCGCTTAAATTGTTCAAACGTTATAAATGGAACTTTTAATACTCATATTTCTACCCTTAGTTGGCGCAATTGCCACCGCTTTATTTGCCAAGCAAAACACAGCTAAGGTAGCAGCATTAGCATTTTCAATTTTCTCATTGGCAGTGGCCATTGGTTTATTGTGCAAGTTTACTCCAGATGCGAGTACACAGTTTGCCGTTAATTATCAATGGATTAAACAGCTGGGAATTAATTTCCACGTTGGTATTGATGGTATCAGTATGATTACGGTATTGTTGACCAATGTACTCACACCATTAATCATTTTATCGAGCTACAAACACGAATATAAAAACGCAAGTGCTTTCTACGCCTTGATTTTATTCATGCAGGCAGGTTTATTATTGGTATTTACGGCGCTAGATGCATTCTTGTTTTACATAGGATGGGAGGCAGCTTTAATTCCAATTTACTTCATTTGTGCGACTTGGGGCGGTAAAGACCGTGTCAAAGTAAACATGAAGTTCTTTGTATACACCATCGCAGGTTCGTTGTTCATGCTTTTGGGGATTATTTACTTATACCTACAAAACCCAGCGAACAACTTTGAACTAGCTGAATTTTACAAGTTAGAATTAGATACGGTACAACAGGGATGGATTTTCTGGGCTTTCTTTATTGCTTTCGCTATTAAGATGCCGATTTTTCCATTCCATACTTGGCAGCCAGATACCTATACCACAGCACCAACTCCAGGAACGATGTTACTTTCAGGGATCATGTTAAAAATGGGTATTTATGGTGTGATTAGGTGGTTATTACCTATTGTTCCTCACGGGGTACAAGATTGGAGCTGTGTGGTAATGCTATTGGCAGTTATTGGTGTAGTTTACGCAGCCATCATTGCCTTTATGCAAAAAGATGCTAAGCGTTTGGTGGCCTATTCTTCTATTAGTCACGTAGGTTTAATTGCGGCTGGTATCTTCACTTTAAGTCACCAAGGTTTGCAAGGAAGTATGGTTCAAATGTTGAGCCACGGTATCAATGTAATTGGTTTGTTTTTCGTGTTGGATATTATCCAATCGCGTTTGGGAACCAACAAGGTTGATGAACTGGGAGGCTTGGCAAAAGTAGCACCTCAATTAGCCATCACCTTCCTCATCATTTTATTAGGAACGGTAGCTTTACCAGGTACTAACGGTTTTATTGGCGAGTTTTTATTGCTGATGAGCGTTTACAACTACAATGCTTGGTTAGGAGCGGTAGCAGGCCTAACCATCATTTTTGGAGCGGTATATATGTTCAGAAGCTACCAAAAAATTATGCTGGGCGAAACGAACGCACTTACAGCAAGTTTTAAAGACATTAACGGAACGGAAAAAGTAGTGTTGTACACCATTTGTGCATTGATTATCGTAATAGGGGTTTATCCAAAACCTTTATTGCAAATATCAGATGCCTCAGTACAGCATTTATTGGAACAGATTAATCATAAATTAACAGGGGTTAACTAAGCAAATGAATATTATTATCACCATTGCCGTAACGGCTTTAGTAGTACTTTATGCAGGATTGTTTAAGGCAAAAAAAGCATTGCTGCCTTTAACTTTGCTTGGCCTTTTGGTTTCTTTGGGCTTTACCATTTGCTCATGGAACCAACCAACTGTTCATTTTGGAATGATGCAGATTGACAATTTTGCATTGGCCTTTTCAGGCATTTCCATTATTGGTACTTTCTTGATTTTCCTACTTACGCAACGTTATTTTGCAGAAAATAGTCCAAACGTAGCCGAATACTTTACCCTTATCCTATTTGCGTTATGCGGTATTGTAATCATGGTTTCTTACAAAAACCTTTCGATGTTATTTATCGGGGTCGAAATCATGTCGGTATGTTTGTATATCCTAGCAGGGATTAGAAAGCTTAATTTCGCTTCTAACGAGGCGTCATTGAAGTATTTCCTAATGGGAGCATTCTCTACAGGTTTCTTGCTATTTGGTATTGCCTTGATTTATGGAGCTACAGGCTCTTTCGATATTGATGTCATTCAAAATGTATTGGTAAATAGTGTAAGCAATGTATCTCCATTGTTTTATCCAGGTATTATTTTGATGATGGTTGGACTTTGTTTCAAAGTTGGTGCAGCACCTTTCCATTTCTGGACTCCAGATGTTTACGAAGGATCACCTTCATTGATTACCGCCTTCATGTCAACTGTAGTTAAAACTGCTGGTTTTGCGGCTTTCCTAAGATTGTTTGCTGGCGCTTTTGAGCCTTTGCATGACTTCTGGATGCCTGCATTAATGGTCATTGTTATTATCACCCTTTGCTTAGGTAACATTACAGCTTTGTATCAAAAGAACTTCAAGCGAATGCTAGCTTACTCTAGTATTTCTCATGCAGGTTATTTGTTGTTTTCATTGGTGGTATTAACTTCCCACTCAGCAAGTAATGTTTTGGTTTATGCAGCGGCTTATACCTTTGCCAGTATTGTGGCTTTTGCAGTGCTTATTAACGTAAAACAAAAAACAGGTAGCGATGATATCGAAAGCTTCAACGGCTTGGCTAAACGCAATCCTTTAGCGGCACTAGCTTTAACTATTGCGATGCTATCTTTGGCAGGTATTCCGTTAACAGCAGGTTTTATTGGAAAGTATGTGATGTTCCTGAATGTTTTGGAGAACTATCAGATTATTCTAGTGGTTATCGCGATATTAAACGCCTTGGTTGGTTTCTACTATTATTTCAGAGTAATCATTGCCGTTTACTTTAAAGAAGGCAAAGAGGTAGAATTAGATACACCAATGCAGTATAAGGTAGTTTTAATCGTTTCTACGATAGTAATCTTACTTTTAGGTGTTTATCCGTCGTTTATTTTAAACCTTATATAGCTAGCGATGTAGAATATTATTTGTAGTTTTACAAATAATTGTAACTATGGAGCAATTTTGGAACCACCTACAGCATCTTATAGATCCTGAAAAACTGCTGCGCGAAGGTGGTTTCTACTTGGTTGTTTTCGTTATTTTTGCTGAAACAGGCCTCTTTTTCGGTTTCTTTTTGCCTGGCGATTATCTACTTTTCCTAGCCGGAATGTTTGTAGCCACAGGTAAGCTAGATGTAAACATTTATGTTTTGGTGTTTTCGCTAATCATTGCAGCCATCTCAGGAAACTTTACAGGTTATTGGTTTGGTAGAAAAACGGGCCCCGTACTTCATACCAGAAAAGACACTTTCTTTTTCAAGAAGAAATTTCTCAAAACCGCCGAAGAATATTATAAAAAGCAAGGTGCTTTCGCTTTAATTATGGGCCGCTTTGTTCCCATTGTAAGAACATTTGCACCAATTGTTGCGGGAATCATCCGTATGGACTTCAAGAAATTTGTACTCTACAATGTTTCAGGTGCACTTTTATGGATTTGTTCCTTAACTTTGTTGGGCTATTTTTTGGGCAAAAGTTTTTCCAAACAAGTAGAGCAATATTTGGGTTACATCATCATGGGTTTTATTGTGATTACTACAATTCCATTGGTGATTACCTTTATTAAAAATAAAATATCAAAGAATACTAGTAATTTAGAAGACACAGAGATTTAAAGAAAAAGATGATTAAAGACGAAACCCATCCGTGGCACAGCGTATCTCCTGGTGATAATTTGCCAGAAATAGTAAATGCAATTATCGAAATCCCGAAAGGGTCAAAAGCAAAATACGAAATAGATAAAGATTCGAACTTAATAAAGTTAGATAGAGTATTATTTTCTTCAGTAATGTATCCGGCCAATTATGGCTTTATTCCTCAGACTTATTGCGATGATAAAGATCCATTGGATATTTTAGTGCTTTGCTCTGTTGATGTTTACCCAATGACTATTATTGAAGCTAAAGTAATTGGTGTAATGCACATGATTGACAATGGCGAGCAGGATGACAAAATTATTGCGGTAGCTAAAAATGATCCATCAGTAAATCACATCAATGATTTGGGTGAATTACCTCCGCATACCATGAAAGAAATCGTGAAATTCTTTCAAGATTATAAAGCATTAGAGAACAAACAAGTTACCATTGAGCACTTATTAGGCGTTAGATATGCCCACAAAGTAATCAATGAAAGTATTGAGCTCTATAATAATACATTTAGATAATCCTTAATGATTTACTCCGTCTGTACGCCCCTAGTGGCTTTTTTAACAAATATTCCAACATCAATATTAGCAGTGGTAACTCCCGCTGACTCAGATGCTGGATCAATAGGGTGGCGCCTATTGTTTGCTTTGTTTTTAGTGTTTTTAAATGGTTTTTTTGTGGCTGCCGAATTTGCAATTGTAAAAGTGAGGGCTTCGCAAATTGAAATCAAGGCCAAGTCTGGTAGCAGATTGGGCAAAATGGCTAAAAATATTGTTCACAATTTAGACGGATATTTAGCAGCTACACAGCTGGGGATTACCTTAGCCTCACTGGGCTTAGGTTGGGTTGGTGAAGGTGTAATGCACACTATTTTCCTTAATATGTTTAACAGCCTTGATATAGCTGTTAGTGATGCATTCCTACATTCAGCAGCTACAGTGGTTGCTTTTTCAATCATTACGGTAATGCACATCGTTTTTGGAGAGCTGGCGCCGAAATCGCTGGCTATCCAAAGACCTGTGGCTACCACTTTATTTGTTTCTGCGCCATTGCAGGGCTTCTATATCCTTTTCAGACCATTTATTTGGGCATTGAATGGATTGGCAACCATTATCTTAAAACCTTTCGGTATTAATACCTCCGGAGGCCACGATTCTATACATAGTAACGAAGAGTTACAATATCTATTAGATCAAGGTAAGGAAAGTGGTGCGTTGGAAGATAACGAACACGAGCTGATTAAGAATGTGTTTGATTTCAACGAACGAGTGGTGAAGAATATCATGGTGCCTCGTACCAAAATATCGGGCATTGAGTTAGAGACCTCAAAGGACGAAGTGGTAGAGAAGATCATCTCTGAAGGCTACTCTCGTATGCCTGTATATGATGATATCATTGATAAGATCATTGGTATTATTCATGCCAAGGATGTTTTGCCGCTATTAGCGAGCAAAAAGGACTGGACTTTGGCCGATATCATCAGAAAACCGTATTTCGTTCCTGAAACGAAGAAAATCAACGATCTTTTAAGTGAACTACAACAAAAGCGCATCCAAATTGCCATTGTATTGGACGAGTTTGGCGGTACAGCTGGTATGGTGACTTTAGAGGATATTGTGGAAGAAATTGTGGGTGAAATCCAAGATGAGTACGACGAGGAAAAGCCGATTGTAGAGAAAATCAGCGATACGGAATTTGTGGTAAATGCTTATGCAACGGTTTACGATGTGAACGAGCACTTGCCTCATGATTTGCCGGAAGACGAGGATTTTGATACAGTTGGAGGTTTGGTGTCTCATGCCTTTGGTAAAATCCCAGAAGTAGGAGATAGTGAAGAATGCTATGGCTACCTATTTACCATCCTTAAAAAGACAGAACAAAACATTGAAACTGTAAAGCTGGAAATTGTGATCAATAAAAGCGATATGGTAGATTTGCACTAATAAAATAGTACTGCGTTAAGCGTTTGGCGTGGATACGCTCAACGCCAAACGCAATTTAGCCAATCATGCATTTTTACTTTTGGCTTTTGACTTTTAACTTTAAAGATGCATTTATTCTACACTCCAGATATCACCTCGGATACTTATACCCTAAACGAGGAAGAAAGCAATCATTGCAATAAGGTTTTGCGCCTAAAGCAAGGAGATACCGTTCATTTAATTGATGGTGTTGGTGGATTGTATGTGGCGCAAATTGCTGAAACAACCAAAAAGGCGGTATTGTTAAACATCATTGATAAGCAACAAGGTTTTGGTAAAAGGAATCACTACCTCCACATTGCCATTGCACCTACCAAGAATATTGATAGGATTGAGTGGTTTTTAGAAAAGGCTACGGAGATTGGGGTTGACGAAATAACACCTATTATTTGCGAACGCTCTGAACGGAAAATTGTAAAGGAGGAACGTTTGGAAAAAGTGGTGACTTCGGCAGTTAAGCAATCGCTTACCGCGTATCATCCCAAAATAAATACGGCCATTGCCTTTAAAGATTTCATTAAGCAAAGTGATGCGGAGGTTAAAATGATTGCGCATTGTATTGATGAAAATAGTAAACAGGCCATTTCAGAACTTATTAAACCCCATCAAAAATACCTGATATTAATTGGCCCAGAAGGGGACTTTACGCTTAAAGAAATTGAGCTTGCTTTGCAAAATGGATATAAACCAGTAACTTTAGGCAACACCCGCCTGCGTACAGAAACTGCTGGTTTGGCGGCTTGCTTTGAAATCAATTATATTAATAGGGAATAATGAATAAAGAACAAGGATTAAAGACTGCATATTCTTTTTTGGGAAGAGCAAAGGTTCGTCCTTATTCCTTTATCCTTATTCTTTTATCTTTAAGCTTTTCGTTACTTTCTGCTTTCACTTTTCCACCAACTTATAAAATAGGCAAACTTAAATATGCCGGTGGTGGCGATTGGTATGCCAATAGAACTGCACTTCCGAATCTGATTGTCTTTTGTAATAAAAACATCTCTACTAATTTCGCTCCAGATGAGGGTATTGTAGAAGTTGGCAGTGCCGAATTATTCAATTACCCTTTTGTGTATATGACGGGCCATGGAAACGTTGCTTTTAATTCACAGGAAATCGCCAATTTGAGAAAGTATCTGGTAGGGGGTGGCTTTTTGCATATAGATGATAATTATGGTTTGGATAAGTTCATCAGACCGCAAATGAAGAAGGTTTTCCCTGAGCTTGATTTTGTGGAATTACCAGCAAACCACAAAATATATAATCAGAAATTTAGATTTCCCAGTGGCTTGCCGAAAATTCATGAGCATGACAACAAGCGGCCACAAGGATTTGCACTTGTTTATAAAGGTAGGGTAGTTTGCTTTTATACGTATGAGTGCGATTTAGGCAATGGATGGGAAGATTATGGGACTTACCCTTCCGATACTCAAGAAAGTAGAAATAACGCCTTAAAAATGGGCGCAAATTTAATTCAATACGCGTTAACCAACTAACTTATGAATAAAGTAACAGTAAATAGCCATTACCAGTTTGATATGGATATTGTACAAGAGGTTTTGCAGGTCAATCATCAACCTGTTGATTTCGATTTGCTGAAAACGGGACCACAATCTAGCCATATCATTCACGACAATAAATCCTATACGGTTGAAGTGGTAGATTTTGACAAAGCCGAAAAATTAGCCCATATTAAAGTAAACGGCAATGTTTATCAAGTAGCGGTAACCACTCAATTAGATTTGCTTTTGAAACAGCTGGGGATGGATAATTTGGCCAGCAGTAAAATCCTTCAGATTAAAGCGCCAATGCCTGGCTTAGTGCTCAACGTATTAGTGGGTGAAGGTGCTGAGGTGAAAAAAGGAGATAATCTTTTAGTACTTGAAGCCATGAAAATGGAAAACATGATCAAGTCACCAACGGATGGCGTTATTAAAAAAATAGAAGTTAAACAAGGTGATAAGGTGGAGAAGAACGAACTGCTAGTAGTTTTTAGTTAATCCGCTATTAATTACTTGTTGTCCCAAAAAGCATTAGCAAGATTCGCATCCTCCTTATATTAGGAATAACTTATAACAAAAAGTCCCGTAAGCTTGATGCCTACGGGACTTTTTCTATTAAGCGGAATGCGCTTGTTACTTCACCTTGAACGGTTTAGTTGATTTGTTTTTAAATTGAGGTTTGCCAGCTGATTTTACCTCTGGTGCACCAAGCATGGTCATTGCACAACGGAAGCCTATATCTGCGGTAGATTCATCTTCTTGTAAAAATCTTCTAGCAGCAGGGTTTAACCACATTGCTTGGTCATTCCAAGAACCACCTTTATAAACTCTTGATTTGTCGTTGTACAAGGCAAGCAATTCGCCGTTTGGCAAGGTTTTCTCTGCATCCTTATAGCCACGTTGGTCAGCTTTATAAGTCGAATCTACATATTGAGATTGCAATTGAGCCCAGTTTTGTTTTACGCCATTACCGGCAGGCTTCATTACTGGACGGCCTTTGCCATCTATTTTAATCACACTGTTTTGTGGATCTCTTTCTTTGTCAGAGTAAACGTTACCCCTAAAAGGATTTAAACCTTCCGTAGCCTCAAACGTGTTAGGACGATAAACGTCTTGTACCCACTCGTTCACGTTTCCAGCCATGTTGTAAAGTCCAAAATCGTTAGGCGTAAAACTGCGTACAGATTGCGTGATACTACCTTTATCGTTCAATGAGCCACCAACACCCATGTAATCGCCTTTTCCGCGTTTAAAGTTGGCTAAAATCATACCTCTGGTGGATTTTTTAGGAGAAGTAATTCCCAAGCCATTCCAAGGGTAAACTTTCTTTTCGTTGATGTTGGCATATTGGGTGTTTCCAATTAAGCCCAATGCCGCATATTCCCATTCAGCTTCTGTAGGTAAGCGGTAGGGTTGGAAGATTTCGCCATCTTCTAATCTAACGTTTCTTTGAGCTTTATTTTTGCCAGTGGTCGCAGCAGCATCTGCACTTAAATCTAACGGTGCTTTTTTACCAATATCTTTAATTTGACCGTTAAGGTAAACGTCAGTGTTAAAGATGGTATCTGATTTTTTTACTGGTGTTCCGCCTTTTGCGGTAGGTTTGTTAAGGTCTTTAAACGTGGTCATCAACCCTTTTTCCCTCAAGATCAACTCATTCACCCTATCGGTACGCCATACGCAATAATCGGCAGCTTGTTGCCAAGTTACACCTACTACCGGATAGTCTCCATAAGCTGGGTGTCTTAAATAGTTATTTACGTAAGGTTCGTTGTATGACAATGGTCTTCTCCAAACCAAAGTATCAGGCAATGCAGTGTAATAATATTCTGCAAGTTCTGATTTACCTCTAAAGGTTGTTCTGATCCAGTGTAGGTATTCTAACCAGTCAGTGTTTGAAACCTCGGTTTCATCCATGTAGAACGAACTTACGGTTACCTGACGTTTGTAGTTGTAAGAAGTCATGTCCTGTCCTGGAATATCAATGGCGCTACCACCCATGATAAATTCACCACCTTCAATTTCCATTAAACCTGGGCCAGGTCCTCTTTTATAGTTCTTTTTTACTTCGAAACCGCCATTTTCACGCTTGTTGTAAGCGTAGCCAGTTTTTTCAGATACTGCAGATCCGCCTTTAGATCCACCGCAGGAACTTAAAGCCCCAACACCGAATAAGGATACTACTGCGTAAAAGTAAATTTTATTCATATATCGCAAATTGCACTTTAGTCGTTAAAAATACACAAAAAAAGAGCGAGAAATAAAAAATCTTTTTTATTTGCTCTTTTTCTGTCAAAAACATCATTGCCCAAAATACTAAGATGCAAATGGAACAATCTCTTTTTTAGCAAGTAAACGTAAGAAATCAAAGTATATTGTTAATATCTTTTTAAAAAAATAAATTAAGGAAAATTTTCCCCAAATTGTGGGGTTGTTGGTTTTTGGATTGCCCGCTTTGCTCATTTTAGAGCACTTGGGGAAACTATTGGCCAAGGTTAATCAGAAGTGGACTTCCAGTTTTTAAAGCTGTTTAAAATGAGAACAATATTACCCGTTATAAAACGTTAAGGTGTGAGAATGCAATTAGCGTAGCGACAGGCTTTGAAATTAACGAACTCTATACTAAATTGCGCAAATATTATATATAAAATGAGATTGAACCGCCTAAGTAGCGCTTTGTTGCTTTTATCGTTGTTAGTTGGAAAGAATGCGCTTGCTCAGCAATCTACTGGAAGTAGCGTAACACAAACCAATGGTGTTTATCCAGACGTCCCGTTTTTATTGATTACTCCTGATGCGCGTGCCGGTGCTATGGGTGAGGCTGGTGTAGCGGTAATGCCTGATGGTAACGCTATGAGCATTAACCCGGCTAAGCTAGCCTTTTTGGAAAAACCATATGGCGTAAGTTTATCTTATAGCCCTTGGCTTAAAAACTTGGTTCCTGATATTAATTTAGCCTATTTAAGTGGGTATTATCAACTAGATGATAGAACTGTATTGGGTGCTTCGCTAAGATATTTCTCTTTGGGCGAAATTACTTTGGTTGATGAGTTTAGAAATAACCAGGGAACTTTTAGTCCTAATGAATTTGCTATTGATGCGACTTATTCTCGTCGTTTTGGTGATAATTTTTCATTGGGTACTACTGCTCGCTATATTCGTTCAAACCTAACTACCGGCCAAATTGGTGGAAGTCAGCAAAAAGCTGGAAGTGCAGTGGCGGTAGATGTTTCGGCATTCTTTAAAAAGCCAACCGTACTTTTTGGTAAAGACGCTATCTTATCTTTGGGTTTAAATCTTTCCAATATTGGAACAAAGATGAGCTTTGCGGAAACTCAAAACAGAAGATTTTTGCCTGCTAATATGAAGTTAGGCGGTGCTTCAACTTTCATCATCGACGATTATAACCAATTTACCATTGCCCTTGATTTCAACAAATTGATGGTTCCTACGGATCCAATTAGAGATGCAGATGGAAATATCATTTCTGGGAAGGACCCATATCGTTCAGTACCTTCGGGAATCATTGGCTCTTTTGCTGATGCTCCAGGAGGATTTAAGGAAGAGCTTAAAGAAGTGGCTATTTCTACTGGTCTTGAATATACCTACAATCAGCAATTTGCGGTAAGAGCTGGATATTTCTACGAGAATCCTAAAAAAGGAGATAGAAGATATTTCACTTTAGGTGCTGGATTGAAATACAATATGTTCAATCTAGATTTCTCTTATTTGGTTGCTAACGCTCAAAATAGTCCTTTGGCTAATACTTTAAGGTTTAGCTTGGCTTGGAATATCGATAAAGTAGGAAAGTAATGCGTATTAAGGTAGGTTTTGGCTTTGATGTTCATCAGCTGAAAGACAATCATCCATTTATTGTTGGTGGTGTTAATTTAGAGCACCATAGAGGTGCTTTTGGGCATTCGGATGCGGATGTGCTATTACATGCGATTTGTGATGCTTTGCTTGGCGCTGCAAACTTGAGAGACATAGGTTTCCATTTTAAAAATACCGATCCTAGATGGAAAGGAATTAGCAGCTTGATATTGTTGCAGGAAACTGTGAAGTTGTTAAAAGAGAAAAATTTTGAAGTAGGAAATATAGATGCGATGTTGTGTCTGGAGGCGCCTAAAATAAATCCCCACATTCCCCAAATGCAAGAAAACATTGCAAAAGCAATGGGTATTTCTACAGAAGACATTTCAATTAAAGCAACTACTAATGAACAAATGGGCTTTATTGGTAGGGAAGAAGGGGTGGTAGCTTATGCCGTTTGTTTGATAGAGAAAGTTTAAGAGTTACGTGTTGCGAGTTACAAGTTATGAGACTAATTTCATAACACGTAATAGATAAAAAAGAGAAATCTAATACCATAGATTTCTCTTTTTTTATGCTTTAGTCGAAATGACGATATGGAGGTACTAGGTGAAATTTGAATAAAAATCCGAAGGATTTCAATCTTTATAATATAAAGGTTCCAAAAGCATACGACTCCTACGGAGTCGTATCTGTGTTAGTCGGTTGTTTTTATAGAGATTGGACCTCTTCGAGGTCTTGAAAAAGGAGAAGATAAAGCACCAAGGTCTCAGTGTACAAGTTGCGTGCGTCTTAAGCCCATAACACGTAACTCATAACATGCAACATATCTTCTACTCTTCCAAGTAGCCAAATTTCCCTGTATTGTAGTCCTCAATGGCCTGCTGTAATTCTTCTGGTTTATTCATCAAGAACGGGCCATATTGAGCGATAGGCTCATTAATTGGATTACCAGAAAGATATAGCACCACTGTATCTTCACTTGCTTCTATATTGATGGTGTTGCCTTCGTGAGCAAAATGCACCATTTGATTGGTTGTTGCTTTTTCAGCACCATTTACCGTAATACTTCCTTCAATCACCAACAGTGCAGTGTTAAAGAGCGCTGGTGTTTCTAAGTCAGCTTTCGCACCTGCTTTAAGACGTAAGTTGTATAGCTCTATTTCTGTAAAGGTTGATGCACTTCCTTTGACTCCATTGTAATTTCCGGCAATCACTTCAATTTTTCCCTCATGGTTCGGAAGCTCAAAGCTAGCCATCTCACTGTGGGTAACCGATTGATATTTGGGGGTTGTCATTTTATACTTAGCAGGAAGATTTACCCAAAGCTGTACCATTTGAAAAGGGCCACCCTTTTTGCTATAGTTTTCCTCATGGTATTCCTTGTGCAATATGCCACTGGCTGCAGTCATCCATTGCACATCGCCGGGATAAATTACGCCACTATTGCCAGCACTGTCGTGATGTGCTACTGCACCATGATAGGCAATGGTTACGGTTTCAAATCCACGGTGGGGATGAACGCCTACACCTCTTGGGGTGTTGCTTGGCGAAAACTCGAGTTTAGCATTATAATCGAGTAGGTAAAACGGATCCATTTTAATTTTATATCCGCTTGGGAAGAAGTTGTGTACTCTAAACCCGTCGCCAACCATATGTGGGGCGGTCGGATTTAGAATAGCAGCAACTTTTTTGAATGTTGTAGGCATGTTTGCCTCCTTTCTATATTAAGCTTGTTTTACAAACTGTAGTTCGCCTAAGATTTTTACTTCTTCGCTAACCATTACACCACCGGTTTCTAAGGCAGCATTCCAAGTAAGACCAAATTCAGTACGGTTGATTTTACCACTTAGAGTAAATCCAGCTTTGGTGTTTCCCCAAGGATCAGTTGCAATACCTCCAAATTCAGCGTTCAATTTTACCGCTTTTGTCACGTCTTTAATTGTCAAATCACCTTTTACAGTATAGTCATCACCATCTTTCTCTACGCTGGTAGATTTGAAAGTAATTGCTGGATATTTTTCTGCTTCAAAGAAATCACCACTTTTTAAGTGACCATCTCTATCGCCGTTACCGGTGTCAATTGAGTTAATGTCTCCTGAAAATGAAATTGCTGCATTAGTAAAATCGTCACCGTCAGATTCTAATTCTGCTTGGAAAGATTTGATGCTACCAGTCACGGTAGTAATCATTAGGTGTTTTACTTTAAATTGTAGTTCGCTGTGGGTTGGGTCTAAAGCCCATTTTGTTGTTGCCATAATATTTTAATTTTTAGATTGTTAAATTTTATGCAACAAATTTACGGCGACAATGTTAGCTGAACATTGATGTATGTTAAGTAATGAATTTAGTTTATTAGCTCACTAGTTCATTGGTTTACAGTTGAAAACGATTAGCTAATGATCAAATTGGTGAATTAGCTAATTTATTTGAAATGTTTTTTAGCAAGGTCTTTGCGTACACGGCTTAATGATTCGGGTGTAATGCCCAAGTAGGAGGCAATCATCCATTGAGGAACCCTTAAAGTTAAGTTAGGATACAACTTAATGAAGTCTAAGTAACGTTCTTCGGCGGTTGCACTCAATAGCATGTTAATGCGTTTTTGCATAAACCTAATGGAGTTGTGCAACATCAGAATGTTCAGTTCTAGGATATGCGGAAGTAATTTTTGAATATCTGCAAAGAAATGGCTAGGCACAATAAGCACTTCGGTATTCTCGATGGCATCGATATAGAAAACTGATGGTTCGTTAAATAGAGAACTGTTACGGTCAGAAATCATCCAGTTCTCGGGGGCGAATTGTATAATGTGCTCCTTTCCTTTCTCGTCGATGGAAAAGTATCGTAAAAGACCTTCATTAATGAAGTAGTTGTCTGATCTTAAATCACCAGGACTTAATAAGACTGTTCCTTTTTTGATCGTTTTGCTCTTTAAACAGCTCGTAGCTTCTTTTGCTTGCTCATCGGTAATGGCAAGACGTTCTTTGAGATAGGACTGGAATTTTTCTAACATCTACTTGGTGTTGGTGTCAGGGATTTTACTGAAATCAGCCCCACATTTGCCACAGCCTGTTGCACATGAACCTTTTTTAGGTGCAATGCTACGGTAAATTACCCTGCCCACATAAAATAGGGCAGCAACAAAAAGGGCAATCATTAAGATAAACTGAATATCCATGTTTACAAAGTTAGGATTATTAGATTGCCACAGTTCAGCGGAATGTAAAATTTGGTTTTATCGCTAAGGGTGTAGTCTGCCTTTTGGGGTACCCTCATGCTTGTTTCTGTCCTAACTGCTTGATTTTATTCAGCCATTTTTCTCGTTGATCAGCATTAGAAGTTTTAATAATGCCAATGTAAGTGGTTTTTACAGGGTTTATTCCGCAAAATTGTAAGGTTGATTTTTTCAGCTGATTTACGCTTGGCTTGCCAAAGAATAACCAATAATACCAGCCAGGTTGGTCTAGGGTGGTAATTATTCTTGCTGTTTTCCCTTTTAGCAATTTGTTCCAGAAAACGGAATTTTCACGATAGCTAAATGCCATGCCTGGTAGAAATAGCCTATCGATAAAACCTTTAGTAATGGCCGGTAGACCTCCCCACCAAACGGGATGAACCCATACCAAATGATCAGCCCATTGGATGGCTTCCCAGGCTTGCAATAAATCGGGTTCCAATTCTATTCGTTTTTGATAGCCAAATTTTAAATTGGGCTCAAACTTTAAATCGGCAATCGTGATTTCTCTTATTTCGGCACCGCTTAGTTTAGCGCCTTCCTTATAGACTGCTGCAATCGCAAAATTGAACGAGTTTGGGTTGGGATGGCCATTGATAATGACAATTTTTTTGCTCATAAATATCTTCTTAAAGCAAAGATAGATAGGGAGCAGGCTTGAATTTTAAGACAAATGTCTAAAAAGAGACTTCGTTTCGGATACGGCTAAGGTGGCGTTGGGTGATGCCCAAATAGGAGGCGAGATATTGTAATGGCAACTTTTGAATGTAGGTGGGTTGGTTTTCTATTAAAGATTTGTAGCGTTTTAAGGCACTATCTCGCTGAAGCTGAAATATCCGAGATTCAAGTTCTAGGTATTGCTGTTCGGCAATTATTTTTAAAAATATAGTCCATTTGAGGCTGTGGCTACTGAGTTTCTGTATCACCTCTTTTTTGATGACGAGTATTTGAGCTTTGGTAATTGCTTGAATATTTTCGACACTCGGATTTCCAGTAATAAACGAAGAATAGGCCGCAATGAACTGACTGGGAAATCTAAAACAGTAGGTGATGTCTTTTCCTTCCTCAGAGATATAAAAGGAGCGGAACAGCCCATCAATAACAAAGGCGACCTCATTACCTATTTTACCTTCATTAATAAAAAAATCACTCTTGTTTAAATGCCTGACTTCAAATAATTGAACGAGCTGATTGATTTCTTCATTTGAAAAAAGATCAAAACTTTGCAGGTATTGCTCAATCATTGGTGCGCCTATGCTTTAAAAAATAGAAAGCCAAATTGAAAGCGATTACGGCATGATTAATCACATTTGAGAATAGGCCGTAGTAATGACTAAAAATATGGAAGCGTTCTTTTAAGCTTTCGCGATGTTTTTTCTTGCTCATGCCGCCCACTAAATATTTGGCAACATATAAATGTGTATTGACAATGCTAGAGGCTTTTTTGGCAATTTTGATGATCCAATCAATGTCCGCACTGTATTTGTATTGTAGGTTGTATGGTTCTGTTAGGCTACGTTTGATGTAAATGGCCTGATGGCTAATGTTCATTCCATATTTAAAGCTTTCCCAAGTAAAGTGTTCAGGGGCTTGATGCCTACGTCTGCCCAAGCTTTGCCAGTTTTCGTCGTACATTTCTGTCTCGCCGTAATAAATATCGGCGTTGGGAGCAGTAGCAAAAATCTTTTCAACAGTTTCTAGCTTGTATATTTCATCACCTGAGTTCATGAACAGTACATAATCGCCAGTGGCTAGTGCCAAGCCCTTATTCATGGCATCGTAAATGCCTTTGTCTTTTTCCGAAATCAGTTTTGCTATACGGTCCTCGTATTTCTTGATGACTTCTAAAGTGCCATCATTGGAGGCGCCATCTATCACAATGTATTCTATATTGGAATAAGTTTGGTTCAGGATTGAAAGCATGGTGCGTTCAATGTCCTTTACATTATTGTATACGATAGTGATGACAGACAGTTTGGGAAGCATGGTACAAGTTTAAGGATTTAGTCCGTTATTTTGAGTGTGGATTTTTGGTTGAGGCTTCTTTTTTTGAGGAGGCAGGACCAAGCTGTTTTTTGCAATGATAATAATAGAAGCGTCTTTGCGAGGAGGTACGACGAAGCAATCTCTGTATGGTAGTGCTTTCGTCTTTTGTTGATTAACTAGGTTGGAGACTGCTTCGTTCCTCGCAGTGACGGGAATAGCAACGTCCTTGCGAGGAACGAAGCAAAATCTCTATCGAATAATTAAATATTTATCTCATCGTATAAATCTTTACATTGAGGATTTAAACTTTCTATCAATTTTATTTTAGCTAGTCTGCTACCTGCTTTAATACGTTTTTCAGCATCTATGGCTTCTTCGATAGAGGAATAGAAACAATAGTAAACTAATTTTTCGCAGTTATATTTTGAGGTGAAACTATTGGGATAAATATGATTTTTATGCTGCCAGATTCTATATGCAATATCAGAAGTAACCCCAGTGTACAAAACAGAGTTTGATTTGTTTGTTAGTATATAAACTAGTCCACCTCTTTCCATGATTTCTATCCAGTTAATTAGAGAGGAGATCGCTTTCTTAATCGGTTAGAGGCTGCTTCGTACCTCGCAGTGACGCTCTTGTTGTTTTAATTGCTATGTACGAAGTAAATCCTGTTGAGCAATGTATATAGTACTTGTTTGTTATTACGATTTATTAAGGTACTAAACTACTCTGCATTTTTCAATATCTTTTGTTGATTAGTTAGGTCAGAGACTGCTTCGTGCCTCGCAGTGACGGTAGAGGCAGTGCGGTTTTAACTTTCTACTTCTTACTTTCCACCTACTTCGGCATGTCATCCAGCAATTTCAGATAAAGCAGGGCATGTTGTTCGGCAATTACAGGTGGCGCAAATGTGCTCAGCACTGTTCTTCGAGCTTCCTTTTGGATTTCTTCCTTTTGTTCGTGCAGAAATAGCCATTCAATACCATCTGCTAAGTCTGAAGCATCTTCGTATTTTGCCAAATAGCCATTTTGAAGGTGTTTCACCATATCAGGAATACCACCAGTAGTAAAAGCAATAACCGGTGTGGCGCAGGCCAAACTTTCCATCACGGTGTTGGGTAGGTTGTCTTCCAGAGAAGGAGTGATGAAAGCATCAGCTGCGGCATAGCATTTAGCTAAGTGCTCATCTTTATTGATGGTTCCCAAAAAGGTGGTTTTGAAAGGGAATTTGGGAATATTCTCTTCGTTCTTATTGCCAAAAATAACCAGTTCTATTTGCTCATTCGGGATTTCAGGTCGCCTAGAAAGTTCAAATAATGCATCAATAAGATATTGTGTACCCTTATGTTTATCATTTTTTGAAGGCATGAAGCCACTCATCAGCACAAATTTTTCAGGTGCTATCTTAAGTATTTTCTTGGCTTCGGACTTTACGTAAGGTTTAAAAACATCTACCTCAATGGTATTTGGAATCACTGAGGTATGTCTTAGTCCCAATAAACTACTTTCTTTTACCGATTGAGCCATCCATCTGCTTGGAGCTATCACGTGGAAATTTACTTCGGAGTAAGCTTTTTGCTTGCGTTTCCAAGTTTGGTGGGAGATATCTTTCGGTCCGCTCATTTTCAACAAAGGGCAGTTGCCACATTGTCTATGGAAATTTTCGCAACTGTAACGAACGTGGCATCCTCCTGTAAAAGCATTGCTATCGTGGAAAGTCCAAACAATGGGTTTTTCCAATTCATCAAGCTGCGCTAAAAATTTAGGACTTAAAAAGCCGTGATTGATCCAGTGGATATGAATAACATCAGCCTCTTTTACCAATTTATTTTTAAGGACACTTTTGCCAAACCATTGTAAGGAGAAAGGTGTTTTTACCGATTTTTTTGAGAATAATTTGGCCAAGTAGCGCTCGGCCATGATGTTAAAAACCGCCTTGGCTTTGGCAAAGGGGCTTTTACTTAAGTTGTGGATACTTGGGTTGTTACCAAATTGATAATATACCAATACCTTGGAATCGATGCCTGCTTGGTTCAGTGCATCGCTTAAACGTAAACACGCTCTACCAGCGCCGCCGTTGCCATCATATGTGTTGAGGTGTACTACTTTCAAAGCGATCAAAAATACATTTTATTGTTTAGGTTTGTAAAACCGTTAATCAAATTAACTAAACTTATCATTATAAAAATGAAGAATAAAAACCTATTCAGCAAGCTTGCGTTCGCATTTTTGTCGTTGCCGTTAATGGTAAATGCCCAAAACCAAACCTATTTTGCCAGTTGTCCAGCCTTATCTCCAGATGCGCAGACCGTAGTATTTAGTTACGATGGTGATATTTGGAAAGTGCCTGTTAAAGGTGGCTTAGCCTCAAGAATTACCGCGATGCAGGGCGATGAAATCAATCCGAAAATCTCGCCAGATGGTAAATGGTTGGCCTTTTCGTCCAATCAATATGGCAATTTTGATGTTTACGTAATGCCAATGGCGGGTGGCGAAATTAAACAGCTGACCTTTAACGATGGTACCGATGAAGTGGATAACTGGAGCTGGGATTCGAAAACCATTTATTTCACTTCGAGCCGTTATAATAACTTTTCGAGCTATAAAGTAGACGTCAACGGTGGTACCGCGGTGCGTTTATTTGAAAACTATTTTAACACAACCCACAATATTGCCGAGGCTCCTGATGGTAGCTTATTTTTTAGCGATACTTGGGAAAGTAGAAACTTTGCTAACCGCAAGCGATACAAAGGTGCTTTCAATCCAGATATCCAATCTTACAATCCTAAAACCAAAGCATACAAGCGTTATACCGATTATATAGGTAAAGATTTTTGGACTAGTGTTGACCAAAAAGGAAATATCTACTTTGTTTCGGATGAAGCCAATGAGGAGTACAACCTTTACACTTTTGTAGGTGGTAAAAAAACAGCGCTTACCAAATTTGATACTTCTATTAAACGACCATTTGTATCTGCTAACGGTAATGCCGTTGTTTTTGAGAAAGACTACCAGTTGTATGTGTATGACGTAGCTTCCAAAAAGGCGGAAAAAATCAACATCAGCTCTTTTAGAAATCAGGTATTGACCAAAGAGCAAGAGTATGAAGTAAAAGCAAATATCTTCAATTTCGACGTATCCCCTGATGGCAAAAAGATGGCTTTTATTTCAAGAGGGGAATTGTTTGTAAGTGATGTAGATGGAAAGTTCATTCGCCAGATTAGCAATAGCGGGGAGCGTGCGATGGAACTGAAATGGTTGGCAGATAATAAAACCATCCTCTTCAACCAAACGGTTAACGGTTACCAAAACTGGTTCACGGTAGTGGGTGATGGAAAATCGGCCCCAAAGCAACTGACTAATGATAAAGCCAATAATAGGGCTATTGCTTTTAACAAAGCTAAAACCCAAGCGGTTTATTTAAGCGGAAGAAATGAGTTGCGTTTGATGGACTTGAAAACTTTCCAGAGCAAAACAGTACTAAAGGATGAGTTTTGGGCTATTCAAGAGTCTTCTCCTAGTTTCTCGCCAAACGACCAATACTTGCTTTTTACGGTCTACCGTAATTTTGAGCAGGATATTTTGGTGCACGACCTTAAGGCCAATCAAACCATTAATTTAACCAATACGGGAGTAACCGAGTCCAGTCCAATTTGGTCGCCAGATGGTAAATACATCTATTTTACCAGTAACCGCACCAAACCTTCTTATCCTTTCGGGATGCAAGATGCACATGTGTATCGTATGGCATTAGATTATTATGATACGCCTTACCGTTCAGATAAGTTTGACGAGTTGTTCAAGGAAAATCCGCCAGTAGCTCCAAAAGAAACTGTACCAGCAAAAGACGCCAAAAAGCCTGCCGATACTGCAAAGAAGAAAGTAGAAACTAAGCCTGCAGCTAAATTGATTACCATTAACACTGATCGTATTTTAGACAGAATAGAGCTGGTAAGTCCAGCTTTTGGTACCCAATATTTAACAGAAGTTTTGGCAAAGGGAGATAAAACTTATGTGTTTTACACTTCAAGCCACGAAGGAATGCCGATGAGCACCTACAGAACAGTTATTGAACCTTTTGAAAGCAACAAAACAGAAAAGGTGGCTCCTGGTGGTTTTGGCATTGCCGAAGCTGCGGGTAAGTATATTGTGTTGGCTAGGGGAGTGCTTAATAAGTATAACATTGATATGAATAAGCTGGATGCGATGGATTATAGCTACAAATTCAGCAAAAACTTGAATGCCGAGTTTAATCAGATGTTTTATGAAACATGGGTAGGCTTGGATGAGAACTTCTACGATGACGATTTTCATGGCGTTGATTGGCCAAAAATGAAAACACGTTATGCGGCTTACTTGCCATACGTGAACAACCGTTCAGACCTGCGTATTTTGTTAAATGATATGTTGGGCGAACTTAACTCGTCACATATGGGCTTTAACAGTTTTGGTGCCGAAGAACGCAAAAGCATGAACTTTTTTACCAACGAAACAGGAATCATTTTTAATAATGAAAAACCTTATCAGGTAGACAGGATTGTAGCCAAAAGTAGTGCCGCTTTATTAGGTGGGAAAGTAGTTGCTGGTGATGTTTTAACCCATGTAAATGGTGTAAAAGTGGATGAAGCGATGGATAGGGATTACTATTTCAGCAAACCATCTATTGATAGGGAAATGAGCTTGACTTTTTCTCGTAATGGAAAGCCTGTAAGTGTAAACGTACACCCACAAAATACGGTTAGCTTAAAGTCTAATCTATATGATGAGTGGATTGCCAATAACCGTAAAAATGTAGACGATTGGGGCAAAAATCGCATTGCTTATTCATATATGAAAAACATGAGTACAGGTGAATTGCAAACCTTTTTATTGGATATGGTAGAGCAGGAAAATAATAAGGATGCAATTATTTTGGATTTGCGATATAACACTGGCGGAAATGTTCACGACGAAGTATTGCGCTTTTTATCGCAACGTCCTTACCTTAAATGGAAATACCGTGGTGGCAAATTAACTACACAAAGTAATTTTGGCCCTGCTGTAAAACCTATCGTATTGTTGATTAACGAGCAATCTTTAAGTGATGCCGAGATGACTGCCGCTGGATTTAAACAATTAAAGCTGGGCAAAATTATAGGTACGGAAACCTACCGTTGGATCATCTTTACCTCCGCTAAGGGTTTGGTTGATGGCTCTTCTTATCGTTTGCCATCATGGGGTTGTTATACCATGGATGGAAAGAACTTAGAGAAAGAAGGTGTGTCACCAGATATTGCGGTTAAGAATACTTTTGAAGACCGTTTAGCGGGTAGAGACCCTCAATTGGAAAGGGCTGTGGCAGAAATTATGAAAGACCTGAAATAACAATGGTGAAATTGTTGGATTGTTCGCATTGACTAATCCGATATATAGTATTAATGAAACTTACGAAGTTTTAACAACGAAACGCTTGAAAACTACAGGCAATTAAAGTTAAACTTCGTAAGTTTACTTCTACAAAATGGCAAACTTACTTACCGACAGAGATTTTTGGGTGAAATATTGGGAAAGCAAAACTGATCTTTCCGTAACCATACCAGAAAATTATTTATTCCATCAACAGTTAAAAGAAATCGTTAGACGCGATCAGGTGAAAACTGCCATTGAGCTTGGGGGATTCCCGGGATATTATGCAGTTTTTTTGAAGAAGTATTTGAAGCTAGATGTTACTTTGCTAGATTACTTTGTGCATGAGCCTATTACCCACCAACTTTTACAAGCTAACGGATTGAATAAGGATGATATCCATATCATTGAGACCGATTTATTTAATTATGAGCCAGCACAGCAGTATGATTTGGTGTTGAGCTGTGGTTTGATTGAACATTTTAATGATACTGAAGACATTATCCGAAGACACATTTCATTTTTAAAACCAGGAGGAACTTTATTTATCACCCTTCCGAATTTTAGGGCGGTTAACGGTTGGTTCCAAAAAAACTTTGATAAGGAAAATTACGACAAGCACAACATCAACTGTATGGATCCTCAGCTGCTAAAGCAGATGGTAGAAAATGCAGGCCTTAAAGTTTTAAAAGCCAATTATTTTGGTAAATTTAGTATCTGGTTAGAGAACGAAAAGGAAAAATCAGTAACAGTAAGGATATTTAAGAAAACCTCGTGGTTAGTCGGTAAAATTTTTACCAAAATATTTCCTTTTGATTCAAAACAACTATCGCCTTATATCGTGATCGAAGCCAAGAGAACAGACTAAAAAGAATTAAGGCTCATGGGTATCAGTTGGGGATATTCTCCCAAAGTTGAAAAGTTTATTCCCTTATCTGATTTTCCTTCAGACAAGTATTTGATTATTGTTAGGCAGGCTTTCGAAAACCTCGGTTGGAAGTTGAGCCATGTCTCTGAATCGGGTATTATTGCCTATACTCCACTTTCATTTCAATCTTACAGCGAAGAAGTAACTGTGCGCATTCATGGCAACTTTGCCGTAGTGAAGAGCGAATGTATGGGCATGCAACTGCTTTTTAATGATTATGGAAAAAACGAAGCCAATTTAGAAAAGCTGTTTCACGAATTTGAGTATGTACAATATCATTTGAGCGAACAATGGGAAGAACAGGTACGGGCTTTTCATGAGTTTGCGGAAAAGCAAGATGACCACTATTTTGATAGGGCACCGCTGGCGATAAAAGATAAAATGAAGAACGTCTTTTATCTATTCGCTCCTAGAAAAGGTTATATCGCTTCGCCAGTTCTATTGTGGTTGAATGTATTTTGCTTTTTAGCTTGGATTGCCGTATTGATTGCCACACCTATGTTTTTGGTTGCGCGACAAGTACCTCCTGAGGAAATTACCAAAGTTTTTATGCAGCTTGATATATTGGGCTCGCTCAATAGAAAGCTAGTTTTGGAAGGGGAATATTGGCGCTTAATTAGCTATCAATTTTTGCATGGTTCCTTTAGGCATCTTTTCTTCAATATGTACGCCTTTGTTTATTTGGGGCTTATGATTGAAAATAAAATTGGTTGGAAGAAATTTTTACTGATTTATGTATTGAGTGGCATTTGTGCTGGTTTAACCAGTATTGCTTACCACGAAAATATTTACACCGTAGGTGCGTCGGGAGCTATTATGGGACTTTTTGGTGCCATGATGGCTTTGTTGATGAATAAGTTTTTTGAAAGAAATGCAAACAAGGCCCTATTGTTGAGTACTGTTTTTGTACTGGCCATTATGTTAATTAATGGCAGTATTAGCCCTAGGGTAGATAATGCGTGTCATTTGGGAGGTTTAATTTCTGGTTTTGTGATCACTTACCTATTGGTTTTCGATCATCGATGGGGAATGAAGAAAGTTTATCCTGCGATAAAATATGCAGTTGTGGTAGTGGCTTTTGGTGTGTTTAGCTATATTGTTTTAGCTTTTACCACCGTTTACCAGCATGAGGAATTTTTAAAATTAAAAAAGCAATTTGACATAAATGCCTACGTTTTTAACCGAGTACTGTGGATGAAAGTCGACTATTCTAAAGATCAAAAGATTCAATATGTTAATTCCTTTGGAATTAGGCCAAGCAAAGCAAATTTGGCCGTGGTAGAAAAAATGGGAAAGCTAAAGCTGAATGATCATTTTACCCTTGATAGAACACTGAGAACAGAAATAGCCAAAGAAACCTATGAAGCCGCAGAACTTTTGATGAAAGATGTTAAAAACGATCATCGATATAAAAAAGAAGTGTCTGAAAAAATTACCAACCTCATGAAAATGCAGGCCAAGTTTAGGGACAGTTTGGGACGTATCTCATCGCCTTTACCTCTTTAGCTATTTGATCAATTTTTCTCTAACGTAGCGTTTTATTCTCACCCATAGGCTGCCTTTTCTGCCAGCTAAGAAGATTCTAATGGCAGTATAAGCATTTTTGTCCTCTTCAATTTGTGTTGGGAAAACAGTAATAGGTTTTGGGTTAATGATAACGTTATAAATATCATTAATGCCCGAGTGCACACCGCTGCCGTCATGACCAATATTGTTCACTAGAGATTGAGATGGATTGAGGGTTAGTCCTCCTTTTAGGAATATGGAGGCATACCAACGAATGGCCCATGAATTATTTCTGCCACGTTTAAAATCCTGCATCTGTTTCCAGAAATTCATGGTGCCTTCTATCGAAAATTCATGAATTTTGCGGGCATTAAATTGTGTTAGCAGAGTATCTATGTTAGGTTCGAAATGTTGCCAAGCTCTTTGCCAAGTTGCCCAGCCCCAACTGGTTGCCGCTCTGTAAAAGAAACTTTCTGGTAAATTTTCTTCTTTTAAATGATACATGTAAGCCCCAATGTGCATCACTTGATCTTCATTTCTATAAATGTTTAGGGCTTCGTTAAAATAAGTTAGGGTATGAGGAGAAGTAATGAGGTCATCTTCAAAAACAATCACCTGTCCATAATTTTGATTAAGCATGGTTACGCCTTCAATGATGGAGTTCGCAAGCCCCTTGTTGGTTTTGCTTTCCACCACCTTCACCGATTTAAAACCTTCTATCGTTTTGATAAAGCTTCGTACTTCGTTTACTTTTTCTTCATCATTTGGTGTTTTCGGCCCATCAGAGAAGATATATAAACGGCTATCGGCAGCAAGCTTGTTTTGTTGTAAAAACTTCACTGTACGCTCTGTATGCTGCGGACGGTTGTAAACGAATAAAGCTATTGGAGCAAGGTTTTGCATGTGTAATTTGTGTGTGGCAAAGATATCAAGAACTAAAGCAATCTTTTACATTTTTAGTTTTATCTAATGCAAAATAGCTTAATTTCAAAAGAAATCATCTTAATATAGTTACGCTGCCCTTATATTTTGTTTTTGATTTGTTGGCTAATTCTAGAATATAGTAATAAGTACCAACAGGCAGTGATTTACCACTTAGTGTGCCATCCCAAGGTGCAATAAAGTTATTATGTTGAAACACCTTTTGCCCATAACGGTTAAAAATCTGGATTTTTGTACCGGTATAGTCGGCAATATTTCTAATGACCCACTCGTCGTTTTTTCCATCCCCGTTTGGAGAAAAAACATTGGGAATGAAAATATCTTTTAACACCACAACTTTTACAGTGATTTTGGCCGAGCAACCTCCAGCGCTTGTAACGGTTAAAGTGTATTCTGTTGTCGATTCTGGGTTGGCCTGAGGGTTTTTAATATTCGGGTCATTTAAGCCCGTAGCTGGAGACCAATTATAACTGATGACGTTATCTGTTACTTCTGGTTTTAATATTTTAGGGCCATCGTTTTCTATGACAATTTGGTCAGTAAAGCTCACCAGAGGTAATGGATTTACGGTTACTTTTATCTTATTGCTAATGGAGGAAACGCTACAGGCCTCAGAACCGGTAATTTCACAATAAATTTCATCCTCATTTTTTAAGGTGCTGGTATTATAAGTTTGGTTGGTGCTTACTTGGGTTCCGTTCTTGAACCATTTAAAAGTTGGGTTGTTACCTGCATTTGTGTAGGTAGGGGTAAAACGGACAGAGCTGCCAGCACAAATAGTTGTATAAGGTGCTGCAATGCTTAAAACAGGTGTCACATTTGGATTAATAACTACCGTTTTTTGAAGTTTACTTATACAGCCATTTATGTCAGTAATGGTAACGTTATACGTGCCGCTGGACGTAAATGTGTTACCGGCTTGGTTCGGCGTATTGCCTCCGTCCCATTGATAGTTTACCCCACCGGAAGCAGTAAGAGTTACGCTATTACAACCTGTCGTATTTCCAGTAATAGAAGTTTGCCCAGCACCTATGGTAATCGTTTTTGAAAGTGTAGTGGTGCATCCCGCTGCATTGGCAACAATTACCGAATAAGTACCGCTTGTGGTAAATGTATTTGTAGCCTGATTTGGCGTTAAGCCTCCGCTCCATTGATAAGCGGTACCACCGGTAGCAGTAAGGGAAACTGACGAGCAATGAAACGTGTTGCCGTTAATACTGGCTACAGGAGGTAAGGTAATTTCTATTTTCAGAACATTACTAAAAGAAGTACATCCGTTAGCACTTGCCACTCTCCTTAAAAAGGTTGTTTCCGTAAATTCTGGGGTAGTGAAGTCTTTATCAGTAGCATTCGTAATGTCTAACCATGTATTGTTATCTAAGCTTTTTTGCCAATGGTACTTGATGGTTGTAGTTCCGGAGAAAGCCAAAGAGCCTATTAAAGCTGCGGTTCCTTTTTCACAAAAAATGTTTTGATCGGTGCTGATGGTGTTGTTCTGAACTTCGGGATAAATGATCAGCATAATATAAGAATCATAACTGACGGTTCCATTCAAGTCTACTTTTCTTCTGAATTGCATGCTTTTGGGCGATCCCGTAGTGTTTGTAAAGCCTGCAAACTGATAGTTAGCCAGATTTGAGTTGCCGGTTGCATTTGTCCATATATTGTTGGTTGAAATTTCCCATTGGTATATTCCTGGAATATTATTTTGTCCACTTAGGTCTACAGTCTGATTGGAACAGGTAGTAATGGTGCTAATGTTTTCTAAAGTGACGGTAACTTCCCAAAAATAGTCGATACAATTAGAGGTGATTTTGTAAGTTTTGGGCGTGGTAAAATCTGTTTCAATATTTGATAAAGGATTTAATACTCCAATATCAGCTTCGATTTTTGGCTTTAATCTAGTAATATCGGTTCCTGCTTTTACGGTGATGCTTATTTTTTTGCTGCTGACATCAATAACTGCTGGCGTATTTTGTTCATTTAGCTCAAATCGGGTAACAATAGGTTCTCCAGTCAATTTAATTTGATTGAATTTGGCAATGTAACCATCGGACGTACCGTGTTTAGCCGTTAAACTTAAATCACAATTACCAGGGTTAAAATCAACGGTTCTGCAAAAGGCGCCACCTAATAGAACATTCTTTTTTGAATCTACATCTATTTTATGACCAAAATTTCCAGTACAGCTGCTACCAAAGTTAAAAGCCCACTTACAATACCCATCACTACTGTACTTGGCAAAAAAGGTATCCCTTCCGCCATGATAAGTAAGGACCCTCTTGGTAGAACTTCCATCGATATAAAAAGTAAGTGTTTGGTCGAAAAAGCCGCCTATATAAGCATTGTTTTCGTTGTCGACAGTGATGTAATAGCTGTAAGGATTAGCTGCTGTAGAAGAAACTGTTTCAAACCATTCACCCCTACCGTTGCTTCCGCTAAACTTGGATATTAATAAGTATTTAGCAGTGGTTGGATTGTTATGCGTTAACACTTCATCGGCGTGAAGAATGATAAGTTGGCCAAAAAATACGCCTGTGATAAATATGTCGTTGGTAGGTCCAATAGATATTGAAGCTATGGTTGAAGTGCCCGTAATGGTATTTGCCCAATCTAAAGTTCCATTGGTATCGTATTTTGCCAAAAAATAGGTTTCACTACTGGCCGTATAGTTTTTGGCAGTGCCTCGTGGATTTAAATTAATGGCTGCGCCATAATAGCCCATGATGGCAATTGCACCGTTGCTGTCAGTTTTTACACTTTTGATCTCGTCCATTGCTGAAGAACCAAAACCAGCAGACCATAAAACATTTCCATTTGGCCCATATTTTACAACAAAGCCATCATAGCTCCCTTTATTTATAAGTGTATTGCCCGCAATATTAACGCTGCTGGAGGAAAATGAGCCTACGAAAATTACATTTCCATCTTTATCTGAAGTGATTACGTGCCCTCTATCGGTATCGCCACCACCTACACTTCTTGCCCAAATAAAGTTGCCATCAGTATCTAGTTTTACCACTAAAGCGTCTTCACCGCCATTACTATTGATGGTAAATGTACCCACACCAGGATCACAATCAATGCTTGAAGAAGTAAATGAAGCTCCCAGAATTACATTTCCATCTTTATCTACCGCTAAATTGTTGACTTGATCTAAATTTCCCCCACCCATACTTTTCGCCCACAGTAGTTTGCCATCTGGTGTATATTTAGCTACATAAATATCATAGTGCCCATTTGAAGTTAGGCTAATCGGCGTAGAGACTCCCGAGTGATCTACCATTAAGGTCCCCTGGAAATTGCCAGCTACGTAAACATTATCATTTTTATCAACAGCTATTCCCGCTAGTTTGCTTTCTCCTGAGCCTCCAATATCTTTTACCCAGTCTGGGATGGGTTGGTCTTGCCCAAACACAGGCAGATAATTAACGGAAAAGAAAAAAAATAATAAGACAAAGGATATCTTTAAAGACATTTTAAGCGCAAGATGATTTGGTTTTAAAAGTAATTAATATTTGATAATTCTTAACCAAGTTTGTGAATTATCCATATTTTTAACCGATGATTAAATTTGTAAAACAAAAGCTGCAAAAGTACCTTCCTGTTTATTATTTTCAGTCTAGTAGATCTTATTCTCAAGATGGTGAGGATATGATTCTGAAAGCTCTATTTGAGCAAAAGAAAGGCTATAAAGGTTTTTTTGTTGATGTTGGTGCACATCATCCTGTACGGTTTTCTAATACAAAATTTTTCTATGATAGAGGTTGGAGAGGTATTAACATAGAGCCAACACCCAATGCAATTAAAGCTTTTAGGTTGTTTAGGAAAAGAGATGTTAATCTAAATATCGGAATAGGTCCAGAAAAAGGGCAACTTACATTTTATTGCTTTAACGAACCAGCTTTAAATAGTTTCTCTAAGGAAGTTTCCGAAAAAATTCATCATAGTGGGGGAAAGTACAAAATTATCAAAGAACTCCCGATCGAAGTATTACCCCTGTCAGAGGTTTTTGATGCCTATCTTCCACAAGGGCAGATCATCGACTTTATTTCTATTGATGTGGAAGGTTTGGACTATCAAGTATTATTATCTAATAATTGGGATAAATATCAGCCTAATGTGATATTGGTTGAAGAAAATGTTAATGTTGACGAAATTGGTAAATCACCCATCTATCAGTTTCTGAAAAGCAAGGGTTATAGTTTCTTTGCTAAAACTTTAAGAACTTGCATTTATAAAAAATAGTTAGACTTTTTTAAAAAGTCTCTGAAATAAAGAAACCAAAAATACTGATTTTAACATCATTAAACCTTGCTTATGTGTTTTTGGAATTGCAAGAATGAAGAATGTTGCCACAAAATAAGCGGTAAGGGTAGCAATTGCCGCACCCATGATCCCAAGCTTTGGGATCAGATATATATTCAATGCGATATTTACGGCTGCTCCAACGGCAGTTCTAATTAAAGAAATTTTGGTATAGCCTTCAGCAATAAGATATTGGCCGCTTGCAGAGCCCAAGAATACAAAAATTCCGGCCCACACATGTACAGAGAGTACGTGTGCACCACTCCAAAATTCTTCCTTATAGATTATCCTATAAGCCAAAGGTGATATAAAGGTAGTAACGATTGCAATGCTTAAGCTCATCCAAACCATTAGGTCATACATGTTCTGCAACCTCTTTTGGTACCTTTCTTGATCATCACGTTTGGCATTCATAATTGCAGGGAAAACCGATGTAACAATGGCCACGGGTATAAAATACCAGCTCTCACTTAGTTGCACAACTGTAGAGTATATGCCCAGTTGCCCTGAACCTAAATAGTTATCCACCATGAGTTGGTCTATTTTCATGTATAATGAAACAAGGATAGCGGAAAATGCTAAAGGCCAAGAGTTAGAAAGCAGATGTTTGGCAACACTTTTTTCGTATTTCCATTTGAACAAACTACCAGCTTTTTTATGGTAAAAATAGAAATAGCCAAAAGCTAAAATGACGGTGTCGAAAAATATAGCCCAAATGAACCAAATTAATTCTGCGTGATTTAAAATCAATAGCAATTTGATCAGAGCAGAAATAATATTTCCAAATATTTGTGTAAACGTTACATATTTGGCTTGTACAGTAGCTTGGAAATAACTGTCGGTAATGTAAAAAGCTTGTATAATACCGCTTAAGCCAATAATCAAAATATAGCTTAATGGCGTTTGTGTAGGCGTGAAAAAATTTTGGTTAACGAGGTAGCCAATATAGATCAAAGGCATTGCCAATAGGCCGCCAATTAATTTTAAACTTAATGCGGTTCCTAAAAGTTCATTCTTTTTTTCGGGATGCTTTAGAAGTTCTCTCGTGGTAAAACCATCTAGGCCCAAAGCTGCCGCCGCTATGAAAAAAGCTATAAAGGCTTGAGGATAATTTAATAAACCATTTTGATCTTTGCCTAGGTAATTGGCAATGGCGAATCCAACTAAAACTTTGATCAACAAGCTGCCCACACGAGCAAGGATTAGCCAGCCTGTATTCTTAAAATACTTGTGCAGGGCATCTTGGTCAAAACCTTTAATATGTGGCAACTTCATTGGCTCAAAGATGCAAAATTAGCTTTGTTGCTTAAAACTATTTTCGATGCGTTTTAATTGTGCCAAGTGGTGCTTAAGGTGTATTTCAATAAAGCGAAGCCAATGTTTGGCATTGAGATAACCTATTACAGGGTGTTTAGCCTTGATTTTTGGATCGGCATTCTTGATTTTTGGGTAGGTTAAAGCCAGTTGTAGTTCAAAATCAGTAATGAACTGCTGTGCAGCTGCGGGAGTAATTTTCTTTACCCTTTCGGCCATTTTGGGAGGCGCTTTATATTTTCTGCCTGGAGGCAACATCCCTAACCATAAAATGAATTTTACCGCCAAAGCAGTGGGTTTTATTTGTCCATCTCCTTTAATGCAGTTATTTGTCGCTAACAGCGACAGCAGGCTAGAGTCGAAAATATGGGAATATACCTCGCTATAGCTCCACCCACCAATGGGTGGTTCTTGCTGAAAATCAGCTGGCCCAAAACGATGAAGCGTTTGTTGATAGGTATCAACAGTTTTCAAGATAGATTGATATACTTTTTCGACTTTCATGTCATTAATTCAGTACTATTTTTGGCTGCTAATAAAATCCAACAATGCTTGTTTATTGCTTGGAAATCTAAAGTTATCTGCAACGGTATAATAATTTTCTTTGTCAAAGGTAGTCCTGAATGCCCACTTGGCAAAACCCAAAGCTTTGTCCTCAAAGCTATAGCAAGCAATCAGTTCTTTTACTTGTTGACTGGTTAGACTTACATTTATTAACGCAACTTTAGCCAATTCAGTTTTGTTGTCGTCAAAAGCTTCACTTTTAAATCGTTTGTAAAAGGCATCAAAATCAGCTGTTGACATCGGTCTGTTGCGGCTTGGGGCTGCTTTTTGTCCATTCAAAAACTTCATAAATTCGTCTTTGGTACCCAAAAAAGTAAAAGCTTCTTTCAGTAAATAAAATTGCTGTGGGTCTGTTACGTATGTAAATTCTTGCTTGGCCAGTAGCAACTTACTATCATCCTTAAAAAATAAGGGAAACAATTGTTCAATTTGCTTAGTGCTTAGTGTTGTATTGCTAGAGTAAGCACTAATTACTTTTAGTTTCTGGTCGTCAAAAGCTTCTTTTTTTACACGGCTAAGCAAATCGTCAAAGCTGTTTCTGTTCGGAGGAAGTGTGGGCCTATCTGGAGGTACAATTCCAGTGTTATAGGCTTCAGCATACTCGTCAAAATCATCCAAGGCATAAGCATTGTTCCTGTAAATGCTAAGTTCTTTCAACAGGCTTAAACCTCCTCTTTTGGAAAAGTTGAAAATGAGCCTCTTATTAGGAGCGGTTGTAATCTCTCTAGAGAAAATTTTTTCTGAACCTGCAAGGATGGTGAGTACAGGGCGGGTATTATAGACGTCGTAGAAACGAAATCTTCCAGTGGCTGAGCCAATCAACTCCTCGTCTAAATAAACTTTAAAATTTCCGCGGTCGGCAATTTGGATAAAAACTTCGGCTTTACCACGGTTCCTTTGTGCAAAGCTTAGGCTAACGGACAGTAATGCCATTAAACCTAATAGGATTAACTTCTTCATATGAATTCATTTGTGTGTACTTGGGTTAATGCCAAAATCAATCCAATAAATGTTAAGTGAAGTTAAAAATGATTGAGCAGTTCCTCCAAATGGTGTATTTGCTGGTTAACATCATTGGGTTTTTCTGCTTTAAGCGGGTTAAAGAAGATAGCTTTCATCCCAAAATTTTGAGCCCCATAAATATCTGCTTCTAAGCTATCGCCAATCATAATGCTTTCGTGCTTTTCGGCTTGCGCTAAATTTAGGGCATATTCAAAGATGGCTTTGTCTGGTTTATTGACACCTACATCTTCAGAAATCACTACATTTTTGAAATAGGGATTGAGGTTTGAAACTCTCATTTTAGTGAGTACAGCCTCCTTAAAACCATTGGAAATAATGTGCAAAGGATATTTCTGTTGCAAGTAACCAAGCACCTTTTCCGCACTTTCAAAAAGATTGGTTTTAGTAGGGCCTAATCGCACATAATCTTTCTCGAAATTTTCGGGAACAAGATCAGCACTTATGCCGAGGTCTATAAATGTTTTTCTAAATCTTTCTTCCCTTAACTCCTGCTTAGTGATTTTGCCAACGTGGTATTGTGCCCAAAGCTGGTGGTTATTTACCGTATAGGTACTAATGAACTGCTCTGCCGAGGGGAGTCCAAGTTCTTGGAGTTGGTAAGAATCGTATAATTCTAATAAAGTTTCATGAGCATTGCGGTCAAAATCCCAAATGGTATGGTCAAGGTCGAAGAAAATGTGCTTAATCATGTATCGAAGTTTGAGCACAAAGTTACGAATTATAAATAAGCCGCTACCTTGGTTTTAAGCTCCTCTATGAGTTCTTCATCCATATATTGATACTCGTCTTCTATATTTAAAATGATTGTTTTCTGTCTAACGCTATTCCCAAATTTCTGTTCTATAAGTTGTAGGTGCTTTTTCTCCATGAAAAAATAACCTCGGCCCAATCAATATGTTTTTGATTAATTTTTATTCTGGCCGAAGGCGATGTTCCCGCAGACCGGGCCAAAATAGCAGGATGATTTTTATAGATGGTTTCCGCCGTAGGGCTTCGCCATTCGTTTCTACTGCAGACAAAAAGGACATTCATGGATTAAATTATTGCTTTATCCCGTAAGCTAAATCACCCGCGTCGCCTAAGCCAGGTACAATGTAACTTTTGCTGGTCATTTCGCTATCTATGGCGCCTAACCATAAACTCGCTTTGGGTAAATTAGCTTTTACGTGAGCTACACCTTCTGTACTGGCAATAGCTGCAACAATATGAAGTTTTTCGATTTTATAAGAATTGATGAGCTCTTTTGCACAAAGCACAATACTTAAACCTGTGGCTAACATAGGGTCAACCAAAATAACGGTTTTGCCTTCCAAATCAGGAGCGGAGATATGTTCCATTTGAATCACGAAATCACCGTTTTTCTTCGTCTTGCGATAAGCGGTGATAAATGCCGATTCGGCTTGGTCAAAAACACTCAACATGCCCTGATGCATCGGAATTCCTGCTCGTAAAATAGTAGCTAAAACTGGAGGTTGTTCCAGTACTTGGCTTTTGGCAATGCCAAGCGGCGTTTGGGTTTCTACTTCCTTATATTTTAGGGTTTTGCTTATTTCATAGGCAAAGAAAGCGCCTAAACGCTCCATGTTTTTACGGAAGCGCATGGCATCCTTTTGTACTTTCTCGTCTCTTAATTCGGCAATAAAAGTATTGGCAATGCTGTTGTTTTTGCTTAGGTCGTATATCATGATTTAAATTTACGATTTTAGATTTATGAATTACGATTTGTTTGCCAAGTAAGGGATACCTATTGTTTTATCTAATCTAGAATTCAGAATTTCTTTCCCTAAAATATTTCTTTGTTGACAAGAAATAAAGGTGAAGTTAAATGTAAAAAAGGAAATGAAGGCTAGCGCTTTTTTATTTAAAGTATAGACCAAATTAAGTTCTAGAAAGCATTATCATTTTTTCATACACCTGTTTCCAATCTTTCCAATGGCCAGTTTCTGAAAGACTTTCATTATGCCACAAACTATAAAAGGTACCATCCACAATTTTTACACTTTCTATTAACTCCTGGATAAGCATTGAGGCTTGTGTGGGGTTTAGTTTGAGGTATTTGCGCAGGGTACTGTCCATAACTGCAAAAGGATGAACTTTGAGATGAGACTGTTTGTCGAGTTGTAAATCGTACCAAAAAAATGGGGTACAAGTGCCTGCTCTAAAACCCACTTGGGAGGCATAGCCCATCGTATAGTCGTGATTAATGCCTACTTTGATAAGTTGTAGATAGGTTTTGGGTAGATGTAACTTGAGGTAATGTTGTCTAGAGCTATCAATACTTTTACCTAATACAGATTCCAACAATTCTTTTTCTTCCTTAAGCTTAACAACGTTGTTATTGGAAGCATAGGAAGGATGTATGCCAACTTTAGTGTCTTGGGCCGTATTTTTGATTAATTGTTGCAATAAATCGTCATTTGGATGGATGTTCACATCATGCGTTCGATGTCCTTTATGAGAAAGTAAGAAGAAGAAAATAGCATTCAAGCTAGATTTTTGATGTATCTGATGTAGAAACTGGTAGGTGTCAAAAGGGTCTTTTCTTTTACCCAAGCCAGTGCGAATAATATTGCTGAACTTTTCGGTGTCTCCTTTGGTCAATGCTCTTACTAAACGAGCAGCATTTTTAATGATTCCACTCGATTTGAAATGATAAGCTCGGTCGATGTCGATAGTGGGGATGAATTCAAATTTTCTACTTCCAAAATGTAGTCCCGAAAGCTTGTTGATGAGCAGGTTTTTTAAAATAATTCCCCACTGGTCAATTACTGGGACTTTCAAAAGGCCTAACTGAAACTGTAGGCTCAATTTAGCAGGAAATCTCAGGTGCTCATCAGGTTCATAAGGTAAATATTCTTCATATCTGCTCAAGAAATAGAATGACGCGGCAAAAATATCAAAAGGCAAGGCGCTTCCTTTTACGGCAAAGGGTACCCGGTCATTCCCAAAATCAGTGATTTCAATGTTTAATGGTTCAACACTGTTTTTTGACAAAAGGCCGTTAGCTTTAAAAAAAAGTTCATCAGCCAAAGGAGCATCTGCATAGGTGAACTTTGGACCATTGTAATCTACAAATTGTTGGGCTACACTGGTGAAATCGAAGTCACAACGCAGGACTTCTCTGAAAATAAAATTGAAGATGTATTTAGTGCGTGGGGTAACCTGTGGAGAGTAAACGAGCAGTTGCATATTTACTAAGATAGTGATATGCATTTTTAAATAGAAAATTTAAGAGGTTTTTTGTTTGGAGCACCGTTGTCATATTGAGCTTGTCGAAACATTAGTGGAGGCCTTCGACAGGCTCAATATGACAGGTGATGGCTTGCGCTGACGGGGAAAGGCTCAGGCTGACAGATTAACTAAAAAGCATTGAAAAATTCAAACAAGTTCACGTTCCCATTAACATTCAATTTTTTCCTTAATCGATAACGTCCAATCTCCACGCCTCGTGGTGAAATCTTCATTAGTTTGGCAATTTCCTTGGTAGAAAGGTTCATTTTTAGATAAGCAGAAAGTCGTAGTTCATTACTACTGATCGATGGATAGGCATCTTTCAAATGCTTCAAGAAATCAACGTGTACTTTATCAAAATGCACGGTAAACTGTTCCCAGCTTTCATCCGATTTTTCCTCTGCATTGAGTAGTCTGATGATTTTGTTGAAATCGGAGGCCTGCTCATCATCCTTAAGCTCTTTTTTCAGTTTAAAAAGCTCTGTTTTAATCTTCGACATTAAATCTGCCTTTTGCACCAAGTGCATGGTATTGGACGCGAGTTCTGAGTTTTTGGTTTCTATCTCCAGTTCAAGTTTCTCATTTTTTAGCTTGATGATTTCCTTGTCCGACTTGTCCATTTCCAATTGGTGCATGTATTTGGTATGCTCCTGTTCTCGTTGGAAAGCAATGCGCTGGTTGGTGATTTTACGTTGCTGCCTTTTATACACGAGGTAAATGATTCCAATGAAAATCAAGACGTATACCACGTAGGCAACAATGCTTTGATACCAAGGTGGCAGAATGGTAAATTCATAAGTGGCGGCAGGTGATTCGTTGCCCAAATTGTCCTGCGTTTTTACCATAAAGATGTAATGGCCAGCAGGTAAATTGGTATAGTCTTTTTCGGTTTTTTTATCTAATGCCGACCAATTATCATCAAATCCTTTTAAATAGCAAGAGTAAAAAGTGTTTGCCTTGTTTTTGGTGAAGGTAGAGGAGTATTCGAAATGAAAGGAGTTAAGGCTGTGTTGAATACGATGTTTGGTTTTTTGGGCGACGTTTTCATTTACATCGCCAAAGTAACCACCAAATAACAGGCTGTCGGTTTTGCCAGAAGCTTTAACCAAGCTAATGCGGACCTGCTGTTTCCCATACCTGCCCAAATACTTTTCGAAGTTAAGATGGTAGAAACCCTTTTGGGCTCCAATAATGATATTGTTCTTGTCAATACAATTGATATGCTCAAAACCACCAAGAGTTTTGCCATTCAATTCGGGGATATAGAGCAATCTGTAGTTTTTCCCGTCAAATTGTGCTACGCCAAGCTTTTTTTCTTCGATAAACCAAATGTTGCCTTGCGAATCTTCCTTCAGATAACGTACATACCGTTCTCCAAAAATGGGAGTGAAAAAGCTCGAGATTTCGAATCGGTCGGTTTTAGGGTTATACTCATAAATGCCTTTTTCTGTTCCTACGGCAATGCGGTTTTTGACTCTATAAATATGATTGTTGAAGGTAGAAGGCAATCCTTTCTTGTTAGTGTAAAGCGATACATTGGTGGTTTTCAATCCCGATAAGGTGATTTTATAAACCCCTTTATAAGGATGTGATACCCAGACGTTATTGCCATCAGGAATGACAAAACGAGCTGATTCGCTGAAATTTTCAATATTGCCAACTACTTTGAATTGGTTGTTCTGGTAGTTAAATATGGAGATGCCGTTGTAGTTTCCAGAGAGTATCGAAAAGCTAGATGGGTCGGTACTTGGAAAATCAACAAAATTCCAATAACCTCTTCCAGTGGCAATCGGAACCGCTTGATTGTTCAATGCTTCAAAAGCACCTTCGTGTCTACCCAAAAGCAATTTGCCGTGCAGTACGTTCATGCCCCAAGCTTGGCCACCTGCATTGGTTATTGGTGTAAAATTGGCCTGTGCCAAACTAATGTCACCATTTTGCGCTAATGGTAGTTTATAAAATCCGTTGGAAAGGCCAACGTATAAGTTGTTTTGGTAAATGATAGAAGTATGCCCGCTAGCATTGTCAAAAATAGGAGGGTTAATGTGCTTTAGTGCATTTCCACTAGCGATAAAGCTAATGCCGTCTGCAAGTCCTAGCCAAATATTGTTGTTGTTGTCCTTAAAAAAACTTAGTACAGAATTGTTCTGAAGACCAGAATTTTTAGACAGATGATACAGCTCTTTACCATTTTTTTCTATCAGGAAAAAACCATTGTTTAAGGTGGCGAGAGCAAGGCTATTTTCGTTTACATCGCAGGTATTGGTAATGTTAGGGATATGTGCGGCTTCCTTAATAGGAACCATTTGTCCATCGCTAATTACCTGAAGTCCGTGCGATAGTGAACTTACAAGTATACCGCCATTACCATAGGCACACATGGAGCTGATGGTGAAGGTAGGTGAAACAGGTGTTTTGAGTAAGGGAAACCAACTGTCGCCAACTAACTTCAACAATCCTTTTGCTTTGTCATAGGCAATAATTTCGTTGTTGGCCATTCCAAGGTGCAACCATTTGGAATTGGTGCCGAAAACAGTAATCTTATTATTGAGCCATCTGAAAATGGCATTTTCGGTTCTGAAGAATACGGCTTTGCCAGCATATTGAATATTCCAAATGTCGGCAAATGAGCTGTAGCTTTTAGGAATTTTAGGTTTTAAACTGTTAAAGGTAAGCTTGCCATTTTCGTCTGGCGTAAAATAGCCAAAGTCGCCTTGGCCACCTGCATATATTTTATGGTCGGCCGCTATTTTGACGGATCTTACAATGGTTTTGTTGGGTAGCGGATAAATTTTCCAGCGGCTACCGTCAAAAGTGAGTAGGCCCTCATCGTTGGCAAAATAAAGAACACCGTTTTTGTCTTGTTGGATATCCCAGTTATGAGTTCCCCCTCCATAAGTGGTGTTATCATAGTTCACAATGTCGGGCATACCTATTGGGTTTTGTGCAAAACTCAATAAGTAGCTTAACAAAAATAGAGTAAGTAATATTTGGTGTTTCATTAACAAAATAAAAGTAGGTAAAATCTGTGTTTCTTCAAATGATGTAGGTGAAATCCTTTATAATGGTGCTTTTTAAGCGGTTTTGATGTAGTTTTGATGGGGTTGCAAATTTGGAGCTTGATGGCCATGGGTAATACATTTGTGTCAATTAACCCCAATAACCAAATAATAAAAATCGTATGAACTACAAGTCGTTTGTAAGGCATCATTGTCTTTTGTTGTTGGCTTGTCTTACATTTTTAAGCTACGGCTGTAAAGATGAGGACTATGCCAGTAAATTAGGAACTCCTGCTAAGGCTGCTTTCAAAGTCACCAAAGTACAGGGTAAAGTAAACACCTATCTATTAGAAAGCACTTCCGAAAATGCTTACCGTTACCAATGGGATTTTGGCTTGAATGAAGGCCCTAAATCTGCCGGTGCTTCTACTGAAGCTTATTTCATTTCTAAGGGTACCTACAATGTGAAGCTTTATGCTTACGGTCAAGGTGGCTATGACATCGCTACGCAGGCCGTTGTGGTAGATCAAGATGATTTCACCCCAACATTGAATAATCCCATTTTCCAACAGTTAGTGGCGCATGCTTGGAAATTAGATCCAGCATCAACGGCGCCTATTACCGTGGGTACTGAAAACAATCCCGCTGAATATTTCGGTGGTGGAGCTTTAGCTACTTGCCAAGTGGATGATGATTACACCTTTAGCTTTGCTAACAACGCTTTTAAGTTAAGCTACAAAGCTAACGGACAAACCTTTAATGGCGAAAATATTGCGCCAAACTACAACTGTGCAGCAGACAGATCTTATGATTCAGCGTTTACGTTTAGCACTACGGTTCAAGGTGCAGGCATAGCTACCATTACCGTTCCTGGTAATGTTCCAGATAGATTTATTGGTGTAACCGATGTTTCATCAAACAACTATCGCATTATTTCAATTTCGGCTAACGAGATGGTATTGCGTTCTGGAAAATCAAATGAAAAAGTGCACCAAATGCGCTTCGTAAAAAAATAGTGCGCAACTAGCGCTATTGTGAAATTAAAAGACCAAATATAATATGAAAAAAATTCGACTATTAATCGTATTGCTAATTTGTTCGTTCGCTCTGCAGAGCGCATTCGCACAGAACCTTACTGTTTCTGGTGTGGTGAAGGACAGATTGGGCAAAGAAGTTCCAGGAGTTTCTGTTATTATTAAGGGAACTACTAACGGAGTTTCTACTACGACAGATGGTAAATATTCCATCATTGTCCCTAAAGCTGGTGCTACCTTGGTATTTTCTTTTATCGGAATGACCACTCAAGAGTTTTTAATCACCAAGTCGGAAACTATTAATGTAGTGTTAGACGAAAGTGCTAACTCGCTGAATGATGTGGTTATTGTAGGTTTCGGTACACAAAAAAGAAGTAACGTAACAGGTTCGGTATCTACCGTAAATAATAAACAGCTCGTGCAAACTCCTGTCGGTGATTTGAGTAATGCCCTTGCAGGTCGTACGCCTGGAGTAATCACCAAACAACCTTCTGGTGAGCCAGGAGCCGATGGTACCCAAATCTACATCAGGGGTAACTCTACTTTTGGTGGTGGTAGCATGGAGCCACTGTTCGTGATAGATGGAGTAGTGCGTACAGGCCGTGATTTTGGTCAGATGGACCCAAATGAGATTGAAAGCGTAAGTATTTTGAAAGATGCTTCTTCTGCAGCAATTTTTGGGGTAAAAGGAGCTAACGGTGTCGTTTTAGTAACTACAAAACGTGGTAAGGCTGGACAAATCACTACCAATTACTCATTCAACTACGGCTTTTCTAAAGTAACCAGATTGCCAGATGCTTTAGGTTCTTATGAGTATGCAGTGTTATTCAACGAAGCAAAATTAAATGATAACCCAAATGCAACGCCAGAGTATTCTTTGGAGCGTTTGGAAGCTTTTAAAAATGGAACCGATCCAGATGCAAATCCTAATACAGATTGGATGGATTTGGTGCTTGGAGGTACTGCACCAAGAATGCAGCACAACCTATCATTAGCTGGTGGTAGCGAAAAAATCAAATACTTCACCTCTTTCGGTTATTTAAACGAAGATGGTTTATACAGTTCTTTAAATTATAAGAGGTACAACGTAAGAAGCAATGTGGATATCCAAGCAACTTCTACTACAAAAATCTCTATTGATTTATCAGGTAGGTTGGAAAATAAACAATCTCCGCCAGCAAGTATCGATAATATTTTCGAGCACACGATGCGTAACCCGCCAGTTCAACCTGCCAGATTTTCTAACGGTTTATTAGCAGCTCCGGGGGTATATCCAAATCCATTAGCCTTAATTAGTGAAGAAAGTGGCTATAACAGAAATTCTGCTAGTTATTTCATGAGTAATTTTCAAGTGGTACAACAAATACCTGGTGTAGAAGGTCTTTCTATCAAGGGAGTTTTAGCTTTCGATAGAAACTTCAACCAAAATAAAACTTGGAATCAATGGGTGCCTCTTTACGTGAGAAATAACGATGGTACCTATACCGTAAACTCACAATCAAAATCATCTCTTTCTAAAGGGTACGGTGAAGGACAAAGCACTGAATTGCAAGGTCACATTAACTACGACAGAAGATTTGGTAAACACGGTATTTCTGCTTTGGCTTTAGTATTGCAAAAGCAAAATCAAGGTACAGGAATTTATGGAGCTAGGAACTCTTACGAAAGTTCTGCATTGCAGATTTTAAATTTCGGTCCGGCATTAAATGAAGTTTTGAGTGATGGTGAAGATAAAACAGCTTTAAGAAGTGCTGCGGTACGTGTGAACTATGACTACGACGGTAAATATCTTTTCCAAGCAAGTTTAAGACGAGATGAATCGGAAAACTTTGCACCGAAAGAAAGAACAGGATATTTTCCTGCGTTCTCTGCGGGTTGGTTAATTACTAGAGAAAACTTCATGCAAAATGTAAAGTTCATCGACTTTTTAAAACTGAAAGCTTCTTATGGTACTTTGGGTAGTGATCGTATCCCTAGCCGTTTTGGTTACTACAACCGTTATAACCTAGTCCCTAATGTGTATCCATTTGGAGGTAATTTTGTGACAGGTTTAACCCCTGGCGCTATTGCCAACGAAAATTTAACTTGGGAAACTTCCATAAAAATGGACGCTGGTATCGAAGCTAAATTCTTCAAAAACCAATTAAGCGTTGATTTCACTTTATTTAAAGAAAGAAGGAAAGATATTCTAGCGACAAGGTCATTGTCTGTTCCATTAAGTTTTGGAGCTGCTTTGCCTGCTGAAAACTTCGGTATTGTTGACAATAAAGGTTTTGAGTTAGTGCTTAACCATACCAAACAGTTAACTAACGATTTATCATATTTCATTGGTGGTAACTTTACCTATGCTAAAAACAAAATTGTAGAAGCTGCAGAAGCCTCAAATATTCCTGAGTATAGACGTATTACAGGAAGACCAAATGGTGGTATTTATGGTTACAAAGCCATTGGTATTTTCAAAGATGCAGCAGATTATGCCGCCTCTCCAAAACACACTGCCTATTTAAGCTCTACTGGTCCCGGCGATATTAAGTACCAGGATATTAATGGTGATGGAGTAATCAATGACGACGACATCACTTACTTAGGCAATGGTTCATTACCACAAATCCTTTATGGTATTAATGGTGGGGTGAATTTCAAAGGTTTTGAATTGAACTTCTTGTTGCAAGGAGCGGCACAATCTCAACAGTTGCTCACGCAAAATGCGGCTTGGGCTTTCCATAATGGCGGTCGTGTAAATGCAGAATGGTTAGACAGATGGACACCTGCTCGCCCAGATGCACCACTTCCTCGCTTAAGCTTAAATACCAATGGTAATAACTATTTGGTAAGCAGCTTCTGGGTGCAAAACTCTAGCTACATCAGGTTGAAAAACGTGGAGTTGGCTTATACACTTAAAAACAAGTTGTTATCTAAAATTGGCGCAAATAGCTTGAGGATTTATGCTCAAGGACAGAATTTGTTCACCATTACGGATTTGATTAACCTCGATCCAGAGAACACCAACGGTATTGGTAGGTACTATCCTCAACAAAAGACCTACACTTTTGGAGTTAACATACAGTTCTAATGACCAATCGTCGATATGATTACTATTAAAAGAAAAGAAATGAACAAAAGATATAAATGGTTGATCGGCGTAATGGTAGTTACGTTTACAACTTTCTCATGTAAAAAAGATCTATTGGATATCAAACCAATTGATTTCGTATCTGATGCTGCCGTTTTTCAAGATATCACCCTAACCAATCAGTTTGTGAACGATATCTACGGCTCCTTGTTAAGTGGTTTTGAACGTAGAGATTTTGGGTACGACCAAGATTGGGCACGTGGCTTCTCTAACTTGGATATGATGACAGACGATATCGAAGGCCATAATGATTTGCCAATGAACAGGGTACAAGCAGGCGATTTAAACTCTCACTTTTCAGAAGGCACGCAATTATGGGCAGTTAACTATTCTTTAATTAGAAAGGCAAATACTCTTATTGCTCGTGTTGACGGTGTACCTACCACTAACACTGCATTGAGAAGCCGTTTAAAAGCTGAAACTAAATTTTTAAGGGCCTTTGCTTATGCAGATTTGGTAAAATCGTTTGGCGGAGTACCGTTGATTACCACCGAACAAAATGTTAACGATGATTTGGAGGTGCCTAGAAATAGCTATGATGAATGTGTAGCATTTATCGTTAAAGAATGCGATGAGGCTGCTGCGGTATTATTACCAAGCTATCCAGATGCAGAATTAGGTAGAGCTACAAAAGGAGCCGCTTTGGCCTTAAAAGCAAGGGTATTACTTTACCATGCTAGTGCTTTAAATAATCCTGGAAACATTGCTTCTAGATGGGATGATGCTGCAAAAGCTGCTCAAAAAGTAATGGAGTTAGCCCCTGCAACTTATGATCTTTACCCAGACTACTATCAGTTATTTATGACCAAAGCAGGTAACAAAGAAGTGATTTTTGCTAAGAAATTTGGTCGTCCAAACCGTACACACCAAAGCGCTTGGATGTTACACATGAGCTTCACGCCAACAGGCTGGGGAGGTTGGGGTGCTTTCCATGCCACACAAAACTTGGTAGATGCTTTTGAAATGAGAACTACGGGTTTACGTCCTGATGAACCTGGTTCTGGATATGATGCGCAAAACCCTTATGCAAATCGTGATACTCGTTTAGATAAAGCCATGTTAATGAATGGTTCGCAGTTTAAAGGTATTACGGTAGAAACTTTCCAAAGCGCTGATCTTTCAGTATTCCCTGATGGAAATGCCAATAGCCGTACCAATGGCGATAGAACTAAGACTGGTTATGGTTTACGTAAGTTCATCGATGAGAAAAATATGACTGCCGATGCAGTATACCAAGGAGGAGATAACGACTGGATTTATATGCGTTACGCAGAAGTATTGTTAAACTATGCAGAGGCTAAAAATGAATTTAGCGGACCAGATGCTACCGTGTATGATGCTTTAGACAAAGTACGTTCAAGAGGAGGATTGCCAGCATTGACTAGAAACTTCTCGCAAGCAACTTTACGTGAAAAAATTCGCAATGAGCGTAGGGTGGAGCTTTGCTTTGAAGAACAACGTGTTTATGATGTGCGTCGCTGGAAAACAGGAATGACCTATTTTAACGGTCCGGTTTACCGAATGAACGTGATCAAAAACACTAATGGTTCTATTACCTACACTAAGGCCGTGTTAGAGAACAGGGTGTACAAAGAAAGCTATAACCTATTCCCAATCCCTCAAATTGAGATAGAGAGAAATAGAAAATTAACCCCTAATCCATAACAATTAATAAATGGCATTTGATTTCCTCCCAGCAATGGGGGGAAATTTTAATGTACAGGTTTAATCCTGAATATATGCAGAAAATACTTTATAGCACTATTGTTATGTGTGCGGCAATCTGTAGCAATCTTTTTGCTGCTGATAAATTGCTAAGTAACGAACCCCTACAGCCCTTAAAAGTTGAAGTGAAAAAAACTGAAAAAGGTTTTGAACTATTTAGAGATGGCAAACCCTATTTCATTAAAGGTGCAGGCGGCACTTCCTATTATTACAAAGTAGCGGCTTACGGAGGTAATTCTGTTCGTACTTGGAGCACCAATGGTGCAAAAAATATTTTGGACTCAGCGCAGAAAAACGGCTTGACCGTGATGATGGGTTTACCTGTTACTGCAGAACGTCATGGCTTTAATTATGATGATCCCGTTGCGGTAAAAAAGCAGTTTGACCGTGTGAAAGCTGAAGTGTTAAAATACAAAGACCACCCTGCATTGTTAACTTGGGGCATTGGGAATGAACTTAACTTGTCTTATAAAAATCCAAAAGTATGGGAAGCCGTTAACGATATTGCTAAAATGATCAAAGAAGTTGATCCCAACCATTTGGTCACGACGGTATTAGCGGGTATTAACAAAAAGGAAATTGAGCATATTAAAGCCACAGCCCCAGCTATTGAATTGTTGGCTATTAATACTTACGGAGGATTGGCCGAACTGCCTGCAAAAATTAAAGCAGCTGGATGGGATGGTCCTTATATGGTGACCGAGTGGGGACCTACGGGACACTGGGAAGGCCTGCAAACAGATTGGAATGCTCCTGTAGAAGAAACCAGTACCGAAAAAGCTGCGGTTTATCAAAATCGTTACCAATATGGTATTGAAAGAGATAAGGCTAATTGCTTAGGTTCTTATGTGTTTTTATGGGGCCAAAAACAAGAAAGAACCCCAACTTGGTATGGTCTTTTTACTGCCAAAGGCGAAGAAAACGAAGTGGTGGACATGATGCACTATCTTTGGAAAGGAACTTTTCCCAAAAACAAAGCACCACATTTGTATGGCTTCCGGTTAAATAATCAAAAGGCAAATCAAAGTGTGCTTTTAAGACCTGGAGTTAGCTACGAAGCAGAAGTAATTGCGATTGATCCAGATAATGACCGTTTGAACTATCGCTGGGAGTTATTGCCTGAAGCAACCAAAGTTGGCGAGGGTGGAGATCACGAGGACAAACCAACACCTATTCCAATGGTACACACCAATCAAGGAAATGGAAAAATTAGCCTAACTGCTCCAAAAGCTGGTGGTGCCTACCGCTTGTTTGTATACGTAGAAGACGGAAAGAATAAAATAGCGACAGCCAATATCCCATTTTTTGTGAAAGAGTAATGGGCTAAATTGTTAATATAAAGAAACTGAAAAGATGAAAGTAGATATGAGTTTGTTTAGAAACTGGTTGCTCATTGGATTGATGTTAACCATGAGCTTGAGTTGTAAAAAAGAGGCGAAGGCCGTAGAACCGAGCAACCTTCAGTTGGTAGCTAACGTGAGTACTGATGGCTCGGGTAGAGTAGATTTTGTGGCAACCGCAACTAACGCAGATCGTTATTACTTTAGTTTTGGTCAAAGTGGCAATGAGAGCATTAGGTCTAATGACGGTAAGGCTTTTACCATTTATACCCAAGGAGGTAGCTACACGGTTAAAGTAACCGCTTATTCATCAAGTGATAAATCAATTGAGCTTACTAAAAAGATTACGGTAGATATAGACGAAGTAATTGATAACACAGGCTATGTCTCTCCTGAAAGCTACCCAGGAATGACCCTCGTTTGGCGAGATGAATTTAATGGCGATGCTTTAGATACCCAATTTTGGAATTTTGAAGAAGGTAATGGTGTAGAAGGATGGGGGAACTGGGAGTTGCAATACTATCGTAAAGAGAATACAAGAGTGCACAACGGTTACTTGACCATTACCGCAAAAAAGGAATCGTACGGAGGTAAGGAATACACCTCTTCAAGATTAACTACACAAGATAAAAAAGACTTCCTGTATGGTCGTGTTGATTTCAGAGCAAAATTGCCTAAAGGACAAGGGATTTGGCCAGCATTTTGGGCTTTGGGTGCAAATATTCGTACTTCGCCATGGCCGTTCTCCGGGGAAATTGATATCATGGAGATGGTAGGCGGTGGCCCAGGAAAAGACAATACCGTTCACGGTACTGTGCATTATGAAGATGGTGGACACAAATACGTTGGTGGTTCAACCACTTTAACCTCAGGAGATTTTTATGATAAATTCCATGTGTTCTCCCTCGTGTGGACAGCAACTTCTTTAAAATGGTATGTAGACAATGTAGAGTTCTACACTTTTGATACTACTGGATCAAATAAAGATGAATTTAGACGCTCTTACTTTCTGCTTATTAATCTGGCTGTAGGTGGAAACTGGCCAGGAGCTCCAAATGCGAACACAGTATTTCCTCAAAAATATATTGTAGACTACGTTAGAGTTTTTCAATAGAAAAATCATCCGTTAATAATTAATATTGTTTGTGAAGTCCCGCACCTGCGGGACTTTTTTTGGTTAGGCTTGTTAATATCAAAGATGCATTCTATAGTGTGGGTACAGATATTGGAGAGAATTTTTCCTCCCCCCTTCAATTCCCCCTCCAGCGGGGGACACATAGCGCTTTAAGCATTTTGCATATCCCCCTCTTTGAGGGGGTAAGGGGGAGGAAAAGAGATTAAGGCTCCTAAAAATTCCACCCATTGGAAAACCTTGTGCTACAAGAGAATTTGTTTAAAAAGAAACCATCATCTTCTTTTCTGGAAAACTTGCTTTGGTACTTTTTCTGTTTCCATTTTTCTCCACGTGCAGAATATTCATTTGATCTTCAAACAAATCATACAAAATACTATTGGCCACTCCTAAGGATTTAAAAGAAGGGGAATTGGCAATTTCAAGATAAACATTGGTGGCTTCATGGTCATTTTCAAATCCCACATAATTATACTTCACCGATTTTCCGTCTACCACAAATTTCAAATTGCTCTCTAAATAACTTTTCACAAGAGCATTCATTTCCTTTTCCTGATTTTTGGCGTATAGGTCAATTTTACTTTTAAATCGTTTGTTCAATGCATTTTCAAAATCGTCTGTAAAAATTCTACAAGTAATTTCCAGGGATTTACTTTTGGTATTGTAAGAAACTTCGGTGTTACTTACATGAAAAGGATGTCTTTTTGCTTCCTCTTTTGAAGAAAAGGCAAAAGAGAACATTAAAACAAGTAACAATTTTGAAAATATTGGATTCATTTTTTTAACTAAGCCTTAAAAGTAATAGAAAGAAGCTAACTTAGGTTTAATTAACTAGCTAAAATTAAAAATCTACATGCCTTTTTCCGATTTCCTGTTCTATTTTGAGCTAGGTTGGTCACATATTGTAAGTTTAGATGCGTTAGATCATCAACTATTTATCTTGGCGCTTATCGCGGTTTATACTTCTAAGCAGCTCAGGCAAATATTAATATTGGTTACAGCATTTACCGTTGGGCATTCTGTTACATTAGCCTTAAGTGCTTTCGATATTATTCGTTTTGAAAGTAAATGGGTAGAGTTTTTAATTCCTTGTACCATTTTCATCACCGCAGTTGCCAATCTGTTAAAGAACGATAAAAGAAAAAGAAGCGTACAATTAAACTACTATTTGGCGCTGTTTTTTGGATTAATTCATGGAATGGGCTTTGCAAATTCGGTCCGTATGATGTTGGCAAAAGACCAATATATAGGTTGGGGCTTATTTGGCTTCAACTTGGGCTTAGAAGTAGGACAAATTGTTTTTGTTGTTTTAACGATGCTGATATCAGGCATTGCCCTGTATTTTTTTAAAGTAAGACAACGAGATTGGGTCATATTTATATCGTCTGCTGTTTTTGCATTAGCTTTACAAATGGCTTTGCAGCGAATACCTTTTTAAATAAATAATAAATGAAAAGATTTTATGGTTTTTGTTTAAGTGCTACATTACTTGCCTCGGCAACCATGGCACAGAACATCCAAAACAACCCAGGAAGTAATCATGGGAACAAATTTGAGCAGTTGGGTACCATATTACCTACCCCTAATGAGCAACGCACGGCAAGTGGGGCACCGGGGGTAAAATATTGGCAGCAACGTGCTGATTATGATATTAAGTGTGAGCTGGATGAAAACACGCAAACCTTAAAAGGAAGCGAAACCATTACTTATCATAACAATTCACCAGATCCATTAACTTACATTTGGATCCAGTTGGATGAGAACCAACATAACAACCTTAAAAATGCCAATTATCAAAGCGCCACTAAAATGCCCCAAAGCGCTACAGACAAGCAGCTGGAAAATTTTGCACTTAAAACAGATGATAATGGTTTTGGATTTAATATCCTGAAAATTACGGATGCACAAGGTAAAAGCCTAAAATATACCATCAATAAAACCATGATGCGAATTGAAACACCAGTGCTGAAATCTGGAGATAAATTCGTTTTCAATATTGATTGGAATTATAAAATTGTAGATAGGATTGCTAAAGGAGGAAGGGGTGGATATGAATATTTCCCTGGCGATGGCAACTACTTATTTACCATGGCGCAATGGTACCCTCGTCTTTGCGTTTACAGCGATTTTCAGGGATGGCAAAATCACCAATTTACAGGCAGAGGTGAGTTTGCTTTAACCTTTGGTGATTTTAAAGTACAAATGACCGTGCCAGCAGACCACGTGGTGGGTTCTACCGGCGAATGCCAAAATTATGCCCAGGTACTTACAACAGCCCAGTTATCAAGATTTAATATGGCGAAAACGGCTAAAGCACCGGTAGAAATTGTAACCTTGGCCGAAGCGAAAGCTGCTGAAGCGAAGAAATCGACAGCTAAAAAAACTTGGATTTTCAATGCTAAAGATGTGAGGGATTTCGCTTGGACCTCCTCTCGTAAATACGTTTGGGATGCCATGAATCAAAAGGTAGCAAACAAAGATGTGCTTTGCATGAGTTTCTACGGAAAAGAAGCCTACAACCTTTACAGTAGATACTCTACCAGGGTAGTAGCGCACAGTATTAAGACCTATTCAGACTTTACCATTCCTTATCCATACCCTGTGGCCCAAAGTATTGAAGCCGCCAACGGGATGGAGTACCCAATGATTTGTTTCAATTACGGAAGAACCAATGAAGATGGCACCTATAGTGAAACGGTAAAAAATGGAATGATTGGCGTAGTGATCCATGAAGTGGGACATAACTTTTTCCCGATGATCATTAATAGCGACGAGCGCCAGTGGTCGTGGATGGATGAAGGATTGAATACTTTTACGCAATTCTTGACCGAATCATCTTGGGACAATAAATTTCCAAGTAAACGCGGGCCAGCATATGCCATTGTGCCTTACATGCAATTGCCAAAAGATCAATTGGAACCTATCATGTCCAATTCGGAAAACATTGTTCAGTTTGGTCCAAATGCTTATGCCAAACCTGCTACAGGTTTAAATATTCTTCGTGAAACCATCATGGGGCGTGAACTTTTCGATTATGCTTTTAAAGAATACTCGAGAAGATGGGCCTTTAAACATCCAACGCCGGCTGATTTTTTTAGGACCATGGAAGATGCCAGCGGCGAAGATTTAGATTGGTTTTGGAGAGGTTGGTTTTACAGCACCGACGTTTGTGATATCTCTTTAGATGAAGTGAAATATGCCAAAGCTGATTTCCCTCAGCCAGCAAAAACTAAAATGGAAAAACCAACGGTAGGCAAGCCAATGTTAACGGATGATGATATTAGTAAGCAAAGAAACAGGGAAGATAAACGAATTAAGTTTTATACTGACCAAGATTTAGAAGCTCGTGATTTTTATTGGAAATATGCCAGAGGTTTAGTGCAAGTAGATAGCAGTAAAGCAAAAACCAAGGAGATAAGATTACCTGCTGAAGAATTTACAGCCGAAGAAAAAACAAAATATGGCAACAAGTATTTCTATGAGCTTAACTTTAGCAATAAAGGTGGTTTGGTAATGCCAATTATTGTGGAATTTACCTTTAAGGATGGAACCAAAACGGTAGATAGAATACCCGCACAAATATGGAGGCTCAATGAACTGAAAACTTCTAAATTCTATGCTTTAGATAAAGAAGTGGCGGCGATTAAAGTAGACCCTTTCCGCGAGACTGCCGATATCAACGAAAGTAATAACACTTGGGGAGCAGCGGAAGCAGCACCGTCTAAATTCCAGCTGTTTAAAGCCGCTCAAGGTGCGGCAGGCAGGGGACAGTCGGAAGGTGTGAACCCAATGCAGTTTGAAGTGAAAAAAAGCAAATAATAATTCTCGGATAATACCTAAAGTCCCGCACCTGCGGGACTTTTTTTTACTCAATCATATGACTCTGTGAAGGCTAAAATAGTCAGATATCATTCGTTTTGCATTTTGCAAAATGCAAAACGAATGATATCTTTACGTTTGTGATAAGAAGAAAACATAGCGGAATAAGACCGCAGGATATCGTAATCCTACTCAAGATCTTGATTTTAAAATCAGAGAATTGGTATATCCAAGATTTAGTATATAGCCTGAAAATAAGCTTGTCTGAGGTGTCAGAATCACTTGAGAGAAGTAGATTTTCAGGTTTGTTGGATCAGACTAAAAAAAGGGTGAATAGGCAAGGATTAAGTGATTTGTTGACATACAGCATTCAATATATATTTCCCGTAAATCCAGGGCCTTTGGTTAAAGGATTTCCTACAGCCCATTCATTTGCTGAATTTCAAGAAGAATTTAACAGCAATGTACAATTTGTATGGAAAGATGATGCAGGTACAATAATTGGACAAGAAATAGAGCCATTGTATAAAAATCAGAATTTTGCAATCAAACAAGACCAGGCGCTATATAAAACTTTAGCATTAGTAGATTTGTTAAGAGTTGGTAAAAAAAGAGAAAGGAATTTTGCTTCACAAAAGCTAATCTCATTTATCAAAGAAGACAAATTGTTGTGAATCAGTATCATATCAATGTTGTTAGACTTAAAGCGGTGAGCAATGCACTGGAAAAACTCCATGAAGAAGTGGTATTTGTAGGCGGAGCTGTCTTATCTTTGTACGCAGATAAACCTATTGTTGATATACGAAATACCAATGATATCGATGTGATTATTGATATATTAAGCTATTCACACCGCGTAAAGATTGAAGAGAAATTAAGAAATATTGGTTTTCAAAATGATATAGCATCTGGTATCGTATGTCGATATAAAATTCGAGGTCTTGTTGTGGATATCATGCCTACAAATGATTCAAGTATTGGGTTCCGTAACATTTGGTATGAGGAGGCCTTTAGTAAGGCTATTAAGATAGAGTTGGATGAAAGAATGAGCATTAAAATTCCTACCGCTCTACATTTTATTGCTACAAAATTTGAGGCATTTAAAAGTCGCGGACAATACGATGGATATAGCAGCCACGATTTTGAAGATATTGTGTTTATACTTCAAAATAGAAGTATGATTTGGAAGGAGATGAGTGAGATAAAGGGGGAATTAGAGTTTTATCTTCTAAAATCATTTAATGAGTTATTAAATCATCCGTTGATTTTTGATTGGATCGAAGGCAATGTTGATCATACTTTAGAAAGCAATGCCACAGAAAATATAATTAAGGGATTAAAGAATTTTACAAAAAACTATAAGGAATGAAGTTTAAACTAATTTCTGATTATAAACCCACTGGCGACCAGCCTGGAGCAATTGCTCAACTGGTTGAAGGTGTAAATGCTGGTGATCACTATCAAACCCTTTTAGGTGTAACAGGTTCGGGTAAAACATTTACCGTAGCCAATGTGATTGAACAGACCCAGCGACCAACGTTGATCCTTAGTCATAATAAGACTTTGGCAGCGCAGCTATATGGCGAAATGAAACAGTTCTTCCCAGAAAATGCGGTGAACTATTTCGTGTCATATTACGATTACTATCAGCCAGAGGCTTACATGCCAACAACCAATACCTATATTGAAAAGGACTTACAGATCAATGAGGAAATAGAAAAATTGAGGTTGAGGTCAACCTCTTCCTTGATTTCGGGACGTCGAGATGTCATTATCGTTTCTTCCATTTCGTGTATCTATGGTATGGGAAACCCCGAGGATTTTTCAAAATCCGTATATCGATTTGGTGTAGGTACCCGAGTAAGTAGAAATGCTTTCTTGCATCATCTGGTAGAAATTTTATATGCCCGTACCATCAATGATTTTAAACGCGGAACTTTTCGTGTAAAAGGAGATACCGTCGATATCTATCCTGCCTACATGGATTACGCCTATCGCATTTCTTTTTTCGGAGACGATATTGAAGAACTTTCTGCCATTGATCCGGTAACGGGAAAAACCATTGAAAAATTAGATGACATATCTATCTATCCAGCAAATCTTTTCGTTACACCTAAAGATAGATTTAACCAATCTATTTGGGGTATACAGGAAGAACTGGAGGTTCGCAAAAATCAATTGGTAAACGATGGCCTATTGTTGGAAGCCAAACGATTGGAAGAAAGAGTGAACTTCGATATCGAAATGATGAAAGAGTTGGGCTACTGTTCTGGAATTGAGAATTACTCTCGTTTCTTTGATGGTCGTACGCCAGGCATGCGTCCCTTCTGTTTGTTAGATTATTTCCCAGACGATTATTTGATGGTGATTGATGAAAGCCATGTGACCGTACCGCAAATCAGAGCGATGTATGGTGGCGACAGGTCCCGCAAATTATCATTGGTTGAATATGGTTTCCGTTTACCTTCAGCTTTGGACAATCGTCCTTTAAATTTTGAGGAGTTTGAAAATTTGGCCCCTCAAACCATTTATGTAAGTGCAACTCCAGCCGACTACGAACTTCAAAAATCAGATGGGGTAGTGATTGAACAGGTAATTAGACCTACGGGCTTGTTGGATCCTTTGATAGAAATCCGTCCAGCCATTAATCAAGTAGATGACTTGTTGGATGAGATTGATAAAACCATTAAACAAGGAGATCGGGTTTTGGTGACTACACTGACCAAGCGTATGGCAGAAGAGTTGACCAAATATATGGATAGGTTAAATATCAAATGTCGTTACATCCACTCCGAAGTAAAAACTTTGGAAAGGGTAGAGATTTTACGTGGACTGCGCCTAGGAGAGTTTGATGTTTTAGTGGGGATCAACCTTTTGAGAGAAGGATTAGATTTACCTGAAGTGAGCTTGGTAGCTATTTTGGATGCAGATAAAGAGGGCTTTTTACGTTCAGATAGAGCATTGATTCAGACCATTGGTCGTGCGGCCCGTAACGATAGGGGGCGTGTAATCATGTATGCCGACGATATGACCGATTCTATGGAGCGCACCATTACCGAAACTAATCGACGTAGAGAAAAACAGATTGCTTACAACTTGGAACATGGCATTACCCCTAAGACAGTAGGTAAATCTAAATCAGAAATTTTGGAGCAAACCTCGGTGTTAGAAGTTTCAGAGAAGCAAAAAGCAAGAGCAAAAGCTTATGTAGAAGTGGATGAGGTAAGTGTGGCTGCTGATCCAGTAGTACAATACATGACCAAACCAGAAATGCAAAAAGCCATCGATAAATCTCGTAAAGAGATGCAAAAAGCGGCCAAGGATATGGATTTCTTATTAGCAGCCCGTTTACGCGACGAGATGTTTGCGCTGGAAAAAGTTTTTGAAGAAAGATTCAGTAAATAAGATGAATAAGAAATTATTAAGCATTGCATTGATCTGCATAAGCAACTTACTTTATGCACAGAACGAATCTCAAATTGTTGTTCCGATGGGAGGAAACGCCTATACTAGTGTGGATAACGACAAAACCATTACCCGAAATGGCATTGTGAATTGGAACAATAGTGATATTGTTTATAAAGTATATGTTCGCTTAACACAACCTGGAGAGTTGAAGTTAGCTTTCGATAAAATCTCCAAGGTAGAAGGAAATAGTCAGCTGAGTATAGGGATCAACAATAAATTCCAAACGGTTGAGGCGGTAGAAGGCAAAGATATTCCTAAAGAAATAGGTTCTTGGCAAGTAAAGGATACAGGCTATGTGGCCATTACCATTAAGGGACTGAAAAAGACGGGTGAGAAATTCCCTGATATTGGAGGTTTGATTTTGTCGGGGAGTGCTATTACTGCACAAACATCCTATGTGAAAAATAACGAGGGAAATTTTTTCCATTGGGGACGAAGAGGCCCATCAGTGCATCTTAATTACCAGTTACCTGCTCAAACCGAAGCGGAATGGTTTTACAATGAACTAACGGTGCCCAAAGGCGAAGATGTAATAGGTTCTTATTTTATGACCAATGGATTTGGCGAAGGTTATTTTGGTATCCAGGTAAACTCCGCTACCGAAAGAAGAGTGTTGTTTTCGGTTTGGAGTCCATTTACTACCGATAATCCAAAAGATATTCCCGATAGCCATAAAATCCTGATGCTAAAAAAGGGCAAAGATGTACATGCTGGTGAATTTGGCAATGAAGGCTCAGGCGGGCAAAGCTATCTTAAATACAACTGGAAAGCAGGGAATACCTATAAGTTCTTGTTGAGGGTAACACCAAGTTCAAACGTTAAAGATAGCACGACTGCTTACACAGCGTATTTTTTTGCACCAGAGCTTAACGAATGGCAATTGGTGGCTTCTTTTAAGCGCCCGAAAACCCAAACCTATTTAAAAAGGCCTCATTCTTTTTTAGAGAATTTTATTCCAGCTTACGGAGCTCATTCGCGAAAGGTCTTGTTCAATAACCAATGGGTTTGCGATACTAAAGGCAATTGGATTTCGCTCAATACTGCGCGTTTCACTACTGATAATACTGGGAACGTGAATTATCGTAAGGACTATGCCGGAGGCTTAGATGGTGATGGTTTTTATTTAATGAATGGAGGTTTCTTTAATCATTTTACCCCTGCAAAAACCATGTTTAGCAGAAAGGAAACCAACAAAAAGCCTCAAATTGATTTTAGTAAACTGCCTAACAGTTAATTGGGAGTTCATATCGTACATAAAATGCAAGGACAAAATAGAAAAGATATTTACCCAGGATTAGAGGTGGGGATTATTCTTAAAAAAGACCAAAGAAGTGGGAATATAACTTATGGTGTGGTGAAGAATTTATTGACTTCGGCCACATTTCATTCAAGAGGAATAAAAGTACGCTTGGAAGATGGGCAGATTGGTAGGGTTTGTGAAATTGTAGAGGAAGACTAATCTAAAATAGTCACATCATAGGTGTTTTCGCTATAAAATACCTATGTGTCTATGTGGTATATTTTTCCTCATTGGCGCAATTTAAATGAGATACATAAATATATAGAATTAATAACAAGTGGTTGTCTATTAATATTTTAAAGCGGTAGTAAGTTCGTAGTGTGCTTAATGAAAAGTTAAATAATTAACCGCCAATTGTAATGAAATTGCAATGAAAAGCGTTATTTGAAACAAAAAGCTGTAGGCAAAGTCTATATTTGTAATAAGAGTATAAAAATGGGATATATATTAAATTTTCTATTAATAGCGATAATTGTTTTATGGGTAATTAGGTTACTGGTAAGGATGATATTTCCTGCAGTAATCAGAAACGCCTTTGACAATATGCAAAACCAAGCTCAACAGCAGCAACAACAAAGATCTCGTCGTCCAGAAGGAACAATTTCTATCGACTATATGCCTCAGAAAGATAAGAAAAAAGGCAATGCTGATAAATTAGGCGATTTTGTAGATTACGAAGAGGTAAAGTAACTAGCTTTTCAAAAGCCATTTCCTAATAGGCAAATCATAAAATTTCATGGCTAAGTAAGCGACTACTAACTGCATGGTGATGAGTGATGGAATAACCCATAACAATGTTTGTGTGTTTGGCTGCACTTGGCCATAGTAATTCCCGAATGACCAAAGCACAAAATAGTGGGTAATATACAACGGGTAGGAAATTTTTCCCGAAAACCTGCAAATACTTTGATGTCTCGGGTTTAAAGAAGCACCAGCTCCTAAAGCAACCAGTAAAGGAAAATAAACTACAATAATCAAAGGTTCAGTAAGCCAGTTCCATTCGTCTGTAAAAGGTACAAAAAAGCTAGCGGCTAATAACAAAGCCAATACAGGAAATCCCAAGCCGTTTTTAATAATTAGTTGGTAACGGAAAATACACATACCCGCTAAAAATGAGAAGGCAACTCGAGCACCACCATGCCAAAAGTTATCTTTTGACCAACCACCGCTAATATTCCCTGCCGAATTTGCTACATAAAAAATCCCGATTGCGGCTAATACAGCTAGTAGCAATAACCAAATTCTTTTGAGACGGTGCAGTATTAATGCATAAGCAATGTTGGCCACATATTCCCAAAATAGGGTCCATGCTGGTGCATTTAAGCCAAAATTGTTAAAAGCTCTTTCGCCAATAATAGGGTAAGGAATCATTAAAATAGAGGCTAGAAAAAGTACTATTAGTTTCCAACCGCTATATACTTCCCATTGGTTGCCAAAAGGGTCAAAAATGAATGCCAGTAGGCCTAATATAGTGCCTAAAACTACTAATGGATGTAATCTAATCAACCTTGATTTGAAAAATGTTTTTAAACCCATTTGGGGTAATCTGTCATCGTAAGCATAAGCGACTACAAATCCCGAAAGGCAGAAGAAAAAATCTACGGCCAAGTAAGCATGAGCGATTAAATCTTTAGGGTGAGGTGTGTACATTTCGATAAAATGAAATATAACTACACCAAGAGCAGCAATGCCACGCAGGCCATCTAAAATTTCGAAATGTGTTTTGGTTGTTAAGGTTGGTTGCTGGGCAAATGCGCTCATTTTGGTTCAGTTGAAATTCAATATTAAGTATTCCTGTTGGTTTGGGCAAAATTTTGGTGTATGTACGTTGTTACATGAACCCGATAGAAGCGTAAATACTTTTTGTTCGTGTCATCCTGAGCTTGTCGAAGGATTATTTGCTACTTGAAGGCGCTTCGATAAACTCAGCGTGACAATGGATATTGATTACAATAACAAAAAGATTGCAGCGAATAGCGGGGCTTTCATTTCCGAAGAATCACAATCTTACTTTTCTAAATCCAAGAAAAACATAACGGTCTCTTAACAATCAGTTAATCAGTGTGCTGCAATTTTGTATCAGATAATATTCTCAAAAGATGCTTGAACTATTTCTATTGGTATGCTTAATTGTTTTTGTGGCGTTTTTCTTTAGTCCGTACGAGTTAACTGTTGGCGAAGACGAAGATTAATTACTGTTCCCAAAATAATTTATGGAGAAAAGGAGTGTAGAAATCGTGGTTATTTCTGATGTGCATTTGGGTACATATGGCTGCCACGCTAAAGAATTGCTGAAATACCTAAAAAGCATTAGGCCCAAAACGCTGATTTTAAATGGTGACATTATAGACATTTGGCAGTTCAGCAAACGCTATTGGCCAGAAACACACATGAAAATTTTGCGCAAGCTCATGAAATTTGTGGTAGAAGGGGTAGATGTTTATTATTTGACAGGTAACCACGATGAGCTACTACGGAAATTTGCCGATATGAGCTTGGGAAGCTTTTACCTGCAAAACAAACTCATTTTGGAACTTGATGGTAAAAAGGCTTGGTTTTTTCATGGTGATATTTTTGACGTGACCATGCAGCATTCCAAATGGCTAGCCAAACTTGGTGCTATTGGTTACGATACTTTGATTTTGCTGAATAGCGTGGTTAATTGGGGCTTGAATTTGCTGGGACGAGAGAAAATGAGTTTCTCTAAAAAAATCAAAGCCAAGTTTAAGGACGCGGTAAAATTTATCAACAGTTTTGAAGATACGGCCGCAGAACTAGCGATTGAAAATGGGTACCATTATGTGGTTTGTGGACATATCCATCAGCCTGAAAAAAGAAACATTTTGGCCGATGGAGGGGAAGTGATGTATTTGAATAGTGGCGATTGGGTAGAGAACCTTACCGCTTTGGAATATAACCACGGGCAATGGGAAATATTTAAGTACGAAGCCAAAAACTTTGTAAAAGATGAAGTGGAATTAGGTGAGCTGTCGGATGGGGAAGACTTGCACGGAAAACTTGACGTGAATATTTTATTACAGAAAATTAAACTCGGAATTGGCTAGTGCCTAAAAAATATTGATATTAGGAGCCAATGAAAATACTTTATGCTATACAGGGAACGGGCAATGGACATGTTAGTAGGGCAAGGGAAATTATCCCTCTTTTACAGCAACATGGCGAAGTAGATTTATTGATTTCGGGCACACAGGTTGATGTGAAATTAGCTTATGAAATTAAATATAGGTTTCACGGTTTCAGTTTTATTTTCGGGAAAAAGGGTGGGGTAGACCATTACAAAACATGGAAAAACATGGACCTCTTTCAGTTTAGAAGAGACATGAATGCCATTCCATTGCGTGATTACAACCTTATCCTCAATGATTTTGAACCCATTTCTGCTTGGGCCTGCAAACTGCAGAAAATTGAAAGTGTTTCATTAAGTCATCAGGCTTCATTCAAATCTAAAAAAGTACCACGTCCCAAAACTGTTGACTGGGGTAAGCTTATTTTGAGCAGATACGCACCCACAACGCATCATATTGGTTTTCATTTCGACAGGTACGATGATTTTATCTATAAGCCTGTAATTAGAAGTGAAATCAGACAATTGGTTACTTCAAATCAAGGACATTATACCGTTTATTTGCCCGCCATTGACGATAAGGATTTAGTGAATGTATTGAAACAAATTCCTCAGGTACGTTGGGAAGTTTTTTCTAAGCATGCTAAAGTGGCCTATAATGATGCAAACGTATTTGTAGAGCCCGTAAATAATGAGAAATTTAATGCGAGCATGGCCAGTTGCGAGGGGGTTTTTACAGGTGGTGGGTTCGAAGGGCCAGCGGAAGCTTTACATTTAGGCAAGAAGTTATTGGTAGCGCCAATGCGTTTTCAATATGAGCAACAGTGTAATGCCTTTGCTTTAAAACAGTTTGGGCTACCTGTTATTTGGGGCAGTAACCGTAATTGGGTGCCTATTTTGAAGGAGTTTGTAGCTAATCCGCAAGAACATCAATTTGATTTCCCAGATGAAACCGCTGCAATTATTGCACATGCAGTAAACACTTTTGCCAGATAAATTTCTTTACTTTGCCTTCGTAATTTGGCATGATTAATCAGTTTAGAAGCTTACACCCTATTAACCTATTGTTATTGGTTGCCTATACCGTTTTAATGCGGTTGGCTATCTTTTTCAATTTGCCTCCCGAACTTAATTTCGAAATCCTCGAATCGTATACCAAACTTTTTATCAATATTCCCAATAATGCATTATCGCCAGAGGCTAATATTTTTTTTGCTGCGGTAGTGGTGTTGGTGCAGGCCTTAATTTTCAACAGAATCATTAATAACCATGGTTTGTTAAATAAACCGAGTTATTTGCCTGCCTTGATGTACATTTCGGGGACCAGTTTGTTCCTCCAATTTTTGGTGCTTAGCCCAGCATTAATTTGCAACTTCTTGATGATTGTGGTCATTGATAAGTTTTTAAAGCTGGCCAAAACCTCAAACGCCATGAGCATTATGTTTGATTCTGGGATGGTAATTGCCATTGGCACGCTGATTTACTTTCCCTTCATTATGATGTTAATCATGTTGTGGCTCAGTTTGCTTTTATATAGACCTTTCAATTGGCGGGAGTGGATTTCTGGCATTATTGGCTTTTTGACCATCTTTATGTTTGTGGCAGTTTTTTACTATTGGAATGATAGCATCGACCGCTTTTTTGACATTTGGCAGCCGCTGACCAATAAATTCCCAGTTAATCTGCAAATTAACTATAACGATTATCTGGTACTCATTCCAGTAGGTCTAATCATGGTGATGGCGGTGATACAACTGCGAGAAAACTTTTTTAGAAGCTTTATCAGTACTCGTAAAGCTTTCCAAATGCTGTTTTTTATGTTTGTCATCAGCATCGTGAGCTTCTATACCAAAAGAGGAGTTACGGTAGCACACTTTGTGTTGTGCGTGCCATCTGGGGCGATATTGCTGGCCTACTATTTTTCAAATGCAAAAAAGAGATGGTTTTACGAAACACTATTTCTTATTCTAGTGGTGTGCATCCAATACTTTTTATTTGTTTAAACATAGCGACAAATTCACATTGAAAGATATGTGGGATTTGAAGGGATAAATCGGCTTAAATTTTAAGGTAGAAATTTTAAAATGGGTATGTCTGTAGCCCAAATATAAACTACAATTAATTGGAGTTTAACCTTTTTTAACAAAATGATACCTCGAAACTTGCCAAAGATGGTTAGCTTTGTGACATGAAACTGTTGACTGTGTTTCTTTCTATTCGTAATTCGTTGTTGGTAATGTAAATATTTGATGAATAATCTAGTCATAGATATTGGCAATACCTATAGCAAACTAGCAGTCTTTAAGCAAAAAGAACTCCTCTATTTCGAACAACTTGAAAAAATAGAAGAGGCTAACCTCTTAAAACTAATTACCGAATACAAGATTGTAAGCTCTACGGTTTCTAGCGTAAGCAACCAGATAGATGATTTGGAAAAATTGCTCAAGCAACACACTACTTATGTGCGCTTTAGTACCCAAATTGTAGGTGGAGTAAAGAGTTATTATGAAAGCCCGCAAACTTTAGGTTTGGATAGATGGGCGAAAGTAATTGCCGCGCATTGCTTATACAATGGCCAAAATACACTGATGATTGATGCAGGCACTTGCATTACCTATGATGTGCTTACGGCTAACAATGAATATTTTGGAGGAAGTATAAGTTTGGGTTTGAACATGCGTTTTAAAGCATTGAACCATTATACAGGGCGTTTGCCCTTGGTGACTTGGGATAAAACGCAGGAGGAGATAGAAGAAGGAAGCAATACCCAAAATGCCATAAAGCGAGGGGTGTTGCAAGGTGCGGTAAATGAAATAGAAGGTTTTATTGCCCTAGAACAGCACAGAAACCCCGATTTGAAGGTGGTATTAACTGGAGGTGATTCGCTTTTTTTGAACAAGCAATTAAAAAATAGCATATTTGCCGCCCAGATTACACATGAACCATATTTGGTTTTAAAAGGATTGAATGAAGTTATTACATTATAAAATGAACAAAAAAATGAAGCATGTTTATGTTGCTTGCCTGCTAATGGCTTCTTTTGGAGCTTATGCACAAACAACTGTGCAGTCGCCATATTCTAAATTTGGTTTAGGAAACCTTAAAGGGTCTATTTTACCCAACCAAAGAGCTATGGGAGGAATTTCTGCTGGTGTTTTTAGGTCGAGCTACATCAATACCATCAATATGCAAAACCCAGCATCATACGCAGGGATTAATTTAACTACTTTGGATATTGGTATGTCAGGAAGCTTTGCTAATTTGAAAACCAATACCCTGAGCGAAAACAGCTTCAACTCTTCATTGAGTCATTTGGCAATGGCTTTTCCAGTAACCATGAAATCAGCACTGAGCGTGGGTATTTTGCCTTACTCGGAACTGGGTTACAATTTCAGTAACCGAATGACTGTGGGCAATAGCACAGACAATAATAAAACGGTAGATTATCTGTATAGTGGTGAAGGAGGTTTGTCTAAAGCCTATATTGGTTACGGTATCCAGTTTGGAGATCACTTTAGAGTTGGTGCCAATGCTGAATATCTTTTTGGTAACCTGATACAAAACCGCTCAACAGAATATGTGAACGAAGCTGGAGCCATCAACTCGCGTGACCAGTTAAAAAACAGTGTTTCTGGCTTTAATTTTACTTACGGAGCACAGTATGATTTCCGTCTAGGTAACAAAACTTCATTAGTATTGGGCTATTCGGGTTCTTCTTCATCAAAACTAAACTCCGAGAAAAGTCAATATATCACCATTTATAACAAAGACTCACAGGGGAATGAGCTTTCTGCTTTAGATACCTTGTACTCTGTTGAAAATGGGAAAACTAATCTGAAATTACCTTTGGTGCATAATTTTGGATTTACTTTGGTTAAAGAGAACAAATGGTTGATTGGAGCAGATTACCGTACAGGTAAATGGTCAGATATGTCTATCGATAACGTTAACCAAAACCTAAAAGATACTTATGGTTTTTCAGTAGGTGGACAATTTACTCCTGATATCTCCGCTATCAATGGCTATTTCAAAAGGGTAGAATATCGTTTAGGAGTTAGTTACGATAAAACTTATATCCAAATGAATAATCAAGATGTGAAGCAAATGGCGGTAACGTTTGGTTTAGGTTTGCCTCTGCAACCTGCTTATGCAAGATCATCATTCTATAAAATGAACGTTTCAGCAGAAATCGGAAGAAGAGGAAAAGTAAGCAACGGCTTAATCCAAGAGCGTTATGTAAACATCCACTTAGGCTTCATGTTGAACGATAAATGGTTCCAAAGATTTAGGTTCGATTAAGAAGCATTGTTAAGTTGTTGAATGGAGGTGAATAAAGGTCAATGGTTACTGAGTAGTGTTCGATGGACAGCGTACTTTAGTCGTAGGACCTCGGGTTTTGCTGCTCAGCCTTCACGTTTTCCACTTTTGGCTTTTTACTTTCTATTTGCCGTTTGCTGTTTGTTGCTTTCTGCCTGTGAAGGCGATGACCTCAAAAAAGTTTCGTCCATTGCTGCTAATAAAATTACCTTAAGTAGGGAGCGGACTTATGGCGTAGAAATCATATATAGTGACTCGGCTAAAGTAAAAGCCAAAGGATATGCGCCTATTTTAGATAAAGTAACGCCATCAGCAGGAGCGAATTATAGCGAGATGCCAAAAGGCGTGACAATCTATTTTTACGACGAATTTATGAAAACCAAGGGGAGCATTACCTCGGGTTACGCCATCAATAAAGAAACCGAACGGATTACTATTTTCAGAAAAAATGTGGTGGTAGTAACCGATAATATGACCTTTAATACGGAGGAATTGATTTGGAATGAAAATACCAAAATGTACAATTCGCCAACAGGAACCGTAACCACTAAAGATGGGAATGTGCTAAGGGGAACTAGTTTTTCGGCCCCTCAAGATTTCAGTACTTATAGCATCACTTTGCCTTCGGCCGACGCTTATATCGAGAATGGAAAACTGCCATAAAGCGGCAAAAATTTAATGGATATCTGTCTAGTTTTCAAGTCGAAAAACAATTGAAATTTAATATTTTCTAATTTGTCGCAAATTTGTATCTTGCGCCCTCTTAAAATTTACTAACAAAATAAAGATTTATAAAGAATAATATGGGTTTAATGACTTTCATGCGTACCAAAATGGGCTACTTTTTAGTGGGTGGTATCGCAGTGGTGCTGGCGTTATTTGTTTTAGAGCCATTATTGCAACAAGGTACAGCAATATTTGGTGCCGCATCAAGAACGGTTGTAGGAAGTATTGATGGCGAAGATGTAAAATACGACGCATTCAATGCAAAAGTAGAGCAAACTTCTGCTCAATTTAAGCAACAGTACGGTGGCGTGATGAATGCCCAAATGCAATCAATGGCAGTAGACCAAGCTTGGCAAGCAGAAATTGCCAATGTAGTGCTAGGTAAAGAATTCGACCGTGTTGGATTAGCGATTTCTTCTGATGAGCTTTTTGATTTGATTCAAGGTAAAAAGCCAAGCCCGCTAATCACTCAATATTTCGGCAATCCACAAACTGGTGAGTTTGACAGAACTGCGGTAATGACTTCTCTGAAAAGCAGAGATAAAAACCCTCAGTTGGCTCAACAATGGTTGATGTTGGAGAATGAAATCGAAAAACAAGCACTTCAATCGAAATACACTAAGTTAGTGAGCAACTCTGTTTACGTAACTACTTTAGAAGCAAACGATGAGTATGCCAACCGTAACAAATTGGTAAACTTTAAATATGTAAACCTTGATTATAGCTCTATTTTAGATGCAAACGTTAAATTGACTGATGCAGACTACAAGGAGTACTATGACGAGAACAAAAAGCGTTTTGACAATCCTGCAGAAAGAAGAGATTTCAAATATGTTTCTTTCAGTATTTTGCCAACGGCTGCAGATAGCGCTATTGTAAAAGCTCAAATCGAAAAATTAGCAGCTGATTTCAAAACTACTCCTAATGATTCGTTGTTCTCAGCAAATAACTCAGATGTTAAGGTGCCTTATACTTACCTTTCAAAAGGTAAATTAGATGCTGCAGTTGATTCAGTGATTTTCAACTACCCAGTAGGAAGTTTCTACGGACCAAAATTCTCTGGAAATTCTTATAAATTAGTTAAGGTTGTAGACAGCCGTTTTTCTCCAGATTCAGTAAAAGCAGCTCACATTTTAATTAACCCAGCACAGGTTGGTGGCGAAGACAAAGCTTTAAAATTGGCTGACTCTTTAAAATCATTAGCGCAAGGTGGTAGTAACTTTGGTGAATTGGCTAAAAAATTCAGTGTTGATGGTTCAAAAGACCAAGGCGGTGATTTAGGTACTTTCGCTCGTGGAGCAATGGTGCCGGAATTTGAAAACGCAGCTTTCAATGGTAAAGCAGGTGATATCAAAGTAGTAAAATCTCAATTTGGTGTTCACGTTATCAAAATCGAAAAGCAAGTAGGTTCATCTAAAGTGGTGAAGTTGGCTTACATCGAGAAGAACTTAGCGCCTAGCCAAAAAACAAGAGATGCAGCGTACAAAAAAGCTAATGCTTTCTTAAACGAAGCTAAATCTGATAACTTTGCAGCTTTAGCTCAAAAACAAGGTTATACCGTTGGTGTGGCTGATGGAATTACAGCTACTCAAGGATATGCTCCAGGTTTGGATAACCCACGTCAGTTAATTAGAGAAGGTTACGAAGCAGATAAAGGTGATGTATTGCCTCAGGTTTACACCATGGATAATGCTTACGTAGTAGCTCAATTGACAGGTATTAAACCAAAAGGTCAATTATCTTTAGAAGATGTGAAGAAACAAATTGAGCCTCAAGTGTTAAATGCTAAAAAAGCTAAAATGTTGACAGAGAAATTTGACAAAGCATTAGCTGGAACTTCTAGTATTGATGCGGTAGCTCAAAAAGTGGGTAAAGCAGCTACTCCAGTTCAAAATATGGTATTTGCTAATCCTATTATTCCAGGTTTATCTCAAGAGAACAAAGTAATAGGAACAGTATTTGGTTCACAAGCTGGTAAGCTTTCTAAAGCGGTTAGCGGCGACAGAGGTGTTTACGTTTTTGTAGTAGAAGGTTTCACTAATCCTGCACCTTTAGCAAATACATTCAAGCAAAAAGAAGGAATGTTAATGAACATCAGCCAACGTGCATTAGGTGGCGCATTCCAAGCTTTACAAGAAAAAGCAGACATAAAAGACAATAGGGTGAAATTCTATTAATCTTATTTACTTAATTTTGTAACCGTCCAAGCTTCAAACTTGGGCGGTTTTTTGTTTTGTAGGGTTTTGCCTGGAAAGCAGTTGTCATTCTGAGCGTAGCGAAGAATCTCTAGAGATGTCTCGTGTCCTCGACATGACAATATGGGGCTTTTAACTAAAGATAATTATGAACATTCAAGAAAACATCGTTAATAAAGTTGCAGCTAGTGGTTTAATCACTTTTAATTTGGAAGACTATCTTGAAAATGGTGAACGAGTGCTGTACGATATAAAAGACAATCTTTTTCATGGGTTAATGTTAAGAGAGAAAGATTTTCGTGAGTTTGTAAAAGAGCATGACTGGCAACAGTATCAAGATAAAAACATTGCTATTACCTGTACCGCTGATGCCATAGTACCTACTTGGGCCTACATGTTACTAGCCAATAAAATGAAGCCTTTCGCAAACGAGGTGGTCTTTGGTAACTTAGATACTTTAGAAACGGTATTGTTCTCAAAAGCCTTGGCAAAGGTTAATCTCGAGGATTATGCCAATCAAAGAATAGTGGTTAAAGGCTGTGCGAATCCGCAAATACCAATTTCAGCTTATGTAGAAATTACAGCACTGTTAACTCCTGTAGTAAAAAGCTTGATGTATGGGGAGCCATGCTCAACTGTGCCCCTTTACAAAAGAAAAGATTAGCCATTTTATTTTTCGCGAAAGCGTATATTTGCCTACATTTTGTTCTTTTGCCTGTGCGTTTTAACAAATGTTAACACCTGTTCCATTAGATTTTTTGAAAATTGGATTACTTTTTGTTTTAACTAGGGCATGAGAAAGTTAGCGTTAATATTAGCGATAGTTGCTTGTGGGAAGTTTTCTCTCGCCCAAGAGCTGCCCATTAAGAAGGAAACTGCCTTTAAGGAAGGAGAAGTGCTTACCTATAAGTTAAAGTACGGTTTCATTACCGCTGCCGAAGCAACCATTAAGGTAGAGGCTTCGGATATGAAGTTTGATGGAAACTCAACCTACAAGCTGGTGGTTGATGCACGTACCTCAGGAACCTTCGATATCTTTTATAAAATCAGGGACCATTACGATTCATACATCCATAAAACAGAACTTACTCCTTACTTTTATCAGGAGGACGTTAGAGAAGCAAATTATCGTAGACAAGATAAGGCTAGGTTCTATCAAGATGGCAAAAAGGTCATCGCCAATAGAGGAACCTTCACTACACCAACTACGCAGACTTTTGATTTGGTTTCTGCCTATTATTTTGCCCGTAGCCTAGATATTTCAAAGCTGAAAATCAACGATACCTTTAAGCTTAATTATTTCTTAGGTGATGAAATTTCGTCTCTTGAAATACAGTACATCGGTAAGGAAACGATTAAATCCAAATTGGGGAAGATCAATTGTCTTAAATTTAGTCCGTCAATTAAGCCTGGACGTATTTTTAGAAAAGATAGTAAGTTGTACCTTTGGATTACCGATGACGGAAACCGAGTGCCAGTGAAGGCCCAAGTGGAAATATTAGTAGGTTCGGTAACATTAGAAATTAAATCGGCCGAAGGCCTAAAATACCCCATAGGACAAGGTTAACTGTTTAAAATGGTTAATCGATAAAAGCTACGATTAATCGTTTTGCAGTTAAATAATTAAACATAAACAATGATTGAAGTTCAAAGTACCTTATTGCACGAAGACCTGATTAAAGAGGATTTTGTGTGTAATTTAAGCAAGTGTAAAGGGATTTGTTGTGTAGAGGGAGATGCAGGTGCTCCACTTGAGCAAGCAGAGAAGGAAATATTGGAAGAAATATATCCTAAAATAAAACATCTGCTAGCTCCAAAAGGAATTGCTGCCATTGAGGAGTATGGCACTTCTGTGTTAGATTTAGATGGGGATTTAACTACTCCTTGTGTAGATGGGCATAAAGAATGTGCCTATGTAACCTTTGAGAACGGCATTACTAAATGTGCTATCGAAAAGGCATATGAACAAGGTCTGGTAGATTGGAAAAAACCAATTTCTTGCCACTTGTATCCTATCAGGGTTACCCAGTATCCAGAGTTTGAAGTGTTGAACTACGACAGATGGCATATTTGTAAAGATGCTTGTACTTTTGGAAGAGAGCTAAAAGTGCCAGTTTATAAATTCCTTAAAGATCCCCTGATTAGAAAATACGGAGAGGAATGGTATACCGAACTCGAAGAAAATTTGGCGGAGAATAGCTAGTCATTCCTTAATTGTTTTAATTTTAGATAAATAGAGACATTCTTATATTTTTGTAAGAACAACATACATTATTGCTTTGAAGAAAATATTAATCACAGGTGGTGCAGGCTTTATTGGCTCTCACGTAGTACGTAGGTTTGTAAATGCCTATCCAAACTATCAAATTGTAAACTTGGATAAATTAACCTATGCGGGAAATTTAGCCAATTTAAAGGATGTAGAAAGCCAGCCTAATTATCGATTTGTTAAAATAGATATTGTAGATGCACAGGCTATTAATGAACTGTTTGCTGAGGAAAACTTTGATGCGGTAATACATTTGGCTGCAGAAAGCCATGTAGACCGTTCTATTGTAGATCCTACCGCTTTTGTAATGACCAATGTGATTGGAACTGTAAATCTTTTAAATGCCGCTAGAGAATATTGGAAAGGTGACTATGATCAAAAGCGTTTTTATCATGTGAGTACCGATGAGGTGTATGGTGCTTTGGGCGAAACAGGTATGTTCACTGAAACAACAGCTTATGATCCGCATAGCCCTTATTCGGCTTCAAAAGCAAGCTCAGATCATTTTGTAAGGGCATATCACGATACCTATGGGATGGATTGTGTAATCTCTAATTGCTCTAACAACTATGGTTCACATCATTTCCCTGAAAAGTTAATTCCCTTGGCTATCAACAATATCAAAAACAATAAACCGGTGCCTGTGTATGGTAAAGGAGAGAATGTTAGGGATTGGCTTTGGGTAGAAGATCATGCAAGAGCAATTGACGTGATTTTTCACCAAGCAAAAACTGGTGAAACTTATAACATTGGCGGACATAATGAATGGAAAAACATTGATCTGATTCATTTGCTTTGCAAAATCATGGATAAAAAGCTAGGACGTAAGGATGGAGAATCGGCTGAGCTGATTACTTTCGTTACGGATAGGGCAGGGCATGATTTGCGCTATGCCATTGATTCAACCAAACTACAAAAGGAACTGGATTGGGTGCCAAGCCTACAGTTTGAGGAAGGCTTGGAGAAAACCGTAGATTGGTATTTAGCTAATGACGAATGGTTGAACAATGTAACTTCTGGTAATTATCAGTCTTATTACGAGAAACAGTACAAGAATAGATAATGGGGAATATCGTTGTGATAGGGGCAGGTGGCCAGTTAGGCCAGTGCATCAAAAAAATAGTAGGGTTAAGAGCCATTGAAAATGTGGTGTTTCCTGAGGAAAGTGCCGCTAATATTTTGGACGTTCCTGCTTTAGAACTTCTTTTTGAACAAACCAGCCCAGCTTATGTAATCAACTGTGCGGCATATACGGCAGTTGATAAAGCAGAAGACGAAGCCGATATTGCCAAAGCAGTAAATGAAACAGGTGCTAGAAATTTAGCTCAACTTTGTAAAAAACATCAAGCTACACTTATTCATATCTCTACAGATTTTGTATTTGAAGGTACAGAAGTAAAGCTGTTGAAAGAAAGTGATGAGGCCAATCCAATTAGCGTTTATGGCGTAACAAAACTGGATGGTGAGTTGGCAATTGTCAACGAATTGGACAATCATATCATTATTCGTACTAGTTGGTTGTATTCAGAGTTTGCCAATAATTTTGTAAAAACAATGTTAAAGCTAGGTGCTGATCGCGATGAGCTGAACATTATTGCTGATCAGGTAGGTACGCCTACTTATGCTATTGATTTGGCTAATGCGATATTTGATATCATTCAGTATCCTGAAAAAAAACATGGTACTTATCACTTTAGCAATGAGGGGGTAACCTCATGGTACGATTTTGCTAAGGCAATATTCGATTTGAGTGGCACAAAAGTGAAAGTAAATCCAATACCAACAAGTGCTTATCCAACCAAAGCCAGAAGGCCTCATTTTTCGGTAATGGATAAAACTAAAATAAAAGCCGACTACGACGTTCAAGTGCCTTACTGGGTAGATAGTCTAAAGGTTTGCATTGAAGCGCTTAAATCTGATCATTAACCAAAAAACACCGACGATATGAAAGGGATAATATTAGCTGGCGGAAGCGGCACCAGATTGCATCCATTAACTTTGGCTTGCAGCAAGCAGATGATGCCGGTTTATGATAAGCCTATGATCTACTATCCATTGTCAACTTTGATGCTGGCAGGGATCAATGAAATTTTGATCATTTCAACTCCTCATGATTTGCCTAATTTTCAAAAGTTACTTGGCGATGGAACTTCCTTAGGCTGTAAATTCAGCTATGCGGTGCAACCGGAACCTAACGGATTGGCGCAAGCCTTTGTGATAGGAGAGGAGTTTATCGGGAAAGATAAAGTGGCTTTGGTATTAGGGGACAATATTTTTTACGGAGATGGAATGGCTAAGTTGCTACAAAACAGTGCTGATCCAGATGGAGGTGTTGTTTTTGCTTACCAAGTGTCTGATCCAGAAAGATATGGTGTAGTGGAATTTGATAAAGATAACAAGGTAATTTCCATTGAAGAAAAACCTGTACAACCGAAATCAGATTATGCGGTACCAGGTTTATATTTCTACGATAACGAGGTGGTGGAGATTGCTAAAAATATTAAACCTTCTGCCCGTGGGGAATATGAAATTACCGATGTTAACAAGGTTTACTTAGAAAGAGGAAAGCTTAAGGTAGGTGTGTTAAGTCGCGGTACAGCTTGGTTAGATACAGGTACCTTTGCTTCGTTAATGCAAGCAGGGCAATTTGTGCAGATTATTGAAGAAAGACAAGGCCTTAAGATTGGATGTATCGAAGAGATTGCCTATCGCATGGGCTTCATTACTGCTGATCAATTAAGAGAAATAGCCAAGCCTTTAGTGAAGAGCGGTTACGGTGAATATCTCTTGAAGATTGTAAAATAAATGATAAAGGCCACGAGTACTCGTGGCCTTTATCATTATCCGTCATTTCGAAGGAGGGAGGAACGACTGAGAACCGAAGTTCTACGTAGTAAAATCTAGCATCGTGATAGTCGTATTTTGTCATTCCGAGGTACGAAGGATTTACTACTAAATTGGGATAGATTCTTCGCGATGCTCAGAATGACAAATTGTTCATTACCTCTCTCCAACCTGTTGTCTCCACATGGCGTAGTACAACCCTTTTTCTTCTAGTAAATCTTCGTGTTTTCCCTGCTCGGTAATCTGACCTTTTTCTAAAACATAAATTCTATCGGCATGGCGAATCGTAGATAGGCGGTGAGCAATTAAAATGGTAATCTGTTCACTCAATTTAGAAACGTCTTTAATCGTTGCCGTAATTTCTTCTTCGGTAATTGAATCTAATGACGAAGTAGCCTCATCAAATACCAAAATATCTGGATTACGTAATAAAGCTCTAGCAATAGAAAGTCGCTGCTTTTCACCGCCCGAAACTTTTACACCGCCTTCGCCAATAACGCTATCCAAACCTTTATCGGCTCTAGCCAATAAAGTGTGGCAAGCCGCTTGTCTAAGCACCTTTAAGCACTCCTCGTCGCTGGCGTTAGGCTTTACGAACTGTAAGTTCTCTCTAATCGTTCCTGAAAACAATTGGGTGTCTTGGGTTACGAAGCCAATTTTTTCCCTCAATTGATCAAGGTTGATCTCCTTGCCGGAGATGTTATTGTAAAATACATTTCCTTCTACAGGTTGATAAAGTCCAACCAATAATTTCACTAAAGTAGTTTTACCAGAACCAGATGGACCAACAAAAGCAATCGTTTCTCCTTTGCTTACGCTAAAGTTGATATGGTTCAGGGCATTGTTCTTGCCTGTAAGATGTTTAAAGCTGATGTCATTAAAGGTAAGCTGCTCTATTTTATGAAGTGGCTTTGGGTTTTCTGGCTTTTTGTCAATAGGAGTGCTTAGGATCGCTTTAAATCTGCCCAACGATACTTCTGCTTCTCTCCAGGCTAAAATCACGTTACCGAGCTCCTGAAGTGGTCCAAATAGGAAGAACGAATAAAACAAGAAAGAGAAGTATTGTCCAGGAGAAATAGTGTTGTCAAAAATTAGAATCAATAGCACCACAATCATGATACTGCGTACTAAATTTACCGTAGTACCCTGTACAAAGCTCATACTCCTTACAAACTTTACTTTCTTAAGCTCTAAGCCCAAAATCTTGTAAGTCGTTTTATTCAGCCTTTCAATTTCTTGGTTGGCCAAACCTAAGCTTTTCACCAATTCAATATTCCTAAGTGATTCTGTAGTGGAACCTGCCAATGCGGTAGTTTCAGCCACAATAGAACGCTGTATAGTTTTGATTTTTCTACTTAAAAACCAACTGATAAAAGCAATGACAGGAATAGAAGCAGTGTAAATTAACGTCACCTTGTAGCTTACCGATAAAGAATAAACGATGACGAAAACCATCCCGATTAAACTTACAAAAAGGATGCTGATGAAAGAGGTGATAAACTTTTCACAATCAATCCTAACCTTTTGTAAAACACCTAAAGTTTCACCGCTACGTTGGTCTTCAAAAACCTGATAGGGTAATTCTAATGAATGTTGTAAACCATCAGCATACATTTTGGCGCCTACCTTTTGTACAATGATGTTGGTGAAATAATCCTGAAAGTTTTTGGCAATTCTAGACACCATGGCTGCGCCAATAGCCAAGCCAACTAAGCCTAGTACGCCCCAAATATATTCAGTGCGTTCAAGGTTGTCCTTCCTTTCAATAAAGCGGTCAACAATTTGACCTGTAAAATATGGGTCCATAAGGGAGAAGCCAATATTTACTGCAGCTAAGAATAGTGCAAGTACTACTACCCACTTATGTGTTTTGAGGTACTCGAGTAATAAATTCATTTTTGTTTTGTTGTGATTGGGATGCAAAAATAAAAAAAGGGAATGTAGCTGAGTTACATTCCCTTTTATATTACAATTTAACGATATTGTTAAACCGTCATGATGTCTTTTTCTTTCACTTCGGCATGCTTGTCTACCTTAACAATGTAGCTGTCGGTAACTTTTTGCACTTCTGCCTCTCCTGTTTTGATTTCGTCATCAGATACGCTTTCTGCTTTCAATTTTTTGATTTTCTCGTTAGCGTCCTTACGAATATTACGGATGGCGATTTTGCCTTTTTCAGCTTCTTCCTTCACTTTTTTCACCAAATCTTTTCTACGTTCTTCAGTTAAAGGAGGAACCACCAAACGGATAATCGTACCATCATTTTGAGGATTGATCCCAATGTTAGCTTCCATAATTGCTCTTTCAATCGGAATCAACATGTTTTTTTCCCATGGTTGGATAATCAAGGTACGGGCATCAGGAGTATTAATTGCTCCAACTTGTGCTAAAGGTGTTGGGTTACCATAGTAGTCAACCATAATGCCATCTAACATGCCAGCAGAAGCTTTTCCTGCTCTAATTTTTGTCAGTTCAGCCTCACAGTGTGCAATGGCTTTTTCCATGTTAGCCTGCGCATCAGTGATCTGTTTCTTTATGAGGTCATTCATTGTTCTGAGTGATTTATATGCAAAAATATAAAATAAAGGGTAAAGTTAACCTTTTACCAAAGTGCCAATCTCTTCACCTTTAGCAATTTTCATGAAATTGCCAGCCTTGTTCATGTCGAAAACAATAATTGGAAGATGGTTTTCCTCACACAATGTAAAGGCAGTCATGTCCATTACATTAAGGTCTTTGTCATAAACCTCTTTGAAAGATAATGTTTGGTATTTAGTCGCTGTTGGGTCTTTTTCAGGATCAGCTGTGTAAATACCATCAACACGAGTACCTTTAAGTACTACGTCTGCATTGATTTCAATAGCTCTTAATGCTGCAGCAGAATCGGTAGTAAAGTATGGGTTACCAGTACCAGCACCAAAAATTACGATACGTCCTTTTTCCAGATGTCTAACAGCTCTTCTTCTCACAAATGGTTCACAGATTTGCTCCATTTTAATCGCCGAAAGTAAACGGGTTTTTAAGCCTACTTTTTCCAAAGCATCTTGTAATGCCATGCTATTAATCACGGTAGCCAACATGCCCATGTAATCAGCTTGAGCTCTGTCCATTCCAGATTTTTCAGCACTTAAACCTCTAAAAATATTACCACCGCCTATCACAATTGCTATTTCTAGTCCCTCGTCGTGTACTGCTTTGATATCTTCTGCGTATTGTTTAACTCTTTCGTTATCAATGCCGTATTGCTTTTCGCCCATTAGCGATTCGCCGCTCAGTTTAAGTAAAATCCGTTTATATTTCATAAAAGGCAAAAATATTAAGTTTTTTTAATTTGCTGGTGCTTAATTCAGTTTAATTTCCTCTCCTTTGAAAAATACTTGTTGCAATTCCAGTTTTTCGTTTACCCTCACCAAGTTTGCTTGAGAATTAACAGTTAACTGACCCATTTCGTTTTCTCTTTTGATCAATTTAGCAGGATTAAGGGTGGCCATGTTGATGGCTTCAGTTAGTGAAATGTCACAATGCGCTACACAATTTTTAATCGATTGCAGCATGGTCATTGCTGAACCGGACAAAGTGCCATCGGGCATTACAAATTTACCGTCTATAGCATGGTGCTGATATGGACCTGAGTTACATTCAGTAACGGCATCGGTAATGAGAAACAAGCGTTCTTTCATCATTTTTGCAGCAATTTTTACCACTTCGAAATCTACATGCAGCCCATCGGTAATGATACTCGACATGGCCGTTGAGTGACTAAACACGGCAGTAGGGATACCTGGTGCACGATGTTGGATAGGCGACATCGCATTAAACAAATGGGTAGTGGTTTGTATGCCTTGGTTATAGGCTTTAGTGGCTTGTTCAAAGTTGGCATTGCTATGTCCCAGTGATAAGATAACATCATGGTCTAACAAATATTCTATGACTTTATCATCCTGAAGTTCGGGCGCAAGTGTCATCATTTTGATCGTACCATCACCAAAATCTAAAAGCTGTTTGATTTCGTCTAGACCGGCTTTCCGAATATATTCTTTTACGTGTGCGCCTCTTTTTTCGGAATTGATAAAAGGACCTTCCAAATGCAGTCCCATACAATTTCTGGCATCTTTTCTGTATTCCTTGATTACCGAAATGCATTGATTGAATACTTCTGGGGTATTGGTGGCTAGGCAGATTAGAAAACCAGTAGTACCTTCTTTTAAAAGCTGGTCTTCTATGATCCCGATGCTTTCCAAACTGGGCTCCGCAGAGAAAAGTTTACCGGCGGCTCCGTAAATCTGTAGGTCAATAAAACCAGGGAGGAGGTAGGTATCTTCCGTTATATCAGTAGAAATGTTGTTAGATTTGATTTCCTTGATCGAACCATTTTCAAATGAAATATCTTGTTGGGCCGCTATCCCTGTTGGGAGATATAGATTTTGATTTTGTAGCGATTGCATAATACAAGTTTACCAAAAAATAAGTTGACGTTTGATAAGTTATAGATTATTGTAGAATTTGTTTGCTTTCCTAGAAATATTAATTGCGAATGAGAGAAGCGATATTGAATGTGATTAAAGTCTTAACTGGACTCGTATTAATAGCGCTAAGTTGGTATAGCATAGGCTACGGCTTTGCGGATGTCACTAATAACCCAAATTTATTCTTCCTCGGTGGATTTGCTATTTTCGGTCTCGGAGTAGGGATAATTATATATGTTATTAAAAACGCAAAAAATTGATGTAAACAAAAAGGGCTTCCAAACGGAAGCCCTTTTATATATTGTTTTGCTTAAAAATTAAGCGCCTAATTGTACGCGTTTGAAAGCAGTAACGGTTAATCCTTTAGAAGTGTTGTCTAAGAATTTACGAACGTCAATAGAACCATCTTTAACAAACTCTTGGTTTAATAAAGTACTGTCTTTGTAGAATTTGTTCAATTTACCAGCAGCGATTTTCTCAACCATTTCTTCTGGTTTGCCTTCTTGACGGATAACGTCTTTAGCAATCTCAATTTCACGCTCTACAGTAGCAGGATCAACACCGTCTTTATCAACAGCAACTGGGTTCATTGCTGCAATTTGCATTGCAACATCTTTACCAGCTTCAGTAATATCTACGCCATTAGCACCTTCAAATACCACTAAAACACCCATTTTGCCATTAGAGTGGATATAAGAAACGATTTTTTCGCCAGAGATATTTGCGTACTCTTGAATAACGATTTTCTCTCCGATTTTACCAGTTAATTCAGTGATGGTTTCAGCAACTGTACGTCCATCTTCTAAAGTAATCGCTAATAATTCTTCAGCTGAAGCAGGATTATTAGCAACTGCTGCAGCTAAAACAGCTTGAGCTAGGTTACGGAAATCTTCAACTTTAGAAACTGGCTCAGTTTCGCAAGCTAAAGCAACTAATTTACCATTAGTGCCATCTGCTGAAACGTTGATTAATACTAAACCTTCAGAAGTAGCATTGCCAGAACGAGCAGCTGATACTTTTTGGCCTTTTTTACGCAATAAATCAACAGCAGCTTCGAAATCGCCATTGGCTTCTACTAATGCTTTTTTGCAATCCATCATACCGGCACCGGTTTGTTGGCGTAATTTGTTTACATCTGCGGCAGTAATTTGTACTGTAGACATTTTTTTTAAATATTTAGAATTTCTATAAAATGTGATAAGTTGTAAGTTATAGGTTACAGGTTTCTCAACCTATAACTTACAACCCACAACTTACAACTTCAATTATGCTTCTGTGTTATCTTCTGATGAAGTTTCTGCTTCAGCAGTTTCTTTTTTAGCTTTTTTAGCTGGAGCCTCAGGAGCATCAGCAGCAACTTTAGTCGCTACAGCTTCTTTCTCTGCTTCTTCGTCTTTTTCACGTTTACGCTCATCTAAACCTTCTTCGATAGCTTTAACCATGATGTCAGTAATCAAAGAAATTGATTTTGTAGCATCATCGTTAGCTGGAATAGGGAAATCGATGTTTGAAGGATCAGAGTTAGTATCAACCATTGCAAAAGTAGGAATGTTTAATTTCAAAGCCTCAGCAACAGCGATGTGCTCTTTCTTCACGTCGATTAAGAAGATAGCCGCAGGTAAACGGTTCAAATCAGCGATACCACCTAAAAGGTTTTCTAATTTGATACGCTCACGTTGAATCATCAAACGCTCTTTTTTAGAAAGGATAGCGTAAGTACCGTCTTTAGTCATTTTATCGATGTTAGCCATCTTTTTGATTGACTTGCGTACGGTAGCGAAGTTGGTTAACATACCACCTAACCAACGCTCGGTTACGAAAGGCATGTTTACTTTCTTAGCTTGTTCTGCAACAATTTCTTTAGCTTGTTTCTTAGTAGCTACAAATAAGATCTTACGACCAGATTTTACGATTTGTTTAATCGCTGCAGCAGCTTCTTCAGTTTTAGCTAAAGTTTTGTTTAAATCTATAATGTGGATACCATTGCGCTCCATGAAAATGTAAGGAGCCATTTTTGGATTCCATTTGCGGGTAAGGTGACCAAAGTGTACACCTGCATCCAATAAGTCTTGATATGTTGTTCTTGCCATTGTATTGTCTCCTTAAGATTAACGTTTACTGAATTGGAATCTCTTACGAGCTTTCGCACGTCCTGGTTTCTTACGTTCAACCATACGCATGTCACGGGTCATTAAACCTTTAGCACGTAGCGCAGATTTTTTCTCAGCATTTAATTCAACAATAGCTTTAGCAATTGCTAAACGAACAGCCTCAGCTTGTCCTTTAACACCACCACCAGCTACATTTACTTGTACATCATATTGACCAGCAACTTCCGCAACTTCGAAAGCTTGGTTAACAATGTATTGTAAAGGTAAGGTTGGGAAATATACTTTATAATCTTTACCGTTTACGGTAATAGCGCCGTTGCCATCTTTTAAATAGATACGGGCAACAGCTGTTTTTCTTCTACCAGAAGTATTTGTTGTTGACATTTCTTTTCTCTTTTAATTAAAGTTTAACGGTTTTAGGCGCTTGTGCAGCGTGAGGATGCTCAGAACCAGCATAAACAAATAAATTAGTGTATAATTTTTTGCCTAATTTGGTTTTAGGTAACATACCACGAACAGCTTTCTCAACAACACGTGCTGGGTGCTTAGCCAATAACTCTTTTGGAGAAATGAAACGTTGACCACCTGGGTAACCAGTGTAACGAACATAGGTTTTATCAACCATTTTGCTGCCTGTCAACTTAACTTTGTCTGCATTGATAACAATAACGTTATCACCACAGTCTACGTGTGGGGTATACTCCGGCTTGTTTTTACCTCTAATAATCATCGCGATTTTAGAAGACAAGCGCCCCAAAATCTCTCCTTCAGCATCAACTACAACCCATTGTTTGTTAACGGTTTTAGCATTCGCAGAGACAGTTTTGTAACTTAACGTATTCACTTGCTTTTATTTAATTTGTTAAAAAATTTATTATTCCCCAGTTTTTTAGGGACTGCAAAGATACGGAGAATACTTTAAATACCAAATAGTTGTAGTAAATATTTGTAAGTTAAGAGCTGTAAGTAATAAGATTGATCGTTTGAAAGGGAAATGCAGTAGTGTTTTTTGTTCAGCAAGTGGTACTGTTGGTTGCAACTATTAAACCGGACAAACAGAAGTGTTTTCTTGTTTACTACACAGGCAGGCACTTCAATTGGGTTTAGAGAGCATAGACTTTTCTCACCTTACTTTACGGATTATGGCTTGAGTAAAACCGAAGTATTCATGATGAATTTGGATGTCAAAATCGCCGGATTTAAATAGTTGTGATCCCGTATAACCTACCTCTGGTCCATATATGTTTCTCATTTGATTTAAAATAAGATTAATATCTAGTTTTTGGTCATCGGGAGGTTCTTGAAAAAACACTCTTATTTCCTCTATTTGATTGCCCTTATAGTAAACATGATATTCTCCATCTAATCCAGCAATAAGCGGATTGCTCTTAAATGGCTTAGAGGGAATAATGAAATTCGATCGGTATTCGCCTATTCCTTGTTGAGTTCCACCAACAGAATTACTGGCTAGTACTATTTCCCTTGGGCTATGAAACCAAAAACCTTCAGTTTGGTAGATATAGACAAAGATTGGATTTCCCTTAGTATAAGCTTGGCTTAGGTTGTTCCAAATTTTGGATATCGAAAAATCTTCAACAACTCTAATCGTTTTTTCTGAAATAAAGCTGCTTTTGCCTATTTTATATTTAAAAATAGCTTTGTATTCTCCAGCTTGGTTAATTGCAGGGATATCAAATAGAATCATTTTGTCAACTGCTCCAGCCGATTTGGGGATTTTTGATTCTTTAGCCTCAATTCCATTTATGGTAAGAGAAAAACTTTCTGTTCCTTCGTACATCCCTTGTATTTTGAACCATAAACCTATATTAAACGGTTTATGGGTTTTTTGCAAAATGCGGTCTGATGCAAAATGAAGTTCTCTGACATCTATCACTTCTGGAATAACATTTTTTTTCTTGCATGAGATTAGTATGAAAGTCAGTAATGTTAAGTATATGTAGTTTTTCATAAAAATATGACGACGGTAGGCCGTTGGTAATTGGTCAAAGACTTCCCTTATTTAAAATTTGAAGAATTTTATCTTGTTTTTTTTATAACGGCTTGCACATATCGGAAATAATCAATCTCAATATCAAAAGCGCCTACTTTAAATAAATATTTTCCGTAGTTTTCTGTGGGAGTTCCGTATAATTTTGTCAATTGACTTATAAATTCATTCATGTTAAAGAATGGATCTTTGTAAGTATCAGCAATTGAAACCCATATTTCTTTTATAGAATTGTTTTCATAGTAGGCGGTATAGCTCCCATCCAGACCAACAATAAAAGGTTTGCTTATATAGTCTTTTGACGAACTTGAAAAGTTTGCTCTGTATTCTCCAATATCTAATGCGAGACCTGTCTTTGGGCCATTTCCTAAATAGATAGTTGGGGGTGGCTCAAATTGAAACTCATTTGATTGATAAACATAAGTTAAGAAATTATTTTCCTTAACATACTTCTGGTCTAGCTTATCCCAAATCGAAGCAATTGAGAAATCACTAATAACCCTAATCGTTTTCTCTTCAATGGAGGTGTTGGAGCCGTTACTATACGTGAAAACTACTTTGTGGTCTCCCGGAGTATTGATTCCTGGAACTTGAAAAAGAGCGGTTACTCTACCGTCTACCAACTTATTTTGCACTAGCTTAGCAGTAGCGCCAGCCACTGTCAGAGACAAGCTTTCTTTGTCTTTATTTTGCCCTTCTCTTATGTAAAAACCAACCCCCAAATAAAAAGAGGTTCTTGTTTTTTGTAATATACGATCAGATCCAAAAGTAAATAGAGATATGGGGTTGTCTATAGCCTCTTTTTTACAAGAATTTAGTACTAATAAAAGAAATAATAGGTATTTGTAATTCTTCATGCCCAAATATATACACAATTAAGTTATATGTCTGTTCGCTTTTTTTATTAAAATAGAGGGAATAACTCTCGTAAAAAAGTCTCCTTTGGCGTTTCATTTTGATTTTGCAGCTTTTGAGGAAGACCTATAGCTCATCAGGCTTGAACCCGATCCTCTTTCTAGGTTTGGCCTTCTTTTCCATGAGTTCATGTAGATAGGTAAAAACTAATTCAATGTTCTTGTCGTGGTTTTGCAGGTGCTTTTTAATTTCCGCAATCTCAAATTTCAATTCGCTATAGTTATCTAGTAATTTACGTAGGCGAGCGAAAATCCTAACAATTTGAATGTTGACTTGTATAGCTTGGGGACTATTTAAAACACTTGATAGCATTAATACTCCGTGTTCCGTAAAAACGAAAGGGGGTTTTCGGAGGCCTAACTTTTCACGATTGGATATCACAATTTGTGACTTCCAATTTTCTAGTTCTTCAGAATTAAGCTGGAACATAAAATCTTCTGGAAATCGACTAATATTGCGTTTTACCGCTTGATTTAATACTCTTGTTTCAATCCCGTAAAGTTCGGCCAAATCTCGGTCTAACATTACTTTTTGATTTCTTATCTCGTAGATTTTGTTCACAACAGCATCTCCGGATATTATTGCAAAATTTTGTTTTTCAGTCATAGGTAACCAAATATAGTAAATATCCGCATGTTTTGAGGTCGCAAGTGGCTATTTCAGAGGTTGCTACACTTATAAGGAATTAACAAAAAAGCCATCGATTTTTCGATGGCTTAGTTATCAGTGATATGCAATAATCTAAACAGATTTGAATTCATCTATTTTCTGTTGTGCCTTTACACTAATTTTAGTATCCTGAATTTGATCGGCTACAGTAATATCTGCGTCTCTATCTTTATCAGAAAGATGAATTTGCACTTTTTCTGCATTTTCTATCGCATGGTCGTAAGATCCTCTTGCGCTCATCAGTTTTACAAAAACGGGCAGGCATTCAAAGAAAATAAAGAGTAATCCAATGAATGTTACCGCTAAAGAAGTATTGAAATCTTTAGAGCCGTCAGGATTAAAACTCAATTGCCCTAATGCCCAGTTTCTGTCGGCAAAGCCTGCAATATTAGCCAAACTATCAAGCTGTTTGGTAGTGAAAAGCTTTTCGCTCATTAGTCCATCAAACTGCTTCCTGCCATCTACAAATTTCTCCATTTGTCTAACATCGGCATTAAGTGTGTCAAGGTTTTGCTCACGTTGTTTCAGTTCGGCTTCTTTTCGTTTGGCATAGGGGCCGTAGCCCATTACTCCCGAAGTTTCGGTAGTTTTATTACCGAAAATCTCGTAATTAAGTTTTTGTCTATCGCTTTTAATGGCAGCAGATAATGAGTCTCTTTGCGCTTTCAGCTCATTTAGTTTTCCAATTTCAATGGTATATTTTTTATCAAAAGCCTTGTTTAAAGTGTCAATTTTTGAACGTTGACCATTTAAGTAGCTTATTTTTAGTTTTTCTTTAATTTCTTTATCAAAAATCTTTAACTCTAATGGACGTGAAATCACGATACCAATCATAATGGCTAGCAGTATACGAGGTGTGGCCTGTAAAAGCTGTTTGTTGGAACTTGCATTTTTATCCAAACTACCCACAATGTAACGGTCCATGTTAAATATGGCTAAACCCCAAATTAGGCCGAAAAATATTGAAAAAAGCCAAGCAAAATCGCTGCCTTTAAATACGAAGTACATGGCGTAGCCACCTGAAAGAGCAGCGAAAAGACCCGTAAAAAAGATAGTAGCACCAATGCCTATATATTTATTGTGATCTGTAGGATGTTTTTCGAGCGTAGTAATGTGAGCTCCAGAGCAAAACCAAAGGAAGCGGGAAACGCGGTTCATATTAACCAAAATTAAAATTCTATAGTTAAACGACTGGGAATCTCAATTGTTACAGTTCTTTGCTAATTAATTATTTCCGATTGGTTTAAGGTAGCAGAAAAGTAAAAATATGGTTTGAATTTTGCGATGAAAATAATTAATAACGTAATTCGTATCTTTGATCAAAACACTAAAAAATGAAAGAAGTTACAGTTCAAGACTTAAAACAAAAAATAGATAACAATGAGCCTTTCCAACTAATTGATGTTAGAGAGACTTTTGAATATGAAACCTCTAACCTTGATGGGTTGAATATCCCCTTAGGAGGTATTTTAATTGAGGCTGATAAAATTGATAGAGATAAACCTGTAATTGTGCAATGCCGTAGCGGAAAACGTAGTGCTGCTGCTATTATGCAATTGGAGCAGGTTCACGGTTTTGATAACCTTTATAACCTTAAAGGAGGAATTTTAGCTTGGCAAGAGGCTTTTGATCCTAATATGCCAGTGTACTAATTTTGAGTGGCGAAATTGATTGACAAATCATTCATCCTCTAATTCAAGATCCAATCATTTTTATGAAAAAGAAAATATTTTTAAATGCCTTTTATAACTTGGCATTGATTCTTTGTATTCTTGGAGCTTTTTGGGCTTTCGAGAACAAAAGCCCATTGATCGCCATTTTTCTAATTGCTGCATTAGCAGCGTTTCTTTTCTTTAAAATAAAATTGATTAAAGAATTAAATAAGGAATTTAGGCAAGGACCGCCTAAAAAGTAATGCAATAAAAAAGCCCGGCATCTGCCGGGCTTTTTTATTGCTCAATTAGTTTAGCTTCCTTTAGCAGACCTGGTCATTTGCTCCAGCATGTCCCACATTTCTGATGGGATGGCTTCCAGACCATTCATTTGTCCAGCACCTTGCAGCCATTCACCTCCATCAATGGTTATCACTTCTCCATTGATGTAGTTAGAGAAATCACTCACTAAAAATGCCGCTAAGTTTGCAAGTTCCTGGTGGTCGCCTACACGTTTTAAGGGTACCCTATTTTTGAAATCAAACTTCTCTGCTAAATCGCCTGGCAACAGTCTATCCCAAGCACCTTTGGTTGGAAATGGCCCAGGGGCAATGGCATTGCTTCTAATTCCGTATTTACCCCATTCCACTGCTAGTGATCGGGTTAATGCTAATACACCGCCTTTAGCACATGCAGAAGGAACTACATAAGCAGAACCTGTAAAAGCATAAGTGGTGACGATATTTAATACACTCGCAGGCTGTTTTTGTTTGATCCAATGTTTCCCAAAAGCCAAGGTGCAATTAACGGTTCCTTTAAGAACAATATCTATAATGCTAGAGAAGGCATTTGCGGATAAACGTTCAGTAGGGGAAATAAAGTTTCCTGCAGCATTATTCACCAGTACATCTACATTGCCAAATTTAGAGATGGTTGCTGCAAGTACATTCTCCACTTGCTCATATTCTCTTACATCACATTGCACAGCTAAAACTTTACCTCCAGTTTCGCTCTCCATTTCTTGAGCAGTTTTCTGCAATACATCTATCTTTCTACTGGTGATGACCAAGTTGGCACCCAATTTTAAAAAATAGGTGGCCATGGCCTTACCTAGGCCCGTGCCTCCGCCAGTAACAACAATGGTTTTGCCTTTTAAGGCATCGTCCTTTAACATGGGTTGGTTGTACATTTGCTAGTATTTAGGGGTTAGCTTTGAGTGTTTAAATATTGTGGCAGATGAAAGATTGCTCTCGAATTATTTTTTCTGTAAGCTGTCTACCAATGATTTTAAAATGGCTCGGGTAGCGGGTGACCACCATTGTTTGAGCATGATTTCTAAATCGGCACTTTGGTCGGCGCTGGTTGTAGCAATTAAATCTTTGCGTAGGTTCAGTTTGCTTTGTTGCCAAGTGTTGGTTTCAAAAGCCATGTATTTTCTAACTTTTCTTTCGGCAGCGGTCAAAATACTCTCGGGTTTTACCACTTCGTCAACCAAACCCACAGATAATGCTTCTTCAGGAGAGAATAGCTTGCCTTCCAATAAATTACGGTAAGCATTGGCATTTCCTAGCCAAAAGCTGTACAGTTTAAATATGCTATCTGGGACAATGATTCCCACAGGAACTTCATTGAGGCCAATAATGTATTTCCCTTCAGCCATTACTCGAGCATCACATGCCAGCGCAATTACGCAACCTCCAGCAGGACTGTGCCCATTAATAGCAGCAACTATTGGCTTTTTGAAAGCAGTGATTTTTGCCGTGAAATTCAAAAAAAGATGCCAGAAACTAAGTGCTTCCTGCTCGTTATAATGATAAAGTTCAATTAGGTCCAAGCCAGCAGAAAAGAAATTTTCCTTGCCTGTAATCATCACTCCGCCAATATTGTCATCGTTTTCGATGTTATGTAACATGTCTTGTAATTCGGTAACCATTTCTCGGTTTAACGAATTCGATTTGCCGCGGTTTAGGGTAATTATCGCAAGTCTGTCTTTTATGGTGGTTGTAATAGTATTCATTCCTCTTAGCTTTTACATTTATATTTTTATAAAGCTAAGAGGTTCGAATTTATTATGCAAGCATAAAATTATTTTACTTCGTAGGTCAATACTTTTCTGGCCAAACTTCCATTAATATCAATACCTTCAATAACTATTCGGTAAATGCCCA